>ENA-OQIO01001245-OQIO01001245.1-human-gut-metagenome-genome-assembly--contig:-NODE-1245-length-12637-cov-1.516707_pt1 | contig 12637 bp, 20 predicted proteins | sample MGYA00242573_ERZ504737 | MGnify/ENA primary metagenome ERZ504737 (study PRJEB26092, sample SAMD00036203) | human gut metagenome | host: Homo sapiens | study: EMG produced TPA metagenomics assembly of... | reverse complement strand
ATGTCATTTTGTTCAAGAGTTGTTACTTGGATTTTCACCATTCTATTTTTGTTTCTGGAACAAGAACGTTTGTGAATTCATTTTTTTTTGATTGTAATTGCAACGTTTTTATGTGTTAATTCAAGAAAATTAGAAAGTGTGCTATAATAAGTATGCTGATTGGAGGTAAATCAATGAAAGTATTAGTAACAGGTGTTAATGGTCAATTAGGCTATGACGTTATGAATGAATTAAATCAAAGAGGACATGAAGCAATTGGAAGTGATATTACTGAAAGTAATGAACATTTTCAAAAATATGTTCAATTAGATATTACAAATAAAGAAGCTGTAGAATTAGAAATTACAAAAATCAATCCTGATGTTGTTGTTCACTGTGCAGCATGGACTGCTGTTGATTTAGCAGAAGATGATGATAAAGTAGAAAAAGTAAGAGCAGTCAACGCTAAAGGAACAGAAAATATTGCTTTAACATGTAAGAAAATTGATTGTAAAATGATTTATATTTCTACAGATTATGTATTTAACGGACAAGGTGAAACACCTTGGGATCCTGATTGTAAAGATTACAAACCATTAAATGTTTATGGACAAACTAAATTAGAAGGTGAACTTGCAGTTTCTTCTAATTTAGATAAATATTTTATTGTTCGTATTGCTTGGGTATTTGGTGTTAATGGTAAAAACTTTATTAAACGATGTTAAATGTTGGAAAGAAATATCCACAAGTTAAAGTTGTTAATGATCAAATTGGAACACCAACATATACTTATGACCTTGCTCGATTATTAGTAGATATGGCTGAAAGTGATAAATATGGTTATTATCATGCGACTAATGAAGGTGGATATATTTCATGGTATGATTTTACAGTAGAAATCTTTAAACAAGCAGGATATACTACAGAAGTTTTACCAGTAACGACTGAAGAATATGGTTTATCTAAAGCTGCTAGACCATTTAATAGTAGATTGGATAAGTCAAAACTTGTAGAAAATGATTTTAAACCATTACCTACATGGCAAGATGCTTTAAGTAGATATTTAAAAGAAATTGAATATTAATTAATTTATATGTGATATATATTCTAACATAAAACTTATGTTAGAAATAGTTTTTTTTATTATTTTTAAAGAAAGGAGAATTATATTGAATACACATATTAAAAGTTTTAATATTTATGATTTTAGAGGAATTAAAAATTTAAAATTAAATGATTTAAAAGGCATTAATATTATTACGGGAGATAATAACAGTGGAAAAACAAGTGTATTAGAAGTGATTAATTATTTAAGTGGTGTAGATAGTTTAAGCAATCTTGCTTATTCTACAACGCGAGGCGTAAATGATTATAATCAAGCAAATACTAGATTTTTACCATATGAAAGAATTCAATATTTATTTCCTATTGATCAAAAAAGTCCAGTTATTCATTATTGTTTTGAAATGAATAAAAAAAATTGATGTAAAAATTGAAAAGAAGAAAGCCTATGATATTTTACCACAAAGTGAAATTAGAAAATTACAGGGATATACTTTTGACAAAATTAAAGAACAAATAACAAAATATGATGATTCTTTCATAGAAAATACAGAAGAAATTGAAATATCTTATTTAAAATTTTATTAGATGATAAATTACTAAAAGAAGAAAAGATAACACAATATAGTAGAATAAAAAGAGCTGAAAGTAAATTTTATATCAATACTGTCTATGTAACACCATTTAAACACACAACAAATGAAGTTTATCTTACAGAAGTGTTAAATAATCCAAAGTACTATCAAGAATGATAGAAGTACTAAAAGAATTTGATGACAGTATTATGAGTATCAATGCTGATACTCATAATTTAACAAACAAAAAAAGATATATGATTTTATCTAAAAATCATAATCAAGCAATACCTTTAGAACTTTATGGTGATGGAATGAAAAAAGCAATATTACTTATGAGTGCAGTTATTACTGCACAAAATGGAATATTACTTTTAGATGAATTTGAAACAGCAATACACACATCAGCAATGATTAAAGTTTTTTCATGGATTTTAAGGGCATGTAAAAAATTAAATGTTCAAATATTTTTAACATCACATAGTGAAGAAGCAATTAATAAATTATTAATTTGTTGTCCTGAATTACAAAATGATATACAACTCTATACTTTATATAAAAGAGAAAATCAAACAAAAGTAAGAACATTAACTTGTAAAGAAGCAATAGAATTACATGATGATTTAGGATTGGAGTTAAGGTAATGAATTCAATTATTATATGTGAAGGATTAACAGATTGCTTATTTATACAGTATTACATGAGAAATGTATGTCATTGGTCAGATAAATCTCAAAGAAAAAATAAGATATTTAAATGGTGTAGAGAATTGATGAATGATTCAAATTCATTATTATTAGGACACAATGGTGGTAGTAGTAGACTATGTGAAGCTTTTGAAAGTGTTATGAAAAGTAATTACTATGCTCAAGACAGTGAAATATATCATAATGTTGTAATTATGACGGATAGAGATGATGATCAATCTGAAGGAAATATAATAAATGATTTAATGTTCATTATGAATCAATATAAAGTAATAAATATTAATGAAATTAAATCTAACGAATGGTGTACCTTAGAATTAAGTAATAATTTAGGAGAGATAATAAAAATAAAATTATTATTATTAGTTGTACCTTTAGATACACATGGAGCAATAGAAACAGTACTATTGGATTCTCTTTCTAAAAACGATGAATATGATCATCATATTGTTGAAAAAAGTAAAGAATTTGTAAGAAATGTTGATTATAAAAATCAATACTTAAAGAAAAGAAGACATAGTGTAAAAGCTGAGTTTAATGTGTTTTTCAGTATTAGGGTTCCAGAAGACTATTATACTGAAAGACAGAAAATATTTATGAATTTTCCATGGAAAGATAATCAATATATTCAACAAGTATTTCAAAAATTAAATGATTTATCTTAAAAGGTTTCTAAATAGAAATCTTTTTTTTAAAGAAGTTCCATGACTATAATACCAATATTTTTTTATGCTATACTATTTCTAGCAAAGAAAGGTAGTAAATTATGAAAGTATCATTAGTAATGGCTGTTTATAATGGCGAAAAGTATTAATTGAACAATTAGATTCTATTAGAAAACAAACGTATCTAATTGATGAAGTAATATTAATAGATGATGTTTCTACTGATAATAGTTATGAGTTGATTCATCAGTATATCGATGGTTATAAACTTATTAATTGGAAACTTATAAAAAATGAAAATAATTTAGGATATCGTAAGAATTTTAAAAAAGGATTAGAGATAGTAGATGGGGGATATCATCTTTTTTAAGTGATCAAGATGATCGTTGGCATTTAAATAAAATAGAGGTGATGGTTGAAAAAAATGAGTCAATCCCAATATTTTTATCTCTAGCATCGAGTTTTAATTTTATGGATCAAGATGGAAATTGTTTCGAAGTGAATAAAATAAAAGGACGTTCAAATAATAATTTACTTTTTAAAGAAGTAACAGAAGAATTAACGGAAATCGATTTAAAGAGTTTATTAGAAATGAATTTTTCTCAAGGTTGTTGTATGGCTATCAAAAAAGAAGTTAAAGATGAATATTTAAAAGTAACACAAGGTAAATTGCCTCATGATTGGGAATTGAATATTATTTCTGCTATTCAAAATGGATGTTATTATTTAGATATTCCTTTAATTGATTATAGAATTCATAATAATAATACAATTGGAATGGATAATATTGTTGATGGGAATATTATTAATGAAAAGAAACAAAGAGTGAATGAACGTATTGAACAGACGAAAGCACAAATAGAAAATGTGAATTTTACATTGGGATTAGAGCTAAATAGAGAACAAAAAAAATATTGTTTAAAATATAAAGATTATTTAACACAAAGAGTTTAATGATGAAAGAAAAGAAAGCTTGTTCTTTGATTTTATACTTTTTAAAAGGAAAATATAAAGGATTTGGAAGAGTTAAAACTTTTTTAGGAGATTTCAGTAAACATTAGTTAAATAGGTGATTGTATGGGAAAATATTATTAATATCAAATATGTATCCATCTAAAAAATATAAACATTATGGTGTGTTTGTTCAAAATACAGCAAGTATTTTGAAAAATAATGGATATCAAGTAGATGTATCAGCCTTAAAAAAGAAAGATAGTAAGTTAGGGAAATTAGGTGGATATTTAAGTTTTTATATAAAAAAGTATCTTTTTGTGTTTATTTCATCATTATGATTATCTTTATGCTCATTATATTTCACATTGTGCATTATTAATTAAAATCATTAAGAAATTAAAACCAAGTATAAAGGTTATTGTAAATGTTCATGGAAATGACGTTGTTCCAGAAGACGCACATGATGAGAAGTTTATTCCTTTAGTTAAATCAACATTACCTCTAATAGATTTATGTATTGTACCATCAAGTTATTATCAAAAGGTCATGATGGAACAATATGGATTGAATGAAGATAAAATCAAGATTTTTCCTTCAGGAGGTATTAATTTTGATGTCTTTCAAGAAATAGAAAACGCTAAAGAAAAATTGCATTTAGATCCAAATAAAAAAATGTATTGGTTATATAGGAAGATATGAAAAAAGAAAAGGATGGGAAGTTTTTTTAGAAGCAATCAGCTTATTAGAAAATGTAGAACAATATCAAATCGTGAGTGGTGGGTGTGAGAAGATGAAGAAAAAGCGAATGCACTTATTCAAGAATATCATTTAGAAAACGTGATAAAAAAATATCCAATGCAAACTCAAAAAGAATTGGCGTTATTTTATTCAGCTATTGATATCTTTTGTTTTCCAACCTATCGTAAAAGCGATAGTTTAGGATTGGTTGGATTAGAAGCTATGGCTTGTGGTTGTATAGTTATTGCATCTAATATGGCAGGACCAACAAGTTATATTAAAGATCAAGAAAATGGTTTTTTCTTTAAACCAAGAGATGGTAAAGATTTAAATCAAAAAATAGAAGATATTTTATCAATGAATGAACATCAAATAAAAGAGATTAAAGATCATGCTTATCAAACGGCCAAAGCGTATGATGTAAATGATATTTCTCAAAATCTAGTGGATATTTTTAATGGAATATAGGATGTGAAAGTATGGATGTGTCAGTTATTATTCCTATTTATAAAGGGAATGGATATATAGAATCTTTATTAAATAAAATAGAGAAAAATTATCAAGAAAGTCAAAAAGAAATAGAGGTTATTTTTGTTAATGATTATCCTGATGAAGAAATTATTTTAGGTAGTCAACATGATTTTCCAATTAGAATTATTAATAATGAAATGAATCAAGGAATTCATCAAACAAGAATCAATGGTTTAAAAAAAGCGTTAGGTAAATATATTTTATTTTTAGATCAAGATGATGAAATTAGTGATTTTTTTATTAAAAGTCAATTAGAACATATTGGAGATGCAGATTTATGTATCGCTAATGGCATTATGGAATCAGAAAGTGGAAAGTGTTTGATTTATAAAAATAGATGCTCTCAAAACTATTTAAAGAAACAAATAGGATTTATTAAAGTGAGAGATTTAATTGTTTCACCAGGTCATTGTTTGATTAAAAGAACAAGTATACCAGAATATTGGACAAAGCATGTCATGTCTGTTAATTCGGCAGATGATTACTTTTTATGGCTTTTGATGATTGAAAATAAATGTCAATTTAATGTGAATTATGATGTATTATATACCCATAAGTATACTGGAGAAAATGTTTCAGGGAGTATAGACCAAGTGCATAAGTCTAACATGGAAATGGTTGATTTATTAAAAGAATATTGTCATAATGTCAATGTTGATTTATTGAAAAGAACTATTACATATAAATATGATATGAAAAAACAAGGAAAATTAGTTCCATCAATAAAAAATATAGATTTATTTTTATATAATACAATCTATCAATTATTATGGAAAGGTATGTAAAATATGAAAAATGTATTTATTATAGGGAGTAAAGGAATACCTGCTAATTATGGTGGCTTTGAAACCTTTGTCGAATATTTAACAAAGTATAAGGTCAGTGATGATATTAAGTATCATGTAGCTTGTTTGTCTGATCATGAAGAAGAATTTGAACATAATCAAGCAAGATGTTTTAAAGTACAAGTGCCTGATATTGGACCAGCAAAAGCAGTTTATTATGATATTGCAGCTTTAAAAGCAGTTTATCAATATGTTGTTGATCATAATATTGAAGAGGGGATTGTTTATATTTTAGCTTGTCGTATAGGTCCGTTTTTAAAGAAATATGTCAAAATGTTTCATGCTAAAAATATTCAAGTTTTTGTTAATCCTGACGGTCATGAATTTAAAAGAGCTAAATGGAATTGGTTTATTAGGCAATATTGGAAATTATCTGAAAGATTGATGATTAAAAATGCAGATTATGTCGTTTGTGATTCACAAAATATAGAAAAATATATACAAGAAGATTATAAAAAATATCAACCTCAAACAACATTTATCGCTTATGGAGCAGATGTTGTTGATAACAGTGATGAAGAAAAATTTGAAGTATGGGCTAAGGAACATGAGGTTTCAAAAAATGAATATTATCTTATTGTAGGACGTTTTGTTCCTGAAAATAATTATGAAACAATGATTAAGAGAATTCATGAGTTCAAATACAAAAAAAAGATTTAGTGATTGTTACTGGATATCAAGAAAGTAAGTTGTATCATATTTTAAATAACAAGTATCATTTTGAAAATGATCAAAGAGTTAAATTTGTAGGTACAATTTATGATGATGCATTATTAAAAAGTGTAAGAAAAAATGCTTTTGCTTATTTACATGGTCATGAAGTAGGAGGAACAAATCCTTCTTTATTAGAAGCCTTAGGTTCTACTTCTTTAAATCTTTTATTAAATGTTGGCTTTAATCAAGAAGTAGGTTAGATTCATGTATTTATTGGGGTAAAGAAAAGAATAATTTAAAACATCTTATAGAACATGTTGAAACATTTGATCAAGATTATAATTGATACTTTAGGAAAAGCTGCTAAAGATAGAATTAAAAATGCTTATAGTTGGACAAAGATTGTTTCAGACTATGAAAGCTTGTTCTTAAGAAAAAAAGATTTGTAGATAATTGTAATTTGTTATATAGTATAAAGAAGAAGAGAAAAATATCGTGGAGGAACAACTATGTTTAAAAAAGTAGTCGCTCTATTAATGACATGTGTTTTATCGATGTCATTAGTAGGATGTAGTAATAGTGATTCTAGTGATAAAAAAACAAACAACTAAGAAACCTGCTACATCAAACAGCATTAAAATTAAAGATGTTAATGATTTCCAAGAAGCTGATGGATTAATCAAATATTTTACAATTGATGATAAAAAATAGCAATTCCTGAAACAGTAGGAGAATATGCAAATTATTTATCACAAGTTGGAACAGTTACTTTAAATGATACAGGTGATAAAGTAGAAGATGTGGAATTAGATGCTAATGGGATTTCATCGATGGCAGCATATCTAAATGTAGAATTAGATAGTGGTGATGTTGCACATTTCTATTTAAGATATGAAAATCCAACTAAAAAAGCTATTAGTGTAGCAGAAGCATCTGTAACGTTTATTGAAGTAAAATATGATGAATACGCTGAAGAAGAATACGATAAAGCAGCTAAAGATGTTGTTGTAGAAACAAGTGAAGGATCGTTAGCTTTAAATAATAAAGTAAAATATGCACAAGTTAAAAAGGTTTTAGGTGAACCAAACCAAGAAACGGATGGTAGATTCCATTATTCAAATGATGCAGGATATAAATACATGTTTGATTGCTGTAACGAAAATAGAAATGGAATTTTTAGAGGATTTAGTATCGAATATCCAAGTAAATAATAAAAATATCTGCTTTTTATAAGCAGCTATTTTTATATAACAATAACTTATTTAAAAAAGGAACATTAATAATGGCGCAATTAAAACAAATGATAAATAAGAATAAATTTTATATTATAGGAACATTGATTCTCTTTCTATTTTTATTTTATTGTTCAACAAAATTATGTATGAATGTAGCACCAGATGAATATATGAGATATGATATCCCCTTATTTATTTACAATCATTCATATTTACCTAAAGGTGATGAAAAAGAAATATTAAATGCAATATGGGGATTTTCTTATGGATTTACACCTTATCTTCCTTCAATAATTAGTTTTTTCTTTATGAAAATAGCTTCTATCTTTACAACTTCTCCAGTACATTTATTGATTGTGGCAAGACTAACAAGTGTTCTTGCGGGGCACTTACGTTTTTTGTATGTTGTAAAATTGGTGAAGAAATATTTAATCATAAGATGACAATATATCTTTTTGCTATTTTTGTTTCACTATTACCACAATTCATGTACTTATCTCTTTATTTAAATAATGATTCGTTTTCAATATTTACAACAGCACTTATTGTTTATGGTTGGATTAAGGGAATAAAAACAAATTGGAATTGTAAATGGTGTATTTTTTTAGGTGTTGCTATAGGAATATGTGCATTAACCTATTATAATGCATATGGATTTATATTATGTAGTATTATTGTATATTGTATGAGTAGTTATAAATTACATTTTACATTTAATGAGTTTTTAAAAAAAGGATTTCTAATAGCAATTGCTGCCTTAGTTGTTGGCGGATGGTTTTTTATTAGAAATGCAATGATCCATAATGGAGATTTTTTAGGAATGAATTCTATGTACGATTGTGGTGAAAAATATGCAATGCCAGGTTATCAATTATCACAAAGAGACACTTATCAAAATCAAGGAATTAGTGTGTTTTCTATGATTTTTGATACAAATTGGATAATAACAACTATAAAAAGTTTTATTTGTACCACAGGATATATGCAATATATGATTAGTGGAAAACATTTTTATTTATATTTAATAATAATTTTGTTTGGTATGATTATGATGCTTATTGCTTTAAAAAGAAAATATCAATTCAAATTTAAATTTGAAAATTATTTTATAATATGTTTAATTTTATGTATTTTGATTCCAATTATTTTATCAATAAAATATTCTTATTCTATAGATTATCAACCTCAAGGAAGGTATATTATGTCTATTTTAATTCCAATTGCTTTATTTATGAGTATTGGTTATGAATATTTTAGTGAATTTATTGAAAATAAAATACAAATAAAATCAAGATATATAGAGTTATCAATGATAGGAATCTATATTTTATTATTCGTTATTTGTTATTCAAGTTATATAGCTGTTTGTTTCGGAAGTACAATAATTTAAATTGAAGGTGATTATGTGTTTGATTCAAAATTAAAGAAATTAGGTAAAAATGTTGTATTAGGATTTTTTGCTGCTATAACATCATTACTTACATTGTTATGTTTATTTAATAATGCGTATTTAAGTTGGGATGAACATACGACAATTGTTGCTGATAAACCATTTTATTTATTATTATGGTTTGTTATAGTTATTTGTTTTTTGTTTATTTTGTTAGAAAACATTATAGAACACAGGATACTTATTATTTTAATAAAATATTTATTATATTAAGCTTGATATTATTGATTGTTGGTATTTTTATGATTTTCAAATTTGATTTTGTTCCTGTAGCTGATCAAGCATCTATTTTAGAAGCAGCAGCTGGATTAAAGAATGGCAATTATAGTTATTTTACACCAATGGGATATGTAGGAAAGTGTTCTAATCAAGCGGGAATTGTTGTTATTCTTTATTATTTATCATTTATTTTTGGAGAAAATAATTATCAAGCATTTCAAGTGCTTAATATTATAGGTTTATTAGTTAGTTATTATTGTTTATGCAAAATATCACAAATTAGTTTTCATAATGATGAGTTAAAAAACTGGACACTTATTTTATTATTTATATTTTTCCCTTTAACATTTTATGTTGCATTTGTATATGGAAATGTCTTTGGACATACTTTTTCGCTGTTTGCCATATTAGCAGGGTATCAATATTTTGAAACAGGTAAAATAAAATATATACTACTATCGATTTTTTCAATTATTTTCGCAATGATGTTTAAATCAAATTATATGATTGTTTTTGTTGCAATGGTTATCTTTATTTTATTTGATATTATTTTAAATAAAAAATATACATCTATTATTTTATTGATTTTATTTGTACCGGCTTATTTTGCATCTTCAATGATTCCTAATACAATTATCAAAAATATTACAGGTATTGAACTTGGTAAAGGTATACCGATGATAGCATATGTAGAAATGGGATTACAAGATAGTGATGTAGCGCCAGGATGGTATAACGGCTACAATTGGAGCGTATATGAAAATAATAACGGAGATTATGATGTGGCAAATTCACAAGCAAAAAGCGATTTAGGTAATACGTTATCTTATTACATAACACACCCTGGAGAATTTATTCACTTTTTATATCGAAAGACAGTTTCACAATGGTGTAATCCTGACTTTCAAGGAACTTGGGTAACGAGGCATAGTAGTTTTATATTCAAAGTGAGTTATGGTACCAAATATATAATGTCTATGAAACAGTTATTTTATTAGGAACATTAGCTTATATTTACTTTACTGGAAGACATATGAAATTACACAGATTATTGTTACCAACTATTTTTATTGGTGGATTTTTATTTCATTTATTTTGGGAAGCAAAATCACAATATACTATTACATATTTTGTTTTATTAATTCCTTATTGTGCAAAAGGTTTAATGGATATGACAAATGAAATGATTGATTCATTCCGCAATATCAGAATTGTTAGAAGTATACCTAAGAAAATTGGGATGATTATTAAAATGGATACTGTTAGATTTATAGTATTTATTACAGCTCTTGCTTCCATTATAAAGATAATCGCTTAAAGAAATCATTATGTATCTTATCTTTGGAACATTAACAACAGCTGTAAATATTGTTGTCTATTATTTATTTTCAAATATTATACATATTAACTATTTATTTTCGAATGCTGTAGCATGGTTTTTATCTGTTTTATTTGCGTATGTTACAAATAGAAGTATGTTTTTGATAGTAAAATAATCAAATTATCAAAGAAGCAATTTCTTTTTTTGGTTCTAGGTTAGCAACAGGAATCATGGATATGGTATTAATGTGGTTCTTAGTGAATTTTAATATTGTTAATGATGTTGTTGCTAAAGTTGTTGTCAATGTGATTGTTGTTATCTTAAATTATATTTTAAGTAAGTTAGTTGTATTTAAGAAATAATAAGGTTTCTGAGTATTCAGTGCCTTTTTCTTTTTGCTAAAATAAGCTATTTTTTAGAAGTAAAAAGTGCTAAAAATGGTTTACCAAACTCCATTTGGGAAACGTATTCTGCTTTTTCAAATGGATATGGTGGAGTTATTATTTTAGGTATTATAGAGAATAAAGATGAAACATGGTCTACTTCAGGATTAGATGCTGACAGTTGTCAAAAATTAATTAAACAATTTTGGAATGATATTAATAATAGACAAAAAGTAAGTATTAATTTATTAAGAGATGATGTAGAAGTTTATAAAAAAGAAGATGATCAAATTATTGTGATTCATGTTCCAATGGCAAGAAGGGAAGAAAAAACTGTCTATATTAATAATAATTTATTTCATGGAACATATAGAAGAAATCATGATGGTGATTATCATTGTACACGTTTGTAAGTTAAAACAATGTTACGTGACCAAGCAGAAAAAACAATGGATATGGAAGTGCTAGATGATGTTCCATTAGAAGATTTAAACTATGAAACAATCCTAGGTTATCGAAATAGACATCAAGTATTAAATGCTGGACATCCCTTTGAAAGATTAAATAATGATGAATATTTAAGAAGCATTGGTGCAGCAGCTATTTCAAAAGAAGATCATCAATTACATCCTACAGCAGCAGGAATGTTGATATTTGGAAATGAGTATAATATTGTACGTCATTTTCCAGATTATTTTTTAGATTATCGAGAAGTTTTAGATCCATCTATTCGTTGGACTGATCGTTTACAATCAAGTTCAGGTGAATGGTCTGGAAATATATGTGACTTTTATTTTAGAGTCTATAATAAAATCATTAAAGATGTTAAAGTTCCTTTTTCGATGAAAGGAGGGGACAGGATAGATGATACACCTGTCCATAAAGCACTTCGTGAAGCATTGGCTAATTGTTTGATTAATGCAGATTACTATGGGACAAGAGGGGTTGTTATAAAAAAAGATCAAGATAGAATTATTTTTGAAAATCCTGGATATATTAGAACTGGAAAGGAACAAATGCGAAAAGGTGGGAAATCTGATCCGCGTAATAAAACTCTTATGAAAATGTTTAATCTTGTAAACATAGGTGAACGTTCTGGAAGTGGTGTTCCTAATATCTTCAATACATGGGAAGATCAAGGATGGAAAGAACCTGTTATTGAAGAAAGGTTTGATCCTGATCGAACTATCTTAACACTTGAATTTGTAGATAAAACAAACAAAGAAAAAGCGGCGAAGAAAAGTGGCGAAGAAAAAACGGCGAAGAAAAGTGGCGAAGAAAAAACGGCGAAGAAAAAAATAACAAATAAAACAAAAGAA
>ENA-OQIO01001244-OQIO01001244.1-human-gut-metagenome-genome-assembly--contig:-NODE-1244-length-12641-cov-1.746844_pt1 | contig 12641 bp, 22 predicted proteins | sample MGYA00242573_ERZ504737 | MGnify/ENA primary metagenome ERZ504737 (study PRJEB26092, sample SAMD00036203) | human gut metagenome | host: Homo sapiens | study: EMG produced TPA metagenomics assembly of... | reverse complement strand
CTCATCAGGTGGAATACGTTCAACCGAATCGCACGATCAAGCTCAGGATCTCCCTCGATATCGATGTTGGCCTGCCCCCACATCTTGCGATAAATATCGGCATGAACCTCGAATTCACGCTCGAACCCTTCGGCAACGAAGTCCTCGACCTCACGGCAGGTGGTGGCGTGCAGTTCGTCGGCCGGAGTGTCACGTCCATCGAACATTGCCACGTATTTGGTCAGCACCACGCTGTCGCCTTCATCGGCACGGAAGTCGCAGAATTCAACGCCTTGCTCGCCAAAGGCATGGAACACACGATTGCCCAACACATCCCGATCTCGCAGGTGCTTCAAGATGGCTGCCGACACCCACGTGCAGATTCTCATCACGCGTGGCGACCTCCATATACACCCCGTTCTCACCGAGCGGCTCATTGGCGGTGACAACGGTGTGCTTGACCTTGAAACGGGGCGCATCGTAGAAGTTGATGATGGAGCCGTCGGTAATCTGCTCCACTTCGATTAGACCTGAGTAATTGAGCGGCGTGACCCACAGTCGCACAGCCATACGATGTGCATGCGCACGGCTGACGAAACGTACGCCTTCAATCAGGGTTTCACGTCCTTTCGGGTCACGCAGACGCACCCGTTTGACCAAAGCCGCGTGCTTCAGGTCAAGTGCACGACGGTATTCGAGGATCTCGCATTCGTCGACACCGATGAGCTGCTTTTCCACGTACAGGCGGATGCCAAGCCAGTTGGGCAATGTCGCAAGTTCCTTCATGAACGTTTCGGACTTGTCGAACACCCCGTTGACGTACAGGTAAGGCAACGTGGGCTTGTTCCCTTCCTCATGGCTGCCACGAATGCCAGATATCCGTTCGATAGGGCGAACAGACTCTCGTACTGCAGGTTGCGGTCAGGCTCATAAGCGTCCTCGCTCACCATCCAGCCGTCTGTTGGCAGCTCGAACCCGAGTGCGGTGGAAAACGAATCGCGAATCATGGTGTCATACTCCTTGGTGCGGTTTGGGCGCAGCTTGGCCCGGCCGAGACCGATGGCCCGAAACATTTCGTGCGTGGGGGCATCATTCGCCCCGGAAACAGTTCAGGCGACCACAGGAGTGACCGAGCAATGGGGCTCAGCCACCCTTGGCCCGCCAACGGTATTACTTGATGGAACCTGAGGTACCTTCGACGATGTACTTCTGGCCGGAAAGGAACGCAACCACGGGCGGGATGATCATCACCACGGTGATGCACAGCATCGGGATGATCTGGGTCTGGTGCACGCCCTTGAACGAGGCCAAGCCCAACGCCAGCGTGTACTTGCTGCGGTCCTGCAGGAAGATGAGCGGTCCGAGGTAGTCGTTCCATACGGTGATCATGTTGAGCACACCCACCAGAATCAGACAGGGACGCATGATGGGCATGTACACCTTCCACCAGATCTGCAGGTCGTTGCAGCCGTCGATGCGCGCAGCCTCCTCGTATTCCTTGGGCACGCCGAGCAGGAACTGGCGCATGAGGAAGATGTAATACGCGGAGCCGAAGAACGAGGCACAATCAGCGGGAGCAATGTGTTGATCCAGCCGAAAGCCTTGAACTCCATGTACTGCGGGATCATGGTGACGTCCCACGGAATCATCATCGTGCTCAGCAGAATCATGAACAGGATGTTCTTGCCCTTGAAGTTGTAGCGGGCGAAACCGTAGGCGACCAGCGAGCAGGAGAGCACAGTGCCGAGCGTGTTGAGCACGGTGACAATCACCGAGTTAAGCAGGTACTTGCCGAACGGCTGCGCATCCCATGCTTTCGCATAGTTCTCCCATTGCCATTCCTTCGGGAACAGACTCGGCGGATAGGCGATGGCCTCAGCCGATGTCTTGAACGTGGAGAACAGCATGTAGACGAACGGGGAGAGGAAGTAGATCGCCACCATGACGAGCAGGGCGTAGATCACGACCTTGGAACGGAGCGACATCTTCATCGCGCTACCTCCTTGCCCTTTGCCTTCTTACCCTTCTTGGCCTTGTTCTTGTTTGCCGTGGACTCGTAGAACACCCACGTATCGGAAGATTTGAACACCAGCGCGCTAAGCAGCAGGATGATGATGAACATGACCCATGCGTTGGCGGAGGCGTAGCCGAGCTTGTGGAATTTGAAGGCGTTGTTGTAGGTCATCAGTCCGTAGAAATATGTGGACTTCATCGGACCACCGTTCGTCAGCAGCATGACCAGGGTGACCTGCTGGAACGAACTGATGATTGACGTTGATGAGATTGAACAGGATGGTCGGGGTGATCATTGGCAACGTAATGCTGAAGAACTGACGCGCCGGGCCGGCACCGTCGATGGCGGCGGCCTCGTACAGGTCAATGGGAATGTTCTTGATATCCGTGTAGAAGATCAGCATCATCGAACCGACGCCGAACGCGCTGGCGAAGATGACCGCGATGATAGCCCACTTCGGGTCGACCAGCACTGCGGGCCGTCGATGCCCAGCAGGGACAGCAGGTAGTTGATCACGCCGTAATTGCCGTTCAGCAGCCATCCGAAGATGATGGATACGGCGACGCCGGAGATGACAGCCGGGATGTAGAAAATCGTGCGGAAAAACTTCGCACCCTTGACCGGCTGGCTGATGAGCATCGCGAGAACCAGGGCGATAATCATGTTGAGCGGCACGAAAATCGCGGCGTACTTCAGGCTGATGGACAGGGACTTGAGCACCTGATCGTCGGTGGTAAACATCTCGATGTAGTTGCCTAGGCCACGGAATTTGGGGGTTCCGGTAATCGACCAGTCAAAGAAGCTCATGACGAACGATAAGACGAGAGGTCCCAACGTGAATACTAGGAACCCGATGATCCAAGGAAGGATGAACAGGTATGGCCAGGCCCGTTTATTGACCTTTGCTAGCACTTTCATAATGGTCCTTTGCCCAGATGGTCATCACTTCAGCGCTTCGGTGATGGCCGAAGCGGGATCTTCGAGGGAGGAGGGGTTGTACATCTTCTCGAAGGAGAGGGCAAGCTTGTCGGAGATCTCGGACCATCCTTGACCTTGAAGCTGGAAGGGCTGTAGCCGTCGGACTGTTCCAGCATCGAGTAGAACGGCTTGTACTGGCTCTTGTCAGTGATGCCCTCGGACTCGACCACGCTGGTCAGCACGGGCAGCTCGCTGCCGATTCGACCTTGTTTGAGTCGCATTGGCCCAGTACTTGATGAATTCCCAAGCGGCATCTTTGTTCTTGCTGCTCTTAGCGATGGAGATGCCAGACGAGCTCAGGATGGACACGGAATCATGGTCTGAGTCGGCGAATGCGGGGATATCGACCACACCATAGTTCAGGCCGTCCTCGTCTAGGGTGTTGAGGGCCCAGGAACCGTAGATGTACATGGCGGTCGTGCCGGCGCGGAACTCATCGGTGCCGTTGCCTTCTGTGGCCACCGAGGAACCATCCTTCTCCATGTCCTGGAACATCTGATAGGTGTCGATGGCCTTGGCGGAATCGATGTTGCCTTCGAGGGTGCCGTTCTCGTCGCTGTAAGCGGTGTCGTTGCTCCACAGGTACATCTCGAAGTCATACGGATCGGGCTTCATCTGGAAGGAGAAGCCTTTGGCATCGGTCTTGCTGGAAATCTTCTTGGCAGCCTTCTGCAGGTCGGTCCAAGTCCAGTCATTGGTCGGCGCTTCGACGCCGGCCTGCTTGAACAAATCCTTGTTGTAGTAGAGGGCGTGCGTAGTGAAGCGACCGGTACGCCATAGGTCTTGCCATCGTAGGAGTTGTAGTTCCACAACGTGGAGTAGAAGTCCGACTTCCAGTCGGAGCCTTCCTTTTCGATATAGCTATCGAGTGGTTCCAGACCGTCGGCGTAGGACGGGTAATTCCACATGTACATGACGTCAGGGGTATCGTTTGAGCCCATGCCGGCGCTGATCTTTGTATCGAAGTCGGAACCGTAGGCCTCAAGCGTGACCTCGATATCGTCATGCGACTCGTTGAACTGATCCACCAGCGTCTGCTGACGGTCCACATCTTCGGCCTTATCCCAAGTGGCGAAACGAATCTGCGTTTTGCCACTGGAGCTATCGGTACCGCAGCCTGCCAACAGCAGGCTCAGAGATGCAACGGTTGCGCATGCAGCAATAACGGTCTTCTTCATGTGGTTCCCAAACATCTTTTCTCCTTTGAAAGAGTGGATGGAATTATCTGTGTTATCGACAGCCATAAGGTCTGACGTTTTGTGTGACTTGCCTCATTGCTTGCTATGAAGATAACAGATTTCAAAAAAATATGCAACCGGTTGTCCTGTGTGTTGCGAGACATTGGGTTACAATCGTTTCATATAGCATTGCATTACTGTTGCATTCAAAGGAGAATTATGACCGTGGCAAAGCGCAATCGCGTTACTTTGGCCGATGTCGCTAAAGCCGCAAATGTCTCACGTTCCACCGCCTCGCGCGCTCTGAACAATTCTCCACGCATTAGCCGCGAGACCACCGCACGCATCAAGAAAATCGCGGATAGCATGGGCTTTATTCCCAATGCACAGGGCCGCGCACTGGCAGTGGGCCGCAATGAGACCATCGCCATCCTCATTACCGAGCCGCTCGACGAGCTTTTCGACGATCCGACCTATGCGATGTTTATCAGCGGCATCACGGAGAAACTTAGCGAATCGTCTATCTACCGGTATTATTGCAGGCATCCACCGATTTCGAACGTCATCGCGTGCAACAACATCTGGAACGACGCTCATTCGACGCGGTTATCGACATTTCCCCCTACGCCAACAACTATTTGCTGGAGGAAATGTACAAACTGCGTATCCCTTGCGTAATGCTTGGCCAGATGGAGGATCGCTCATATGAGGGTATTTTCTCCAGCGTCTATTCCGACGACACGTATGGAGCCCAAATCGCCGCCCAAGCCATGCATGACGCCGGACGTCGGCATCCCGTATCGATTTTGGGACCGCGCTCCAACCCGGCATCCCCCGATCGGCTCACCGGCTATCGACGTGTATGCGGTGACGAACTGCCCGACGACAGGGTACTGTTCACCGGATGGGATGCGACCGCCGGCTTTTCCGCAATGATGCAACTGCTGGATACACATGACGATATCGACGGATTGCTGGCTGGCTCCGATCGTATCGCCGTAGGTGCCATCGAGGCGATTCGACAGCGCGGGCTAACAGTTCCGGACGATATCGCCGTTGTCGGATTCGACGACCATCCAATCGCCGAGCGTTGCAATCCCCCGCTTACCACCGTGCAACAGCCGTTGCGAGAAGAGGGCTCCACGGCAGCCGACCTTGCCATGCGCATGATTGACGGAGAGGCCGCCACCACCGTCATCAAACACATGACACTGGTACGGAGAAAGTCGCTGTAAACACTATCCTTCACATCGCCATAGGGCACTGGCGCGCCCGACACTCGATATAGTTCTCACGTTGACTGAGACAACCGGTTGCATTACGCTTATGGAACGTGAGAGCAGACATCGCAGTCTTTTCAATGGCCTTATTGGCCTTGTTTCCTATCATCAACCCTGTCGGCGCAGTGGCCAGCTTCGCCACCCTTACCGCCGACCTGCCCAAGAAAGAACTCCGTTGTCAGGCGCGGTACACATCCCTGTATGTGTTCGCCATATTGGCGGCGTTTACCATCCTCGGCTCGTTCATTCTCGACATGTTCCACCTGGAACTGCCCGCCATTCAAATCGCAGGTGGTTTTGTGGTGGCGCATTCTGGGTATCGAATGCTGGTACCGGCCTCTGATCATGGCGATCCGGAAGCGCATCAAGACAATGACATCGCCTTTACACCGATGGCACTGCCACTAATCGCCGGCCCCGGCGCCATCGGCGAAGTCATCGGCCTATCGGCCCGGGTATACGGAACCTCGTGAGCGGCTGGCCATCCTTATCGCCGTATTGGTGATATCCATCGTCATTATGGCGCTGCTGCGCTGGTGCACACCACTGGTACATAAACTGGGGCCCGGCGGCATCCTAGGGCTTACGCGCATTATGGGTTTTATTATCCTGTGCATCGGCGTCGAACTGATGATCCACGGAGTCAGCACCCTCGCCATCGGATTATAAGTTTTCCGCTGAGATACCAAGAAGGTCCGGCAGAGTCAATCTGCCGGACCTTGTGTTATGCGAAGAGCCGTCGGCTTTTCTTATGCAAGCGCACCCATCGGATCCCACGCAGGCAGGGAAATCGCCGGCTCTTCCAAAGCCTTCTGATATTCCTCAGGAAGCAGGGCCTTGGGAACGGCGACCTCGTAGACGTACTCGGTGAACCAGTCATCGGACATGGTAAAGTAGCCTTATCGGCAATCTTGGCGCCCCAAGAATTCTCCACACGCCAGCGACGGGTAGTAGTACCGTCGTCAGCCACATCCACACCAGCAAAGGCCATCGCGTGATCCATGGCCGAGTCACCAAAGCGCACGCGCTGCTCCTTCGACAAATCAAAGCGCACACCGTACACACGATCGTACTCAAACAGGTCAGTGGCCCAAGCACCGGCCTCACGATCCATCATCGGTCCGCACTCAGCACCGAACCATACCGGAATGCCCTGTTCCACCAGCACGCGACGGACGCAGTCCTTCATGAACTGGTTCGGCACGTTGAGATACTCAGTGGCGTCGCCACCGACCACATTACCCAAATGCTCGATGGCTATTTTGCGTCCCTTCGGATGTTCCTTACGCGGATCGTCCACCAGACACACATAGCTTTCCAAATCGGCGGAACCCACGTACTTCTTCCAGAACTCGACCGGCGTGATCTCGCCGTCACGGTGGAACTCGTCGTCCTTGTCGGTCCACTCCCAGTCGAAGGAGACCGGCGCTCGCCCAAGTGAATGGTAAGAATGCGGTGGCCAGCTTCCGTGGCATTCTTCACGATCTGATCGATATTCTCGGGGTTCTCATACATATGCGCAACGGCCTGTCGCAGCAGCTTGCACAACTTGTTGTTCATTGGGTCGGTGTTCTTGGAGGACTCGGTCTCCGGGAACAAATCCTTGGGCACGGCACCGTACTTCTTGTACACGTTCATGGCCATAGTCCACTGACCACCATCACCCATGACTTCACGCAGCAGATGCTGCACCAGACGGGAATCTTCAGGCTCCCCGGCCTCGACCAAGCAGGCCATATCCTTGAGGAAGTAGTTGACTCGCTCCAGCTTGTCGTAGTACATCGCATAGTTCTGGGAGAACTCGAACTGCTCCAGGTTCATGTTCTTCTTGGCCACAAAACGGGCCACGTTCAAAGAGCTGAACAGCCAGCAACGGCCGGAACGATCCTGATGGGTAGCCTCACCATTGTCCACTATCGTGGAAAAACGACGCTGCAACAGACGGGCACGATCATAGTTCTTGGCAACCTTGTCAATGCCTGCGGCGGTCACCGCGTTCATGGCAATTCGGTTCGTCTCATCTGCGGTAAACGAATCGCGCAACGACTGCAGGTCTTCCACACTCAGCTTGGTGATTTCGGTCAATCGATACTCCTTACCGGTTTTCCCTTGTGTATATCAGTCTCCGTCTTCATTGAACGGAACGCCTGCTTGAGGGAGCGCATGGCGTACGGCTATTATGGCATCTTTTCGACGTTTGTGCAACCGGTTGTCTATTAGTGTTTCGCTACGATATGGATCGGCATTCCCGGCTTTTCGGGCTAGCTCGGAGTGCTCTCCGAGCCCAACAATCACGGACTCGCCTACGGCGAGACTCAATCCTACCTTCGGCGTCCCTCACGGTCTTACGACCGCGAGCCAGGCCTACGAACAGTCCACCGGGCTGTTCGCTTCACGGCCTGTCGCCTCAGGCGCGCTGATCTTTCAGGCCAAAGCTCTCCGACTGACTGCCTACGGCAGACTCAACATCACCTCGCCGCTGCCGCGGCTCGGCGCACTCGCGAAAGAGCCCACCGGGCTCTTTCTTATGCGAGTGCGCCATCGGATCCCAAGCCGGAAGCATGGTGGCGGGCTCTTCTAGAGCCTTCTGGTATTCCTCGGGCAACAGGGCCTTCGGGACGGCTACCTCGTAGACGTATTCGGTGAACCAGTCGTCGGACATGGTGAAGTAGCCCTTGTCGGCGATCTTGGCGCCCCAAGAGTTCTCCACGCGCCAGCGGCGGGTGGTGCCGTCGTCGCCACGTCAACGCCGGCGAAAGCCATGGCGTGGTTCATGGCGGAGTCGCCGAAGCGCACGCGGCTTCCTTGTCCAAATCGAAGTCCACGTCGTACACGCGGCCGTACTCGAACAGGTCGGTGGCCCAAGCGCGTTCTCACGGTCCATGAACGGGTGGCAGTCGGCACCGAACCATACCGGAATGCCCTGCTCAACGAGAATCTGCTTGACGCAGTCCTTCATGAACTGGTTTGGCACGTTGAGGTACTCGGTGGCGTCGCCGCCAGCCACATTGCCGAGGTGCTCGATGCCGATCTTCTTGCCCTTGGCGTGCTCGGTGCGCGGATCGTCCACCAGGCACACGTAGTCCTCAAGATCAGCCGGACCCACGTACTTCTTCCAGAACTCAACCGGCGTAATCTCGCCGTCGCGGTGGAATTCGCCATCCTTGTCGGTCCATTCCCAGTCGAAGGAAACCGGCGGCTCGCCCAGGTGGATGGTCAGAATACGGTGGCCGGCAGCAGTGGCGTCGGCAATAATCGCCTCGACCTTGGAGCATCGCCGTCAGCGGCGTACATGTGCGCCACGGCGGTGTGCAGCATGTGGCGCAGCTGGATGTTCATTTCACCGGTGTTCTTGGAGGATTCGGTCTCCGGGAACAGGTCCTTGGGCACAGCGCCGTACTTCTTGTACACGTTCATGGCCATGGTCCACTGGCCGCCATCGCCCATCACGTCGGCGAGCAGGTGCTGCATCAGGCGGGAGTCGGAAGGCTCTCCGGCAGCCACCAGAGCGGCCACATCCTTAAGGAAGTAGTTGACGCGTTCGAGCTTGTCGTAGTACATCGCGTAGTTCTGGGAGAACTCGAACTCCTTCAAGTTCATGTTCTTCTTGGCCACGAAACGGGCCACGTTCAGGGAGCTGAACAGCCAGCAGCGGCCGGAGCGATCCTGATGGGTGGCTTCGCCATTGTCAACGATGGTGGAGAAACGACGCTGCATCAGACGAGCGCGGTCATAATTGCGAGCCACCTTGTCGATGCCGGCGGCGGTCACCGCGTTCATGGCCAGACGGTTGGTGCCGCTCTGTGCGAAATCGCCGCGCAGGGTATTCAACGCTTCGTCGGTCAGAGGCGTCAATTCACTCATGTCATACTCCTTCTGTGATGGTGCGCTTGTGGCGCAGATTCAAACGAATACGGCACCTGGCTCGAAAGCGCAGGTGCCGTAATTCTTACCGCTAGTAGTCTAATCGAGGCCTGTCATTCGCCGTTCTGCTCAGATACGGCCGGATTCTCCTGAGTCGGGGCCTCCGGTTCGCCCTGTGTCTGGTGCTCGGACGGCTCAGACGATTCGGACTGCTCATTCTGCGCAGCCGAATCAGCCGAATCAGCCGAATCAGCCGGTGCCGCATCTGTCTCATTGTGATCGTCGGCAGCCGACTCGTTTCCGCTCAACTCACCCGGCTGGTCATCGGCCTCGTTGTGTACAGCTTGACTTCCGGGACGGGCGCAACCACCGGCAATGCCGCCGCGGCAGCGGCTTCCTGATCCTGACCAGAGGCCGCCGCATTACCGCCGAAAGCGAATCCGGAGAACGCCTGCGAGAACATAGAACGCAGTTCCGAAACACGCTGGGTGATGACGGACTCGCGTTCCTGCAGATCGGCGATGCGCTTGGACAGACCGTCAAGCTCGCTTTGGGCGGCGGCGCGACGCTCCTCGATCTGCGCATCGGCTTCCTCGCCCGCCTTATGTACGATTGCGGCGGCCTGGATGTCCGCCTCCTCGCGCTTGGACGCGGCATACGAATCGGCTTGGTCGCGAGTGTTCTTGGCCTGACCGACCAACTCATCGGCTTCCCGCTTGGCCGCCACACGACGCTCTTCGAGGTGCTGCAGCAGTTCGTTGACCTTCTTCGTGGCCTCATCCTGCTGAGCGGCGATGTCGTGACGGATCTGCTCGACCTCGGCGTTGACCTGGCTCATCGTGCTGGTGCGCTTGACCTCGGCCTCATCAGTGATTTCCTGACCCTTGGTTTTGGCCGCATCAATGATTTCGCTGGCCTTGCGCTGGGCTTCGGTCATCATCTTGGACACTTGCTCGCGCACGTCGGCGAGCTTCTTGTTGGCCTCGGCGAGCGCCGCCTCAATCTGATCGTTGGAATCAGACTTAAGCTTGGTGATCTCCTCATTGGCGCTTTTGCGCATTGCGGCAACCTGCTGGGTCGCCTCCGCCTTCATGTCGGCGATTTCGCGCTCTTGAGTGGAGCGTTCGGAAGCATCTTCTTAGTGTGCTCTTCGCGCGCGTTGCTGAGCTCAAGCTCGACGGTCTGACGCTGTTCGGTGATGGTCTTGGCAGTTTCGGAGCGCAGTTGTGCGGCATCCTCGTTGGCGGAGGTGGTCACTGATTCGGCTTGATTGCTGGCGTTCGTCAGAATCGAGGCGGCTTGGCATTGGCGTCGTCAACAATATGCTGGGCATCCAGCTTGGCGTTGTTGATCAGTGTTTCGGCCTGAGCCTGAGCCGTGGTACGGATGGAGGACGCGTCCTGCTTGGCGCGTTCCAGCAGTTCGGTACTCGTCTGTTCGGCGGAGGCAAGCATCTGCTGGGCGTCGCTCCCAAGGAAGCGAAGCTGTTGCCTTCCGGCTTCTTGTTCTTCTCTTCCTGAAGTTGGGCCTGCAGTTGCAGAATACGGTCGTCATCCGCCGCAATCTGCTCACGCATGCTGGCCAACGTCTGCTGCGCACGCTTCATACTCTCCTGAGTAGCGTCGAAGGCAGCATCAACTTCTCCTTGTCATATCCTCGCAGCACCACCGGGAAACGATCCACCATCGCTGTTTATTCCTTTCGCACACGCATAAAGCTCTTGGCACATCCTTGCAGCACTCTAGCGCATCGCACTGGCGCTGAGCGTTGAGCGACGCGCAATCGTTACAATGCGTGCGAACCATGTTCTATTCCGGCGTGGCGCACAGCGTGCTAGGCGATGAGGATGTCGGAGCTGGAGGGCTTGAGATAGTAGCGCACGGCTTCGCGCACCACATCACGGCCAGCGGCGATCTGCTGGTCGAGTGGTAGACCATGCTGCTGGAATGCGCCGGAACGACCGGAGGGAAGCTGACGAATCCGCCCAGCACCTGCTCCTGGGTGGCGGTCCAGTTGAGCAAGTTGTAGAACAGCGAATTACATACGAACGTACCTGCGTCCGAACTCAAGGTGGCCGGAATCGAATCGTCCGTGAAATCATTCAGGATCGAGCGCAACGGCAGGCGGGTCCAATAGGCGGCCGGGCCATTGGGATCGATGGGTTCGCGGCGTGGGATCACGTTGTCCGCGTCTGGCTTGATCGCGTCCATCAGGTTGGTGGCGCATCGTTCAAGCATCACGCCTCGGGCTGCGTGCTTGAGCCGGTGGCGATGACGATATTGGGCTTGGTGGCCTCAATCGTCTCTTTCAGCGTGGGCCAGGCTTTGGCGAAGCTCACCGGGATGCTGACGGCATGAACGGTGACGGCGACCTGCTCCAACGGATCGTCCGGAGCAGAGGAGACGCCCAGTCCCTGCTCGGCGATGGCCTTGGGCACTTCGACGGCGGGATTGACCTCCACGCCGTCATAGTGGTCGAAGCCGGAGATCACAACATTGAGTTCACGCATAATGCCAGTCTAGCGATGCATCTGGCCGGCCGCTTGGGCCAGCAGGGCGTGCATGCGGGCGCGGGCCTCTTCCTTGGGATCACGACCGAGAATCTCCTCGGCGATACGCTCAGCTGTGGGAATATCTTCCAGCGTGGTGATCTTCAGGTTGGTTTCCGCACCGGAGACAATGGCGACGGGTTCATCAGGCAGATAATCGACCACTACGCGCGTGTCGTCGGTGGGATGGAAGTCCGGGTCGGCGGCAGCCAAATCGTAAGCGTGACGAATCGTCGCGAAGCGGAAGGATTGCGGGGTCTGCGCGCGGAAGGTGTTCGGGCGGTCCGGCACCGACTTGACCACTTTCAAATCGCCCAGATCCTCGGTCAACAGCACGGTGTCGGTTGAGGCGTAGGCCACGGTTGCGGCCGTGAACTGGTCGAGCGCATCAATCGAACCGTCGATGGCGGACTGTTCCACGAACGGACGGACGGCGTCATGGATCAGAATCTTGCATCGTCCGGAATGCCAGCCGTAGCCAGCATGTCGAGCGCGGTGGCGGTACTGTCCACACGTTCGTCACCGCCGTCAATGATGACGCGGACTTTGGTGTAGCCCATCTCGCCAACCAACGTTTCCACTTCACCGCGCACCTTGGGATTGACCACCACCACGATGTCGCTGACGCGGTCGCAATGTTCAAAGGCATCAATGCTCCAGCACACGATGGGCTTGCCGCCCACGGAGACAAGCTGCTTGGGATTATCGGGGTCGAAGCGCGTACCGAAGCCGGCGGCCAGCACCACGGCCACCACCGGCACGGTTTGTGCCGGTTTGGCGCTGAGCGGGGGCTGGTTGGA
>ENA-OQIO01001243-OQIO01001243.1-human-gut-metagenome-genome-assembly--contig:-NODE-1243-length-12668-cov-1.267682_pt1 | contig 12668 bp, 19 predicted proteins | sample MGYA00242573_ERZ504737 | MGnify/ENA primary metagenome ERZ504737 (study PRJEB26092, sample SAMD00036203) | human gut metagenome | host: Homo sapiens | study: EMG produced TPA metagenomics assembly of... | reverse complement strand
CAATTATAATGGCAAACGTTGACAGAGCCGAATTTTCGCTTATAAACAGTCGTAAACTGAGAATTAAGGTGATTGTGGGTTTGGACTATGAAGTTGTAGCCGAAAAGAATGTTGAGATAGCGGTTGAAGCGGAGGATTGCGACAATGCGGAATTGCTCAAGGAAAACGTAAAACTGCAAAATTGTATCGGACTGACGGAAACTGAATTTTCTGTAAAGGAATCAATAGAAGTTCCGAACGGTCAGACATCAATCAACGAGATATTGAAAGTCGATACAAAAATATCCGATTCGGAATATAAAGCGGTTACGGGAAAGATTGTTGTAAAGGGAGAAATAAGTGTATGCGTTCTGTATACCGACAGTGACTGTTGTATTCAGTTTATGGAAAGCGAAGTGCCTTTTACGGAAATTATTGATTGTGACGACGCCGGCGATGAAACGATATGCGATATTGATTACAGCATATCGGACGTAAGGTATCAGGTTGCTGAGGATAATGACGGCGATAACAGAATTGTTGATATTGACGTAACCGTTACGGCACAGGTCAAGGCAACGGAAAATGTGACGGTGGATATGATATGCGATTGCTATGAGCCGTTTACGAAAACTCAGCTTTTAAAGGAAGAAGTGGAACTTGAAGAAGTTGTGTCACGTCCGTCATCACAGAACACAATTCATGAAATGGTGGAAATGGGCACGGGTACACCGTCCGTTTCTGGAGTGTATGAGTGATAACAAGACCGTATATCACAAAGGCACAGATACAACGCGGTAAACTTTTGGCAGAGGGTAAAATCGAGGCATATATTTTATACTTGACAGACAGCAACGAAAGCCCCGTTTACAGTATGAAAAAAGAATTGCCGTTCAGCTATATGCTTGACTGCGAAAGTACGTACAGTGACCTTATTCCGGAAATAAAAGCGGAAGTAAAGCACACTGCATATAATTTGAACGTGGCGGGTGAAATTGAAATCAGATGTATTTTATCGCTTAACGCAAATATAATCAGAAAAAGAAAAATCGAACTTGTGAATGAAGTGGTGACAGAACCGCTTGAAAACGGTGACAAAAACGGTATAGTGATTTACTTTGTTCAAAAAGGGGATAATCTTTGGGAGATTGCAAAACGATATGCAGTACCGCAAAGTGAAATTTTGAGGTTTAACAATATGGAGGAATCCGACAAACTTGAAATAGGAAACAGATTATTTATTCCGAGCATATAAAAACATAAATACAACTTCTATTTTTTAAAAATAGAGGTTGTATTTTCTTTTATTTTGCGATATAATTAAAGTTAGAATGGAAAAAGGAAGTAGTGCTTATGAAAATTTATAACACATTAACAAGACAAAAACAGGAGTTTGTCCCTATAAATAAAGGTGAAGTTAAAATGTATCATGCGGTCCTACTGTATATGACTATTTTCATATAGGAAATGCAAGACCGTTTATTGTTTTTGATACAATGCGCCGTTATCTTGAATATCAAGGATATAAGGTAACATTCGTACAGAATTTTACGGATATAGACGATAAGATGATTAAACGTGCAAATGAAGAAGGTATAACGGTAAAAGAGCTTGGTGAAAGATTTATTGCGGAATATTTTAAGGACGCACAGGCAATCGGTATTCACAAAGCTACAATTCACCCGAAAGCAACGGAAAATATTGATGCGATTATCAATGTTGTAAAGAAACTTGTTGATAACGGTTATGCTTACGATGTTGACGGAAACGTGTATTTCTCTACAAAGAAATTTAACGAATACGGCAAGCTTTCAAAACAGCCATTGGAAGATTTGGAGGCAGGTGCAAGAATTGACGTAAACGAACATAAAAAAGACGTTATGGACTTTGCACTTTGGAAAAAGCAAAAAGAGGGCGAACCTGCTTGGGAAAGCCCGTGGGGAATGGGCAGACCCGGTTGGCACATCGAGTGTAGTGCAATGGTGAACAAGTATCTTGGCGAAACGATAGACATTCATTCGGGCGGTCAAGACTTGATTTTCCCACATCACGAAAAACGAAATTGCACAGAGCGAATGTGCAAATGGAAAGCCTTTTGCAAATTATTGGATGCACAACGGATATATTAATATAAATAACAGGAAAATGAGTAAGTCACTCGGAAATTTCTTTACTGTTCGTGACATACTTAAACAGTATGACGGTGAAGTGGTACGTTTCTTTATGCTTTCGGCTCATTACAGAAATCCTATTAATTTTGATAATGAATTAATGGAACAGGCAAAATCTGCTGTTGAAAGAGTTTACACTTGCATAGACAATCTTGAATTTTTACTTCAAAACAGTGAGGACAGAGAACTTACAGACAGTGAAAAGGAGTATTCAAAAACTCTTGATGACTGCAAGACTAAATTTATTGCGGCAATGGACGACGACTTGAATACAGCCGACGCAATCGCAGCAATATTTGATATAGTTTATGCGTCAAACACCGCATTGTCAAATGAAAATAAGAATACGAAAGTTGTTGTTGAAAAGACGCTTGACCTTATACATGAGCTTGGCGGTGTACTCGGTTTATTCCAAAAGACACAGGAAAAGTCGATAGACGCAGAGGTTGAAGAATTAATCGAAAAGCGTAACAAAGCAAGAAGTGAAAAGAACTGGGCTGAGGCTGACGCAATTCGTGAGTAAGCTTAAAGCTATGAATATTGAGTTAAAGGATACACCGATGGGTGTAAAGTGGAACTACATCTCAGAATAAAAAATTTGCCCACAGCACTATTTTTTACTCGGGCTGGTCGCAGACCAAAGGTCTGCTGCTCGCCATGCAACCGGGGCGGTATCAGTATACAGCACCCGAGTTTCAAAACAGCACTGTGAACGAATTTACCCACAGCACTTGCTGAGAAATCCTTAAACTTGGGGAGGTAACTATGCTTACAACTAAAAAACCGTCACAGTTTTCGCCTTTGGCGCTTGCTATATAGGTGACGGAGTGTATGAACTTTTTGTTCGTACACGAATTATAGAAGAACACGAAAATCTTCCTGCCAACAAACTGCATAAAAAGACCGTTCAGTATGTCAAAGCACACGCACAGTCAAACAGTATAGACGCAATGCTTGAACATATGACAGATGATGAAACGGCGGTATACAAGCGAGGAAGAAACGCAAAATCGAATACAGTGCCGAAAAACGCAAATATGACGGAATACCGCAGAGCAACGGGATTTGAGGCACTTATAGGATTTCTGTATCTTTCGGGAGAAACGGAAAGACTTGACACACTTATGAATATCGCGTATGAAAATGCGTTAGATAATAATTAATTTAAGGGAGGAAACACGACACATGGATAAGAAAAGAGTCACAGAGCTGTCAATCATTGCAAACAATGTTCGTAAGCACGCTCTTACAGCCGTATACAGTGCGGCATCGGGACATCCGGGAGGTTCATTATCTGTAGCAGATGTTTTGACATTGCTTTACTTTGAGGTAATGAACGTAGATCCGAAAAATCCTAAAATGGAGGACAGAGACAGATTTGTTCTTTCAAAGGGTCACACAGCACCTGCACTATACGGTGTACTTGCAGAAAAAGGATTTATACCAAAAGAGGATATTAAGACATTCAGAAATGTAAACAGCTATCTTCAAGGACATCCTGATATGAACAAAGTACCCGGCGTTGATATGTCAACAGGTTCATTGGGACAAGGTGTGTCAGCAGCAGGCGGTATGGCACTTGCCGCAAAGCTTGACAACAAGGATTACAGAGTATATTCTGTTCTTGGTGACGGTGAGCTTGAGGAAGGACAGGTTTGGGAGCAAGCTATGTTTGCCGCTCATTACAAACTTGACAACTTTACAATTTTCGTTGATAACAACGGCTTACAGATAGACGGTGACATTTCTAAGGTAATGAATCCTAATCCTATCGATAAGAAATTTGAGGCATTCGGTTGGCACGTTATAAAGGTAAGTGCTCATAATTTTGAAGAACTTATGGCTGCTGTTGACGAGGCGAAGGCTACAAAGGGACAGCCTACCGCTATTATAATGAAGTCTGTTAAAGGTAAGAATGTTTCATTTATGGAAAATAACGCAGGCTGGCACGGTTCTGCACCTAATGAAGAACAGTACAATCAAGCAATCGCAGAGCTTGATGAAATAATCAAAGGATTGGAGGCGAGTCTGTAATGGCAAAGAAAGCTACAAGAGAATCATACGGAGCGGCGCTTGTAAAGTACGGTGAAAACCCTAACATAGTTGTGCTTGACGCTGACCTTTCAAAATCAACAAAAACAGAAATGTTCAAGAAAGCATATCCTGAAAGATTTATAAATATGGGTATTGCAGAAAGTAATATGATGTGCGTGGCAGCAGGACTTGCCGCAAGCGGAAAAATCGCTTTTGCGTCAACATTTGCAATGTTTGCCGCAGGCAGAGCCTTTGAACAGGTTAGAAACTCAATCGGCTATACAAAGCTTAATGTTAAAATCGGTGCTACTCACGCAGGTATTTCTGTCGGTGAGGACGGTGCGTCACATCAATGTCTTGAGGACATCGCTTTGATGCGTTCAATTCCTAATATGGTTGTTATAAACCTGCCGATGATATTGAGGCTATGCAAGCCGTTAAGGCGGCTATTGACCACAACGGTCCTGTATATATGAGATTCGGTCGTCTTGCCGTTGAGGATGTAAACAGTGAGGACTACAAGTTTGAACTTGGCAAGGGTGTTCAACTAAAGGACGGTAAGGACGCAACAATTATTGCAACCGGTCTTATGGTAGGTATGGCACTTGAAGCGGCAAAAATGCTTGAAGAAGAAGGCATTTCCGCAAGAGTAATCAATATCCATACAATCAAGCCTATAGACGAAGAAATAATAACAAAGGCTGCTAAGGAAACAGGTGCTATCGTAACAGCTGAAGAGCATTACATTATGGGCGGTCTTGGAAGTGCCGTTACGGAAGTGGTATGTGCAAATGCTCCTGTACCTGTTAAGATATCGGTACTGACAGATTCGGTAAATCGGGTAAACCGGCTGAATTATTTAAGGAATACGGTTTAACTCCTGAAAATATCGTTAAGAATGTAAAAGATGCCATTGCAATGAAATAATCATTGGAGGTAAAATTATGAAAAAGTTATTGCTTGTGTTAGCAAGCTTGGCTATGATAATAGGTTTGTGTGCTTGCGGCGGTGGCGGCGGACTTTTTGCAAAGCCGACACCTACACCGATACCTGAAATCGACCCGGCGACACTTATCACAACTGATGATGTTGCACTAAATGCCGGATATACACCTGTTATTGAGGAATCAGGTACAAGCCGTAACGGTAATGTTGCGACAGTGCTTTACAGAAGTGAGCCTATAGGTCAAAATGATACTGTAACGGTTAAGGTTACACAGTTCACAGATACTATTGATTATCAAATGCTTTTCGACCAGTACGAACAGGAAAAGTCAAAACGTTCTTCTGCTGAATTGGTTGAGGGTATAGGACAGGAATCGTATATAGCGTTTCCGACTATCCATGTGTACGACAGAGGCTGTATAATTGAGATTACAGCCGGTTCGGGCAGTGACGATAACCAAAAGACTTTGCTTAAAAAATCTTGCGATTACTGCGGCGGGTCGCTTGGAAAGCATAATTCCCGACAACACAGGTCAAAATAAAGAATAAAAACGAAAAAGGATATTACTTAGAGTGGTATCCTTTTTATTTTGACAATTTATTAAAAAATTACACAAAAGGGGTTGATTTTTTTGGTAACTATGATATAATCAAAAAATTTGACATTTGGGGCGTTTTGTGTTATAATTATGTTGTTAAGATAGTGGTTAATGAGAAAGGCGGTAAGTAAAGATGTATAGTGTCGGCGATAAAGTTGTACATCCTATGCACGGTGCGGGTACAATAGAAGAAATCAAAGAAATAGAGATTGTCGGCAAAAAACGTCAATACTATGTTCTAAAGTTTGCCATAGGCAATATGGTAACAAATGTACCGATAGAAAACAGCGAAGAAATCGGTATTCGTCCTGTTATAGAAAAGCAGGAGGCAAAAAAGGCACTTCAATATTTTCGTGACGCGGAGCTTGAAGATGACGCGAATTGGAATAAACGTCAGAGAGATAATCTTATTAAGATTAAGTCGGGAGATATTTATCAAGTGATTTTGGTATTGAAAGAACTGATGTACCGTGAAAAAATAAAAAGGTCTTTCAACAAAGTGAAAGAAAGACTCTTACTAGTGCAAAACAGATTGTTGTAAGCGAACTTGTCCTGTCGGAAGTTGCCGATGTTAGTGACATTGAAAGCATTTTAAACGATACTGTTGACGCGTTGGTTTGATATGTGATTAAAAGTGCAGAGCTATGTTTTATGGCTCTGCTTTTATTTTGAAAGGATATATTATGAAAATAACAGCGGTTATAGTTGCAGGAGGCAAAGGCACAAGAATGGGTGCCGATAAAAATAAGGTTTTTCTTAAAATATTAGGACGTGAAGTGCTTTATTATACAATTTCGGCATTTGAAAAAAATGATAAAATTGATGATATTATAGTTGTCACAGGCAAAAATGATATAGAAGAATGTCAAATACTTGTTGACAAATACGATAAAAAAAAAGGTATCATATATAACAGAAGGCGGTGCGACACGTCAGGAGTCTGTTATGAACGGGCTGAAAAAAGCCGAAGGTGATATTGTGCTTATACACGACGGCGCTAGAGCACTTGTGACAGATGATGAAATTAATAATTCTGTTGCGGATTGTATAAAATTCGGTGCGGCGGCGGTCGGTGTTAAATGCAAGGACACGCTGAAAAGTGCGGACAGTGACGGTTTTATAGCAGGAACTGTTGACAGAGAAAAACATTTATGATTCAAACTCCGCAGGTGTTTTATCTGGATAAGATACTTGATATGCACCAAAAAGCACTTGACGAAAATTTTGTCGCTACTGACGATTGTATGATTGCCGAACATTACGGTGTTAAGATAAAAATAAGTGACGGAAGTTATGATAATATAAAGCTCACAACTCCCGAAGATATGATAATCGGTGAAAGAATACTCAGAAAGCGAGGTATTACGGAATGAGAATAGGACAGGGATATGACGTTCATAAGCTTGTAGAGGGCAGAGATTGTATAATTTGCGGTGTTAAAATACCGTATGAAAAGGGACTTTTGGGACATAGTGACGCAGACGTGGCACTTCACGCACTTGCAGACGCAATTCTCGGTGCGGCGGCACTCGGAGATATAGGAAAGCATTTTCCCGACACAGACGAAAAGTATAAGGGTGCGGACAGCCGTATGCTTTTGAGAGAAGTCGTAAAGAAAGTGGCTGAAAAGGGATATTCCGTGGGTAATGCAGATGTTACGATAGTGGCACAAAGACCGAAGATGTTACCGTATATTGAGCAAATGAGAAAAAATGTTGCAGATGATTTGAATGTCAGTATTGATGATGTCAATATAAAGGCGACAACAACCGAAAAACTCGGCTTTGAGGGCAGAGGTGAGGGCATTTCCGCAACGGCGGTTGTATTATTGAAATAGGGGGATATATGGCTTGAATATTTACGATTTTGATGAAACAATTTATGACAGTGACAGTACAAAGGACTTCTATTTTTACTGCTTGAAGAAATACCCTAAAATATTGCTTAGTGTGCCGATTATGGCATGGACATTCTTTTTGTACATTTTGGGAGTTAAAACGAAAACGCAGTTTAAGGAAAAAATGTATAGATTTTTGACATATGTACCTGACATAGACAGTGCGTTAAACGATTTTTGGAATGTAAATGAACACAAGGTTAAATCTTGGTACAAGGACAGACAAAAGGACGATGATATAATAATTTCCGCGTCACCCGAATTTTTATTGAAACCGATATGCGAAAGATTGGGTATAAAAAATCTTATGGCTTCAAAGGTTGATAAGCATACGGGATTGTATGACGGTGAAAACTGTTGGGGAGAAGAAAAGGTTAAGCGTCTTTATGAGAAATTTCCAAATGCTAAATGTGAGGAATTTTATTCCGATTCACTTTCTGATACACCGCTTGCCGAAATTGCGGATAAAGCAATGATTATAAGAGGAAATGAACTTATTGAGTGGAATGAGTATAAACCGTCAAAATTAAAAATGTTCTTGTCAAGAGAATTTTTGTCGTTCCTTATTGTCGGCGGAATTAATACGGTGAGCAATGTAATTTTTTTCAACAATATATTCATTGTTTATTCCGAATACCACACTTGCATTTTTTCCCGGATATATAACGTCAAATGTGGTGTCGTATTTGCTGAACAGTAAGCTTACATTTAAAGAACGTTTGGGATTTGTTAAGTTTATAAAATTCTTTATATCGTATATTCCGAACTTCATAATACAGACAATTATCGTTTGGCTGTTTGATAATTTCATTCACGGTCCAAGCGTCATAGCTACGCAATCGCCGCCATTATCGGCGTGCCTGTGACGTTTGTGTTTATGAAGATATTTACGTTTAAGAAAAATGATTGATATTGTAGGGGCGACCATTGGTCGCTTTTTGTATGGTCGCTAAAAAATAAAAAAAGCCACCAACTCTGTCACTGCGTGACACCTCTCCTCAAGGAGAGGCTTGTTGGCTCCCATCGAGGGGAGCTGTCAATGCAGTTAACTGAGGTGTGGCTCATTTTTTTATTCCCCTAATTTATAAAAATCATCAAAGAAGTCGGGTATGACACGCACGCACAATCACTGTCGTCAAGTGTTGATTCACTGTCGGCGAGTTGTGCAAGCACTGTAAGGCTCATAGCCATTCTGTGGTCGCCATATGTTTTGAAATCAGCACCGTGAATACTCTTACCGCCGTTTATAATCATACCGTCGTCGGTTTCGGTAATGTCAATACCGCATTTATTAAATTCGTCAACTACTGCACGAATTCTGTTTGTTTCTTTAACCTTTAATTCCTGTGCGTCTTTAATAACTGTTTGACCGTCCGCAAAAACTGCCGCAACTGCGATAATAGGAAGTTCGTCAATAAGTCGAGGGATAATATCGCCGCCGACTGTTGTGCCTTTTAATGACGAAGAACGCACTGTAATATTCGCAACGGTTTCACCTGCCGAAGTATGTACATTTTCAAGTGTAATATCTGCACCCATATCCTTTAAAACGTCAATAATACCTGTTCTTGTAGGGTTTATACCGACATTGTTACTGTAATTTGCGAGTTCGGCATAATTGCACCAAGTACCAAAAAGAATGCGGCTGAAGAAATATCGCCCGGAACATCAACATTAACTGCCGTAAGGTCGTTTGTGGGTTTTACGGTAATATCAAGATTATCAACTGTTAAATCCGCACCCATAGCACTTAACATAAGTTCTGTATGGTCGCGTGATTTTTCAATTTCGTGAATAACCGTTTCACCGTCTGCATAAAGTCCTGCAAGGATTATCGCAGTCTTAACCTGTGCGGACGCAACAGGCATTTTGTAGTCTATACCGTGCAATTTTGTACCTGTAATATAAAGCGGACAATATTCATTTTCGATTTTTGCACCCATCATTGAAAGTGGTTGTACGACTCTGCCCATAGGACGTTTTTGAATAGACGCGTCACCCGTAATTGACGTATCAAATTGGCCTGCCAAAATACCGCACAAAAGACGTGTCGTAGTACCGCTGTTGCCTGTATAAAGCATTTCATCAGGCTTTTTAAGACCTCTTAGACCGTTGCCGTGAACGGTTACGTTTTCACCGTTTATATCTATATCAATTCCCATTTTTCTGAAACAGTCAATAGTTGAAAGACAGTCCGCACCCTTTAGAAAACCGCTTATTTCGGTTACACCGTTTGCAAGCGAGCCAAGCATAACGGCACGGTGTGAGATTGATTTATCGCCGGGAACTTTAATTTGTCCGATGGCTTTTTTTATTTTCTGAATTACCATTCTTATCCTCCGTATATTCCCGATAACAAAACAAGGAACATCTTAATTTAGTTATAAAATAATTATATCATAAATAGGATATAAAGACAAGTTAAAATGCGTGGAGGGAGTTATGAAAAAGCAGAGTTTTCTTACCGGTGCGGTAATACTTATGATAGCAAATGCAATATCAAAAATACTCGGTGCGGTATTTAAGATACCTCTTACATATATACTTAACGAGGACGGAATGGCAGTGTTTAATATCGCATTTGAGGTTTACATAATGTTTTTATCGTTTATCATTCAGGTTTGCCGTTTGCAATATCGAAAATGGTTGCGGAATCAAATTCAAGAGGAGAATACAGTAAAACTCACAGAATAGTGAAAATTTCAACAATATTGCTTGTGTGTATAGGCATTGTCGGAAGTGTCGCGCTTTTATTTCGGCTCACCGTTTTTGCACTTGCAATGAAAGAAGAAAAGGCGATATATGCAATACAAATGATTGCACCGTCAATATTTTTCGTTGCACTCGGTACGGCATATAAAAGTTATTATCAAGGTGTTTCAAATATGATACCGACCGCACTTTCACAAGTAACAGAAGCGATTGTTAAACTTGCGGCAGGATATTATTTAGCTGTACTTTTTTGAATTACGGCGTTGAAAAACAGCCGGCGGTGCAATAATGGGTGTAACGGCAGGTGAGATTATCGCAACGGGCGATACTTATGATTATGTATTTTACGGCAGAGATAAGAAGTATGTAAAGTCCGAAAAGAGCGATACTGCGGAAATATTAAAAGAGCTTATGTCAATCGCATTGCCGCTTTTATGTGCGTCGGTGGTGGCGAATGCAATAAATGTGGCAGATACAACGCTTGTGCGGTCAAGACTGCTTGACGGCGGTTTTTCAAGTGATGAGGCAAGATTTTTGTATGGTGCGTACACCGGTTACGCACTTACCGTTTTTCATTTGCCTGTCGGAATACTTGCAACATTGGGTGTAAGCATACTCCCTGTAATAGCCGGAGCGATAGCCGTAAACAACACGAAAAAAGCACAAACCGCGACCGATATAGGAATACGTCTTGCGATTATGCTTTCAATGCCTTGTGCGGTTATAATGTACTTGATGAGTAATGAAATACTTACTGTATTATTTCATAACAGTTCATCGTCCGCTATGCTTACGGCGATAGCACCGTGCGTTGTTATGATGTGCGTAACGCAAATAACATCTGCGATATTGCAATCGGCGGGAAAAATAATGTTGCCGTTTTTTACGGCACTCTGCGGAAGTGCGGTAAAGCTTTCAATGAGTTGGTATCTTATAGCTATGCCCGAAATTAATATATACGGTTCTGCGATAAGCTCAAATGCAGCATATATTCTTGTAATGATATTAAATTTAATTGCAATTCGTAAATGTTTGAGTTTAAAATTGAATATTACGGCAATAATTATAAAGCCCGCAATAGCGACGGTGCTTATGTTCGGTGTTATGTACATTTCATCGAACTATATTTCGGCGATATTGGGGGACGGATTCGTATATCTTGCCGTAATGTGCGGTATCGGTATGAGTGCGTATGTGCTTATGCTGTTTCTTACAAATGCAATATCGGTTAAAGAAGTACGAAAAATACTTAAAGGATAGACTTGTAAAAAATAATGCGGGGTGATATAATACAAGAGATTGAAGAAAATATGAAAGGGATTTGTTACTTATGAAAAAATATTCTATTGATGATTTACGCGATATAATGGTACAGCTAAGGGGCGAAAACGGTTGTCCGTGGGATAAGGTACAGACACATCAGAGCATAAAGAAAAGTATGATAGAGGAATGTTACGAGGCGATTGATGCGCTTGACAGCGGTGATGACCACGCATTCGCAAATGAACTCGGTGATGTGCTTTTGCAGGTTGTGTTCCACGCAAGAATTGCGGAAGAAAGAGGGGCATTTGACTTTGATGATGTGGTAAACGAAATCTGTACAAAGCTTATTACACGTCATACTCACGTTTTCGGCAAGGATAATGCGGTATCGGCAGAAGAAGCACTTGGACAGTGGGAGAAGAACAAGAAGAAAGAGAAAAATCTTGATTCATATACGGCGATGCTTGAGGACGTACCGCACTATCTTCCGGCACTTATGAGAAGTGAAAAAATACAGAAAAAAGCCGGCAGTGTAGGTTTTGATTGGGAAGAAACAGAACCGATATATGATAAGATTGCGGAAGAAACGGCGGAAGTTAAAGAGGCGGTTAAAAGCGGTAATGCTGATGAAATCGAAGAAGAATACGGCGATTTGTTGTTTGCGGTGGTGAATTTGGGACGTCATTTGAAGGTTGCACCTGAAATTGCACTTACAAAAGCATCTGATAAATTCGTAAATCGCTTCAAGGAAATGGAAGAAAAAGCAGTTTCGGACGGTAAGGATATGCAGAACTTTCGGCAAAAGAGCTTGATGAATTATGGGAAATTTGTAAAAAAGGCATAAATCTGCGAAAAAAATAGGTGAAATTGGCTTAAAATGGTGCAAAGCTATTGACAGAACTGAAAAAATGTAATAGAATTAGTCAATGAACAGCCGATTAACAAAATTATGAAAAACGGCTGAATGAAACTTTTGAAAATTTTAGGAGGAAAAATCATGAAATCTAAAAAATTATTATCAATCATACTGGCGTTGGCAATGATGTTCTCTGTGTTGCCTGCAAGTAC
>ENA-OQIO01001242-OQIO01001242.1-human-gut-metagenome-genome-assembly--contig:-NODE-1242-length-12688-cov-2.567232_pt1 | contig 12688 bp, 13 predicted proteins | sample MGYA00242573_ERZ504737 | MGnify/ENA primary metagenome ERZ504737 (study PRJEB26092, sample SAMD00036203) | human gut metagenome | host: Homo sapiens | study: EMG produced TPA metagenomics assembly of... | reverse complement strand
AAAAGAGGAGAAAGAACAATGGAAGAACGTCTTGCAAAAGAACTTCTTGACGCTTCCAACAATACAGGAGCATCTGTAAAGAAAAAAGAAGATATGCACAAGATGGCAGAAGCAAACAAAGCATTCGCACATTACAGATTCTAATTTCAAGAATCTGTTCTGGCGTCTTGCCAGATATGCTTCTATGTTAAAACTTATAGGAGGAAAAAATCTTGGCTGGAAGAGAATATCCATTAGAGAGAACCAGAAATATCGGAATCATGGCTCATATTGATGCTGGTAAAACAACAACAACAGAGCGTATCCTTTATTACACTGGTGTAAACTATAAAATCGGTGATACTCATGATGGTACTGCTACTATGGACTGGATGGAGCAGGAGCAGGAAAGAGGTATCACAATCACTTCAGCAGCTACAACATGTCATTGGACACTGCAGGATCATTGCAAGCCTAAAAAAGGTGCTTTAGAGCATCGTATCAATATCATTGATACTCCAGGTCACGTTGACTTCACAGTTGAAGTAGAACGTTCCCTGCGTGTACTTGATGGATCAGTAGCAGTCTTCTGTGCAAAGGGTGGAGTAGAACCTCAGTCTGAAAACGTATGGAGACAGGCTGATACTTATAACGTACCTAGAATGGCATTCATCAACAAGATGGATATCTTAGGTGCGAACTTCTACGGAGCAGTTGATCAGATGAAAGATCGTCTGGGAGCTAACGTAGTAGTACTTCAGTTACCTATCGGTAAAGAAGACGACTTCAAAGGAATCATCGACTTATTCGAGATGGAAGCTTACATCTACAATGATGACAAAGGTGAAGACATCTCTATCGTTGAAATCCCAGAAGATATGAAAGAAGACGCTGAACTTTATCATACAGAATTAGTTGAAAAGATCTGTGAATTAGATGACGATCTGATGATGGAATATCTGGAAGGTGAAGAACCAAGCGTTGATGCATTAAAAGCTGCATTAAGAAAAGGAACATGCGAATGTAAAGCAGTTCCAGTATGCTGTGGTACAGCATATAGAAATAAAGGTGTTCAGAAATTACTGGATGCTATTATCGAATTTATGCCAGCTCCAACAGACATCCCAGCTATCAAAGGTGTCGATGAAGATGGTAACGAAGTTGAAAGACATTCATCTGATGATGAACCATTCTCAGCTTTAGCATTTAAGATCATGACAGACCCATTCGTAGGTAAACTTGCATTCTTCCGTGTTTACTCTGGAACATGCAAATCAGGATCTTACGTATTAAATGCAACAAAGAACAAAAAAGAGCGTGTTGGACGTATCTTACAGATGCATGCTAACAAACGTGAAGAATTAGATATCGTATATTCAGGAGATATCGCAGCTGCAGTAGGTTTCAAATCTACAACAACTGGTGATACAATCTGTGATGAACAGCATCCTGTAATTCTGGAATCCATGGAATTCCCAGAACCAGTTATCGACGTAGCGATCGAGCCTAAAACTAAAGGTGATCAGGGTAAAATGTCTGAAGCACTTGCAAAACTGGCTGAAGAAGATCCTACATTCAGAGCTCATACAGATCAGGAAACAGGACAGACAATCATTTCCGGAATGGGTGAACTTCATCTGGAAATCATCGTTGACCGTCTGCTTCGTGAATTCAAAGTAGAAGCTAATGTTGGTGCTCCACAGGTAGCATACAAAGAAACATTTACAAAAGCCGTTGACGTTGACAGCAAATACGCTAAACAGTCTGGTGGTCGTGGTCAGTATGGTCACTGTAAAGTTCACTTTGAGCCAATGGATGCCAACGGAGAAGAACTGTTCAAATTCGAATCTACAGTTGTTGGTGGATCTATTCCTAAAGAATACATCCCAGCAGTTGGAGAAGGTATCGAAGAAGCAGCTCAGTCTGGTATCTTAGGAGGATTCCCAGTACTTGGTGTTAAAGCTACAGTATATGATGGATCTTACCATGATGTCGATTCTAGTGAAATGGCCTTCCACATTGCCGGATCTATGGCATTTAAAGAGGCTATGCAGAAAGCCGGAGCTATCCTGCTTGAGCCAATCATGAGAGTCGAAGTTACAATGCCTGAAGAATACATGGGAGACGTTATCGGTGATATCAACTCTCGTCGTGGACGTATCGAAGGTATGGATGATATCGCGAGCGGTAAGATGGTTCGTGCATTCGTTCCATTATCTGAAATGTTCGGATATTCTACAGACTTACGTTCTAGAACTCAGGGACGTGGTAACTACTCTATGTTCTTTGAAAAATATGAACCAGTACCAAAGAACGTACAGGAAAAAGTACTTGCTGACAAGTAAGAAAATTAATATATAAATATTTCGAGGCTATTTTGTCAAAATAGTCTTGAAATATTTGTTTAAATGAAATATAATCAAATTTAGGACGGCCCTTTGCTGGGCAACTATATTGAAGTTTGAAACATTATTGTAATTGCCCATAGGGCGAATAAGGAGGACAATTAAAATGGCAAAAGAAAAGTTTGAGAGAACTAAACCTCATTGCAACATTGGTACTATTGGACACGTTGACCATGGTAAAACAACTTTAACAGCAGCAATCACTAAAGTTTTAGCTGAAAGAGTAGAAGGAAACACAGCTGAGAACTTTGAAGATATCGATAAAGCTCCAGAAGAAAGAGAACGTGGTATCACAATCTCTACAGCTCATGTTGAGTATGAAACAGAAAAACGTCACTACGCTCACGTTGACTGCCCAGCCATGCCGATTATGTAAAGAACATGATCACTGGTGCAGCTCAGATGGACGGAGCTATCTTAGTAGTAGCTGCTACTGATGGTGTAATGGCTCAGACAAAAGAACATATCCTGTTATCTCGTCAGGTAGGTGTTCCTTACATCGTAGTATTCATGAACAAATGTGATATGGTAGACGATGAAGAATTATTAGAATTAGTAGAAATGGAAATTCGTGAATTATTAAATGAATACGAATTCCCAGGAGACGACATTCCTATCATCCAGGGATCTGCTTTAAAGACTAATCGAAGATCCAGCTGGACCATGGGGAGATAAGATCATGGAATTAATGGATGCTGTTGACAGCTACATTCCAGATCCACAGCGTGATACAGACAAACCTTTCTTAATGCCAGTCGAAGACGTATTCTCTATCACAGGACGTGGTACAGTAGCAACTGGTAGAGTAGAAAGTGGTGTTCTTCACGTATCTGACGAAGTTGAAATCGTTGGTATCAAAGAAGAAACAAGAAAAGTTGTTGTAACTGGTGTAGAAATGTTCCGTAAACTGTTAGACGAAGCTCAGGCTGGAGATAACATTGGTGCATTATTACGTGGTGTTCAGAGAGACGAAATCGAAAGAGGACAGGTTCTTTGCCAGCCAGGTTCAATCACATGCCATACAAAATTCACAGCTCAGGTATACGTTTTAACAAAAGATGAAGGTGGACGTCATACTCCATTCTTCAACAACTATCGTCCACAGTTCTACTTCAGAACAACAGACGTTACAGGTGTTATCGAATTACCAGAAGGAACAGAAATGTGCATGCCTGGTGACAACGTAGAAATGACTATCGAATTAATTCACCCAATCGCTATGGCTCAGGATTATCTTTCGCTATCCGTGAAGGTGGACGTACAGTAGGATCAGGAAGAGTTGCTACAATCATCGAGTAATTCTTACTTCTACGATTGAATTTAGGATAATATTTATGAGACTCAGAAAGTTTAGGCTTTCTGGGTCTTTTTTGTTGTGAGCAAATATAAAACAAGCTATAATAAAAGAGACACATTGGTCGTAAGGCAAAATTAATAGGAGGATCCGAATGAATCAAACATTAAAGCTGCCAGTTGGAATTGAGAATTTTGAAGATATTCGCAAGCTAGGATTTTATTATATAGATAAGACAAAATTAATTGAACAGCTCTTACAAAATTGGGGAAAAGTAAATCTGTTTACACGACCACGTCGTTTTGGAAAGACACTCAATATGAGTATTGTTACGTACTTTTTTGAAATTGGTATTGGATAAATCACTTTTTGAAGGCCTATATATTTCTAAAAATAAAGAATTATGTGATGAATATATGGGTAAGTATCCAGTAATCTTTCTGTCATTGAAGGGAATCGATGGATTAACTTTTGAAGAAGCGATTATTCGGATTACAACGATTATTAAAAATGAAGCACGAAGACACCATTATCTAAAAAATAGTGATAAATTAATAGAAGAAGAGATTAAGCAATTTCAGAGCCTTTTAGATGGAAAAGCTGATGATATAACAGATAGTATCAGACTATTATCAGAACTTTTGTGCAAACATTATGGGAAGAAGACGATTATTCTTATTGATGAATATGATGTTCCGCTAGATAAAGCTTTTCAGAAAGGCTATTATGATGAAATGGTTGAACTCATGAGAGGTCTTTTGGGGCAAGTACTAAAAACAAATGATTTTCTACAATTTGCAGTTTTGACAGGATGTCTTAGGATTTCGAAAGAAAGCATTTTCACCGGACTTAATAATTTTGAAGTTTTATCTATTCTCAATGTTCAGTATGATGAATGTTTTGGATTTACCGATACAGAAGTGAAAAAGATTCTTAGCGATTATAATTTGTCAGATCATTACCTTCAGATTAGGGAGTGGTATGATGGTTATCGTTTCGGAAATACAGATATCTATTGCCCATGGGATGTGATTCGTTATTGTAAAAGTCTATGTGCGGATCCCGATGCATTACCAGAAGATTTTTGGTCTAATTCTAGTGGAAATGAAATTGTTCGCAGATTTATAGATAAGGCAGATATTCAGACAAAGAATGAGATTGAGCGTTTGATCAGTGGAGAGTGTATTGAAAAGGAAATTGTAGAGGAACTTACCTATAATGAGTTGGATAAGAGTATAGAAAATTTGTGGAGTGTGCTTTTTACAACAGGATATCTAACACAACAGGGACGAACTCAAAATGGTAAATATCTTTTGTCGATACCAAATACAGAGATAAGAAATCTATTTACAAAAAAGATCAAAGAATGGTTTAGTGATGTTTCAAAAAATGATGGAAAAACACTAGAAATATTTTGTAATGCGTTTATAGAGAAAAAACCAGAAAAAATTGAACAGCTTTTTGGAGATTATCTATGGAATACGATCAGTATAAGAGATACAGCAATCGCAAAAGAGAAGAAAGAAAATTTTTATCACGGAATTTTACTCGGTCTTCTTGGATATAAGTCAAGCTGGCTGATAAAGTCAAATGCAGAATCAGGAATCGGATACAGTGATATTCTGATAGAGGCTCCGGAGAATCGAACGGGAATCGTCATTGAATTAAAGTATGCCGAAGATGGGAATATGGATGCAGCATGCAAGCAGGCTTTAAAACAGATTGAAGATAAAGACTATATTGCTAAATTGAAGCAAGATGGAATGCGAAATTTCATAAAATATGGGGTTGCTTGTTATAAGAAAGACTGTAAGTATGATTTATGAAGAATAAAAACAACTGATGATGGGAGATATAAATATGGGGAAAGAAACATTTGAAGGAAAAAAACTCATTGCACGATAGGAATAATTGGACATCGAGGTCATGGAAAAACGACTTTAACAGATGCAATTAAAAAAACTCTTACAACAAAAGAAGAGAGAAATATAAGCTTGACATCTAGCATTGAATATGGAGCTATCCTAGTAGTATCTGCAATAGATGGAATCATGTCACAAACAGCAGAACAGATCATGATTGCTCATCATATGGGAATGCAACATATCGTAGTATTTATGAATAAATGTGATATGGTAGATGATATGGAAATGCTGGAATTGGTAGAAATGGGGATTCGTGACCAACTATATTAGTGCGGATTTGTTGAATCTGATATTCCGTTTATCTATGGATCTGCTTTAAAAGCCCTTGAAGATCCAGATGGAGAATGGGGAGATAAGATCATGGAATTGATGGATGCGGTGGATAAATACATTCCAGATTCACAGCCTGAAATAGATCAAGGTTCCTCTATACATACAAAGTTTACAGCAGAAGTATACATGTTAGATATCAATGAAGGTGGACGAGACACAGGATACTTTGATGGTGACCGTCTGCAGTTTTATTTCAAAACGACAGATGTAACAGGAGAGATTCAATTGCCAATAGAAATAGATATGGCTATGCCAGGGGAAACACTGGATATAACAATTGAATTAATTCAACCAATTAAGATAACAGAAGAAGAACCTTTTATCATTCGTAATGATGAATGTACGGTTGGATTGGGAAGAATTTCTACAATCATCGAGTAATTCTTACTTCTACGATTGAATATGATAATTTTCAAAGACTCAGAAAGTTTAGGCTTTCTGAGTTTTTTTTCTATGTTATACTGAAACTATCAATTGTAAGAAGGGAGAAACGTATGAAGAAAAGTAAAAATTTAAAAGGGAAAATTGGAGCTGTGATGCTTTCGTTGGTATTAGCATTGACTATGGTAGTTACACCATCTATGTTTACAACGAAAAGTGTATCAGCAGATGAAGAAAACACAGAAAATGTAAAAAGCCAGAAAATATTTGATAATTGGACAATGGCTGCACAGATAGCAGATAAAACAACAAATTATTTTGATGCTGATGGTACTCCTGATCTGCAGACAGCAGTGTTTTATACAGAATTGCAGTATGGAATAAAACCAAATACAAACGAGGAAATAAAAGCAGAAGATTTTTGCAAGAAAGTAAAAGATAATTTTACAGGAATCAAATCCTTCACAGAAGCAGATTTAGCAAAAATAAATCCACTTGGAATGTATACATATGATCAGGAAAATCATAAAATTATCATCAGGAGGTGGCGCTGGCAGCGGATTAATCTGTACGTTTATAGGACAAAATGAAGTGAATTTTGGAAACGTCAAGTATGGAAAATGGAAGGATCTTGCAGTGCCAAGTGAGGAACCATATTATATTGCGTTAGATGTTAAAGATAACGGTCAAATAAAAGCATATCGTGAGATTAAATCAGAAGATGTGTCTGTTGATGTTGATATTTATAGATATCAATATAGCGATGATGAAGAAGAACCTGTGAAAGTATCTTATTTAAAAGATTATAATAAAGGTAAAAAAGCATTTCTTCCCAATGATGATCACTATAATTTATCATTGTATATAAATATCAAAGATGGCGAAGAAAATCATATATTTAACGAAGACAATTTTGGGGATCAGTCTTTAAAAGTTAGAATTGAAAGTCAAAACAAAGACATTTTGACAATAAATGAAGACGAAGACGGAGATTTCAGAATTCTAACAGATGGTATAGGAACATCAGATTTAAAATACAAAGTACAAACAGAATCTGTAAGTGATGATGATAATACAATTTTTGAAGGAACAATTCCATGTAATGTGTATGACTTGTCAATCGATGCAGGAACTGATGGGGGATTATGTTTATTGCCAAATGAAAGCAGACAGTTAAGTGCTAAAATCAATGGCATTGATGAAAATGAAGTCACATATAAATGGAAAACAACACAAGGTACACTGGAAAATGCAGATCAGCAAACATGCAAAATTATTGCACCATCAACAACATTGAGTAGTGAAGCAAATAATGTAGTTAGTGTCAAAGCTTATATTAATAATGGTCAGGATGAGCTTGATACAGCAGAAGAATATTTTATAGTACAAGATTGTAATTTATCAGTAATACATGAACTTATGACAGATAGAGGTTATGTAGTACAGACAGGTGATACATTGAAAGCAGGACAAGCTTACAGGATTAGACTGAATGGTGCACTTCCTGGTTTTGGTATTGGAAACACAGACCATACATTCTATATTCTTAAATTTGAACAAGATGGAGACTCTGTAGTTCTTGATGAGAATAAAGAAGATCTTGTAGATAATAATTTTGCTACAATTTCAGTCGGTGTATTTGGTGGAGAGCCAAATAGAATGATTACTCCAAAGAAAGCTGGAAAATTAACGGTCACTGGAACTATTTATCGTGAAAATAAAGAATTTAAAACAGAAACCAAAACATTTACAGTGGAAAGCGATAATACTCCAAGTGAATCAACGAAGCCAGACCCAACACCAAACCCAAGCAATCCTACACCAAGCCAGCCAACAACAGCTGCACCAGCGACAACAACCCCAGCCAAAGTAACAGTCAAGAAAACAACTCTAAAAAGTGCCAAAAACGCCAAAGGCAAAAAACTAGTTGTAAAATGGAAAAAGAACACAGCTGGAAACGGATACCAGATTCAGTACTCCACAAGCAAGAAATTTGCCAAAGGAAACAAAACAAAGACAATCAGCAAGAACAAAACGACAAGCTACACAATTAAGAAACTGAAAAAGAAAAAGACATATTATGTACGTATCCGTACATACAAGAAAGTTTCTGGAAAGACATACTACTCTGAATGGAGCAGTGTGAAAAAAGTAAAGATCAAAAAATAAATATCAGATCAAATAAAAATAGTGTCAAGATCAATAAAAATCTTGGCACTATTTTACGTTAGAAAAATCTATCGTATTTTGCAATCAATCAATTTTTAATATAAGGAACCATCACTTCCAGAATCTCAAGCACATGATCTCTCTGTGATGGATTAAGTTCAGCTGCAATTTCCATCAATTGATTATTGTGATGAGCCGGGGTATCAACATCAAATATTCTTTGCCCATCACCAAATAAAAGATAATCAGCAGATACATCCAATGCAGTAGTAAGAGAAGCAAAACTATGAATAGACATGGCTTTGCGTCCAGCTTCGATTTCATAGATATAATGCTGACTGACACCAGCTTTTTCAGCAAGCATTTCCTGTGTCAGATCTTGCCCTTTTCGGGTAAGTTTGATGCGTTTTCCTAATTCTTTTAAATCGATTTTCATAAAATACCTCCATAAAAAATAGTATTACCAGGAGCTATGAAAAACCACTATCCAGCAGTGATAGTGACGGCTATAAATATTGCTGATAGCAACATTGAATGTTATGATAGATAGGAAAATGAGAAAAAACGAGAAAGAAGGAGTCATGCAGAGAGAAAACGAGCGTATTATCTATCATTTGATGCATTTTGATGAGAAGGATAAGGAGTGGAGTGAGAGACCATATTTACTCTTGGAAGATATGGCAATTGTTTTTGATATTCTTGATCTGGATGATCGATGCATACAAAGAATCGATCATAAAAAGGCAAACAAAGAACAATGGTCGGATCAGTTTTTATGGGAGAGTGCAAAGAAGAATACAAAACAGCTTCTGCCTGCTAAATTTGAGCCTGTATATAAAGATTTCCGAGGACATACCGAAGACAGACCGGTATTTATGGTGTCAAACAAAATACAGAGATATGGAGCAGCTGTTATTTGTTATGAAGATTTTCTGGATGATATTTCTAGAAAATATAACAAGAGTTTGTATCTCTTGCCAACCAGTATTCATGAAATGTTATTACTGTTTGATGACGGAGAAGATCAGGAAGAGGATCTATTGCATATACTAGAGAAGTCTGATCAGCAATTAAGCAAAGAAGAATTTCTGTCCGATAATATCTATTATTATGACAAATATATGGGAGAGTTGATCAGTTTATTTTAATGTTGAAGTTTTGGTACGAATAACGTATGATAAAGAAAACTGACCAAACAAAGAAAGGGGTAGAGCTCATGATACCAGGGATCGTAATCGGAGTGATCGTGCTTGTCATTGTGATATGGCTGATCAGTTCCTACAATGGATTTGTAACATTAAGAAATAAGACAGAAGAGGCATTTTCAGCAATCGATGTGTCATTAAAGAAGCGTTATGACTTGATTCCAAACTATGTAGAAACCGTCAAAGGTTATGCGAAACACGAATCAGAGACATTAGAGAAAGTCGTAGCCGCAAGAAATCAGGCGATGACAGCGACAAATATCGATGATAAGATCAAACAGGAAAATGCACTGTCAGGAGCACTGAAATCTTTATTTGCAGTGTCTGAAAGTTATCCAGAATTAAAGGCTAATGAGAACTTTAATAAATTGCAGGATCAGCTTCAGAGATTAGAAGAAGAGATCGCAGCTTCCAGAAGATATTATAACGGAGTTGTAAACCGCTATAATACCAAGACAGAATTATTCCCAGGCAATATCATCGCAGGAATTTTTGGATTTAAGAGAAAACCATTATTTGAAGTTTCGAATGAATCTGAGCGTGAGAATGTACAAGTAAAATTCTAAGGAACGGACAGGGGGAAAGCACTATGAGAAAGTGGATTACCTGTACCATAATGGCAGTCATGATGGCTGCATGATTTTATGGGGACAGGAAACAATGTGTTTGCAAATGATGAAGTCACTTATGATTCTAATATGCAAACAAAGAAATTTGATGTAGATGTCAGAGTCGGAGAAGATGGAAGTTATACAGTAACAGAGAATATCAAAGTCAAGTTTGTCAATCCGAGGCATGGAATTTATCGTTATATCCCATACAAAGGGAAGGTGATAACAAGCGATAAAAATGGAGATCAGAAAAAAACTACTTTATTATGCGGATTTTACACTGTTATCAAATGACAGTAAGACAGATGTAGATGAAGATTCTGACGGTAATAGTCAGGTATTGAGGTTTGGTTCTGCGGATTATACCGTAAGTAAAGGAAACTATAGATTTACGTATCAACTGATCCCTAAATATCAGGGAGATACCTACGATTATTTGTACTACAATATTTCCCGACACTTTGGAGAAATAAGATTCCAGAAGGAAGTACTTTTACAATTCATTTTCCAAAGAAAACAGATCTTAAGGGCGTAAATTTCTATTATGGACGTTATGGGGAATCAAAGTATGCAAAAGATGTGATCACTTTGAAATATGATGAGGAGAAGAACCAGATCCAAGGAACATTAAAGAAGACACTGCCATTTAAAAATGGATTGACATGCTATAGTGATCTGGGTGATGGGTATTTTACAGCAAAACATGAAATCGGAGTAGATCGATGGATTTTTGGACTATCAATAGGAATTCTTGTGATCACAGCTGCCTTATTTGTTTTGTTCGGACGTGATGAAAAGATCATCCCATCGATTCAATATCAGCCGCCAGAAGGAATGGACAGTGCAGTTGTCGGATATGTTCTGGACGGTTCTGTGGATGATAAGGATGTTATTTCTTTGATCCTTTATTGGGCCGATAAGGGCTACCTGAAGATGAAGGAAAAAGGTCAAAAGGACATGGAATTTATCAAACTCAAAGATATTCCAGACTCAGAACCAAGATATCAGAAAACAATGTTTGAAGCTTTATTTAAGAACAGAAAAAAAGTGAAAGCTTCTTCTTTACAGTACAAATTTGCAGATACCGTGCAGGTAGTGAAAGATGATATCAAATATGATTATAAGAAAAATATTTATGCAACATCCTCGAAAGTTGCAAGGATCGTATCCTTTGTATTGTTGCAGCTTCCAATCTGTTTATTTGCATTTATTATGATGATATTTAGTCCAGATGGGATCTTAAATCTGATCCTTCCATTGATGGCGTGGGTATTGTATTTTATAGGAATGTTTCTTGCATGTCACAGTGTAGATAAATGGTATGCGATTTCAAAGGGAGCAAGAACGGGACTTCCGATCGCATCGGCAGTATTGTCTATTCTTGGATTTATTTTCTATGGATTATATTATTATGTGAAGATACAAAGAGGAGAATTATTTGATTTCTTCCATGTGTATCTTGTGATCGTTGCAGTATCATTTATCGGAGTGATCCTGACTGCATTTATGAAGAAGAGAACCCATCAATGTGTGGAATGGATGGGATATCTAGCAGGACTTCGTGATTTTATTGAAACTGCGGAATTAGACCGAATGAAGGTATTGGCGAAAGATCATCCAGACATGTTTTATCATATTCTGCCTTATTCCATGGTATTTGGGTTGTTTGATCTTTATGCAAAGAAACTGGATGCATTAAAACTTCCTGCGCCAGACTGGTATGTCTATGGCGGCAGTGATCCTTATTTCCATTATTATATGATGGGGCACTATATGGATCATGTGGTCTCTGAGAACCTGACAGTTGTAGAACCATCAGAATCTGGAGGAGTTGGAGAATTCTTTTCTGGAGGAGATGGAGGATTCTCAGGAGGCGGCTTCGGAGGCGGAGGAGGCGGCAGTTGGTAGACCGCTTCATATAAACTATCTGGTGACACGCTCTCGCTCGGATTCGCACGTAGCGGACACTAAATCCGACTGTGGATAATTTTCTCTTTATAGAAGTTTATATTTTCTTTAGAATTGTTTAGATTTAGAATATTGAATGGAGTGGGGATTTTTGATATACTTAAGACATTAGTTTTTCATATTATATTTTTAATCCTCTCTTTTCATTAGATTGGGCTGCATAGAAGCAGCCCATTTTTTGCCACACTGGATGATGTCCCTTGTGTAAAAAAAATAGCTAAAATGTTACAAAAGTGTTTCGTTTTTTCGATTTTTCTGTTATACTAAAGAAAATTGAAAGTCAATTTGATTAGACCAGCTAGTTATAGTCAATACCTAAAAGACAAAAAATAGATATTTTTCTTTTATGTTTTGAAACCTAAAAATGAGTAACTTTAACAAACGTAAATCACTTGGATTTTCGTCAAGAAGCTCCTAT
>ENA-OQIO01001240-OQIO01001240.1-human-gut-metagenome-genome-assembly--contig:-NODE-1240-length-12696-cov-5.232397_pt1 | contig 12696 bp, 14 predicted proteins | sample MGYA00242573_ERZ504737 | MGnify/ENA primary metagenome ERZ504737 (study PRJEB26092, sample SAMD00036203) | human gut metagenome | host: Homo sapiens | study: EMG produced TPA metagenomics assembly of... | reverse complement strand
TTTTGATTTTTTTTCATGGATTATGGTATTTGTGGTTAAAAGCGCAGGGGGCAGATCACAGCTGTGTCAGCAAAAAACATGGATATTTCTGATGCTTTCAGGAGTCGCTACCGGAGCCTCATGGCTTTGTTATTTTAAAGCACTCCAGCTTGGCGATGTAAACAGAGTGGTGCCGATTGATAAATCAAGCACAATACTGACCATTATACTTGCATTTATCTTTTTTAAAGAGGAGATAAACGCACTCAGGCTGGTATGTGTGGTGCTTATAGCAATTGGAACGTATATGATGATCACCAAAAAGGAGATATCACAGGAAGAGCAGAATAAGGCCAGGGGTTCTCATGGATGGCTGTTTTATGCAGTGCTGTCTGCTGTTTTTGCCAGCTTCACCTCAATACTGGGAAAGGTCGGCATAGAGGGAATCAATTCTAATCTGGGAACTGCGATAAGGACGATAGTGGTGCTTATCATGGCTTGGATAGTGGTATTTGTCACAGGAAAACAGCACACCATAAAGCATATAGAGAAAAAAGAGCTTGGCTTTATCTGCCTTTCGGGACTTGCAACAGGCGGCTCATGGCTTTGCTATTACAAGGCACTGCAGGACGGACTTGCGAGTGTCGTAGTGCCTATAGATAAGCTCAGCATAGTTGTGTCAATCGTGTTTTCATATTTCGTATTTAAGGAAAAGCTGACGATTAAATCCTTTACAGGACTGGTGTTCATCATAGCAGGAACATTGATTATGCTGGTTTAAATATATAAAAACATCTTGACGTTTTTCTGTTTTTTTATTATCATTGTTAACCGAGAAAAAATTATAGTTGACAATTATAATGGATGATATGTATTATAATGATACTTATTAAATGAGAGAAGAAATACAGGACACGAAGGAGATTAAAATGGATCCAATAACACTGGCACAGGAGATAATAGACGGAAGAAGAATCACAAGATGATGACCTATCATTTTTCCTTACATGTGATTTAGACGAGCTGTGTAAGGGCGCAGATATGATCAGGGAGAAGTTTATCGGCGACAAGGTAGATTTGTGCTCGATAATAAACGGAAGAAGCGGAAAATGCCCTGAGGACTGCAAATACTGTGCGCAGTCAGCACATAATCATACAAACTGTGAGGTTTATAATTTTTTACCTGAGGAAAAGATACTTGAGGCTTGCAGGATGAATGAGAGAGAGGGTGTAGACCGTTTCTCGATAGTTACAGCGGGAAAAGCGCTGACAGGTGAGGAATTTGACAAGGCAATACATGCATATGAGACTATGAAAAGAGAGTGCAAGATTGATTTATGTGCGTCAATGGGCTTTCTTTCAGCAGAGCAGCTTCACAGACTGCACGAGGCAGGTGTCAGCAGCTATCACCACAATATAGAGACCTCAAAGCGTAATTTCCCTAATATATGCACCACACACACCTATGATATGAAGATTGAGACGCTTAAAAAGGTGAAGGCAGAGGGCATGTATGCGTGCTCAGGCGGCATCATCGGAATGGGGGAGACCTGGGAGGACAGGCTGGATATGGCAGTAAGCCTTGCAGAGGTAGGAGTGGATTCCATTCCGCTTAATGCGCTTATGCCGATTGCAGGTACTCCGCTTGAGGGACTTGAGCATATAAACGAGCCTGATATACTGCGTACAGTGTCATTTTTCAGGTATATAAATCCAAAGGCTGACATACGTCTCGGCGCCGGAAGGGCGCTGCTTACAAATGACGGAGAGCTTGCATTCAAGTCTGGAGCATCAGCTACAATTACAGGAAACATGCTTACGACAGTAGCCTGTGCCACAATCAGGAGTGACAAGGAAATGCTTGAGGGCATGGGCAGGAATGTGACACCTGAGTACATGAAATAAAGGTAATTATTCAGAATATAAAATATGTCAAAGATGCGTAAAATAGTATTAGTTTTGCGCATCTTTTTTAGTATAAATGACAGGTTTAGTTGCGGGGTGAAAAAAATTATTATATAATGAAAAAAATGTAATTTAAGGGATTTATCCGGTATAGCATGGAACATGAATAGGAGCGAATTAGTATATTTCATTGAAAAATAAGAGGTTACGGGGGAAATATGTACAACGATAAAGGTAATACAAAATATCTGAAGCTTTTAAAACAAAATTATTCATCAAGTCAGGATGTAATCAGGGAGATAGTCAATCTTTCTGCGATTATAAACCTGCCAAAGGGCACGGAGTTTTTCCTGAGTGATATACATGGCGAGTATGAGGCTTTTTTACATATCATGAACAACTGCTCAGGTGTAATAAAGGAAAAGGTGGATTTGATTTTCAAGGATACGATTTCTGATTATGACAGACAGGAGCTTTGCACGCTCATATACTATCCAAGAGAGAAAATGGCCCTGCTTGATGAACAGGGCAAGATAGACAGTGACTGGTATGCTATGACGTTAAATCAGCTTATACTTGTCGCAAAGCTGCTCTCATCAAAGTACACCAGGTCGAAGGTCAGAAAGGCTCTGCCTGAGGAATATGCGTACATTATCGATGAGCTTTTGCATGCGCAGGAGGATGAGGATGCAAACCAGGTCAGATATCACAAGCAGATATTAAAGACTATAATTGATTTGGAGGATGCGGATGAGTTTATAATTGCTTTATCTGCACTGATTAAGAGGCTTGCTGTTGACCATCTGCACATTGTGGAGATGTATTTGACAGAGGAGGAAGCGCGGATAAGATTCTCGATCTGCTTTATGATTATCACTCGCTTGATATCGAGTGGGGCAATCACGACATTCTATGGATGGGTGCGGCATGTGGAAATGATGCATGTATATGTAATGTCATCCGCAACAATCTGAAATACAACAATGTGGAAATCCTTGAGAATGCCTACGGAATAAGCTTACGACAGCTAATGCTGTTTGGCATGAAAACATATGGTATAGAGGATGGAATTGAGGCTGCAAGGGCGGCCATCACAGTAATGCTTTTTAAGCTTGAGGGGCAGCTTATACTTGCACATCCCGAGTATGAGATGGGAAACAGGCTGATGCTTGACAGGCTGGATGAGTTGCAGGATGTAGGAGTGGACAGAAAGCGCTTTCCAACCGTTGATGATGAGAGACCCTATGCACTAAGTGACGAGGAGACTGTCATCATGAGAAAGCTGCACAGACAGTTTGTGACAGGACAGCGCCTGCACAAGCATGTCAGATTTTTGTATGATAAGGGCGGCATGTACAATGTATACAATGGCAACCTGCTCTATCATGGCTGTGTTCCGGTTGATAGCAACGGAGCCTTTGATAAGCTGTATATTGATGGTGAATTTTATCACGGAAGGGCGCTGCTTGACAAATGTGATGAGAAGGCAAGGGCTGCGTATGTGGACAATCCTTATAAGGATGATGTGGACTTTATGTGGTTTTTGTGGGGAGGAGAAAAATCACCGCTGTGCGGCAGAAGGCTTAAGACCTTTGAGATGGAATATGTTACAGACAAGAGCATGTGGGAAGAGCCTTCTAACCCATACTACAGCAGGTATTACGATAAGAGCTTCTGCTGTCAGATACTGCACGAGTTCGGGCTGTATGATGATGATGCGCATATCATAAATGGACATACACCGGTTCACGCAATAGAGGGAGAGAACCCTGTCAGGGCCAATGGCAAGCTGTTTGTGATAGATGGAGGCTTCTGCCGTGCGATGAACAAGAAAACCGGTATCGCCGGCTATACACTGATTTACAATTCACATGGTCTAAGGCTCAAGGCACACACGCCTTTTACATCGGTGGAGGATGCACTGATAAATAATACTGACATAGAGACATCATCAGAGGTCGAGGAAAATGATAAGAGACGTATGCTTGTGAAGGATACCGATATAGGAAAGAGGCTTATTGGAGAGATTGATGATCTGCACAAGCTTCTTGAGAACTACAGGAGGCTGTAGGGAACAGGCTTATAAAAAAGTGTTTGATTATTTCACCTGAGTATGGACATTTGGAGTTTGCACTTCCAAGGTTCAAAGAATTTGTGCTGTGTACATACAACATGAGAATATTGGATATGATTAAAGAAAAATCCGTCATGCCGGGGAATGCGCATGGCGGATTTTTCGTATGTAATTGCTTGCGCCTGATACCTTTTGACCCTTTAATCATATAATAAAATCCAGACCTTCGTATATCTTCAAAATTTTCGATTCCAACAGGCAGTTTTAATATTTCCATGCGAGCCTCCCCAGTTAAAATATGTTTGATACATTCATATATAGTATAACTGATTTTTAGAGGAATTATAATTTCTATTGATTATCTAAAATTTATGGCATTTATGGTTATAATTATTTGTTTGAAAAATACTGTGAGTTTGTCTATAATTGAGCTATAGATAATTTCAAGAGGTATAATACAAAATGATAAAAATAGGTATTGAGTAGTTAAGTACAACGTTCACGGGGTTATTATTGAAATATGGTATTTGTCATGTTATTTTTATCTTAGAAATAAGCCTGCTAAATTTGTTGAGTACCATTCGTGTCATTCATGTATTTATGGTTGAAGATATATGGATTATAGGATATAAAGAAATTAACAACAGTTGAAGAGTCAGGAACGGTTGCAAACAGGAGTGACAAAATAAGGGGGAATATGAAGAATAATTTAAAAGTTTTATTCATACAATTATGTGTTTTGGCAATAGGCTGCTTTATCGGAGAAGCAGTTTTCGGCTTGCCCAAATGGCTTGGACTTGTGATAGCAGGTCTTATGTTTTATTTGGTATTTTTTATAATACAGATTAAAGGTGCTATGAGTAATATCAAAGATGAAGTGTCAAGTGATGGCATAGCCGGAGCAAGAATATGCGGAGTCTTTATTTCTTCGGTACTACTTGCATTTATATTGGGAATATATGTATATCAGGCGGCTAATATAGCGATGACTATAGCCGGTGTGGTATTGCTTATATTACAGCAGAGAAAAATAAAAGGGTTTTTCTTTGAGAATCGCTGGGAAAATAATTTTTGGCTAGTATATTTTGGTATTGCATTTATTATTTGTGGTGTTTTTTCTGTATTTGCGTGTCTGGACATTGCACCATGCACGGAACTTTGTGGTGTTTACAGGGCTATCGGTATCATAGTGTGGATTTTGGTGATTTTATGGACACTTCCGCCTGATACATGGTTGGCCAGATTTGCCACAAATAACTATAAGAGATATGAAGATAATTATGATTAAGAAAGAAAAATAGAGATTATTTTCTAATGAAAATTATCGGACAAAATAAGGAGGATAAATGAAAAAAATAGTTTCTAATTTGTCAGTAGTGATTTTTGTCATAGGATGTGCAATAATGGAAATAACAACATGGTTTATTGATTCATATGTTATGTTTTATATAGGAATAATTATTGTTATAGTGGGAATTATTGGAATGATTATTCAAGGAAAGTTTAAGAAAGTAATTGAGTTTATTATAGAGTATTTTTAGAAAGTTTTGCTTTCAACATTCTGATAAGTGCATTGATATCACTTTTTGGAGTGATTTGTGAATTTCTTCAAAAAAATGCTGATATATTAGAAAATGGTGAATTAGGAGGGAGAAATTATCGGATGAAGAATAAAATAATAATATATGTGATAGTACAATTTTTACTAATTTTATGTTCAATATTTGTTATTCCAAATGTTGAGGGTGTATTGAGTATTTTCACAGTGCTGATTGTTATTGTTGGAAATGTTTTAAATTTAATTTTTTTATTAAAAGCAAAAACCGCAAAGAGAGTTTTTGAGCATTAATAGCTCAAGTATTTAGTGTTTATGATAATAGAAAAAATCGCTGGGGAAAATAATTTTTGGCTGGCGCAGAGAGTTAGTTTTTCTCTACGCCTGTTTTAAAGAGTGCCTTATTCACTTACCACAACCTTACAATCCTTCTTAAAGCATGCAATTCCATACTTGATGAAATTGCGCATGCCATCCTGCTTCAGCTTATCCACATATGATTTTTCTTCAATCTGGTTCAGTGCATCATCGCAGGCTGCATCCATATCGCCGTTTTCGGCATATTTAAGCTCTATCACGATGCCGGTTCTGTTGTTTGGTATTTCAACCAGGATATCACTGTAGCCTGTGCCCGATTCGGTGTTTGATTTGATGAGCCAGCTTGCTTTGTAGCCAAGCAGACCAAGCAGTATACCGTGGTAGAAATTTTCTTTTTTATCTTTAGCAACTGCGGTATCCCTTATGCTTATTGTATTCCAGAGATAATCGCCGAAAAGCTGCTCTATTTTTTCAGTATCCTTCTCCACAAATGCATTGCAGAATTGTTCAAGTGTCTTTCCGTCATTTGCGGTTGTATCGCTGAACCATTCGCGGATTTTTTTGATAAAAAGGTTTTTTATCTCACGGTTTGGTATTGATAAACGCACCTTGCCATCGTCAGTCACGCCCTGCTTGGTCAGGTATCCGGTGGTAAAGAGTACACTCCACAGGTTTGCAATGCTTTTGTCGATTTCATCATAGGTCAGCTCCTGGGATATTTCTTTCTCAATGTATTCGCCTGCTATCAGGCGCTCAATCTCATCCTTGGTTTGGACATCGGCCTTGTCAATGAAGCTTCTTACCAGAGCATTTCCACTTGAATTTGACCAGAAATCCTGAGGCTTTGCCATAGGGTCTGCGCACAGGCTCTTGCAATATCTTATGACATCCCACGGGCAGTAGATATCGGTGTTGCCGAAATGATAGCCGTCGTACCATTCCCTTACATCTGTATAATGCTCTGAAAGATTAAAATACTTAAGTATTTCCTGAACCTCTTTATCTGTAAAGCCAAAGCACTCGTCATACATTGAATCCATGATTGAAACGACTTCAAAATTATTTAATCCTGTAAAGATGCTTTCCTTTGATATGCGAAGACAGCCTGTCAAAATAGCAAACTGTAAGTAATCATTGGTCTTTAGCGCCTGTCCGAACAAGCCTCTGATCAGAGAGACCATCTCATGGTAGTAGCCGTTCTGGTATGCCTTGTCGAGTGGCACATCGTACTCATCTATCAGGATGACTACCTTTTGGCCGTAATGCTTATATAAAAGCTGGGAAAGAAGCTTTAATGAAGCGGTAAATGTATCCTTGTCAAAAATAAACTTTCCCTTTTCTATATGAAGTAATCCTTTGAACTGTTCTTTTTCCAAAACTGTCAATTTATCACTTTCTGCCAAAAAGGAGAATTTGCTGATTTCATTTCCTATAATTCTGGAGAATACCTGAAATGCCTCATCATATGATAAACCCTCGACATCCTTAAGTGAAATAAATATCACAGGATATTTGCCCATATGCTCATCACAAAGAGATTTATTCTGTGAAATATATAATCCGTCAAACAGTGATTTGTCTGTGCCAATCTCGAAAAATGAGCGCAGCATGCTCATGCCAAGAGTCTTTCCAAAGCGCCTTGGACGGGTGAACAGCGTTACTTCACTCCAATTATGTAAAGCCTGTTCGACAAGCTTTGTTTTGTCAATATAATAAAAATTATTACGGCGTATTTTTTCAAAATTATCAATTCCAACAGGCAGTTTTAATATTTCCATGCAAGCTCCCCAGTTAAAATATGTTCGATGTATTCACATATAGTATAACTGATTTTTAGAAGAAATACAATTTCTATTGACTATTTAAAACTGACCCTAAAATGAAAGTAATGTTGCCTAATACTTGAACAATTTCATGGGGTTGTCTATAATGTAGTAAAAAGAAAATGGAGTTTTAATAAATGAAACGATTTACAGCAATATTACTTACAGGCATGATGATATTTACCCTTGCATCATGCGGCAAAAAAGCACAGGATACATCGACAGAGCCTGCAATAGAGACACAGGCTGCAGAGAAGGTTGAGATGCCTACGGAAACAGAAGCTGTGACAGAGGTGGTAACAGAGGCCGCAAAAGAAACACAGCAGACAGAACAGACTGCCGAACAGCCGGACGAGGAGCAGAACAATTCAGGTGAAAATAATTCCTCTTATCAGTATGTAGAAAGAGCATCCTATGAGAATGGAGAATCAGTGTCACTAAATCCATCATGGCAGTATGCAGACCATTCAGCGATAAATTCAGGCTGTGCGGTCATGTACAAGGCTACAGCAAACCGTAAAAACATAGTAGTAGGTGTCAATGCCGGACACGGTACAAGCGGAGGAACTTCGGTGAAGACTCTTTGTCACCCGGATGGTTCGGCAAAGACCACGGGTGGTACAACAGGCGCAGGCGCAACAAAAGCAGTAGCAGTTTCAGGTGGTATGTCCTTTAATGACGGTACACCGGAGAGCTCTGTCACACTCCGTATGGCGCAGATATTAAAGGACAAGCTGCTTGCGGCAGGCTATGATGTGCTTATGGTAAGAGACGGAAGCGATGTACAGCTTGACAATGTAGCACGTACTGTCATCTGCAATAATGCGGCAGACTGTCATATCGCTCTGCACTGGATGGTGACGGACTAAGCTACGATAAGGGCTGCTTTTACATATCAGTGCCTGGAGGCATAAAGGGAATGGAGCCGGTTGCATCACACTGGCAGCAGCATGATGCACTTGGGGCAAGCCTGATAGAAGGACTGCGCGCTCATGGAGCAAAGATAAACGGTAATGGCTCAATGGCGATAGACCTGACACAGACCTCATACAGCACGGTACCGTCAGTGGATGTAGAGCTTGGCAACGCATGCTCTGACCACAGCGATGCCACACTTGAAAATCTGGCAGACGGACTGGTGCAGGGGGTCGAGGGATATTTCTAGAATATAAAAAGTTACTGTTGTTTTTTGGTGTGTATTGGCACTAAACTAAAGTTTGCAAAAACAACTGAATAGCGGATTCAAATGAATAGGACGCATAGTGAGATAAATGCGTCCGGCATGATTTTGTCAGTATAGAGGTGTTATTATAGAAGTGGTACAATGGATAGAGAAAGGGAATATTATGACAGACAACAAATCCGGGGAGATACTCATAATAGAGGATGACAAGGACATTAATGATCTGCTTGCGACAGCGCTTTCAAAAGCCGGATATAGGACAAGACAGGCATGGTCAGGCACAGAGGGAGAGCTTTTGCTTAAGCTGGACATGGAAGCCTATGCGCTTGTGCTATTGGATCTGATGCTTCCGGGGCTTTCAGGGGAGAAGCTTCTGGCACGGATACGGCAGATGGATGCGTCACTTCCGGTGATAATACTTACGGCAAAGGATGAGCTGGATGAGAAAATCAATCTGCTCGTGGCAGGCGCTGATGATTACATCACAAAGCCGTTTGAGATAAAGGAGGTCGTTGCCAGAGTGGCTGTGCAGCTTCGTCATGCGGTGGCAGATGTGCCTTCAAAGTCGGGCCAGGCAGGGGAAAAACAGACAAAAGCAGAAAATGAGACCGGGCAGGGAGATACTGCAAATACATACATAGCGGGACCCGTTAAAATAGAGCACAGACAGCTTGTGCTCGATCGGATTTCAAGACAGCTTTATGTAGCTGATGATGCTGTTGACGGCATCACAAAGCAGGAGTTTGCCATACTCGAGCTTCTCATGCGCATCCCAGACAGGTGTTTGCCAAGGAGGACATATTTGAATATGCCTGGGATGAGCCGTATATTGGCGAGACAAAGACTCTTGATGTGCACATCAGCAATATCAGAAAGAAGATAAAAAAGCTGACCGATGACGAGTACATAGAGACAGTGTGGGGCATCGGTTACAAAATGAAAGAGTAAAGGTAAACAAGCTTTACTCTTTTTTTACTTTTTGTTAGCGATGTATTAGGATTTTACATTTATATTATGATTAAAGGGTTGCTAAGGAATAAAAGAAAAGGAGATTTGATTGTGAGTGAAATATTATTGCAGACAAAGGCACTGACCAAGCAGTATGGGCACCAGAAGGCAGTTGACAATGTGGATATCCACATCAAAAAGGGTGCAATCTATGGATTTATCGGCAGAAACGGTGCCGGCAAGACTACCTGTATGAGAATGATCGGCGGTCTGGCAAAGCCGACAAGCGGAGAAATATCTATGTTTGGATACACAGGAAAGGATTTGTCGAAGGTACGCTCAAGAGTGGGATGCCTGATTGAGGCACCGGGTGTATATCCCAACATGACGGCAAAGGAAAATATCGAGATGAAGTGCCGTCTCTTCGGCATCAGTAAAAAGGGCTATGCAGAGGGCATACTTGATAAGGTAGGTCTGTTAAATGTGGGAAAGAAAAAAACAAAGAATTTTTCACTTGGCATGAAGCAGAGGCTTGGAATCGGCATGGCGCTGGTTGGAGAGCCTGACCTTTTAGTGCTTGATGAGCCTATCAACGGACTTGATCCACAGGGAATTGCAGAGGTGCGTGATACGATTCAGAATCTGTGTGCACAGCAGGATATGACTGTGTTTATTTCAAGCCATATATTGGAGGAGCTTTCAAAGCTTGCCACAGATTACGGCATTATAAATAATGGAGCCCTGCTCCAGGAAATTACCAGAGAGGAGCTGCTTTCCAAGTGCAGTGAGAAGATTACACTGACAGTGGACAATCCAAATAAAGCAGTGCCTGTGCTCGATAAGATGGGCTTTGTGCACTACATGATAGTGGACAAAAATCATATAGATGTCTATGAGCGCCTGAATGATAGCGCCGCCTTAAATACAGCGCTGGTCACAGCAGGAGTTTCGGTGGCACAGCTAGCGGTCACAGGAATGGAGCTTGAGACATATTTCCTTAGTATCACAGGAGGTGCGACAAATGTTTAATGCGGTAAGAATGGATATTTACAGACTGATACATACAAAGTCAGCTTATGTTATACTTGTAATAGCTATGGCACTCGCAATAGCTATGAGCGGTATGACAGCTCTTGTCAGAAGCATGGCGGCAGAGAGCATCGTGGAAACAACTGATGATGTCACTATGGTAAGTGAGTCAGACAGTGAGATAGCAGATGAATACGATACAGCATCAGCGGAATCGTCAAATGGACCAACGGCAACAGTCGGGCTTGAAATGGATGAATCCGACATGTCAGATGAGGTGCCGACCATAGCCGATATGGTTGAAAGCGATATAGCAGGTCTTGACCTGGCACTTTTACTTGCGATATTTACGGTGCTCTTTTCAACAGCAGACCTAAACAGCGGCTATATAAAGAGCGTAGGCGGACAGGTGAAGTGCCGTGGAGTGTTGCTGTTTTCAAAGATGATAGCGCTTTCGGTATTTACCTTTGTGGCCATGGCACTTGATGTGATTGTCCAGTGTATTGCGACACCGCTGTTTTTACATGGAGCAGAATTCGGAGATGCAGCAGACTTCTTTAAGATGCTTGGCAGCCAGTATGTGGTCACACTTTTATTTGTATATTTTGTCATGGCAATGGCAATCATTATAAAAAACAATGTAATCAGCATGATTATCGCTGTGTGCATGTGTACAGGTATCTTTACACTGATTTTCAGTGGAATCAATATACTTATTGAAAAAATCGGAGTAAAGAACTTTGATATAAATGATTACCTTATTGTTAATCAGATTTCTGAGCTTGATCTGAGTGCGTCTGCAAAGACCGTAGGCGGTGCATTTGCGGTAGCCGCTGTGTGGGCAGTGGTGTCACTGATTGCAGTGTACGGTGTATTTAAACGCAGGGATATATAATGTGTTTTGAATGAGGAATAAAACATGGTTTGGAAAATACTGACTGTAATACTTGCAGTTTCGGTAGCTGTCTTAATAGCTGTGCTCGTAAAAATAAGGGCACAGCTTCGTGACATTAATGAACAGCTTGATTTTTTATGCGAAAAGGATACAAATATGCTCCTTTTAACCGATACCAACATGGCTGATATCGGAAGGCTTAAGGAGCGTATAAACAGATTTTTAGAGCAATGGCACAGGCAGCGTGAGGCAGCAGCGAAAAAGGAGCAGATGATATCTGACACGTACACAAACCTGTCGCACGATATCCGCACTCCGCTTACCTCGCTGGACGGCTATTTTCAGCTGCTTAGGGATGAGACTGACAAGAGCGCGCAGGAGCATTATATAGATATCATCCAGGAGCGCATCACAAGCCTCAAGGATATGCTCGAGGAGCTTTTCATGTTCACAAAGCTTAAAAATGACAGCTTCAAGCTAGAGCTGTCTAATTGCTGTGTCAGCAGACTTTTAAAGCAGACAGTGTTTTCGTATTATGAGGAGTGGAAAAAGCAGGGCATTGAGCCGTCACTTGATATATGTGAGGATACGATATTTATCACTGCAAATGTGCAGGCGCTCAGGCGGGTGTTTCAGAATGTGATAAAAAATGCACTGGTGCATGGGCAGAAGAGCATCTGCATACAGATGAAGCAACAGGATTCGTGCAATTGCAGGGCTTCAGATGACGAGCGTACTTCAAAAAATAGGATTGTCCATATTTTGGTTTCAAATGATGTAAAAAATCCTGATGATATAGACGTGGACAAGGTGTTTGAGCGTTTTTACAAAGCCGATGAGGCTAGGAGCATATCATCGAGCGGGCTTGGGCTTTCGATTGCAAAGGAACTTGTGGAGAGAATGGGCGGGAGTATTGAAGCAAGGCTTGAGGGGAAGAGGTTTGTTGTGGAAATACTGTTTGAATGTGAATAGTTCACTTTTGTAATG
>ENA-OQIO01001239-OQIO01001239.1-human-gut-metagenome-genome-assembly--contig:-NODE-1239-length-12703-cov-1.988152_pt1 | contig 12703 bp, 11 predicted proteins | sample MGYA00242573_ERZ504737 | MGnify/ENA primary metagenome ERZ504737 (study PRJEB26092, sample SAMD00036203) | human gut metagenome | host: Homo sapiens | study: EMG produced TPA metagenomics assembly of... | reverse complement strand
TGAGTCTTATCAGACTAATAGCTGGATGAAGTACAACAGGCTATTCAGATTGGCAGGAAAGTACTAAAGAGGGCCCCCGAAGCTTGTTGTTGCTTGCCGATAATGCATACGAGCCAGTCTTGGAGAATTCCAGTCTGGCCCTTGCTCCGCAGCAGCAGGTTTTGCTTGTCGAAAGTAAAAATACCCGTTTGCCTGAGGGAGTCTGTACATTTAATATCAATCGCTACGGAATATCGTATCTGGCAGGATGTATGGCACGGAAACATCAGGAAGCCTGTGTGATAGCTGCTATGCCTGATAATCCGATTCTGGAAGAAGCCGTCAAAGGATATACCGATGGTTATCAGACAGACAATGACAAGAAAGTAAAAGTCATTTATCTGGCAGATGATACTTCAGGCTTTAACATGCCTGATAGTGCTTACCGGGTGACCGGAACCATTGACAATGCCTTTATTTTTCCGTTGGCCGGAGGCTCTAACAACGGCATTTATAAGTATTCCCGTGAGACTCCTTTTTATATGTCTTTAGTTGCGGGAATGGATACCGATTGTTCGCTGTTCAGCTCGCGTATTACCTTTTTCCGTTGTTATATATATAGACCGGTTATTGGAAAACTATCTTGTAGCCTGGTACGAAGGACAAGAGTTTGAACCCTTCCGTACCTATGGCATGGATTCAGGGATGGCAGATATCATTATGAATCCTGTATTTTATAAATATCTGGAAATTTGGGAAGAGTATTATGGTGATGTGGAATATTGGAATAATGCTTACCGGAAATATAAGGACGAAGCTTTGGAAAAAGAAATGTCCTATGTCGCAAATTAAGAAACTAGGTTATCTGTTGCTTACAATATTCATATTAGCTTCATGCCGCGATAGGAGTGATTCCTCTTTGGTGAAAGCTGATAAAGTTTGTAAGGTAGCCGTCATTATGCCGTCAGAAAGCCAGGCACGTTGGGACAGAGTAGCCAAATGGGCTTTAGATAACATAGATATGGCGCAGCAGGGACTTCAGAAGCACATCCGTCTTGAATTGGAATGGCTGGATGAAAATGCAGCCGGTTGGGAAGAATTGGCGGCACGTGTGGTTGACGACGACAGCTATGTAGCCATTATCGGCCCCCAGTTATCAGTACATGCACGCCGGATGGCACAATTATGCCAGAAAAAGAAAAAAACATTGATTCTTCCGATCGCCACTTCCACCGAGTTTCAGCGCAGCTTTGCCGGATCTGGTTATGTGTGGAACCTTTCCCAGTCCGACATCACACAGTGTGAATTGTTGCTCTCTCAAGCGAAACTCTCTGAGTGCAAGGAAATAAGCCTGCTCACTTCCGACGATGATTATGGCAAGAGTTTTAGTGATTGGTTCGCTTTTCAGGTCACCGAGCTGGGTATGACTGTAGAAGACATTGTGGTTTACCATTCCGAAAACCAGATTCGCGAAGCAGTTAGAACACAGTATAACAAGCCGTTAAAGTATAATAAAGCATTGATTTTTGCTCCGGGAAGCAAAGAAGATGCCTTGATTTTTGACGATGAACTCTCCAAGCTTAAAGCTTCTGTCAGTGGCTTTTTTGAATTTCCGTTACTTCTCTGTTCGGATGTCATGAACTCCCCCTTTCTGCTTAGCCACTTGAAATATTCCAAATACGAAGGACTTTCTCCGTCTGCTACACCGGAGTCTGGTTTCAATAGTATTTATCAGGTAAAGTATGGTGAAGAACCTTTGAGTGGTGAAGCCCATTTGTTCGATGCTATCACGTTGCTTTCATACGCTTTGACTCGTCAGGAGGTACCGGCGAAAGCCTGAATGACGCCATACTTGCCGTAGTCGATGGTAAGACCGCATGGAATGTCGGTTGGTTGAAAGACGATATGTGCCGTACCTTTTCCATGCTTCAAGCAGGAGTGGATGTCAATTTAAGCGGAGTGACAGGAGACTGGACCTTCGATGAACGTACCCATGCCAGTGTGCTCAATACAACTTATAGCCATTGGATGCTGCGAGACGGTACGTATGCTACTCTGGAATACCTTTCTACTGATGGAGGCGCTAATACGATATCCACTACCAGCCTGGAATGGAAGAACAATCATATGCTTTCGTTCAACTATGACCAGCAGGACTTTCAGTATCCTGAGCTTCAAGACCGGTGGGCAGTAGTTGTCGGAGCTTCCGATGATTGGGCAAATTATCGTCATCAGGCCGATGCCCTTGCCATGTATCAGCTCTTGAAGCGTCATGGTTACGATGATGACCATATTTTATTTGTTATCGAAGACAATATTGCCGATAATCCCAGAAACTTGTACCCGGGAGTTGTCAAGGTACGTCCCGATGGCGAAAATGTACATACAGATGTTCATGTAGATTATAAACTCAGCCAGTTGTCATTCAAGCAATTTTCCCAGCTCATGCAAGGAAAGAAACTTCCGGAATTCACACAACACTTACCCTCTTCTCCCAACGACAATATCATCATCTTCTGGTGTGGGCATGGTGTACGCAACAGCTTAGCGTGGGGAAGTAACGGTGATGTATATGGTACTGACATCCGTGATATGGTAGAGAAAATGCAATACAGAAAACTCCTCTTCGTACTCGATGCCTGTTATAGCGGCACGATAGGCGAGGCATGTGAAGGACTGCCCGGCGTATTGGTTATGACCGCGGCAAATGCAGATGAACCTTCTAAAGCTGATATGATGGATCCGGAGATGGGGATATGCTTTCTAACGGATTTACTCGTGCGTTTCAGGAAGCGATTGATACCAATGTACACATTTCTCTGAATGATCTGTATTACAAGCTTGCCCGTCAGACAGTAGGATCACATGCCATGGTGTATAATTCGACTAACTATGGCAATATGCATCGCAATACAATGGAAGAATACCTTAAGTAGAGACTACGGGCTTTTTACAGCCCGTTTAGTCCCTGCGGAAAATATCACGCGTATATACTTTATCTTTCACATCATCCAGACACACATCATAGCGGTTGGCGATGATAGCCTGCGCCTGTGCCTTGAAATCCTCCAGTCTGTTCACCACCTTCGATCCGAAGAACGTACTGCCATCCTCCAGCGTCGGTTCGTAGATGATAATCGTAGCCCCCTTCGCCTTGATGCGCTTCATCACACCCTGAATGGAACTCTGGCGGAAGTTGTCGCTGTTCGATTTCATCGTGAGGCGGTACACCCCGATGACACATTCCTTTTCCTCCGCCGGATTATAGCTACCCCGGTTGTAGTAATCATAATATCCCGCCTTGTGCAGCACCCTGTCGGCAATGAAATCCTTGCGCGTGCGGTTGCTCTCCACAATCGCCTGAATCAGATTCTCCGGCACATCCTGATAGTTCGCCAGCAGCTGCTTCGTATCCTTAGGCAGACAGTAGCCCCCGTAGCCGAACGACGGATTGTTATAATGCGAGCCGATGCGCGGATCCAGACAGATACCCTGAATGATAGCCTGCGTATCCAGTCCCTTCACCTCCGCATACGTATCCAGCTCGTTGAAGTACGACACACGCAGCGCCAGATACGTATTGGCAAACAGCTTCACCGCTTCCGCCTCCTTCATACCCATAAACAGCGTATCCACATCCGGCTTGATAGCCCCTTCCTGAAGCAACGCTGCAAACTCGTGCGCTTTTTCCTCCAGCTGCTCACCTGCGATTTCCTTGATGGCTCTGTTCTCCTCATCCAGTCCCGCTATCAGTTTCGGGAATCCCACGATGATACGGCTCGGATAAAGATTGTCGTACAGCGCCTTGCTCTCACGCAGAAACTCCGGCGAGAACAGCAGGTTAAACTTCTTTCCCGCCAGCAGGAGAGGTACGGAACTTCTCCGCATACTTCACATACAGACTCCGGCAGTAACCACATGGTACTCTTTATCACCATCACCGCATCCGGATTCACCTCCAGCACCAGGTCGATCACCTCCTCCACGTGCGACGTATCGAAATAATTCTTCACCGGATCGTAGTTCGTAGGAGCTGCAATTACCACAAAGTCCGCCTCCCGGTAAGCCGAAGCCCCGTCGAGCGTAGCCTCAGGTTCAGTTCCTTTTCCGCCAGATACTTCTCGATATACTCATCCTGAATCGGGCTGATACGGTTGTTAATCTTCTCCACCTTTTCAGGAATCACGTCCACAGCCACCACCCGGTGATGCTGCGCCAGCAACGTAGCGATAGACAGACCTACATAGCCCGTACCCGCTACAGCGATTGTATAGTTTTTCATCATGGAAATGCTCTTTTGTTTATACCAGCCAATAAGCTAGTAGTTGATAGTTACAAAGTAAACAAATAAACCTTAAAGTGCCAAGCCAATACAAAAAAATCGCCACGATACCCTCTGTCTGGAGTACCGTGGCGATTCCCGGAGTCTTATATTATATAGCATCTTCATCACGATTGAAGTGCTCGAAGAAAAATTCCTGTTTTGCTTTTAGTGAGGCAGTTTCCTGATGCATGAATTTACATCCATAATCGTATAGTGACATCGTTGTTCCATGTTCAGTTGTATCTTTTAAATTTAAGATAAGTCTTGTAGTAGTTGACCAGATATTCATCGGGAGTCATGTCTGCTGCAAACAGAAAAATATACTCACATCCGATGTGTTGCATCACCTCGAGTATCTTAGGAACAATAAACATCCAGAATACCACTACTCCTAATTTTTGATCGATATTAAATTTATTCCATATTTCCCGATGCAGATCATTTGTGCAGAAGTGTACTATTTCTATGCCAGCAAATGTTTTTCCTACTCTTTTCAAATCATCTTCCGATGCTTTTTCCAGCTCTTTGATGATTTCTCCTTTTTTTGCGTAAGATATTTTTGCCAGATCATTTTTGATTAGCCCTTTACCAGTTCTGATTCGCTCTATGATAGATTCTACGGCCTGCCTGTCACTTTCATTTAAGTCTGGTTCATTTTTCAGTTCAATGACGTATTCATACAGTTCACGGATTCTTTCCAAAGAATCTACTCCTTTAATACTTTCATATAAAGAACCACACTTTAATGAAAAATAGAAAAGAATTTTTCCATCCGGATTTTTGATAAGATAGTAAGCTATGTTTCCTTTCTCATCTTCTTCGAATGCCTCATTTTGAGTGTATCGGCCAAGCTTTCATTTTTGTAATTGATGAAATCTTCTACATACCGTAAATTATCTTCATTAGCTGATAGCCGTTCGCATACCAGTGAATAGATATTCCTCTTTTGTTCATCGGTGATTCTCATGGCAGTAAGAGTATACAGTTTAATTCATCAGTTTTTTATATAGAAGTCGGCGGATCTTTATTCTGTCAGCATCCCATCTGATATCATTGGTATCAATCTTCCTGTCACAATTTTCATTCTCAGGAATACCGTTTCTGGCTTTTTCCCAGCAGTATTCTCCGTGCGTAATACTGCTTAAACTCCATGAATCCTTACTGGCATAAGTGTCGAATACCACATCAAAAATCTTTTTATACCTGTCGGCAATAGATTGTGGTATAGCTTTCGTTAAGCTTCCATCTTTATACATTCGTCTGATACCTGTCATTACAGGACCATATTTCCAGGCTTCAAATTCCTCCTGAAAGATTGGTTCGTCTGTCTGAATGATAGATTCTCGCTGAGTAAAATAAAGGAGCTTATGCAATTTCATTTCATCAATACATTTACCGAACTGTTTTTGGTAACGCTGGTAAATATATGAGGCTATGTCAGTAACTTTTTCCATAATTCCTTTGTAGACTTTTGTTTATCACAAATGTAACAAATAAACCTTAAAGTGCCAAGCCAATACAAAAAAATCGCCACGATACCCTCTGTCTGGAGTACCCTTACTTACCAGTTGTATCGGCAGACAATATAAAAAAACGGGCAGACCGTAAGGCCCACCCGTTTCATTAGAAAAACTTATGTATCAGAAATTTCCTTTATTGGCATTATCCCACCAGAGGTGTGTACCACCCTTATCGCCCGAAATACCGTTTTTGCTTGAATTTTCCTTATTCAACAGTTCCCGACCCATGGCGACACCCTGTGCATTTGTATCATATGCGTTGCTGCTGTAGATAACTCGGCGTACACCTTCTTCCTTGTTTACTCCACCGTTACTTTCGTCTACGTAAGCAGGGAATAAGTGCGGATAACCGGTACGTCTTTGTTCAGCCCATGCTTCGATAGAAAGCGGGAACAGAGCGAAATACTTCTGTGTAATGATACGTTCCAGTTTTTCCTCGTTGCTGGCTCCTTCGTCCCATTTTACACAAAGTTTGTTTACAGCCGGTGTGTTCAGTTTCGGATCTACCGGATCTTCAAAATCAACCTGAGTTGTCGTACCGTTGATGTATTCATCCACAGCTCCTGCAGCATAAGCATCTACGCCGGCATATTTTCCGCGATAGCTCAGCTCGTTTGTCATAGATACGCGGATACCGTCTTCATACAGACTCTGTACGCTTGCAGAACCGATGTCCCAGCGCAATTTAGCTTCAGCCAGCAAGAAATAAGATTCAGCAGCCTTGAAGATAGGCAGTGGCATAGAGTATACTCCGATTGTATTTTGCGGGTCGATCCACTGAGAGAAGTTAGCCCAGTTGTTCGGTTTTCCCGGCAGACCACTGGCAAATCGGATACCCAGATACTGTGTATTGGCCGGTACTACCACCTTACCTTCCAGGTTGGTAACATCCTTGATATTCTTTGTCATGTACAACGGCTGGCGCGGGTCTTTCATACCTGTCATTAGCGTAACCAGATTCGCGTTGAATCCGCAGTCACCCCAGTTGAACATCAGCCACATTTCGTTTTCCAGACTCTTGTCGATGACAATATCCGTATTTACGGTTGCCAGCGTATTGGCAGCCGCTTCTGTAGCCACCTGTTTCAGGTCTATGCCGGCTTCCTTCATTTCAGCCTCACGTTTAGACAGACGGAGCGCCATGCGCAATCTCAACGTATTGGCCACCTTTACCCACAGTTCAGTATCAGCATTACACCAGCAGTCGAAAGTAGCGAGAGTAACCTTTTCGCCTTCACTCATTCCTTTGATATCGGTGATAGCCTTCTCCAGATCCTTCAGCATAGCTACGAACAGCTGTTGCTGGCTGTCGAATGGATAGTACGATTCATATTCTCCCGACAAGATCGAGCTGTAAGCCAGCGGACCGTAAGCATCGGTAGTCATGAGTGTACCATATGCCTGTACGACTCTCATTACGCCGGAAAGTCCCAGTGTACCCTTTTGGTCACAATCGGCAATGATCCGTCGTGTATTGTTGAATATATGCAGGTAATAGTTTTCGTACATACCTCCACTGTGTCCGCGGTTTTCCCCCATATCTCCATTGGTAAAGTTACCGTTCGGAGTCATGAAATAACCGCTGTACAAGTCGATTGTCAGGTTTGTCCAGAACTGGAACATGTTCTGCTGAGGCGGATAGCAATATTGCATCGGTTCGGTACACTGTGCAGAGAATGGCAGATCATTCGGGTCTACCTGCACACTGTTTGTGTTCAGATCTTCAAAACTGTCGGTACAAGAAGTCATCAAGTTGCTTCCTAACCACGGGAGAGCCAGCAGAATGGCATATTGATAAAATTTATTTCGTTTCATAATCAGGCTTTTTTAGAAGTTAAGTTTCAGATTCAGACCAAAGCTGCGAGAAGTAGGCAGTGCGAACATGTCTACACCCTGCACACCATTTCCAGTACCTGCAGATACATCCGGATCCATCGGAGCATCTTTGTAGAAGAAGAACAGGTTACGTCCGATGATAGCAGCTGTCAGGTTCTTTCCTACGCCGAACAGGTTACGGAACGTATATCCCAGGCTCAATTCACGCAGACGTACGTTTGTAGCATCGTAAACATAGAATTCATTGGCATACGGACTGTTGAAGTTACTAGCTCCCGTTGTAGTATACCATGCTTTCGGATCAAATTCCACGCCGTCTACCACTACCTTACCTGCGTTACGTGCATCTCCGGTACGTTTTGAAACGCCCCAGCCATCCAGTGTTGCTTCTGTCATTGACAATACTTTGCCTCCGAACTTACCGTCAATCAGGAACGATAGAGTAAAGTCCTTATAATGGAATGTATTCGACCATCCGGCGTTGAACTTCGCATTCATGTTGCCGGCATAAATCATATCCTCGGTTGTGTCACCGCTTACTATCGGGTTACCGGTAGTTTCATCCTTCATCGGTCTGCCGTTTTCGTCGCGCATGATATGGCGTACATACAAGTCACCGTACGATCCGTCCTTCTTCAGGATAATCTTGGCACCGCCGAAGTCTGTCAGTGTCAGTCCGTTTGGCAGGTCATCTACAAGTTCTACGATTTTGTTGTCGTTGTACGACAGGTTCAGGTCTGTACTCCAGCTGAAATTATCATTAAACTGCTGATACCATCCTGCGCTGAATTCGAATCCCTGGTTCTGTACGTTACCGGCGTTTACATAACGGTTGCGCAATCCCGATTCATACGGAGCAGCTACAGAGAAGAACTGATTCTTGGTATTTGTCTTATAGTATGTCAGTCCCATAGTCAGTCGGTTCTGGAAGAATGTACCGTCGAATCCCACTTCGATAGAATGAGTCTTTTCCGGCTTCAATGTACGGAACGGAGCATTTTCCGGTGGAGTGATAGCACCCTGCGATTGCAGTGAGTACAGCAGGTTACTCATAAATACCGGCACGTCATTACCTACGATAGAGTAGCTGGCACGTACCTTGAGCAAATTCACGTTCTTGCCCATATCAACAAATCTGTCGAGCAGGAAGCTACCTCCGATAGACGGATAGAAGAACGAGCAGCTTTCCGTGTAAGCCAGTGCAGACGACCAGTCGTTACGTACAGATACGTCGACGAACAAACCATCCTTGTAGCCGAACTGGGCTGTAGCGAATACAGCGTTCAGACGTTTTTCTGTATTCCAGTTATCATTCTTGCCTACAACAGACATGTTTCCGTAGTAGTTGTTCGGAGTGAAGATGTTCGGGTAATATATGTTACCGTTTCCGGGTGAAGTAAACTGAGTACCTTCAGCCCATAAGTCAACATGTGCAGTCTTGCTCTTGGTGAAGCTTGAACCGGCAGTTGCCGAAACAAGGAAATCATTGAATGTATGGCTGTAGCTCAGCAAGACGTCACCATACAGCTGATCGCTGAAGTAACGGTTATCCTTCATACGTCCCATCGGGTATAAGTTGGCGATACTTGAAGCATACAGATTATGCTGCCAGCGTTCTTCACCTCTTTCGTAACGCATACGTCCCTGGATATTCAAGTCTTGGGTAATATCCCACTTGATGCTTCCTCCAAATTCATAACGGTGACGGTCGGTGATCGGAGTCTGTCGGTTCAGTGTCCAGTAAGGGTTACTGTACTGCTGCAGTCCGGTGTTTGTCCAGTTCTGGATATTACATCCTCTCGATTCATCATACACCTCGAAGTTGTTTTTATAGTAGTTCCAGTCTTCACCTCTCGGGAACAGGTATACACCAGTCAGCGGGTTGAACAGGAATCCGGCAGCAGCCTGATTCTTCACATACTGGTTGGTATACTTGGCGCTGAAATCAATGTGAATATTCTTCAGGACATTAAATCCCACTTTCGAATTCAGGTTATGGCTGCGGTAGGTATTGCTTGGAGTCATACCTTCCGAGTACACGTTACCATAAGAGAAGTACGCCTGGATATTTTCATTACCACCGGCCAGCGAGATAGAGTTGTTTGTTGTAAATCCGGTGCGATAGAATTCTTTCGCATAGTTAGGTGCTTCCGAAGCCAGTTTTTCGCCCCAGCTGTATGTACCGTTGTCGCTGACTCCATATGTATTCTGGAATTCCGGAAGAACCATTGGAGTTTCCATAGTGGTATTGCTGGACACGTTGATTGAAACTTTGCCCGACTGAGCCGACTTGGTTGTGATCATGATAGCACCATTGGCAGCCACGGCACCATACAATGCGGCAGCCGATGCACCTTTCAGCAATGTGATAGAAGCGATATCATCCGGGTTGATAGTCGACATCACGTCGCCACCGTCACGTTCGCCACCATAGTTGCTGCTTACCTGAGCACCCGAAACACTGTTCATTACCGGCACACCGTCCACTACGATCAGCGGCTGGTTGCTACCACTGATAGACTTGTTACCGCGGAACAGGATTTTAGAAGAACCTCCGGCTCCGGTAGAGTTTGGTGTAATCATCAGACCGGCACTTTTACCCTGCAGTGAGTTGATCATGTTCACACTCTTGATGTCGTTCACATCACTACCTCCCACAGTCTGTGCAGAATACGTCAACGTTTCCGACTGGCGCTGGATACCCATAGCCGTTACCACGACTTCACCCAGGCTTTCGGTATCCGAAACCATAGAAACATCGATAACCTTTCTTCCCTTCACTGCTTCTTCCACCGTTTGCATGCTGATATACGAAAATACCAGCACATCGTCCGGTCCCACAGTAATAGAATAATGACCGTTCAGGTCGGTTACCGTACCATTGGTAGTTCCCTTTACCAATACGTTTACTCCGATTAGAGGATCGCTCATTTCTTTACTGGTAACACTTCCGCTTACAGTAATTGTCTGAGCATAAATCCCAGTCAGAAACATTCCTACCAGGAACATTGTGACTACTAGAAATGATCGTTTTTGCATAGTTAAACTATTAAGGTTAATACTCTATTTTCGATTTTAAGGTTAAAATATATTGTATATATTCTCGTTATCAATTAGTGTATTTCCTTGTAGTCAGTCAACTGTCCCGTTTGTGTTTGTATTTTGATATAGTTTATATTATTTGTATAGTTCTTGTATTTTTATGTATCCTCTAAATTATATAATTAATTTTAAATAGAGAGTTTTTTAGGAACAAAATCTCATTCTCTATAACATTTTTTATACAAAGCTCACTGTAGAAACAAAAAAAATCGCCACGCTACCCTCCGTATAGAGTACCGTGGTGATTCCCGTTTACTTCCCCGCCTCAAAATCCTTGATGCGCTGCTCCTCACTCAGTACTACGCTACTACCGATAGATTCTGTTCTGCCGATCATCAGTAATATGCAAGTTGATATATTCGTCGACAATCAACCATTAGACTTACAATGTTTTTGCGAAGTCCTTCAAATTAATTATGGCAACTGATGGGAAAGATATATTTTTAAGTTCATTGAAATGGTGATCCTCCGTCACGATATATTCCGCATTGGCTGTTATGGCACAGTCTACGAACTTATTGTCATCCTGGTCTGCTGTAATTAGATGAAAACGGTAGTGAGGAGTTAATTTCTTTACATTTTCACGAGTAAGAATCGTGTAGATAATCGTTTCGGCTACATACTTATTAATGTTGCGAGTCATGACTTCCAGATACTCTTCTACGATTTCATTGCTTATACATAACGTATAGTCTCCATTCAAGAATGATTGCCACACTTTATGGCAGTCATTCTTCGCTGAAATTGCAATAATCAGTGAGTTTGTATCCAATACAATGTTTCTCATATTCATTTATAGGGAGTACGTTCATGTAGTTGGTAGAATTTATCGACTTTTTCCTCATTTAATTCTCCATTCTCCCACAAACGGTCAATTTCTTTTTGCGCTTGCTTGGCGAAATAGTCAGAAATAGCCTTTTTAAGTTCTGCTAATGCTTCAGGACTATCCACAAACGACATCATTTCAAGCACTTGCAATTGAGCCGGATTAAAAACAGTAGTATTCATATATTTGGATTTGGTTCTAATACAAAAGAACAAATTTTTTTCTTTATTTCCTAATGAATAAGATAAAAGGATTAAAAAAACAATGGAGAATCAAAATCTTTCAGTAGCAGGAATCGTGGTGATTCCCGGTTATTTCCCCGCAGCAAAATCCTTGATGCGCTGCTCCTCACTCAGTCGGCACACCAGCAGACGTCTGTCCTTCTCCGCTACGATGTAGCCCTCCAGACCCTCCAGCACCACCTGTCTGTGCTCCGCCGCATGCACCACACAGTTCCGGCAGTTGTACATATCCACCCGGCCGCCCACCTTGGCATTGCCCGCTTCATCCTGCGGCAGCAACGTGCGCAGCGAACCCCAGCTACCCAGGTCACTCCATCCGAACTCCGCCGGCAGCACAAAGATATCCTCCGCCTTCTCCATCACCGCATAGTCGATGGAAATCTTCTCGCAAGTAGGGAAGAGCCGCTTCAGCTCCTCCGCCTCTTTGTCCGTAAACAAGGCAGGCTCCAGCTCGTCCATCACTCCGGCAATCTGCGGCGCATACCTGCGTATGGCATTCGTAATCGTGTCCGCGTTCCACACAAATATCCCCGCGTTCCAGAAATAATTCCCCGCAGCCAGATACCCCTTTGCCGTTTCCACGTCCGGTTTCTCCTTAAACGCTTCCACCTTGCAGATACCCTTTGCGTCCGCTTCACCCTGAGCAGCAATATATCCGTAGCCCGTTTCCGGTCGGGTAGGCATCATCCCAAGGTCACGATAGCCTGCGAGTCCGCCGTCTTCTCCAGCGCCACGGCAATGCAGCGCGCAAACTCCGCCGTATCAATCACCAGCGCATCCGAAGCGTCACCACGATGTTCGCCTGCGGAAACTCCTTCGGATCTTCCAGCACGCATACGCGATACACGGCGCCCGTATTCCTTTGCTTTCCCGG
>ENA-OQIO01001238-OQIO01001238.1-human-gut-metagenome-genome-assembly--contig:-NODE-1238-length-12704-cov-2.248787_pt1 | contig 12704 bp, 15 predicted proteins | sample MGYA00242573_ERZ504737 | MGnify/ENA primary metagenome ERZ504737 (study PRJEB26092, sample SAMD00036203) | human gut metagenome | host: Homo sapiens | study: EMG produced TPA metagenomics assembly of... | reverse complement strand
CGAAGCACGTCGTCGCGGGCAGCGCCCGCACGCTGGACTGCACGGCGGCGAGCAGTGTCCGGCTGTAAGCCGCGCGCTCGGGGAGTTCGAGCCCGTCGGTCGCCGCGCTGTCGCAGGCAAGCTCGATGTCCTCGTCCGCCTGACGCAGCATCAGATACACCACGGGGTTGAACCAATGCATCGCGTTGGCCGCGAGCAGCACGAGCTTTAAGAGCATGTCGCGCCGCTTGAGGTGGCACAGCTCATGGCGCAGGATGTAGCGCAGCTCCTGCACGTCGTAGTGCTCGTGGGGAAGGAGCAGCCGCGGGCGTAACAGGCCCGTCACCGCGGGGGTGGAGATGGCCTCGCAGACGATCATCTCCGGCGCGCTCACGCCTAAGTCGCGCGCCGTGTCAGAGAGCATCGCGGCGTAGTCCGCGCGGGAGACGTCTCTCTTCCAGCGGCGCACCGTGCGGCGGAAGAGGGCGTAGGAGACACCCTGATACAGCAGGAACGCCGCCGCGCCCGCGAGATAGCCGTAGAACAGGATCGTCGTCACGGGGATGTAGCGCGTCGTCTTCTGCTCGGGATTCGTCACGGGGCGCTGGATGATCGTGTCGCGCACCTGTGCTGGGGACTGGCCGCTTTTTTCGGCCATGTCGCCGAATAAGTTGTCGGTCGATTGGATGGCTGTCTTATCCGTGCCGACAAAGAGGGTGTAGTCTTTCGGCGGCGCGGCCTGCACCGGCGCGTTTTTCACCGAAAAATCGACCGGCAGCAGCAAAAATGCCGCCAGCGCCAGCCACAGCCAGCAGCGCGTCTTCGCGCGGTAGCGCTCGCGCCAGAGGGGTTTGAGTACCAGCATCGCCAGAATGGCGAGGGAACCTAACAGGGAAGTTTTCAACAGATTCAGCAGAAATGTTTCCATGGTGCGTCCTCCTTTTTATCGCCGTTTACCGGCTCATATCGTCCAAAAACTGCCGCAGCTCGTCGATCTCGCTCTGTTCGAGCGGCTTTTCGGCGTTCAGCGCCGCGACAAAGCTGCCGAGCGACCCGCCGTAGAGCCGCTTCAGGACGCTGCGGCTCTCAAATTCGAGGTATCTGTCCTTTGAGACGAGCGGCGTGTACAAATTGTTCCGCCCCTCGCGGCGGCTCGAGAGGAATCCTTTTTCGCACAGGCGAGTAAGGTAGGTGTTGACGGTGTTGGCGCTCCAGCCGTGGCTCGCGAGCGCGCCGTCGAGATCGCCGCGGCTGACCTCGCCGCCGACGGCCAGATGCCTGCATCACGGCAAGCTCCGCGTCGGGCAGTCTCTTCTTATCGTCCATGGGTTGACCTCCTTAGATGATATACTACATTTGTCGTTGATAACTATATACTACATATGTAGTAGTTTGTCAAGCGCCTTTTATGTCCTTTTTTGTTTTGCAGCGAAAATTGCAGAAAACAGGGGAAAGACATGACGGCAAATCGTCAAAATGAAAGATACTGTTCAATTATTTGAATAAGTTCTTGCAAATCTTTCTGAAAATCGCTTGCTTTTGTGCAAAGCGCAAGGTATAATGAAGAAACCGTATGAAATCATTTGGCAATTCAATAAATAAAAATTTGAGAGGAGATCTTTATCATGGCAAAGTTCAAAGTTTACTACACCATCGAGCTCAACGAGGTGGCCACGCACATCTTCGAGTCCAACGACTTTGAAGTGAAGCTGTGCAGCCATAACGACGAGGAGACCTACGTCAAGGAGCTCGCCGAGTTCCAGCCCGACGCCATCATGTGCCGCACCGAGCCCATCACCGCCAAGATGATGGACACCTGCAAGAACCTCAAGGTCATCGGCAAGCAGGGCGCCGGCCTCGATAACATCGACATGGACCACGCCCACGCCAAGGACATCACCGTTGTCTACGCGCCCGCCGGCAACGCCAACGCCGTCGCCGAGCACGCCGTCATGCTGATGCTCATGTGCGCCAAGCGTTTCACCTATGTCGACCGTCAGTTCCGCAGCGGCAACTTCCTCGTCCGTATGGGCATGGAGCACACCTATGAGCTCGGCGGCAAGACCCTCGGTATGATCGGCTGCGGCCGTATCTCCCAGCTCGCCATGCAGAAGTGCAAGTACGGCTTCGGCATGAACGTCATCGGCTACGATCCGTACCTCACGCAGGACAAGATCGGCGATCTGTGCGAGCTGAAGGCCACCGCCAAGGAGGTCTGGGAGCAGGCCGACTTCGTGTCCGTGCATCTGCCTGTCGTTCCCTCCACCGAGCACTCCATCGGCCGTGAGCAGTTCAGCTGGATGAAGCCCACCGCTTCCTTCATCAACTGCGCGCGCGGTGCTCTGATCAAGGAGAACGAGCTTGTCGAGTGCCTGAAGGACGGCACGCTGTTCCAGGCCGGTCTCGACGTGTTCGAGCATGAGCCATTCAGGAGTCCAGCCGCGAGCTGTTCAACCTCGACAACGTCATCATGACCCCGCACATGGCCGCCACCACCGAGCAGAGCGTTCTCAACTGCTGCACCAGCGTTGCCAACGACATCGTCGCCGTCTGCAACGGCCAGGAGCCCAAGGTCAAGGCCCAGAAGCCCAAGTTCTAAGTTATTTCTGTTTCGTAGAAACTACTTATTAAAAGGGACGCCTCGAAAGAGGCGTCCCTTTTTTGCGCCCTTGGGCGCGGGGGGACAGCCGGGCAGAGCTGCTGCTTTCCCTGCGCCTTTGGGTGCAAAACGATCCCGTGGTGCAAGATATTCTTCATTCTTGTTAAATAGTTAACGAAATGAAAGAAAAAAATCAAAATTGCCCACATTTTTCGCAACTTTGCAGTTGATTTTTCATTTTTCTGTGTGTATAATCAAAATCGAAGAAAATCGGATCTCATTCCGGATTTACAAATCTTAAAGGAGAAGTCAAATGAAAGAATTGTACGTCGTCAACTGCTGCCGTACCGCTGTCGGTTCCTTCGGCGGTTCCCTGAAGAACACCCCTGCCGCTCAGCTCGGCTCCATCGTCGTGAAGGAAGCCCTCAAGCGCGCGAATGTCGCTCCCGAGAATGTCGATGAGCTGATGTTCGGCTGCATCCTGACCGCCGGTCTTGGTCAGAACGTCGCCCGTCAGGTCGGCGTGGGCGCCGGTCTCCCCTATTCCGTCCCCGCCTATACCGTCGGTATGGTCTGCGGCTCCGGTATGAAGTCCGTCATTGAGGCTGGCCGCGCCATCCTCGCCGGCGACGCCGATATCGTCGTCTGCGGCGGCACCGAGAACATGAGCGCCGCTCCTTATGCTGCTCCCGACGCCGCTGGGGCGCCGCATGGGCGACAAGAAGCTTGTCGACACCATGATCAAGGACGGCCTGTGGGATGCGTTCAACAACTACCACATGGGCACCACCGCCGAGAACATCTGCGATGTTTGGGGCATCACCCGCGAAGAGCTCGACGCCTTCGGCGCTGCCTCCCAGCAGAAGACCGAGGCTGCTCAGGCTGCCGGCCGTTTTGACGATGAGATCGTTCCCGTCCCCGTGAAGGTCAAGAAGGAGATCGTCGAGTTCAAGAAGGATGAGTTCCCCCGCGCCGGTTCCACCGTCGAGGGTCTTGCTAAGCTGCGCGGCGCGTTCCCCGTCGGCCCCGAGGGCGTTGAGGACGAGATCGTCCACACCTTCGAGCCCACCGGCATCCACGAAGCCGATACCAAGAAGCACGTCCAGCGCGTCACCGCCGGTAACGCCTCCGGCATCAACGACGGCGCTGCCGCCATCGTCCTCGCTTCCGGCGAGGCCGTGAAGAAGTACAACCTCAAGCCCATGGCCAAGCTCGTCAGCTGGGGCCAGGGCGGCGTCGACCCGAAGATCATGGGCGTCGGCCCCGTGCCCGCTTCCCGTCAGGCCATGCAGAAGGCCGGCCTGACCATCGACGATATCGACCTCGTCGAGGCCAACGAAGCCTTCGCGGCCCAGTCCATCGCTGTTGCCCGTGAGCTCGGCTTCGACATGAGCAAGGTCAACGTCAACGGCGGCGCGATCTCCATCGGCCACCCCGTCGGCGCTTCCGGCGCTCGTATCATCGTCACCCTGCTGCACGAAATGCTCAAGCGCGACGACGCCAAGAAGGGTCTTGCCACCCTCTGCATCGGCGGCGGCCAGGGCGTTGCCACCATCTTCGAGAAGTGCTAAAGCACCGCTAACCCCTGAAAATAAAAGGAGACCTCGAAAGAGGTCTCCTTTTTATTTTGTCCTCTGCACGGTGCAGGGAAAAAAGCAGTGCCCCTGCCGAGACGCGAAAAGGAAGCAGCCTTTCGGGCTGCCCCTCACGCGCCTCGCGGGCACAAACGCCGTACAGTGCGCCGCGCTGCGATTTAACCCTCCGCCTGCGCGGCGACGATCGCCTCGTAGACGTCTGCGGGTCGAGCTTATCATAGTCCGCGCTCGTCGCCCATCGCGGCGGCATCGACCTGCTCGGCGATGAAGTTCGTGAAGTACTCCTCGCGCACCTCGTCGGCTGCGGCGGCCTTGTCGAGCGGCAGGCGGAGCAGGATGTGATAGCGACGCTGGATTCGACGACTTCACTCACCTCGCCTCGGAAAGCGCGTAGGCGGCGTCTTCAAACTCCTGCACCATCGAGCCGGTCGTGAAGGTGTAGCCCGTGGGATGGCTCTCGCGGCCGGGATCCTCGCTGTACTCGTCGGCGAGCTCGGCAAAGTAGGAGGCGATGTCGTCGCCGGTGTAGGAATTGAGCTTTTCGACGAGCTCCTCAGCGAGCGCTTTCTTTTCGGCCTTCTGCTCGTCGGTGAGGGCTTCGCCGGTCGTCATGTTCTTCGTCGCAAGCAGGATGTGGTCCGCCGTGATGTAGCCCTGCTCGGCGGCGTAGACGGCGAGGTCCTCGTCGGAGGCGTAGAGCGCGCTGCCCTCGGTATTGTAGAGCTCATAGAGATCCTGATACAGGTAGTTCGAGCGCGCGACGCGGTCATAGGTCTCGCGGCGCATGCCGAGCTTGGCGATCTCGGCCTCAAAAGCTTCCTCGCTGCCGTACTGGTCAATGTAGCTCTGGTCGCTCTCGGCCATGGCGGCCTCCTGCTCGGCGGTAAGCGTCACGCCGTACTTGCTGGCGAGATTTTCAAGCACCAAGTGCTGCTTGACGGACGAGAGCACGCTTGCTTTCACATAGTCGGCGACACTCATGCCGTCGGAGAGGGTGTCGTCCCAGTTGATGGACGAGCCGGTGTAATACTGCATGTAGCTGTTGAGATACGACACGTCGTAGCCGATCCAGTATGCGACAAGGTCGGCGCTCGCGCCGTTGCCGTTCAGGCTTGCGACGATCGCGTCGGGCGCGACGCCGGTCGCTTCGTAGCAGAGACCCTCCTGCATCGTGCCGGAGGTGAAGCCGTTCGAGGGCGAGAGCGACACGACGGCAAAGGTGAGCGCCGCGGTGATGGCCGCCGCGCCAAGGAACGAAAGCAATCTCTTCTTGATCATAATGTTACCTCTTTTTCGTTTTCTTCCTTATTCACACACAGGTCTCCGACCAGCGTCAAGGCTGTATCCAATGCGTCCTCGCCCAGCGAAAGACGCAGCAGGAGCTTCGGCTCCGTCCCCGTGGCGGAGAGCGTGAGCCGACGGCGGTTCTTCGGCAGTGAGCAGAGGCCATCACGGCCTCCACGGGGACTGCCTCGGACGCGGCAAAGGTGAAGGTGATCTCGCTGCCGCGCTGCGAGATATCGCTCACGCCGATCTGCACGGCCTCCGCGCGCAAAAGCGCGACGTCCATGAGCTTTAAGACCGGCTGGGGCGGCTCGCCGTAGCGGTCGATGAGCTCGTCGAGCAGCTCCTGCGACTGCTCAGCGGTGCGCAGCGCCGCGATGCGGCGGTAGATATCCATGCGCTGCTCGCCCGAGGGAATGTAGCTCTCCGGCAGGTTGGCCGAGACTGTGAGGTCTGCCGAGCATTCGGTGCGCTGGGGCGCCTTTTCACCGCGCTGCTCGAGTACGGCCTCTTCCAGGAGCTGCAAGTACATATCGTAGCCGACGCTCATCATGTAGCCCGACTGCTCGGGGCCGAGCAAATTGCCCGCGCCGCGAATCTCAAGGTCGCGCATCGCGATGCGGAAGCCCGAGCCGAACTCCGCGTATTCGCGGATGGCCGTCAGGCGCTTGGCCGCAACCTCGGTGAGGATCTTGCCCGCGCGGTAGGTCATATAGGCATACGCCCGGCGCGCGCTGCGGCCGATGCGGCCGCGTATCTGGTGCAGCTGGGCGAGGCCGAGGCGGTCGGCGTCCTCGATGATGAGGGTGTTGACATTCGGAATGTCGATGCCCGTCTCGATGATCGTCGTGCAGACGAGCACCTGGATCTCTCCGTCCGAGAGCTGCTGCATCACGGACGACAGGCCCTTTTCGTCCATCTTGCCGTGCGCGACGCCGATAGCGACGTCGTCGCCGAGGAGCTTTTTGAGTGTCGCGGCGCAGCGGTCGATGGTCTCGACGCGGTTGTGCATGTAGTAGACCTGCCCGCCGCGCGCGAGCTCGCGCCGGATGGCGTCGGCGATGACGCTCCAGTTATGCTCGAGCACATAGGTCTGCACCGGCTGGCGGTCGACGGGCGGGGCCTCGATGGTCGACATGTCGCGGATGCGAGAGCGCCATGTTGAGTGTTCTGGGGATGGGCGTTGCCGAGAGCGTCAGCGTGTCGACCTGACGCGAGAGCTCCTTGAGCTTTTCCTTGTGCGTTACGCCGAAGCGCTGCTCCTCGTCGATGATGAGAAGGCCAAGTCCTTGAAGTGCAAACTCTTTTGCAGCAGCGAGTGCGTGCCAATGAGTAAGTCGATCTTTCCCGCGGCGGCATCCTGCAAAATCTGCTTCTTCTGCGCGGGCGTTTTGAAGCGCGAGAGCACTTCGATGCGCACGGGGAACGAGCGGAAGCGGTTCAGCGCCGTCGCGTAGTGCTGCTGGGCGAGCACGGTGGTCGGCACCAGGATTGCCGCCTGCTTGCCGTCGAGCACGCACTTCATCACGGCGCGCAGCGCGACCTCAGTCTTACCGTAGCCGACGTCGCCGCAGAGCAGGCGGTCCATCGGCGTCGAGCGCTCCATGTCGGCCTTGATCTCGGCGATGGCGCGGAGCTGATCGTCGGTCTCTTCGTAGTCGAAAGCTTCTTCAAATTCCTTCTGCCACGGGGAGTCGGGCGAAAAGGCGAAGCCCGGGCGGCGCTGGCGCTCGGCATAGAGCGCGATGAGCCTTTGGCGAGGTCCTTTGCCGCGGCGCGCGCCTTCGTCTTCGCGCGCGACCAGTCCGTGCCGCCGAGCTTACTGAGCTTCGTGCGTATTTGGCCGTCCTCGTCCTCGCCATGGCCGCCGATGTATTTCGACACCATGTCGAGCTGCGTCGCGGGGACGTATAAGCTGTCGTTGCCCGCATAGCAGATCTTGATATAGTCCTTGTCCACGCCGTCGACGCGCATGCGCTCGATGCCCGCAAAGCGGCCGATGCCGTGGTGGACATGCACGACGAGATCGCCGGGGGAGAGGTCTTCATAGGAGCGCAGCGCGGCGCGCGCGGATGTCTCCTTCTTCGGCCGCGCCTTTGCGCGCTTGCCGGAGAGGGGAGCGGTCAGCTGGCCCTCGGTCAGGATGACGAGCTTTAATTGTGGATATTCGCTGCCCGCGCTCAGCGCGCCGAGGCCGATGACGGTCTCGTGCGGGGCGGGGAGGCGGTCGTTTTCAAGTTGAGCTGCGCGCGGATGTTCCGCTCTTCCAAAAGGCGCCGGAAGTTTTTCGCGCGCGTTTCGTTGCCGCAGAGAACGAGCACGCCGCAGCCTGCGCCAAGATAGCGCTCCATGTCGCCCGCGGCGGTCTCGAGACTGCGCCGTACGACGGCAGCGAGCGCGCGTTCATGCTGAGGATGGCCCTCGGCGGCAGCAGATTGCGCGACGTGGGGAGCGAATCGAGCAGCAGCGCGGGGAACGCACCCATGCGGTGGCTCAATGCCTCCTGACTGAGCGCGAGCGCGGCGAATTCGCCGCACAAAACGCCCTCTTCGATCAGGGGCTTCACGTCCTCGGAGAGCTCCCAGTGGTAGTTCTTGCTGCGTTCCAAAACACGCATGCCGTCGCTGACGGCGATGAGCGTGTCGGGTGAAAGATAGTCGAGCGCGCAGACTTCGTCGGGGTAGCACGCGGCGAGATACCGGTCCATGCCGCCGAGCGGCAGGTCGTTACGAAGCTCTCGATGTCGCTGCGCAGCGTTTGGACGATGGGGCTGTCTTCGGCCTTTTTCGCAATTTTCTGCGCGGCGCGCCCAAGGCGCTCGAGCATTTTTTCGCGCCGCCGTCCGAGAGGGCGGGGAGCACCTCCGCTGCGGGCAGGACGGTCAGGGATTTGACGTTCTGCGTGCGGCGCTGGGTCGTCACGTCGAATTCGCCCATCGCGTCGACCTCGTCGTCGAAAAACTCGACGCGCACGGGCGCGCTCAGCGGCGACCAGACGTCGAGAATGCGCCGCGCAGCGCGAACTGGCCGACGCCTCGACCGTTTCCGCGCGCGTGTAGCCGCTTTCGACAAGCTTTTTCGAGAGCGCGTTCAGGTCAAAGCGGTCGCCGAGCGAAATGTCCGTCACCGCGCCGCGCAGCGCGTCGGGCGGGAGCGTTCGCTGCATCAGCCGTCGACCGTCGCGACCAGGATCGGCGCTTTTCCGGCGGCAAGGCTGCACAGCGAGCCGATGCGCTGCTGCTCCCAGCCGTGGGAGGCGAACACGCGGTCGCGCAGCTGCCATTCGCGCGCGAACAGCAGGCTCACGTCCTCACCGAGCAGCTCGTGCAGGTCGCCCGCCATGCGGTTTGCCTCGTTTTCGTCCGCGCAGACGATCAAAGCGGGCGCTGTGTCTTGTGCCGCACGGCAGCGGTGAGCTGCGCGCGGTGTACACCCGAAAGGCCCGACACGGCGATGGGCGATGTGCCCGCGTCAAGCGAGAGCAGCAGCTCGCGCACCTCGGGAAGAGAAACGAGCGCTTCATTGAGTTTGTTCATTCCCTGCGCCATGCCGTATCCCTCCTCCCGCAGCGCGCAAAAGGGCAGATCCGCCGCAGCCGCGGCGGGTCATGCCCGTGGTCGTCAGTCATTTTATTATATAGGCTTTTGGCAAAAAGTCTATGTCGATTTTTTAAATTTTGGCGGCAAAAAGCGTTTAGCCGTTGTAGCGGTTCTGCGCGGCGCTCACGCCGTCGGTGATGATGCACTCCGCCGCGCCGAGCGCGCGGTCGAGCACACCGTCGATGACCTTGCGCTCATTGGCCGTGAACGGGCCGATGACCCAGTCGACAATGTCGTGCTCCGGCGCGCCAACGCCGACCTTGACGCGCGGGAAAGCGTCGGTGCCGAGGTGCGCGATGATGTTCTTGAGGCCGTTGTGTCCGCCCGCGCTGCCGCTGCCGCGCACGCGGAGCTTGCCGAGCGGGAGCGAAATATCGTCGGAGATGACGATGACGTGGTCGGCGGGAATTTTATAGAACCGCGCCGCCTCGCCCACAGCCTCGCCGGAGAGGTTCATGTAGGTCTGCGGCATCATCAAAAGCACATTCGCCCCGCCAAATTCGATAACCTCCGTCAGCGCGCGGAAGCGCAGGCGGTTGCAGCGCAGATCGCGCTTGTCGATCAACCGCTCCGCGGCCATGAAGCCGATGTTGTGGCGGGTGTTTTCATACTGCTTGCCGTAGTTGCCCAAACAGACGAGCAGCCATTCCGGCGGGCCGGATTTTTTGAAAATCATGAAAATGTTCCTCACTTTTTGCGCCCGTGAGGGCGCGGATGCTTTTTCGCACAGGTGCGAAAGGCTTTGCGGCACATGTGCCGCGTGATGCGACCCCCATTTTCTTTCCCGAGAAAGAAAACGGGGCGGTGTGACCGTCCAAAAGAAAGGCGTTTCCCATTGCAAGCGAGCAGCTCGAAGAGCTGCAATGCTTGCCGATTGCACTGCCCATAGCGCGGCGTTGCCGCGTTTGGAGTTGCTATACGATTTGCCTCTGCTTCTATCATCGCTGTTGCGCAGCCGTTGGCGGCTCTGCTGCCTTACGGATGCGGCACACCCCTTGCGGGTGCCGCTCTGCTCATCTTGTAGGAGTACAGCCTAATTCCCGTCTACCGCCAGTCCCTACAATGCGGCGAGCGCAGCAATGCCGCTATTTCGCACGCAGTCTGCCGCCGAGCAAACGTCACTCGCGCCTCACGATAGTAAGGCGCGGTTGAGAGTTGTCACGAAACGTAGGGATTCATGCGAAGCCATGTACACCGCACTTACATTGCGCAGCGCGTGCAGCTCTTCAAGATCGAGACTGCCAATGTGCGGGGTCGAGGGCAGAGCCCTCGCGTTCTCTTGGGGGTCAAAGGGGCCATTCTCTCACGCGAGAGAATGGCCCCCTTTACTCGCTTCTTTGCGCGGCGCAAAGGACTTACGCCCCCACGCAGCGGTCATACCAGCAAAGTTATTTAACTAATTCCTAAAGGAGTTTTAGTTAAGTTCGCGATAGAAATTTCCTGATATGTGCGCTCGATCGCTTCGGCGAACATCGGCGCGACGGTCAGGTACTTGATGCGGGACTTGGCGAGTTCCTCTTCGCCGGCAGGGGCGGGGATGGTGTCGAGCAGGGCGAGCTCTTCGATGCTGCTCGCGGCCAGGCGCTCGAGCGCGGGGCCGGAGAGAACGCCGTGGGACGCGCAGGCGTAGACCTTCTTCGCGCCGCCGACCTCAACGATGGCCTTGGCCGCGTTGCAGAGGGAACCGGCGGTGTCGACCATGTCGTCGAAGAGGATGCACTCCTTGCCCTCAACGTCGCCGATGACGTTCATGACCTCGCACTGGTTGGCCTTCTGGCGGCGCTTATCGACGATGGCGAGGTTCATGTGCAGCTTCTGGGCGAAGGTGCGGGCGCGGGCGACGGAGCGACGTCGGGGGAGACGACGACCATGTCCTCGCACACGGAACCGAACTTCTTGGCGTAGTAGTCGACGAAGATGGGGTTGCCGAAGAGGTTATCCACGGGGATATCGAAGAAACCCTGGATCTGGTTGGCGTGCAGGTCCATCGTCAGCACACGGTCACGCCCGCGGCGACGAGCATGTTGGCCACGAGCTTGGCGGAGATGGGGTCGCGGCTCTTGGCCTTGCGGTCCTGACGGGCATAGCCAAAGTAGGGCATGACGGCGGTGATGCGGCCGGCGGAAGCGCGGCGGCAGGCGTCGACCATGATGAGAAGCTCCATCAGACTGTCGTTGACGGGCTTGCAGGTGGACTGAACGAGGAACACGTCGCTGCCGCGCACGGTCTCGTACAGGGAGACGGAGGCCTCGCCGTCTGCGAAGCTCTTGACCTCGCTCTCGCCGAGCTTGGTGCCGATGATCTTGCAGATGTCCGCTGCCAGTTTGGGGTTTGCGTTGCCGGTGAAAATCTTGATGTCCTTACCGTGAGAGATCATGTTGATGTACTCCTCTGTTTATAAAAATTTTTTCTGAAGTTTACTTTTCTCGTGCGCCGCGCCGCCACTGTTCCGCCCAGCCGGGCTTGTTGACCTGACGCTCGGCGGCGCGATGGCGAGGGAATCGGCGGGCACCTCGTCGGTGATGGTGGAGCCGGGCGGCGATGTAGCTGCCGTTTCCGACCGTGACGGGGGCGATGAGATTCGTGTTGCAGCCGATGAAAGCGTCGTCGCCGATCGTGCAGCGGAACTTTTTAAAGCCGTCGTAGTTCGTCGTGACCGTGCCGCAGCCGAAGTTGATGCGCTCGCCGCAATCGCTGTCGCCGACGTAGGTGAGGTGCGAGATCTTCGTGCCGTTGCCGATGACGCTGTTTTTGATCTCGACAAAGTCGCCGACTTTGACATGATCGCCGATCTTCGAGTTCGGGCGGACATAGGCAAAGGGACCGACAGTCGTGTGCGCGCCGACGGTGCTCTCATTGAGCTGCGAGGCGTTCACCTCGGTCTCGTCGCCGACCGTGCAGTCGCGGATCATGCGTTCGGGCCGATGGTGCAGTTCTTGCCGATGACGGTCCGGCCGCGCAGGATCGTTCCCGGCAGGATGACCGTGCCGCTGCCGATCTTGACGCGGGGGTCAATGTAGGTATTGTTGGGGTCCATGATGGAAACGCCCGCGGCAAAGTGCTTGTCGGCGATCTTGCGGCGGCACATGTCCTGTGCGGATCTGAGCTCCTCGTCGTCGCCGACGGGCAAAAAGCCCTTCGTGATCTCCGCCCCCTTGGGGAAGGCGGCGAAGCGCCGTGCTCCTTGAGCACCTTGCAGCACTCCTTCGCGTCCGCGGAGTAGACCGCGCCGCCGGAGAACACGCCCACGGGCAGCACCGCGCCGTTGACGATGAGCACGCTGCCCTTTTCATCCTTGAGGAGCGTTAAAAGCTCTTCCCCGTGTTTGGCACCGTCGACGTAGACAACATCGGCGTTTTCGGGGACGTAGGGGCGCATCATGTCGTGCGCCCGTTTGTCAGACACAATAAAAAACCGCTCAATGCCCCGCCCCATCAGTCTTCGACCATCCACGTGAGAATGGGGCAGAACAAAATGGGCCTCAGCATCAGCGGTGCTTGTTCTTTTGTCAGGGTCATATCGTCCGGCATAAAGAGAACTGCCAACTTCTGATCCATCGGAGCTCATCTCCTTTCAATTCTACTCTCTCTTAACGACATTATAGCAAAGATGCCCGAAAAATCCACCGTTTCTCACAAAAAAAAACAAA
>ENA-OQIO01001236-OQIO01001236.1-human-gut-metagenome-genome-assembly--contig:-NODE-1236-length-12716-cov-2.887600_pt1 | contig 12716 bp, 17 predicted proteins | sample MGYA00242573_ERZ504737 | MGnify/ENA primary metagenome ERZ504737 (study PRJEB26092, sample SAMD00036203) | human gut metagenome | host: Homo sapiens | study: EMG produced TPA metagenomics assembly of... | reverse complement strand
CCAGCTTGGAAGGCTGGGATTCTACCATTGAACTACACCCGCGTTGCAACGTTCATTATTATACATAACACATTGCAAAATGTCAAGTCTTTTTTTAATTTATTTTAATTTTAATATCATCATTTTCTACAGAAAGAGAAAGAGACTTAATTTCCTCATCCTGATTAAATACAATCGCATTAGCAAGTTTTTCTTCAACATCACGTCTTACGCAGTCACGAAGTCCTCTTGCATTTTTCTTTGAGCCAAATGCTTTTTTTGCAAGATAAACCGGAACGCTATCATCGTAAGACATAATAATTGCCTTATCCTTAAGACTTTCAACAAGTTCACCGAGCATAAGCTTAGCAATTTTTTCAAAGTCATCATGAGTGAGCTGATTAAAAATAACAATTTCGTCTACCCTGCCCAAAAATTCAGGACGCAGGAAGCGCTCAAGGGCTTTCATTGTAACTTCTGCATTAATGTCGTTCGCTGTTTTATTGAAACCTAACGAAGCAGAGTCGGTAGAACCTGCATTCGAAGTCATAATAATAATTGTATTTTCAAAATTAACACTTCTGCCTGTGCGTCTGTTATTCTTCCCTCATCAAGAATTTGAAGAAGAATATTTAGAACATCCTTATGCGCCTTTTCAATCTCGTCAAAAAGGATAATACTGTACGGCTTACGTCTAACCTTTTCTGTAAGCTGACCGGCATCATCATAACCAACGTAACCCGGAGGCGAACCGATAATACGGGAAACGCTGAATTTTTCCATAAATTCGCTCATATCAAGACGAATAAGATTATCCGGGCTGTCAAATAAACTATCTGCAAGGCGCTTAACAAGTTCCGTTTTGCCGACACCCGTAGGGCCGACAAATATAAACGACTGCGGTCTTTTCTTAGGGCTGATATTCACTCTGCCCTTCTGACAGCATTTGAAACCTTTTCAATAGCCGTATCTTGACCAATTATATGCTCTTTAAGTTCACTTTCAAGATTTGCAAGCTTTTTAATATCATTTTGCTCAATCTTAGTTGCAGGAATACCGGTCCAAAGTGATATACCTTTGCTAAATCAGACTCCAAAACCTGATTATCGGATGCTTTTTCCTTAAGGTCGGCTATTTTTTCGTCAAGTTGAATAACTTCACTTTTAAACTTAGTTACAAGCTCGTAGTCAATTTCTTCGTTTTCCTCAGGATTGGAAAGCCTTTCTATATTGCCCTCTAAAAGCTTTTTTCTGTCAAGTGCCATCTGGTATTGGCTGATAGCCGGATTGCGCAAATTTGCGCTTGTGCAGCTCTCATCAAGCAAATCTATGGCTTTATCAGGAAGATATCTGTCAGTAACATATCTTTCAGACATAGTAACGGCTTTATATACAAGCGAGTCTGAAATCTGCACCTTGTGATAATCTTCATAATATCCCTTAATGCCGACAAGCATTTTATATGCATCGTCAATTGACGGTTCTTCAACCTTAATAGGCTGAAAACGTCTTTCAAGAGCGGCGTCTTTTTCGATATATTTTCTGTATTCATTAAAGGTGGTAGCGCCGATTACTTGAATTTCACCTCTTGAAAGAGCAGGCTTAAGAATATTGGCAGCATTCATTGTACCTCTGAATCGCCTGTACCTACAAGATTATGAACCTCGTCAATAAATAAAATAATATTACCCTCGTGTTTAACCTCATCAACAAGGCCTTTAATTCTGCCTTCAAACTGGCCTCTGAACTGAGTGCCGGCAACAAGTGCGGTAAGGTCAAGAAGGTAAATCTCTTTATCAGCAAGACGTGCAGGTACCTCTCCCTTGGCAATTTTGATTGCAAGGCCCTCTGCTATAGCGGTTTTACCGACGCCCGGCTCACCGATAAGGCATGGGTTATTTTTTGTTCTTCTGCAAAGAATTTGAACTGCACGTGCAATCTCGCTTTCTCTGCCGATAATATTATCGATTTTGCCCTGCTTAGCACGTTCGGTAAGATTAGTACAGTAAGTATTGAGGAATTTTCTCGAATCATCCTTCGCTCCTCTTTTACCCTTTCTGCGCTTTTTGCCGTTTGGCTGAGAATCGGAATTATCGGTGGTAATTTCTTCTTCACCGTCTTCTGTCGGAGAAAGAGCACCGTTAATTAAGTCGGAAAAAGGCATAGTTTGAGCGCCGTCAAAATTTTCAGGATTAAACATTTCGGACAAATTATCAAGATTAAAATCGCCCATATTTTCCATAAAATCAGCCATTTGCTCGCTTGCAGCTTCTATTTCCTCGTCGCTGATGCCAAGCTTATCAATCATTTGATTAATTGAACCGATATTAAGCTCCCTTGCACATTTAATGCAAAGTCCTTCAGGAGTAACCTTATCATTTTCCATTTTTTGAATAAACACAACCGCCGGTCTTTCACCGCAGCGTGAACACATTTGCTGTTTCATTAAATCACCTCGTAATAGGTAGTCAGCTTATTTTTCAGAGGAATCGCTTTTTTCTTTATTTTCCTTGAGCTGACGAATAAATCCCGGTGCGTAACCGAAAAGGGACGCAAAAGCAAGAATTGCAGAAATAATAACCATAATCATTATTACGGTATTATTAAGTTCCAAGCCTTTAAAGAAGTCAATGCTGAGAAGCGCACCGTCAGGCCGATAGCAATAATTGTTATCATAAAAGTATAAAATACAACAGTTGCAAGTTTTCCCCAAACCTCAGCGGCAACAGGGCGCATACCCTTTGACATCAAAATAGCTGCGCCGATAATCATCAACAGTTCTTTAAATATAAAAAGGAACAAAATATACTTAAGCGGACCGTCCCAAAACTTAACAAGCAAAATAATAACAATTGCTATCTGTGACAGTTTATCCGCAATAGGGTCAAGAATTTTGCCGAGATTTGACACCATATTATATTTTCTTGCAATTTTACCGTCAAACACATCGGTTAAAGCCGCAACAATCATAGTTATAAAAGCGGCTATGTATTGTTCTTTAATAAAAAGAACGGAAAAAACAGGAATAAGTGCAATTCTTACAAAGCACAACCAGTTAGGAATTGTATTCCAATTTTCAAAAAGGTCTTTAACATTTTCATTAAATTTACTCATAGCTTATCCTCCTCATATCAAAGGGTTGAATTTATTAATATATTCTATAATCACACTGCTTTAAGCTGTGTAACAAACTGATTTTGGGTGGTCATAATATCAAGCACAAATTCACAAACAGCTGAAATCACAATCAAGTAAGCGCCAGATTTAACCAAGCCGAATACTCCACCGAAAAAGCTGTTTGTTTTGTGAAAAGGAAGTTCCTTCTCTTTTCTTATTTTTTGCAAAAGAAGTATAATATTTGTTATTACATAAAAAAGAACAAAAGTCAATAGAATTAAAAGTATTTTAATAATTTCTTGAACAATAGGACAAAGAATATTATCCGTTATATAAACAGCAGCTTTGTTTGAATTAATATTTGAAAGCGATTTAACAGTCGAATTATCCTTTACAAAAAATGAAAAGGTGTTTGCAAAAGATTTAACGTTTTCTGTAAATTTTGTTATTTCGCCCGAATCATTAAGCTTTTTTGATACATATTCAAGAATATATCTTCTTACAACTTTATTATATATTATAACATTATAATTATTTCCTACAAAAAGAGAAAGTGGAACTGCAATAATAAAGCGAAGTGCTGACAAAAGTGAAATTAAAAATCCCCTTTTAATACCGACAAAAACGGTCAAGGCAACAAATATAACAAGTGTTAAATCAACAAGGTTCATTATTTATCACTCTCATTTCTTTCAATAAGAGATTGCCTGTGAATAAATACAGTAGAGCCATTTGGCAAATTGATTTAACGGAATCGTCAACGCTTACTCTTTTCTTTTGCTTCATATTGCCAAGAGAATAAGTAACGATATTACTGTCGGTCAGCACACTCACAACGCTTGGCGATGCCGAAATATATCTGATATTACCGTTAACCGTTGTTTCGCTTTTTGTATTGCCCCCGGCTCTTACTCTGACAAGTTTATTTTCCGTAGAATTGCTGTAATCGTTATAAGCCAAAACAAGCTCGTCATTAGGAGTAAACGTATAGCAAACAGTATTTATTTTTCCACATTCAAAAACGGTCTTTAATTTCTTTTGATTAGAAACAATGCCAATATAATCGTCTGCCACAACGTATAAATTATCGCTGTTGTATTTAAGTTCAAGAACGTTACAGTTTGGCAAATCAAGAATTGCCTTTGGCTCGCTTGTGCCGACATTCATAGTATAAAGTTTTGCCTTAAGCTGAGCATTTTTACTGTTAAGCGCAACAAAGGCAATTTTGCTGCCGCTGTTATTAATCGCAATGTCAACAATATAGCCATAATCCAAATCATAGCTCATTTTTTTATCAAGCGATTTATTGTAAACAGTCACGTTGCAAAGCTTATCGCCGGAAAGAGTTGCAAGCACAGTGTTTCCGTTTTTAGCTACGTCGCCGCAAAGAATATTACCTTTGAGTTCATTTTCATACACATTTTCGCTGGTATTGTCAAGGCGCATTTTTGTACTTCCCTGGTCAACAAGCAAAGAATAAATACCTGAAGTTTTAATAACAGGATTTGAATAACCGTGGTCAAAAGTATACTTAGCGACTGCCTTTTTTGTATCAATAACAGTAAAGGTTGACGGAGTTAAAACACCAAGCTTATTATTAATATTTTTAACTGTCACATTTTGAGATGAATCAAGATTATAAGAAAAATTATTTTTTTCGACATTTTGGGAAATGGAAAGTTTACCGCTTTGAATCGGTAAAATGCTCTTTAACGGTATTAATATTAATCTCGCAAACCTTCATTACAATTAATACTGCAACAACAATGGCAATTATAATCCAATGATAGTTTTATTTTTTCTGTCTTTTTTTGCTTTCAGCTCTTTTTTGCGCATTTCACGCTGATTGCCTGCCACATATCTCACCTGCCTAATAATTAATCTTATTCAAATAAAGCCCCTGTGGCGGAGCAGTTTTGCCCGCACGCTTACGTTCTTTTGAAAGAATTATATCTTTCAACTCATCTTTTTTTATTTTTCCTTCAGACACAAACAAGAGAGTGCCAACCATAATTCTTACCATATTGTAAAGAAATCCGTCAGCTTCAACTTTAAAATATACAATATCTCCCTCTCGCCAAACCTTAAAAGATTTCACACTTCTTACCGTATCCTCAACGTCGCTTTTAGCCGAGCAAAATCCCGAATAATCGAAAGTGCCGACATAAGCCTGCGCCTGAGAATTAAGATAATCGGCATCAATGAAACGCCTGTAATAATAAGCATATTTCGGTAAAAAAGCATTAGGCCTTTTGCCATTATAAAGCTTATAAATATATTCTTTTGATTTGCAGGAATATCGAGGGTGAAAATCACTTTCACATTCCTCGCAATCAATAACGGCAATATCACCTGGAAGCTTTGAATTAAGTGCCATAATAACGCCCTCATTTGAAATATTCATATCTGTTTCAAGAGTGAGAACATACATATTTGCATGAACAAACGAATCCGTTCTGCTGCAACCGGTCACGTCAAGTCGCTTTAAAAAGACCTTTTCAACAGCGTCTTGAAACACCTCTTGAACGGTAACAGCATTTTTTGCACCTGCCAGCCATGATATGAAGAGCCGTCATATTGAATTGTTATTTTTAGTTTTCTCATATTACCTTTTTAAATATAAAATTAAACGAAATAAGAAGCGCAATAAACACAATTACTGCCGCAAGAGCAATATAATCTCTTGCCTCAAATTTCATAACCTTCATTTTTGTCCTGCCTTCGCCGCCACGGTAGCAACGGCATTCCATGGCATATGCAAGCTCATTAGCTCTCCGAAACGCTGAAATAAAAAGAGGAATGAGAACGGGAACAAGTGCCTTCGCCCTATGGATAAGACCTCCTGAATCCATATCCGCACCACGTGATTTTTGAGCGGACATAATTTTATCAATTTCTTCAATCAAGGTAGGAATAAATCTTAAAGCAATGGTCATTGTCATCGAAATTGAATGAACGTCAATTTTTAATATTTTAAGCGGCTTCATCAGCCTTTCAAGCCCATCTGTAAGCTCATTAGGCGAAGTAGTGTACGTTAAAAGCGAGCTTATAACAACAAGGGTAATAATTCTAATTGCCATAAACACGGCAGTCATAATGCCGTCCTCGGTTATTTTGAGCTTCCAAATTTGAACAAGCGGCTCACCCTTACCGTAAAAAAGATTAAGAACAGCCGTAAACAAAATAATAATTGCAAGAGGCTTGATACTTTTAAACACCGTTTTAAGAGGTATTTTGGAAATAAGCACAAGCGCAATTGTTGCAACTACAATAACACCGAGAGCAGGCAGAGTTTTGCAAATAAAAATTGCAACTATAAGCAAAACAGTAAGAATAATTTTCATTCTTGAATCCATTTTGTGAACAACGGAATTGCCCGGAAAATACTGACCTATCGTGATATCAGTAATCATTAATAAGCACCTCCCGCCAAAAGCCTTTTATATTCTTCAACGCCCTGCTCAACCGTATAAATATCGGTTCGGCAATCAACGCCCGACGCCTTAAGTTTCAGGAATATATCTGTTATTTCAGGAACATTAAGCCCCATTTTCTTAAGCTCGTCGCCATGAGAGTATACCTCATTTACACTGCCGCAAAAAGCAAGCTTGCCCTTATTCATAACAATAACCTTTTTGCAAAGCTTGGCAACGTCTTCCATAGAATGGGAAACAAACAAAACAGTATTTCCCATTTGGCTTTGATATTCTTTAATAAGATTAAGTATAGTATCCCTGCCCTTAGGGTCAAGACCGGCACACGGTTCGTCAAGAATAAGCACCTGAGGCTCCATAGCAATAATAGATGCGATTGCAACACGTCTTTTTTGACCACCGGAAAGGTCAAACGGTGATTTTTTTGAAAATTCATCAAACGAAAGACCTACAAATTCCATACTTTTTCTTATTCGTTTGTCAATTTCGGCTTCATCAAGCCCCATTTGTTTTGGCCCAAAGGCTATTTCCTTATAAACATCCTCTTCAAAAATTTGATATTCGGGATATTGAAAACAAAGACCGACAGCAAAACGAACCTGCCTGATTTTTTTTCTGTTTTCTTTAGTCCAAATATTTTCACCGTCAAGAATAACATTGCCCTTATGAGGCTCAAGAAGCCCGTTTAAATGCTGAATTAAGGTAGACTTGCCGGAGCCTGTATGACCGATGATACCAACAAGTTCGCCTTTTTCAATTTCAAGGCTTACATCATCAAGTGCAGCAGTTTGAAACGGAGTTCCCATACTGTAAAGATATTCAAGATTTTCGCAGACAAGAAACGCCATTTATACTTTTGCCTCCAAAGTTTTCTTTAAAAATTCAACGCAATCATCTGCGTTTAAAATTGTATTTTCACTTTTTAATCCAAGCCTATGTATAAGCTCTGTTGACTGAGGAACGTCAAGACCGAGGGACTTAACCTCATCAAATTTTGAAAACACGTTTTGCGGTGTATCATCAAGTTTAATTTCACCGCCGTCCATAACAACTACCCTATCAGCCTGAACTGCCTCATCCATATAATGAGTTATAAGAACGATAGTAATTCCGTCTTCCTTATTAAGCTTTTTAATCGTACTTAAAACCTCTTTTCTGCCGCTTGGATCAAGCATAGCAGTAGGCTCATCAAGAACGATACACATTGGCTTCATAGCAATTATGCCTGCAACGGCAACACGCTGTTTTTGACCTCCGGAAAGCTTATTCGGCGCTTTAAGGCGATATTCATACATACCCACCGTTTTAAGGGCATTATCAACCCTTTTTCTTATTTCTTTAGGTTCAACTCCTAAATTTTCAACGCCAAAAGCAACGTCCTCCTCAACAATAGAGGAAACGATTTGGTTATCGGGATTTTGGAAAACCATTCCGACCTTGCGCCTGATATCAAATATAGTTTCATCGTCAACAACTTTTTGACCGTCAACGATAACCTCACCGCTTTGAGCAATATTAATACCGTTAATAAGCTTAGCCGTTGTTGATTTACCTGACCCGTTATGGCCTAAAATTGCAACAAAGCTGCCTTTTTCTATTGTCAAATTAAAATTCTTAAGCACATCAACAGTAACCTGATTTTCATCGTCATCATCAATCGCATAAGAAAAGTTTACATTTTTAAATTCAATTAAATTCATTATTTCAACATCCAAATTGCCGTTGAGCCGCAAGGAAGAACTCTGCCGTTTGAAGAAACAGGAATACCAATTTCATCAGCGCTAACCTTTCCGCCTCGTTTATTAGTAATTACATCATCAAGAATATATTTCATAACAGAAGCTGAAAGCCCTGTAGTATACGAATTAAGCATAACCATAAGCGGTTTATCAGAAAGCACCTGCTCAACAAGTTTTACAAAATCGTAAATGCTGTCCTCAAGATGCCATATTTCACCTTTAGGACCTCTGCCGTAGCTCGGAGGGTCAAGAATTACGATATCGTACTTATTGCCTCTCCTGATTTCACGATGAACAAATTTAATGCAATCATCAACAATCCATCTGACTTGACCGTGATTAACTTCGGATGCAGCTGCATTTTCCTTTGCCCATTGAACCATACCTCGTGAAGCATCAACATGAACTACCGAAGCGCCCTCTTTAAGGCAAGCAACCGTTGCACCGCCGGTGTATGCAAAAAGATTAAGAACTCTGACCTCACGACCGTCAGCTTCGCTTTTTTGATAACCTCTCTTGTAAAATCCCAATTTACTGCCTGTTCCGGAAATATTCCCGTATGCTTAAAGCCCATGGTTTTGATGTTGAAAGTTAAATCCTTATATTTTACCTGCCAAGATGAAGGAATTTTAGTATGTATCTGCCATCTGCCACCACCTGTCTTGAACGAAGGTAGGTAGCATCAGGCTGAAACCAGTATTTATTTTCCTTTTTACTTTTCCATATAACCTGAGGGTCAGGTCTGACAAGAATCTCTCTCGTCCATCTTTCAAGCTTATAACCGCCGCTGCAATCTATAAGTTCATAATCTTCCCAATCTTTTGAATATCTCATATATTAAATCCTTTATGACAATCTGTTCCTGACAACATCTGCAATTTTGTTGCCAAGGGTTGTTATCTGTTCTAAATCGCTACCCTCAAGCATTACACGAATAAGCGGTTCTGTTCCGCTTACACGGACAAGAACACGACCCTCGCCCATAAGTTCCATTTCAGCCTGCTGAACGGCAGAAATGATATACTCATCATTATTGTATTTTTGCTTACCCTCAGGTGTAACCTTAACGTTTATAAGCACTTGAGGATAAACCTTCATAATTTTAGCCAACTCAGAAAGCTTTTTACCTGATTTAACTACTGCTTCAATAAGCTGAACACCTGAAAGTTCGCCGTCACCCGTTGTTGCGTAATCGAGAAAAATAACGTGACCGCTTTGTTCGCCTCCGATATTGTAGCCTTCCTTTAACATTCTTTCAAGAACGTATCTGTCACCTACTGCGGTTTTGGCACAGGAAATATCATTTTCCTCGCAGAACTTAAAGAATCCCATATTGCTCATAACCGTAACAACGGCGGTATTTTTAGCAAGATTGCCTTCGTCTTTCATTTTCTTTGAGCAAATAGCAATTACCTTATCACCGTCGACAAGTTCGCCGTTTTCATCAACAGCAAGCATTCTGTCTGCGTCACCGTCAAAAGCAAGACCCAAATCAAGCGAAGCATCCTTTACAAATCGCATAAGTTCCTCTGGATGAGTTGAGCCGCAATTGTCGTTTATATTTGTTCCGTCAGGTGTATCGGAAAGCATTAAGCATTTAGCACCCAACGAAGTAAATATTTCCTTAGCACAAACCGAAGCACTGCCGTTAGCGCAGTCAAGAGCGATTGAGAGACCGTCGAAACGAACATCCGTTGTTGAAACAACGTGTTTAACATAATCACTGACTGCCGTTTTGCAATAAAGCCTATTGCCGACTTTACCGCCGGTAAGAACCGGAATTTCCTCGGCGTTGTCAAGAATGATTGCTTCAATTTCATTTTCAAGAGCATCATCAAGCTTATAGCCGTTGCCCTGAAAAATCTTAATTCCGTTATATTCGCAAGGATTGTGAGAAGCAGAAATCATAACGCCCGCCTCACAGCCATATTTATCAACCAAATAAGCAACTGCAGGAGTAGGGACAACGCCTACCGAAAGAACGTTACATCCAACCGAGCAAAGCCCCGCCGTAAGTGCCGCTTCAAGCATATCTCCCGAAGCACGAGTATCCTTACCGATAAGAACCGTCGGCTTTGCCGATTTGCTTTCCTTAAGCAAAACCATAGCCGCCGCTCTGCCTATTTGGAGTGCAAGTTCAGAAGTCAAATCAACATTTGCAACTCCTCTTACACCGTCTGTACCAAAAAGTCTACTCATAATAGTTCCTCATTTCTATATAAATTCAATTATTATAAAAGTGATTGTTGACCGGGTTGTTCAATTCCCAAATGCTGATACGCAAGAGGAGTAACACATCTGCCTCTCGGCGTTCTTGAAAGGAAACCTATTTGCATAAGATAAGGCTCATAAACGTCCTCAATAGTAACCGATTCTTCGCCTATAGCCGCCGCAATCGTATCAAGCCCTACAGGACCGCCGTTATAATTTTTAATCATAGTTGTTAATAAAACTCTGTCTATATTATCAAGACCGAGATTATCTATTTCCATTCTTTCAAGAGCGTCAACTGCCGCTTCCTTACTGATTACACCGTCATACTTAACCTGAGCAAAGTCACGGCTTCTTTTAAGAAGTCTGTTAGCAATACGAGGTGTTCCCCTTGAACGAGAAGCAATTTCCATAGCGCCTTTTTCATCAACAGGGATATTAAGAATATCTGCGCTTCTTTTAACTATTGACGAAAGTTGCTCGTTCGTATACATTTCAAGCCTGAAAATCACGCCGAACCTGTCACGAAGAGGTGCGGAAAGCTGACCTGCACGGGTGGTTGCGCCTATAAGGGTGAAATGCGGTAAATCAAGCCTTATTGACCTTGCCGAAGGGCCCTTGCCGATAATAATATCAAGTGCTCCATCCTCCATTGCCGGATAAAGACTTCCTCAACCTGCCTGTTAATGCGGTGAATTTCGTCAATAAATAAAACGTCACCCTCCTGCAGATTTGTAAGAAGAGCCGCCAAATCGCCCTGCTTTTCAATAGCCGGACCGCTTGTCACACGAAGATTAACACCCATCTCATTTGCAATAACACCTGCAAGAGTAGTTTTACCGAGACCGGGAGGACCATACAAAAGAACATGGTCGAGTGCTTCCCCTCTTCCCCTTGCCGCCTGAATATAAACGGCAAGATTTTCCTTAACCTTATCCTGACCGATATAATCGTCAAGTACCTTAGGTCTTAATGAATTTTCTATATCGTTATCCTCAGGAGTAAAATCAGAAGTAACTATTCTGCTTTCAAAATCCATTTCGGTTTCCTGCATAAACGATTACCTCCTTATAAATTCTTTGCAAGCTCTTTCAAGCCGTACCTAATCATTTCATCAACCGACATTGAGCTGTCAAGCGAGCCGACAACAACCGCCGCATCCGACTGCGAATAGCCGAGAGAAACGAGAGCCTCAATAGCCTCTGCGCTTGCGCTGTTTTCAATATTTTTCTGCAAATTGGAAACTGTAGCAGAAGCCGCTTCGGTAGCGATTGAGCCGATTTTATCCTTAAGTTCAAGAACTACTCTTTCAGCCGTTTTCTTTCCGACGCCCTGCGCTGCAGTAATCGACTTAGCATCACCGGATGCTATGCAAAGTGCAAGCCTGTCGGGAGTGAGTTCGGAAAGAATTGCGACAGCCGCCTTAGGACCGATACCCGATACGGTAATAAGAAGCTTAAAAGCATCAAGCTCGGCAGTGGTGGCAAAGGCATACAAATCCATTGCGTCCTCACGAACTGCAAGGTGAGTAAATACATTTATTTCCTTGCCGATTTCGCCAAGTTGCTTAGCAGTGTTAAGTGAAGTGAAGCACTTAAAGCCGACACCGCCGCATTCAACAACTATAAAATTAATATCGCAAGCAGTAAGCTTGCCCCTTAAATTATATATCATAACAAATCCCTTTATTTCAGTGAATTAAGCTTACCCATCATTGAGCCGGAGCAATGACCGTGGCAAATAGCCATAGCTAAAGCATCGGCAGTGTCATCCGGTTTAGGTATTTTAGCAAGACCGAGCATTAACCTCGTCATTTCCTGCACTTGCTTTTTTTCAGCCCTACCGTAGCCTACAACTGCCTGCTTAACCTGAAGAGGAGTATATTCAAAAATGTCAACCCCGTAATTTTGAGCCGAAAGAGTGATAACTCCCCTTGCCTGCGCCACGTCAATAACTGTCTTTGCATTATTGTTGTAGAAAAGCTTTTCCATACTCATAACCTCAGGCTTATACTTTTCAAACAGATAGCACATATCGTTATAAATCGTTTGAAGCCTAAGAGGAAAATCGGTATGAGCTCGGTAGTTATAGCGCCGTAGCCGAGAACACGAAACTTATTCATTTTATATTCAAGCACACCCCAGCCGACGATTGCGTAGCCCGGGTCAATTCCGAGAATTATCATATCATACTACCCCATAATAAATCAATTAATTATATCACAGTAATTATTAATA
>ENA-OQIO01001235-OQIO01001235.1-human-gut-metagenome-genome-assembly--contig:-NODE-1235-length-12728-cov-2.694627_pt1 | contig 12728 bp, 15 predicted proteins | sample MGYA00242573_ERZ504737 | MGnify/ENA primary metagenome ERZ504737 (study PRJEB26092, sample SAMD00036203) | human gut metagenome | host: Homo sapiens | study: EMG produced TPA metagenomics assembly of... | reverse complement strand
CGTCTGCCGACGTTAGTGCCGATCGATGGAGCTAGAGCAGTGTACATGATCCATTGCTCAGACCGTACGTAGCTGTACATCGATGAGCTCAGAGTACGTAGCTGTACATCGATCGATGCTCAGACGTACGTAGCTGTACATCGATCGATGCTCAGACGTACGTAGCTGTACATCGATCGATGCTCAGACGTACGTAGCTGTACATCGACGTTTGAAAGCAGGAGAAAAGATCTCTACGATTAAATAAAATAATACAGATCAAGGTAGGAATCAGAAAGAGGTAGTATCATATGGAAGATAGAAGAAGTATAGCAAAGAAGGCAGCAATAGGAGTCGCACTGGTGATCGCAGCTGCGGGAGCTGTATTATTCTATAAGAATAATATTGCGATGAATCCAGGTGACACATTATTAAAATATATGTCATATGCAGAAGATGGAAAGTATGAAAAGATGTACGATCTTTTGAATGAAGAAAGCCAAAAAAGTATTTCAAAAGAAGAATTTATCAAGAGAAATAAAAATATTTATAAGGGAATCGGGGTCCAAACGATCGATGCTGATGTAACTTCAAAGAAGAGATCAACAACCGTGACATATCACGTAAAAATGCAGACAAATGCTGGAATTATTGCCTATAATAACCGTACAGATTTGTCAAAGAAATCATAGATATCGCATAGATTGGGATGACTCCGTTATTTTTCCGCAATTAGGAGCAGAAGACAAAGTCAGAGTAAAAACTTTATATGCCAAAAGAGGAAAGATCAAAGATGCACAGGGAAATGCACTTGCTGTACAGGGTAAGATCTATTCTGTAGGATTTGTTCCTGGGAAGATGGACGGTAATTCCGTAAAACTTGCGGCAAAGAAATTAGGATTATCCAAAGAAGAGATTCAGAAGAAACTTGATCAAAAATGGGTGACGGATGATTCTTTTGTACCATTGATCAAATTAAAAGAATATTCAGAAGATCTTCTCGATGTGAAAGGGATCATTGTTTCCACAGAAACTGGGAGAATCTATCCACTTGGAGAGGCAGCAGCACATCTTATCGGTTATATACAAAATGGCGAAGGAAAAGCAGGACTTGAGAAATTATATGATGAGCAGCTTTCTGGCATGAATGGCTTAGAGATATACATAGAAGATTCTAATGGACAGAAAAAACAGTCACTGGCGGTTAGATCTCAGACAGATGGAAAGGATTTAACAACAACGATCAACAGTAGTTTGCAAAAGGCTATTTACGAACAGTATAAAAATGATAAAAGTGCTCATGTTGCATTGAATCCTTCAACAGGAGAGGTCAAGGCACTTGTAAGTACTCCGTCTTATGATGCACAGGCATTTATCTTAGGAATGAGCCAGAAGAAATGGAATGTGATCAATAGCGATCAAAGACTGCCAATGCAAAATCGCTTTAAAGCAACATTTGCACCAGGATCATCCATCAAACCGATCATAGCAGCGATCGGACTAAGCCAGAATAAATTTCGTGCAAATGATGACTTTGGAAACAGTGGAAAACGCTGGCAGAAGGATAAAAGCTGGGGTGGTTATTACGTAACAACATTGCACGATTATAATGGGCATAATCTGCAAAATGCAATGATCTATTCTGACAATATTTATTTTGCAAAAGCAGCCCTGAAGATAGGAAAAGATACCTTGAAGGATCAGCTTGACAATTTAGGTTTTGGGGAAAGTCTGAAATTTACATTTGGACTAAATGCTTCATCCTATGGAAGTGAAGGATTTACTTCCGATATTCAGTTAGCTGACAGTGGATATGGACAGGGGAAAATGATGGTAAACCCGGTACATATGGCAGCAATCTACACAGCATTGTCCAATAATGGTAATATGCTGAAACCGTATCTGGTCAAAGAAAACGGATCAAAAAAACAAGTATTAAAGGAAACTATATTTACCAAACAAGCTGTGAATACCGTAAATGAAGCTATGCGACAAGTAATCAGAGATCCCTCTGGTACGGGACACGCAGCGAACATAGAAGGGGTAGATCTTCGAGGAAAGACAGGAACTGCAGAGATCAAACAATCACAGACAGACACAAAAGGAACAGAAATCGGCTGGTTTGTGACCATAATGCCAGCAACAAACAATAGGGAAGCATTGGAACTGGTATCCATGGCAGAAAACGTGAAGAAACGAGGCGGAAGTGGATACGTGGTCAATAAAACAAAGAAGATCATGGAAGAATACCTGCAGTAGATCATCTGCAGGTATCTTCATGATTGATGATTTCAGGCATCGAAATCCTGTTCTAATTACAATCTTTATAAAGTTTATAGATATCTTTATTTTCCAAAGTAAAATGATCTTTGATGCAATGATATAAAGACTCAATATTTTCAGGTGTTTCTTCTAATTCATCAGCAATTTGAATTAAATTCTTGGATTTTTCAATTTTTTTCTTGATTTGTTGTATTAATCGAAAGTAATCTCCCTCAGCAAGTCCTTCAGCAAGTCCCTCAGCGCGTCCTTCAGCAAGTCCCTCAGCGCGTCCTTCAGCAAGTCCCTCAGCACGTGCTTTTCGTTTCTCAAGAATTTTTTCTTCCCATTCCTGCATATATTTCACTCCATCTCTTCGCTGGATTTACGATATTGACATGTTTTTTTATTTCCTGAAGCGTGGTGTAGAGCAAAAGATATCTTCGGTAGTATGTTCCATATAGTATAAAAGTTCTTTTAATTCGGAACTGATACCTTCGGGATTTTGACCATGAGTATTTAGAAAAATACGTATAGCACCATCGTTTAAAGGTTGACCAGTTTCATTGCAGTTCATTTGAAAAGTATATTGATATAATCCTTCCCCAAAAAGATCAAAAGGTGCAATAATAATAGAATAACAATCTTTCATCTTTGAAAAATCTATCTCTCCCGGGTCCAGAAGTTTCGAATCAATTAATGCCTGATAAAAACGACTTCTGTGAGGAAGATTTTTGGTATTTTCCTTTTGTGCTTCTATATTGTATACAGCATCCGTATCGTCCTCAGCCCATACATCAAGACGCACCTGACGTTTTAAAGGTGATGTACGCTTTTCATGTTCGGATTGCGGATGTCCTTTAATGGATATGTCTTGGCCAAGAATAATAGATAATACGTTTTCAAAAGTTTCTGCATCTTCCATAACTTCAGCAAATAAAAAACGATCAAGTAAAGTTAAATCCTGTAGCGATTTTTTAGTTTGACTCATAAGTTTCTCCTTTCATTTTATATTGAAATGTAGTTTATAGCAATAATTAACAGTTAAGAAAAGTATAATGAGAGTATCAAAAGTATTTTAATAAGAATAAGAGAAAGAAGATTTTAAAATAAAATGTAAAATATTTACATGGAATATATTAACAAAAATAATTATAAATGTCAATTAGATTCACGAGCATGATGAGAATGGTTTTTGATATCTTAGAATTATAAAATAAAATTTATAATTTCTTTACAACCAATTCATTGCTATTCTGCATAGGTTTGCGTATAATTACCATTATACTTAAATGTGATATCCATAATAGAACAGATATCAAAGAAGGAGAAGTCTATGAGAGATAAATTCAACCAATTCATGCAGGGCAGATACGGAAATGACGATCTGAACCGCTTTTTAATGAAGATTATTTTAGCAGCATTTGTACTATCACTATTTACAGGAAGAATCGTATTTGGCGGCGTAGTATCACTTAGCCGTATTTTTTATTGGATTGCATTAGCACTTTTGATTTATTGCTATATCCGTATGTTTTCAAGAAACATCTATAAACGAGCCGAAGAAAACAGATGGTTCCTGAATAAAACATCCAATATGCGGGGACTCTGGAGCAATAGAAAATACAAAGCACAGCAGATGAAGAACTACCATATTTACAAATGTCCAGGATGTGGACAGAAGATCAGAATTCCAAGAGGAAAAGGAAAGATAGAAGTTCGTTGTCCAAAGTGTCGTACCACATTCGTAAAGAGGAGCTAAAATGTTTGGGTATATCATTGTCAACAAACCAGAGATGAAATTCCGCGAATTCGATGTCTATCACGGATACTATTGTGGTTTGTGCAGAAAATTAAAAGAACATTATGGAAAGTTTGGTCAGATCACACTTTCCTATGATATGGTCTTTGTATTGATGACCTTAACCAGTCTTTATGAATTAGAAACAACAAAGAGTATGAAGCGATGTGTCACACATCCATTGCAAAAACATGAGGAAAGAGTAAACAATATCACGGATTATGTCGCACACATGAATATTTTGTTAACTTATTACAAATGTAAAGATGATTGGAATGATGACCGCAAATTAGAGAAGTTGGTATTAGAAAAAATTTTATACCATAAAAGTGGGTTTTCCAGAAATTTTTATAGGGAAAAATGGAATACGATCAATGATATATTAGAAAAGCTGTCAGAAGAAGAGAAAAAAGACAATCAGGATATCGACCAGATGTCAGGGATGTTTGGAAAGGTCATGGCAGAGATCATGTTGTATCAGGATGATGAGTGGAAAGAACTTCTGAATCAATTTGGATTTTTCCTTGGTAAATTCATTTATTTGATGGATGCATATGAAGATATTGAAGATGATCTGAAGAATCACAACTATAATCCACTGAAAAATATATATACAAAACCGGAATTTGAAGATATGATCCATCAGATTCTAACGATGATGATGGCAGAGTGTTCGAAAGCTTTTGAACAGCTTCCACTGATCGATGATATAGATATATTGAGAAATGTCTTATATTCCGGAGTATGGTATCGATACGAACAGGTACGAGAGAAACGAGAAAAAGAAAAGGAAGAAAAGAATGTCTGATCCATATGAAATTCTAGGAGTGCAAAGAGGTGCTTCAGAAGAAGAAATAAAAAAAGCATATAAAAGATTAAGCAGAAAATACCATCCAGATGCCAATCTTGATAATCCGAAGGCAGCTGAGGAGAAATTTAAAGAGCTCCAGCAAGCTTATCAACAGGTTATGAGGGAGAAAACAACCGGATACAGCCAAAGTTCTTATGGTGGATACCAGAGTCAGGGGAATCCTTATGGTGGACAAGGGAATCCATATGGAAATCAACAAGGAAATCCGTATGGAGAATGGAATCCATTTGAGGATATTTTTGGACAATTTAGTGGCTATTACACAAATGGTGGAGCTCAGCAAAGACAGAAGACAACGACAGGATATGAGAAGGACACGCATTTAAGAGCAGCAGGTAATTATGTAAGGAATGGTTATTATCAGGAAGCAAGGAATGTTTTAGATGGCATGGAACCAGCCAGAAGAAATGCGAGATGGTACTATTACAGTGCAGCTGCCAATCAAGGCCTTGGAAATAATGTAACTGCTATGGAACATGCAAAACAGGCAGTTTCCATGGAACCTGATAATTATGAATATCAGATGTTATTACAACAGCTGCAAGGAAATGGTTCTTGGTATCAACAAAGACAAAGTACTTATCAGAATCCATATTCCACAGGTGGAGACTGGTGTATGAAGATGTGCATGTTAAATTTGATGTGCAACTGTTGTCTCGGTGGCAGATACTGGTGTTGATCTGTAAAAACAACACTGATTTAGGAGGGAAGACAATGAGCAAAGTAATAGGAATAGATTTGGGAACAACAAATTCTTGTGTAGCAGTGATGGAAGGTGGAGTACCAGTTGTGATCTCAAATGCAGAAGGTGGAAGAACCACGCCATCGATAGTGGCATTTGCGAAAAATGGAGAACGACTGGTTGGAGATCCAGCAAAACGACAGGCGGTAACGAATGTGAGTCGTACAGTTGCATCCGTAAAACGTCAGATGGGAACAGATCGTAAAGTAAAAATTGATGGGAAGAAATATACACCAGAAGAAATTTCAGCGATGATCCTGGCCAAATTAAAAAAGGATGCAGAAAGCTATCTCGGGGAAGAAGTAACGAGAGCCGTGATCACAGTACCAGCTTATTTTAGCGATGCTCAGAGACAGGCTACAAAGAATGCTGGAAAGATTGCGGGATTAAGTGTGGAACGTATCATTAACGAACCGACATCTGCTGCATTGGCGTATGGACTAGACAAATCCGTATCCCAGAAGATCATGGTATATGATCTTGGTGGAGGAACTTTTGACGTTTCGGTGATCGAGATTGGTGATGGAGTTGTCGAAGTACTGGCAACGGCTGGAAATAATCATCTTGGAGGAGATGATTTTGATCAAAGGATCATGAATTATCTGATCGGGGAATTTAAAAAAGCAGAAGGGATCGATCTGTCCAAGGATCAGACAGCTGTTCAGAGAATCAAAGAAGAGGCAGAAAAAGCAAAGAAAGAGTTATCTTCTTCTATGACTGTACAGATTAATCTGCCATTTATCGCAGTAGGGAAAGATGGCCCTAAACATATGGATATCACATTAACCAGATCCAAATTTGAAGAACTGACTTCAGATTTGATCGATCAGACAGCAGGACCAGTTCATCAGGCGTTATCTGATGCAGGAATCAGTACCAGCGAACTTCATATGGTACTGTTAGTCGGCGGTTCTACCAGAATGCCAGCAGTTTCAGAGAAAGTAAGACAGTTAACAGGTAAAGAACCAAGCAAGAATATGAATCCAGATGAATGTGTAGCTCTGGGTGCAGCAATTCAGGGTGGAAAGATCGCAGGAGAAGCAGGGTTAAATGAGATTTTATTAATGGATGTTACACCGTTGTCCTTATCTATTGAGACAGCTGGAGGCGTTGCAACTAGATTGATCGACCGAAATTCTACAATCCCAACAAGATACAGTCAGATTTTTACGACAGCAGCAAATTTCCAGACAACCGTAGAGATCAAGGTTCTGCAAGGGGAACGTGCCATGGCAAGGGACAATCAGGTCCTTGGAACTTTTAAATTAAAAGGGATCAAGAGAGCCATGCGTGGGGTTCCACAGATCGAAGTAACATTTGATATCGATGTCAATGGAATTCTGAATGTGTCTGCCAAAGATCTTGCGACAGGAAAAGAACAGTCCATTACGATCACAGCAAGTTCTAACATGTCAGATAAAGACATAGAACGAGCAATGGAAGATGCTAAGGCATATGAATCCGAAGATCAGGAAAAACGTGATGCGATCGGAAGTTATAATGAGGGAGAAAATATGCTTTATAAGGGTGAGGCATATTTAGCCCAGCATAAAAAAGAATTATCCAGAGAACAAAGATCAGAGTTGAAATCAGCAATTAGTGATCTGAAACATTCGATGAAACGGATCAAACCACAAAATATTACAGAAGAACAAGGCAGAGCGATCAAAGAAGCATCGGAACGTGTAAATCAGTTGATACGATAGGAAAGTGTTTGGACCGATTGTATTAATGGATATGAAAATAGAATAAAAAGATATAAAAAATGGGAAGATTAATGACTATAAAAGCAGAAAATATAGTGATAAATCTTCTCATTTTTTACTATAGACAAATCCATCGTATAGGTGTATGATGCAAATAGTTAGTTAAGACTAACCCAAGGAGGAATCGATGAGATATCAAGTAGAATTAAGTCATGTAAAATGGAAAAAATGTATGCAGATGCAGATGGCGATGCATTGTGCACCTGTGCTTGCAGGGCTAAAGCCATCCAATGCAGTAACTCTCGACTATATTGACTCAAAAGAATTAATTCAGTCACTTGCGGGAAGTGATATCAAGTGTGGACTGATCTATTCAGGAAATGGTAAATGTCTCTGGCTGCTGTATCGTGAACAGCAAGTTAACCAGTATCTGATGGATCCAGAAAACCAAAGATTTTTAAAACACTGCGGCTATTCATCCTTTCAGATTCAAAATATCCTTTATATACTTAAGAATCGTTACAGGCTTTACAAAGCAGGGCAGGCAGATTTTCCACATGAACTTGGCTTGATTCTCGGATATCCATTATGTGATGTGATCGGATTTATCAAAAATAATGGACAAAATTGTTTATATTGCAGCTACTGGAAGGTTTACGACAACCTTTCTCAGACGAAAAAGGTCTTTGAAGTTTACGATAAAGTTCGTTTTCAGATGGTCAAACTTGTGGAATACGGAAAGAGTTTTAAAGAACTCGTCGACATGTACACAATTATCAGGTACCTAGGTATGCTTAACTAAAAATAAAACACTCAAACAAAAAAGAAAGACAATCATTAGGAGGATAAGTCATGAGCGAAGTAATCGTTGCATTTTGGACAGGAACAGGAAACACAGCAGAGATGGCAGAATATGTTGCAGAGGGAATCAAAGAAGGCGGAGCTGAGGCAAAGGTTGTTTCTGTAGACGATATCAGCGCAGCAGATTTAAAAGATGCAAAAGCATTTGCACTTGGATGCCCATCTATGGGAGTTGAACAGTTAGAAGAATCAACAATGGAACCATTTGTTGAAGAAGTCTGCGGATTCGCTTCAGGAAAAACAATCGGATTATTCGGATCTTACGGATGGGGAGACGGAGAATGGATGAGAAACTGGGTAGAGCAGATGGAAGGAGCAGGAGCAACTGTTGTTGGCGGAGAAGACGCAATCTGTCAGGAAGCTCCAGATGAAGAAGCTCAGGATGAATTAAAAGCCATGGGTAAACAGCTGGCAGCAATCTAATTTATAAATAAAGAATAAGAAAATAAACAGCCGGGCGTATGGATCATATGTCCGGCTGTATTAAAAACAGCAAGACAATATCTAGAAGGAGGGAACACAAAATGAGTATTGTAATTATTGGAGGACATGATCGCATGGTACGTCAGTATGAAACAATCTGTAAGAAGCATAACTGCAAGGCAAAGATATTTACACAGATGCCATCATGTCTGAATAAGAAAATTGGTAACCCGGATTTAGTCGTATTATTTACGAACACAGTTTCACACAAAATGGTACGTTGTGCTGTCAGTGAAGCAAAGAATAAAAATATTGAAGTAGTAAGAAGTCACTCAAGCAGTCAGGCTGCATTAACAGAAATTTTAGAGCAACGTTGTGAAATTGCATAAGTAGAAAAACATAAAAACCCCTTGACAGTATTTTGAAGTTAGAATATACTAACAAATTGTAAAAGGAAATTAGTTTACACTAACAAAAGATAGTTACAACAAACAATAATAGAGAAAAAGGGGAAGATATCATGCCTTTGATTATGGTTGGAATTGGAGAAACATGTACAATTTCAGAGAATCGGTGGAAGTGAAGAAACAAGAAGATTCTTAGCAAATCTTGGTTTTGTACAGGGAGCAGAAGTAACTGTATTATCAGCAATTGGAGGAAATGTCATTGTGAACATTAAAGACTCCAGAGTTGCAATTAATAAGGATATGGCTAGACATATTATGGTTTAATATGTTTGTTATATTGCGTTTATGGGAATAAATTGCCATGTAGCGGTTTATTTGATAGATGCTTGATAGATTTGAAGACAATGAAATATTGAGAAGAAAGGAGATAAGACCATGACTTTAGGAGACGCAGCAGTTGGAAGCACAGTTATAGTTGCAAAGATCGATGGAGACGGTGCTTACAAACGTCGTATTATGGATATGGGAATCACAAAAGGAAGCGAAATTTTCATTCGTAAAGTAGCTCCCCTTGGAGATCCTGTTGAAATTACAGTCAGAGGATACGAACTTTCTGTAAGAAAGAATGATGCTCAGTGTGTATTAGTTAAAGAAGCTTAATACATAAGAGTTAGTAGTATCTAATAAAAGTTAGTAATATCTAATATCAAGAAAAGCTATTATTTAAGAGGGAAGCAATTCCCCAGGGAGGTAAAAAAGAAATGGCTATTAATATCGCACTTGCGGGTAACCCGAACTGTGGTAAAACTACCATGTTCAATGCCCTGACAGGAGCTAACCAGTATGTTGGTAACTGGCCAGGTGTTACCGTAGAAAAAAAAAGAAGGTAAATTAAAAGGAAAGAGAAAAGGGGAAGACATCACGATCACTGACCTTCCAGGTATCTATTCTCTTTCACCATATACATTAGAAGAAGTAGTCAGCCGAGACTTCTTACTAAATGAAAATCCAGATGTTATCATCGACTTAGTTGATGCAACTAACATCGAGAGAAACTTATATCTGACAACACAGCTGATTGAAACTGGTGTACCAGTTGTCATCGCTTTAAATATGGCAGATTTATTAGAAAAACGTGGGATTAAAATTGATGTGGAACGTCTTTCTATGTTATTAAACTGTCCAATCGTTGAGACATCCGCATTAAAAGGAAAAGGTCTTGATGAAGTAGTAGAAGAAGCAATCAAAGTTGCGAAGAAGAATACAGTAGATCTGCCAAAAGAGATTTTCTCTAAAGATGTAGAAGCAGCGATCGCTGAAGTTAAAAATGTACTTCCATCATCTATTTCTGAAGATAAGAGAAGATGGTATGCAGTTAAATTCCTGGAAAATGATAGCAAAGTAGCAGAAAGCGTAGTACTTTCAGGAAATGGTGCAAAAGTAGTAGAAGATAACAGAACAAAGATTGAAAAAGCTGAAGACGATGATATGGAAAGCATCGTAACAGATGGACGTTATCAGTTTATTCAGAAGATCGTTTCCACTACAGTGAAGAAGAGCGGAGGAAAATTAACGATTTCTGATAAGATCGACCGTATTGTGACAAACCGTATCTTAGGTATCCCAATCTTTATCGCGATCATGTTTGTTGTATACTATATTTCTGTAACAACGATCGGTACATTAGTAACAGACTGGACAAATGATACATTTGTAGCTGAGATGATCCAGCCAGCCGCTCAAAGCTTCTTAGAAGGAATCGGTGCAAGCGCAGCAATCCAGGATCTGATCGTTAATGGTATCATTGGTGGTTTAGGAGCTGTCCTTGGATTCGTTCCTCAGATGGCAATCTTATTCTTATTCCTGTCTATCTTAGAAGACTGTGGATATATGGTACGTATTGCGTTCGTAATGGACCGTGTATTCCGCCACTTCGGATTATCAGGTAAATCCTTCATTCCATTACTGATTTCTTCAGGATGTGGAATTCCTGGTATCATGGCATCTAAGACGATCGAACAAGACAACGACAGACGACTGACAATTATGACAGCAACATTCATTCCATGTGGAGCGAAACTTCCAGTTATCGCTATGATGGGTGGTGTTATGACAAGTTATGCAACAGGAAGTTATGAAGCAGGTGGATTAATGGCACCATGTATGTACTTCATTGGTATCGTAGCCGTATTAGTTGCAGCAATCATCTTAAAGAAGACAAAACCATTCTCTGGAAAGCCAGCTCCATTCGTAATGGAACTTCCACAGTATCATATCCCATCTGCTAAGACAGTATTACTTCATGTATGGGAAAGATTAAAAGGATTCATCATCAAAGCCGGAACAATCCTGTTCTTAGCTTGTGTTGTTATGTGGTTCTTAAGTGGATATGGATTCGTCAATGGTTCATTCGGAGCTGTTGAAGATCCAGGAAACAGTTTATTAGCAGTTATCGGTGGAGCGATCGCACCAATCTTTGCACCACTTGGATTTGACAACTGGAAAGCTGTTGCAGCTTCTTTATCAGGATTCTCAGCAAAAGAGTCTATCGTATCAACAATGGGTGTACTTGCAAACGTAACTGGAGATGCATCAGAAGATGCTGTCACAGTAGCAGAAGCAGTAAGAACTTGGTTCCCAAGTGCTGTAGCAGCATTTTCATTCTTACTGTTTAATCTGTTAGACTCTCCATGTTTAGCAGCAATCTCTACAATGGCAAAAGAAATGCAGTCTAGAAAATGGTTCTGGTTTGCGATTCTTTTCCAGAATATTTTTGCTTATGTTGTAACACTGATCGTATATCAGATCGGTACATTTGCAACAGGTGGAGCATTTACAGTAGGAACAGCAGTAGGTATCGTATTATTGCTTGTAATGTTATTCCTGCTATTCAGACCAGATCCATACAAAGATCAGAAAGTATATTCAAAGAGATCTGTTCAGGCGTAGTCGAAATGGTATATAATAGAGGGGCTGGATGTGTAAACATCCGGCTTCTTGCTTATCGAATTTCATATAAAAAAAGTATGATATAAAGGAGGGACGATTATGAATCCAGTAAGTATTATCATATTGTTATTGATTATCGCATATTGCGCATTTGTTATTTATAAACAGGTGCAGAAGAAGAAACAAGGCGGATGTGGAGGCAACTGTGCAGGCTGCTCAGGATGCAGCAGTTTTCAGGTGAAGGATTCATCAGTCAAGAAAAAAGGAAGGTAATCAGCAATGGGAAATTCAACAGGTTCTATGTTTTATGCATTTGCAATCTTTATTGGATTATATCTTATCGGGGTGATCGGATACCAGCTTTATAAACTGATCCGTAAATTACTAAATAAATAATGTAAAGTAAAAAGAGGTATCATAAAATGGCAGATATTATTATTGTACTTATCCTTATTGTTATCGCAGTTTTTGCGATCAAACAGACAAAGAAACATATGCATGGGGAAAGTCCTTGCTGTGGCGGCGGATCGGGTACTGTAAAGAAAGTAAAAGAAAAACATTTAGATGGTCCTGTGATGGGAACGAAAACAATGAAGATCAAAGGTATGACTTGTGAACACTGTGTCAATAATGTGACAAATGCGATCAATAAAGTTGCACGGGAGCTTCAGCAAAAGTATCTTTAAAAGATAAAGAAGCAATTATTTCATATGATCGTGAATTAAGTAAT
>ENA-OQIO01001234-OQIO01001234.1-human-gut-metagenome-genome-assembly--contig:-NODE-1234-length-12731-cov-2.415979_pt1 | contig 12731 bp, 18 predicted proteins | sample MGYA00242573_ERZ504737 | MGnify/ENA primary metagenome ERZ504737 (study PRJEB26092, sample SAMD00036203) | human gut metagenome | host: Homo sapiens | study: EMG produced TPA metagenomics assembly of... | reverse complement strand
TTCCGGTGTATTCGAAATACTGCCAATCGACTGTTATTCTGTAATGCTCCGTATATTCTGAATAGCTGTACCGTACCCGGCTGAAGCCATAATATTGTGCCAGCCCCTGGGATGCCTGTGGGAGAAGATTATTGATGATATCCTCTCTCGCCTGTGCATATACATCCGGATTTGAAAATTCACAGGTGAAAGAATCTTCTTTTTCTGATAACTTTCTTTCATCTTTTCCATTAATGTAGCTGCATCATAACTTTCATAATACATATTGTTCAGTTTAAAATAATTCAGATCGTCTGAATCACAGACCGGATAATCAGTCACCGCTTTTATCGTATGGTTGCGGTACATCTTTTCATCTGAAGTACATAAGTAATCATAATTAATATTATTTCCCGCATTCGTTTCCGGATTTTCTGTCTGGTCATAAATCGGATCTCCCCATGTCGTGTCTATCTGATAATACTTTCCATTGCACTTGACGATATTCCATGCATGGGCTTCATTATTTTCTCCAGCCGTTCCCTCAACATATAAACATTGAATTCCAAGCTTTTCAAGAAGAAGCTGCGTAGAACGTGCATAACCTGCACAGACAGAACGCTTTCCCACCAATGCACTATATACATTCTGGTTATCCGCAGCATTTTTATCATAATCAACCGTATTGACAAGATATTCAAAAACTGCTTTTATTTTGGTATAATCATCTGCATCTTTGTCTATTCCACTCAGGCACTGCCCAACAGCTTCATCAACCTGGTTTTGTCGTACATCTCTTTCCGCTTTGGTACATGTATACCCCGGTGAAATTTCTGTCCTGTTCTCACTTAGATACTTACTTCCACTCCAGCTCCGATCGCACCAGAAAAGAGTCGGCATATCATACATAATATATTCAAATACCTTTTGCAATTTCGTATCATCTGCCGTACTTACATGAATCACCGTCTCCATATCTTCCAGACCTTTAAGTATTTCTTTATAATACTTCTGTTCTTCTGCACTCAGTTTCTGATAATAATACTTTTGTGCCAGCTCTTCGGTCATATCCTGATCTGGATCTGCATTTTTCTTTTCATCCGTACTTTTTTTCTGCTTCTTCTGCTCTTCAAGCTTTTTCTTTTCCGCTTCCTTTTTCTTTTCTTCCTTTTTTCTATAATCCGCAATCTGCCCCATCGGATTTTTTTCTTCCGAAGGTCCCGCAGCAAGATTCATACCTACGCATCCTATCCCCAACAGAAAAAGGATCACACAAGAAAGAATCATCCTTTGGGAAACAGTCCCTTTTCTTCTCGTCCCTGACCTCTCATCTTTCTCTCCATCTCTTTAGTATCAGCTTCTATCTATCCCAGATATCTGCTTTAAACCAACTCTGCAATCCTTGACACCCCTACATAAATCTCTGAGATCTTATACCAGGTAGAATAATCTACTGTTCCTGTCACCGGAAGTCCGAATACTGACTGGAACTTCTCCACTGCCTGTGCTGTTGCAGGTCCATAGATTCCGTCTGCCTCTACTTTCGGGATTGCCGGATATGCCTCGGATATCACCCGGAGCTGTTCCTGCATCTGCCGCACCTTTTCTCCACTGGCCCCCTGCTCCAGTGTGTATCCGGGCCAGGAAGATGGTATTCCCGAGATCTCCTGAGCTGTATTGATATACATGTCATCACCGTAATAATAACGTAAGATTTCTATCGCTGTCAATCCCTGATCCCCCAGTGCTTTTGACCCCCACTGGGTCAACCAGTTCGGGCAGCTCACTCTCCGCCCATCACAATACTGCGTCAGGATCGGCTGCCGCACATTGGGTCTTGAAAGATAATCTGCAAACAGTTCATCCACAATCACAGAAATCGAATCAAAAATATTTCTCTCAGGAATCCACTTATGGTCAAAGGCAGTGGAGGAAGTGATCGTGAAATCATACCCTTTATTTCTGTACCACTCCGTATAAACCCGGTTCAGAGTAAACGACATGATTGCCAGTACATTCGCCCGGATCGTATTTTCCGGCCAGGTCGCATAAATCTCACTGGATGCAACATTCTTGATATAATCTTTATATTTAACATAATAATTGGTTGCGGTTGAATCTCTTGGTGAACCATCATGTACCACAATATACTCCGGCACAACCACACGGCTTAAAACAATCTCCCCCGTCTCTGTCACCGGCTTGATCTCTGCCTCTGCGATCTTCGGGGGATAGTCTCCATATAAAGTATGAGCGGGGATAACGAATACTTGATCCTCTTCCCCGCTCGCATCTGCTGGTTTCATCTGTATGTTCTGTATTGCCTTTACATTTGCAAGAATCTCCGTTCCTGCAACATTGACCGGTTCAAATCCCGGTGCTTTGATACTCAGCGTATATTCCGAATATGGCTGTCTGTGTTCTTCTATATCCAGACTCCATTCCTCCGGTGGTGCTGCAAGTTCGATTGTCTCCGTCTGTCCTGATGAATCTGTCTGTATCTTTTCCAGCGTACTTTCCGGTACTCCGGTATACGAAATAGAAATTTCCGCCCGTTCCACCGGAAACGCATTCACCGAGGAAGTAACATTGATCTGAAGCGTTCCTCTGTCAACTGCTTCTGTCTGCATGGCACGTAACTGGCTCATAATCTGCTCCATGAAATCTATCATCATCTCTATTATATAAACCGGCTTTTCATGATATTCCTGCTAATTTCATAATACCATTCACACCAGTTTCATATTGGTATTTACACGGATTTCATAAGCCACTTTACACCAGCTTCATAATATCATTAAACATCACCACAACCATCAGAACCATCAGAAGTGCAAACCCCGCAAAATGCACCATGCCTTCTTTATCCGATGATACCCGCTTTCCACGAATTGCCTCAATGATCAGAAATACCAGTCTTCCTCCATCCAGTGCCGGTAGCGGCAGAAGATTCATCACACCGAGGTTTGCCGTGATCAGAATCCCGATATTCATCAGATTCAGGATGATCACTGATAACCCGGCCGGTGCTGCCTCCTGATAAACGCCGTCTACTGCACTGACGATTCCCACCGGACCTGACAGGTCTTTCATTCCGACTCTTCCCGTCACAAGCATCCGAAGACTGTCTACTGTATAATCGATCCAGTATTTGACGGTATAAGCACCATATTTCAGGGTTCCGAAAAATCCGGGACGCTCCATCTTACCTCCGGTCACTCCCAGAAGCGGTGCAGTATCTCCTTCTTTCTGTCTCGGCTCCATCACTGCTGTATGCGTCTTTCCATCCCTCTTATATGTGATCTCAACTTCTTTTTCTTCTGAATGAGTCAGATTATATAAACTGATATCATTCCAGATATGCACAGAGCGACCACCGATCTTCGTGATCACATCGCCTTCTGAAAGTCCCTGTTCCTGGGCTGAATATCCATCTATCACTCCACCGACAACCGGTGTTCTGTATCCAACCCATGCGATCATAATCATACATAAGATCCATGCCAGGATCAGATTAAAAAGCGGCCCTGCAACAATGACTGACATTCTTGCCCAGACAGATTTACTGTTAAAGCTTCCTTCTGATATATCTTCCACATCATCCTCGCCCATCATGCACGCTCCGCCAAAAGGAAGCAGTTTCACGCTGAACTTTGTCTCACCAAACTGCTTTCCGAACAGCGTTGGTCCAAGTCCCAGTGAAAATTCATCCACACGGATTCCATTCGCTTTAGCAAGAAGGAAATGTCCCAGCTCGTGAATGATTATGATTGCACTGAACAGCAATATCGCTAAAATAATCCCCATATATTACCACCTGTTTTTAATAAATTCATATGTTGCCTGTTCCGTCTTTAGTATTTCTTCTACTGTAGGGGACGGAATATTTTTATGAGCTTCCATGCATGCCTGAATGATCTCCGGGATCTGCAGGTATTTGATCTTTCTGTCTAAGAACATGGCAACTGCCCGTTCATTTGCAGCATTCAGAACAGTCGGGAGAGAACCTCCTGTCCTTCCGGCTTCATAAGCCAGTTTCAGTCCGTAAAATGTCTCCATATCCGGTTTCTCAAATGTGATCTGACTTAAAGCGGCAAAATCCAGTCTGTCTCCCGGAAGAAATCTTCTCTCAGGATAATACAGTGCATACTGGATCGGGAGCTTCATATCCGGTGTGCCAAGCTGTGCGATCACCGCACCATCTTTGTATTCCACCATAGAATGAATGATACTCTGTGGCTGTACGACTACCTGGATCTGATCCACGTCCACTCCGAACAGCCACTTTGCCTCAATCACTTCCAGCCCTTTATTCACCATGGTGGAAGAATCGATCGTGATTTTTCGCCCCATTGCCCAGTTCGGATGCTTCAGGGCATCTTCTACCCGGATATTCTGAAGTTCTTCTCTCTTTTTCCTCTGGAACGGGCCACCTGAGGCAGTCAACAGGATCTTATGCAATGCTTTCTCCTGTCCCCCCTGCAGAGACTGGAAAATGGCACTATGTTCACTGTCCACCGGAAGAATGGAAACGCCCATTTTCTTTGCAAGCGGTATAATGATATGCCCTGCCGTAACTAAAGTTTCTTTATTCGCAAGTGCAATATCCTTTCCTGCCCGGATTGCCTCAATCGTCGGGAGGATTCCGATCATTCCGACGATCGCAGTGACAAGGATCTCCGCTTCAGGTTCTGCTGCCACCGCAAGCAATCCGTCCATTCCACAGAGTACTTTCACATCCAGATCCCGGATCTTTTCTTTCAGTTCCTTTGCCCGCTCCTCTTTCCACACCGCAACAACCTTCGGAGAGAACTCCCGGATCTGCTGTTCTAAAAGTTCTATATTATTTCCGGCAGCCAGTGCCGTTACTTTGATATCCTGATTTGTTCTGACAATTTCCAGTGTCTGCGTTCCAATCGAACCCGTAGAACCCAAAACTGCTATTTTTTTCATGTTCCGTTACACCTCATTTGCTTTTTCTATCCGCTCTTTAAAAAACTTTCCTACAGGAATAATGCGAGATAATAGATGATCGGTGCTGTAAAGATCACACTGTCAAACCGGTCAAGGATTCCACCATGTCCCGGGATCAGCTTTCCGTAATCTTTGATATTATGGTATCGCTTGATCGCTGATGCTGCCAGGTCTCCAATCTGGGAAATCGCTCCGCCTGCTGCTCCGATGATCGCATATCTGAGTACATCTTCTCCCGCATTTCCCCAGTAATTCACTGCAAGTGCATAGAGAATCCCGATCAGTGCTGCTCCGACGATGCCTCCAATTCCACCTTCTACCGACTTTTTCGGACTTAAAATAGGGGCCATCTTATGCTTTCCGATCAGCATTCCCACACAGTAAGCACACGTATCGCATCCCCATGAGCATACAAAGACAAGCCATACTGTAAAAATACCTCCCGGAAGGATTCTCGTCTGATAAATATAGGAAAGCATCACTGCCACATAAAAGACCCCGAAAAAGCCGGCCAGGATCTGCTGTGTATTATACTTAGGATATGCAAATACAAGCACTGCCATCTGACAGATCAGGTATCCCATAAAAAGCATCATAAACCAGTTCAGTGATTCTCCCGGAAGCTGTGGCTTAAAATACAGTAAGGCATAATAACCGACTGCAAATATATATCCCAGGACTCCCGGAGCTTTCTTCTCAATTCCAAATACTTTATAAAGCTCTGTCATTCCGATCAGGCTGATCAGAAGCAGAACCCCGAACAGAAGGCTTCCGCCCGTAATCACCGTGATCAGTGCAATGATCACCAATAGTATTCCACTCAATAACCTCGTCTTAAACATTATTTTTCCTCCTCAACGCCACCAAATCGTCTGTGCCGGTGATTATATTCTTCGATTGCCTTTATCAGCTCTTCTTTCGTAAATGCCGGCCATGGCACATCTGTAAAATAAAATTCTGAGTAAGCAAGCTGCCAGAGCAGATAATTGGACAGTCTCTGCTCCCCGCTTGTACGGATCATCAGATCCGGATCCGGGATATCATGCGTATCCAGATACTCGTTCACTGTCTTCTCTGTAATCGAATCAGGATTTATTTTCCCTTCCCTGCAATCCTCTGCAATCTTCTTAACAGCCCTGGTGATCTCATCCCTGCTCCATAATTCAAAGCAATCGTAAAATTTAAGCCTCCGTTATTGACTGTTGCCTCTTCCAGCTCTTTGATACGGCTTTTAATATTTTCATCCAGTGGCTCAATATCCCCGATCACCCGGATCTTCATATCATTCTTTGCCGCTGTCTTCAGACAGGTCTTCATATAATTGCGAAGTAATGTCATCAATGCATCTACTTCATTTTTCGGCCGGCTCCAGTTCTCTGTAGAAAACGCATAGACTGTCAGATACTTGATTCCGAGTCGCCATGCTTCCTCACAGATCCGTTCCACATTTTTACTTCCCTGGGCATGACCGTAGTTTCTCGGCATTCCTTTGGATTTTGCCCAACGCCCGTTTCCGTCTAAAATGATCGCAATATGCTGTGGTACATTCATCTATTGCTCCTTTCCTCTTCACCTTACAAAAAATGGAGCCTAAATCATAAGCTCCACTGTTCGTACTGCTCTATAACCGATTAAACCGTCATGATCTCTTTGGATTTTGCCTCGACCATCTTGTCCACCTGTGCAATATACTTATCGGTGATCTTCTGAAGCTCGTCTTCCAGATCCTTGATCTCATCTTCTGAAATTTCCGTTCCTTTCAGCTTCTTAAATGCCACATTTCCGTCACGACGGATATTGCGGACTGCAACCTTTGCTTCTTCCCCTTTTTTCTTTACATCCTTTGCAAGCTCTTTTCTGCGATCCTCTGTCAGCTCAGGGAATACCAGACGGATCGAAGTTCCATCATTTGTCGGGTTGATTCCGATATCAGAAGTAAGGATTGCCTTCTCGATAGCTTTCAGCATGCTTTTTTCCCATGGCTGAATCTGGATCATACGTGCTTCCGGCACAGAGACATTTGCCACCTGCTGGATCGGAGTCGGTGAACCATAATAGTCTACGGCAATCTTATCTAATACATGAGGATTGGCACGTCCTGCACGGATCGTAGCAAGTTCGCCATCCAGATTATTGATCGTCTTTGTCATCTTTACGTCATATGCTGCAATTTTTTCATTCATATCGGAAAATCCTCCTAAACTGTTACTTTTGTTCCTGTAAACTTGCCCTGCATGGTATTCACGATACTGTTCTCTTCATTCAGTCCGAATACCAGCATCGGCATCTTATTTTCAAGACAGAGAATGGATGCTGTCAGATCCACTGCTGCCAGCTTCTGATCGATCACATCCTGAATCGTGATCTCGTCATATTTCACTGCCGCAGGATTCGTCTTCGGATCACTGTCGTAAATACCGTCGATTGCCTTTGCAAGAAGCATTGCATCTGCCTCGATCTCGATGGCACGAAGTACTGCTCCTGTATCTGTAGAGAATACGGATGTCCTGTTCCGCCTGCAAAGAAGATCACTTTTCCCTCTTCCAGTGCTGCAGTTGCTGCATCCTTGGAGAACAGAGATGTGAAAGCACCACATACAAATGGTGTGAATACCTCTGTCTTCATTCCTACATGGCGGAAAATATCTGATACATAAATACAGTTCATCACGGTCGCAAGCATTCCGATCTGATCTGCTTTTGTACGGTCAATCGTCTCACTGGTTCTTCCTCTCCAGAAGTTACCTCCACCGGTCACGATCGCTACCTGGATTCCCTCATCAACAAGCTGCTTTACCTGCTTTGCAACACCGATACACGTTGCCTCGTCAAATCCGGTCTTCTTTTCTCCTGCAAGAGCCTCTCCGCTTAACTTTAACAATACTCTTTTCATATCTGTATAGCTCCTTTAATTCTGTATTATTACCTTAATTGGAAGTATAACATATCTTTCCACATTTGTCATTTCTTAAATAATCAGCATGGAAAAAAGTACAGTGATGATTCCACAGATTCCGATTGCCAGTCCACTCATCGCACCTTCTACTTCCCCGAGCTCGATTGCCTTGGACGTTCCCACCGCATGACTGCATGATCCAATCGCCAGTCCTGCCGCCACCGGATCTGATACACGGAAGATCCTGATCAGGAACGGAGCGATAATACTTCCCAGGATTCCTGTAAAAATAACTGCAACGACCGTGATTGGTACAACTCCGCCCCCCGGCTCTGAAATACTGACTGCGATCGGTGTCGTCACTGATTTGGGAAGCAGGGATACTGTCATGCTCTCATCCAGTCCGAATAGTCTGCACATCCCGTATACACTTCCCATGGATGCTGCCGATCCCGCCGTACATCCCACCAGGATAGGAAGCCAGTACTGCTTCAGGATATCCAGCTTTGTATAAATTGCAACTGCAAGGCATGCCGTTGCAGGAGCGAGGAACATATTGATCAATGCTCCCCCAACATTATAAGTATCATATGGAATATCAAACACAAGTAATACACCGACGATCAATACGATCGCAACAATCAGCGGATTGCAGACCGGAGTCTTCAACTTATGGTTTAGTTTTACTCCGATCCAGAATGCCACAATACTCTGTGCCACACCGAAATATGGAGATGCCATTAATTCTTTCATGCTTTTTCCCTCCTGTCTTTCCACTTTTTCATCAGATGTACTGTAAACATGACGCTGTAAGCCGTCACTGCAAATGTCACAACGGTCGAAATAATGCAGATAAGAATCAGTTGAACTGCCGTACTTTTCAGTTCATCGAAATAATTGATGATGCTTACTCCCGCAGGTACAAAAAAGAATGCCATATTACTCAGCAGAAAATCTGCTTTCTCCTGTACATGCTCGATCTTTAAAAATCCGGTCAGCAGACAGATCAGTAAAAGAACCATCCCGATCACACTTGCCGGAAAAGAAAATGGCAGATAATGCTCAATCACCAGGCTGATCCAGCAGACGCCAAAAATAACCCCAAACTGCTTCAAAATTTTCATTTTTCTTACCTTCTTCATATATAAAATGTTCATGCCGCAGATTATTTTCCACAGACACTTCACCTAGGTTACCACTCCTGCAGAATGAAGTCAATGAACGGAACACTGAAATCTGTTCCTCTCTTTTCTACTTTTTTGTAAAATTTTCTAAATGCCCCTCATAAAATAATTGACATTTTAGTGTCAATGATTTATGATACAAATGTTTTCACACTTTAAACAACTAAAATTTTACAGTGCGAATGTAATTGTACTTTGGGAGGACATAAAAATGATTATTGTATTAAAGCCAAATACTACAGAAAAAAATATAACCCGCGTTGAAAATCTTGTTAAGAACAGAGGTCTTGACACGCATCTTGTCCGCGGAACAGAAATGACGATCATCGGTTGTATCGGTGATACAACTCTGATCGACCCGAGACTTTTCGAGGTTGACGAATCCGTTGATAAAGTCATGCATGTCCAGGAGCCTTACAAGCTTGCCAACAGAGCTTTTCATCCGGAAGATTCGATCATTGATGTTTCCGGTGTTCAGATCGGTGGCGATCACCTGGGACTGATCGCAGGTCCATGTTCCGTTGAATCTTTTGAGCAGGTTCTTGAAATTGCACAGAAAGCCAAAGCATCCGGAGCCAATCTTCTGCGTGGCGGTGCATTCAAACCCCGTACAAGCCCTTACTCTTTCCAGGGACTTGGTCTTGAGGGACTGGATATTCTCTGTGCAGTAAAAGAAGACGTCGGTCTCCCGATTGTAACAGAGCTGATGTCCCCGAAATATCTGGATGTCTTCAATGAGAAAGTCGATTTGATTCAGATCGGAGCAAGAAATATGCAAAACTTTGATCTGTTAAAAGAATTAGGTCAGCTTGACCGCCCGATTCTTTTAAAGAGAGGTCTGAATGCGACCTATGAGGAATGGATCATGTCTGCTGAGTACATCATGGCATCCGGTAATGAAAATGTCATTCTGTGCGAGCGTGGAATCCGTACTTTTGAGACTTATACAAGAAATACTTTGGACCTGCAGTGTATCCCTGTCCTGAGGAAAAAGACGCATCTTCCTGTTATTGTTGACCCAAGCCATGCCGGTGGAAAATGGTGGCTGGTAGAACCGATGGCAAAAGCAGCGATTGCTGCCGGTGCTGACGGACTCATGATCGAGGTTCACAATAACCCGGAAGCTGCCCTTTGCGACGGTGCTCAGTCACTGAAACCGGAAAAATACGATGCTCTCTTAAAGCAGGTCAGCCAGATCGCTACTGTAGTTGGAAAATCACTGTAAGGAGTTTCATTGATGGAATTAATTGTAAATTTAGGACCGGATACTTATCCTATTTATATTGAAAATGGAATCCTGCCGCAGACCGGAAGTTATATCCGTAAATTCTTTACCGGAAAGAAAATTATGCTCATCTCGGATGATCATGTTTTTCCGCTTTATGGAAAGACTGTCCTGGATTCCCTGAAGGACTATGAATGCCATTCTCTTGTCCTTCCACATGGTGAGCCTACCAAAAGCTTTCAGACACTTCCGCAGATTTATTCTGCGATGTTGGATGCCAGACTTACCCGAAGCGACTTGGTCATTGCACTGGGAGGAGGCGTGATCGGTGACCTTGCCGGTTTCGCTGCTTCCAGTTTTCTCCGGGGCGTCAGGCTGGTTCAGATCCCGACTTCCCTGCTTGCCCAGGTAGACTCTTCTGTTGGTGGAAAAGTCGCAGTCGATCTGCCACAGGGGAAAAATCTTGTAGGTGCATTTTTCCATCCAAAAGCAGTCATTATTGACCCGGATGTGCTGAATACACTCCCCCCACATTTTATCAGTGACGGTATGGGCGAAGTCATTAAATACGGATGTATCAAAGATAAAACTCTGTTCGATACTTTAGTCTGCCATACTTCTTTTGAAGACCTGAAACCAAAGCTGACCCGGATCATCGCACGCTGCGTTGATATTAAACGGATTGTAGTAGAACATGACCAGTTTGATACTGGTGAACGGATGTTGTTGAACTTTGGTCATACACTGGCTCATACTATTGAGCAGTATTATAATTATGAAAGAGAAAGCCATGGGGAGCCGTCGGAATCGGTATGTATCAAATTACCCGGCTTGCTGAAGAAAAGGGACTGACAGCCACCGGTTGTGCCGATGCCATCAAAAAGGCTCTGGATATCTACCGGCTGCCTGATCATTGTGATCTGCCAATGTCTTCTCTTACAGATGCTATTGCTTTAGATAAAAAGAATTTAAATAATCATCTGAATCTGGTTCTTCTCCATACGATCGGTGACAGTTATGTCCGCCCTGACTGTCTTGCATTCTTTGATGGAGCAGGACAGATTTAGACTATGAAAAACCGATGAATGGTCATTTTTCTGCCATTCATCCGGTTCTTTTTATCATTTTTTATCATTCATCTTTAAACTTTTTACAGATATTTTTTAATTGTCGCGATCTCTGCATTCATATCATTATCTTCTGCCAGAAGAATTCGGTTTCTTTTACAATACTTTCCATGGATCTTCTTTTCCCTCGGAATGTAAAATACAGCTTAACAGTGAATTTTTTACCATATCGCTGACTGCCTGGTCTGTATAAAAGGCCATATGCGGAGTTACAATAACATTCGGAAATCCCCGCAGGATATACAGATCCTTTTTACTTAAAATGTCCGATTTTCTGTCATAATAATACATACCAAATTCGTCCTCAATCACATCCAGTCCGACTGCTCCGACTTTCTCATTTTCCAAAGCATTGATCAGAGCTTTCGTATCGATCAGGCCGCCTCTTGCAGTATTGATGATCACAACTCCATCTTTCATTTTTGCAAAAGCCGCTGCATCCAGCAGATGTGCATTTTCTGCTTCTAACGGCATATGCAGGGTGAGCAGGTCACATTCTTTGTAAATCGTATCAAGATCTGCATACTGTGCATACTTTTTCACTTCTTCATTTTCATAGGCATCATAAGCGTAAATTCTACACCCGAACCCTGACAGATCACGGATGACCGCCCGTCCGATCCTTCCCGTTCCAAGTACTCCCACGGTAAAATTGTGCAGCTCTCCCCCTGGATTCCAGGCAGTGAAAAATCATTGATCTCCGCTCTCTGCATGATCCTCTTCATTTTGCGGATTGCCATCAGCATCAGCATCAGCGTATAGTCTGCCACACATTCCGGTGAGTAGGATACATTGCTGACACTCATTCCGAATTTTTTTGCTGCCTGCAGATCAATATGATCAAATCCAATCGTTCTTGTGGAGATCATTTTTACTCCCAGTTCATGAAATCTTTCCACCAGTTGTGCATCGATCTTTGTTGTGATAATACTCAGATATTCATAACCTTCTGCCAGATGTGCATTTTCCAGCGTCGGTGCATCCTTACAGATTCCAAGCTCCACTCCATATTCTTTTGAAAATTTCTGAAAAAAACTCTGCCTCATCAAATTCTCTGTAACTGTAAACAAAAATTTTCATACTTCTCTCTCCTCGTCTCCAATATCATTCTATTTTCTCTTCTATCCTTCAATCAGACCATAATGTTCCATTGCAAAGGCGATTCCATCCTCTTCCACCGTCTTCGTTACAAACTCTGCATATGGATCCAGTACCGGATCATGGTTCCCCATTGCAACTGCATGTTCCACAAACTGAAACATGGCAAGATCATTGCTGCTGTCACCAAAAACATAGGCATTTTTCGATTAATCCCGAACTTTCCATTAATAAACCCTGCAGGCCGTT
>ENA-OQIO01001232-OQIO01001232.1-human-gut-metagenome-genome-assembly--contig:-NODE-1232-length-12756-cov-4.118537_pt1 | contig 12756 bp, 17 predicted proteins | sample MGYA00242573_ERZ504737 | MGnify/ENA primary metagenome ERZ504737 (study PRJEB26092, sample SAMD00036203) | human gut metagenome | host: Homo sapiens | study: EMG produced TPA metagenomics assembly of... | reverse complement strand
CCCTGAACGTGCGGTATCACTATCAGCCGCCTACTTTGTGCAGGAATGCCTGCCCGACCGCTGCGCACGGAACCGGCGCGGTGACTGCGGCATTATGGCCCTGACCTTCATCACCCTCTGCCGTCTGGTGGGCATTCCGGCCCGCTGGCAGAGCGGCCTGTCGGTGTCGCCCACCGGTGTGGGCTGCCACGACTGGGCCATGTTCTACATTGCCCCCAAGGGCTGGATGTATGCTGACTGCTCGTTTGGTGCCTCCATGGCACGGCAGGGCGAGGAAGAGCTGCGCCGCCACTACTTCGGCAATTTGGACACCGGGCGCATGGTGGCAAACCGCGCCTTTGAAGCACCCTTTGACCCGCCGATGTACGGGTTCCGCTCCGACCCCTATGATAACCAGTCGGGCGAGTGCGAGGTGGACGGCGTGGGCCTTTATGGCGATGCGCTGGATACCCGGAAAGAATTGGTCGATTTCGAGGACTTATAATCAATGGAATTTTTAGCTGGATTGTACACCCTGCTGCTGGTCACCATCTGCCTGCTGCTGGCAGCGGTGCTCTGGAAACTGAACAAGCCCCGGAACGGGGGAGACTACGAGGAGCTCAAGCGCTGGATGCAGCAGCAGCTCGATGCACAGGCAAAAGACTTTGCGGCCAGACAGGCGGCAATGGCGGAGCAGAATTACACCGCCATCCGCAGCGTCAGTGAGACGCTGCAGACCTCAGTGCAGAGCATGAGCACTACACTGGCACAGGGCCAGAGCGGCCAGCAGCAGATCCTGACCCAGCGGCTCCAGAGTCTGGAGGCCGCCAACACCCAGAAGCTGGAAGAGCTGCGCAAGACCCTTGCGGAAAACATGACCGCCCTGCAGGCCGAGAACGCAAAAAAGCTGGATGAGATCCGCCACACTGTGGACGAGCAGCTGCAGGATGCCCTGCAGAAGCGGGTGACCGAGAGCTTCAAGGCTGTGAATGACCAGCTGGAACAGGTGTACAAGGGGCTGGGCGAGATGCAGAACCTTGCCGCCGATGTGGGCGGGCTGAAGCAGGTGCTCTCGGGCGTTAGACCCGCGGCATTCTGGGTGAGATCCAGCTGGGGGCCATTCTGGAAGAGATCCTGGCCCCGGAGCAGTACGAGACCAATGTGGCCACCATCCCGGGCAGCACCCAGCGGGTGGAATACGCCATCAAGATGCCGGGCACGGATGGCGGCACGGTCTGGCTGCCCATCGACTCCAAATTCCCCGGCGACACCTATGCGCACTTGCAGGATGCCCAGGCCTCCGGCGATGCGCAGGCGGTGGAGAATGCCCGCCATGCGCTGGAGCTGGTGCTGCGGAGCGAGGCAAAGGATATCCGGGAAAAGTATGTGGAGCCGCCCTACACCACGACCTTTGGCATCCTCTTCCTGCCTTTTGAAGGATTGTACGCCGAGGTGGTGAACGCCGGTCTGCTGGAGGTGCTGCAGCGGGATTATCAGGTGAACATTGCAGGCCCCAGCACCATGGCGGCTCTGCTCAACAGCCTGCAGATGGGCTTCAAGACCCTTGCCATCCAGAAGCGCTCCGGCGAGGTCTGGCAGCTGCTGGGTGCCGTTAAGACGGAGTTCGACAAGTTCGGGCAGGGGCTCTCCAAGATGCAGCAGCGTCTGCGCCAGACCGATGAAGAGCTGGACAACCTCATTGGTGTCCGCAGCCGGGCCATCAGCCGCAAGCTCCGCAGTGTCCAGAGCCTGGATGATGCCAGCGCAGCAGCCCTGCTGGAGCTGGACAACGAGCCCGGCCGGCCGGTGGCAGCAAGACTGCCGGAGGAGCTTGAATAATCTTTAACAATGTGCTATACTAGGAACCGCTATTAGTATTATGCTGCCACTTTTCCGGCACAGCAATATGGATAGAGAGGATGTCTGCTATGAGCGTGAAAAAGATCAGCGAAGCCATTCTGGGCGTGGGTGTGGACGATACCACCATTGACCTGTTCGAGAGCCAGTACCGGTGCCCACCGGCGTGAGCTACAATTCCTATGTCATTCTGGACGAAAAGACCGCCATTCTGGATACGGTGGACAACCGTGCACGGAGCCCTGGCTTGCCAACCTGACCGAGGCACTGGCCGGACGCAAGCCGGATTATCTGGTGGTCAGCCACATGGAGCCTGACCACGGTGCCAACATCGCCAGACTGGCTGCCCTCTACCCGGAAATGCAGGTGGTGGGCAACGCCAAAACTTTCCTGTATATGGATCAGTTCTTTGGGGCGGATGCCGTTGCCAAGGAGCGCCGCGTGGTGGTGAAGGACGGCGAGAGCCTGAGCCTGGGCACCCACACCCTGACCTTTGTGCTTGCCCCCATGGTGCATTGGCCTGAGGTCATGGTGAGCTATGAGAGCAGTGAAAAGGTGCTTTTCTCTGCAGACGCTTTGGCCGGTTTGGTGCAGTGGCCAGGTTTGACGAAAACGCCGACTGGGCCAGCGAGGCCCGCCGCTACTACCTGAACATCGTGGGCAAGTACGGCCCGCAGGTGCAGGCTCTGCTGAAAAAGGCCGCCGCGCTGGATATCGCCACCATCTGCCCCCTGCACGGCCCCGTGCTGACCGGCGATCTGAGCAAGTACCTGAACTACTATGACCTGTGGTCCAGCTACAAGGCTGAGGAGCCGGAGAAGATCCTGGTGGCCAGCGCTTCCATCCACGGCCACACCAAAGCCGCCGCCCACACCATGGCTGAGAAGCTGCGCGCCAAGGGTGCCAAGGTGGTGGAGATGGATCTGACCCGCACCGATGTCTCCTATGCCGTCACTGAGGCTTCCGCTGTGGCCGGATCGTGCTGGCCTGTGCCACCTACGATGGCTTCCTCTTCCCGCCGATGGAGAATCTGCTGGCACACCTCAAGACCAAGAACTTCCAGGGCCGCACCGTTGGCCTGATGGAGAACGGCACCTGGGCCCCCATGGCTGCAAAGCTGATGCGTGCCGAGCTGGACGGCATGAAGAACATCACCGTCTGTGATGCCGTTGTGACCATCCGCTCTGCCGCCAATGCTGCCGCTGAGGCACAGATGGATGTGCTGGCTGATGAGCTGCTGGCAAAGTAACGAATCGACCCCATAAAAACGAACGAACGCCTGCCGTGTGAGAAAAGCCCGGCAGGCGTTCGTTTTGTCTATGCGGGAGGTATAGCAGAGTAGCATCTTCGCACGGGGGGTAGGCGGCAAAGTCTTTTTTGTGTGGAGTTCGCCTTTCTTTGTCAGAACAAATCGTACTGCTTCATAGTTTCAGCTTTTCGGGAATCATGCTTCTCGTAGTAGCCGATCAGGGTACCGTCCTCGTCCCGCAGGGCTACCATGTAGACGTCGCGGTCGTGCTTTGCGTTGTGATAGGTATAGACGATGTTGTGGCTGGCATCCGCCGCGAACCACTCGACCACCTTGCGGATGGCTTCCACCGAATGGGGGTTGTGGCAGGCCAGAAGGCTTTTGCCCAGCAGGGAAGCGCCGCCGTATTTTTTGTAATCCACCACGGCAGCAGGATTCATGTAAATGATGATGTGGTTCAGATCGCAGATGACCACCGATTCGCGGTCCTGGTCGATGATGCTTTTGAAATAGGCGTTCAGGTCTGCCATGATGCTGCTCCTTCTTTATTCTTATCCAGTGCGTCGAACTGTTTGACGATCTGGGGGTCTTTCAGCTTGATGACCTTGCCGGTGAGGTAGTGCAGGGTGTTCTCCTCCGGGATATCCAGGAAGCTGATGCGGACGGCGCAGAGAGCCTGCGTTCGGGTACCGGTGCGCTCGTTCATCTTGCGGTTGCCGTATTTGATATCTCCCAGCACCGGCCTGCCCAGGTAGGCCAGATGCGCGCGGATCTGGTGGGTGCGGCCCGTGACCAGGCCGATCCTGCACAGGGCAAACGGCCCGGCGGTGCGCAGCACGTCCACATCGGTGATGATCTGCTTGCGGCGCTCATCCTGAGATTGGTGGGCATGGATGCTGACCTTGTTGTTCTTTTCGTCGTGCTCCCACCAGGCCGTGAACCGCCCGCTCTGGGGGATGCCTACGGTGATGGTGTAGTATTCCTTTTTGAGCAGGTCGGTGCGGATGATCTCGTTCATGTCCCGCAGGGCGGCGTAGCTCTTGGCAGCGATGACAAGGCCCTCGGTGCCACGGTCCAGCCGGTTGCAGATGCCGGGCTTGAAACGGTTCTCACCGCCCGCATCGTACTCTCCCTTCTGGGCCAGATACTGGGTGAATGCGTCCACAAGGTTGGCATCGCCGGTGCGGTCGCTGTGGCAGAGCAGGTGGGTGGGCTTGTACAGCACGGCAATGTTCTCGTCCTCATAGATGACGGTCACCTTGGGCTGGTTCTGCTGCTTTTTGGGGGCAGGCTTGCGGGCTGCGGGTTTTGCGCCCTCTGGCGGGAAGAATTCATCGTTGATGTACAGCTCAATGAGGTCGCCAGCCTTGAGCCGATCCTCGGGGGCGCCCTTTTTGCCGTTGACCTTGACCCGCTTGTTGCGGAAGCTCTTGTACAGCAGGCTGGTGGGGAGATCGCGCGTCACGCTCTGGACAAAGCGGGAAAGCCGCACGCCCTCGTCGTTTGCGGTGGCAGTAAATTGTTTCATAAGATCGTTCCTTTTGTTGGATGAAAGACAAGCCCTCTCCGTCTTTGCTTCGCAGATCCACCTCTGGGAGAGCTGGCAAAGCCGCAGGCTTTGACTGAGAGGGCATATTGATTCATAAAAAAGCCTTTTCTCTATAATAAACCACCCTTTCTTTGAAGTCAACGCAGAATATTTCCTGTGCCCCCTTGTGTTTTGCTGAAAAAACGGTACTATTAGAGTAATAACGCAAAAGGAGAACGATCATGGCGAAGGAAAGCGGCCAGCACAAGGGGCATCGCCAGCGGATGCGCACCCGGGTGGAGCAGTACGGACTGGAAAGTCTGGAACCCCACGAAGCGCTGGAATATGTCCTTTATATCACCAACACCCGCAAGGACACCAACGGCCTTGCCCATGTCCTCATAGACCGGTTCGGAGACTTTGCGGGGTGCTGGATGCCTCCGAGGAGGATCTGCTGACGGTGGAGGGGGTAGCCCCTCTACCGCCCGGATGCTGCATCTTTTGCCGCAGGTCGGCAGATACTATACCCAGTGTGCGGTCAACGGAAAAAAATGCATGAAGACCACCGACCAGCTGGTCGAATACCTGATGGCACAGTTTGCCGGGACTGTGCAGGAACGCGCCCTGCTGGCTGCGCTGGATGGCCGCAGCCGCATCAAGGGGCTGTTCTGGCTGCGGGACGGCACCAGCGACCGGGTGAGTCTGGAGATCAAGGATGTGGTGGCGGCAGCCCTCAAGGGCGGTACTGACAGTGTGGTGCTCTGCCATAACCACCCCAACGGCGTGGCCCTGCCTCGCGGGAGGATCTGATGGCCACCGAGAATATCGTCCGGGCGCTGGGGCTGGTCAAGGTACATCTGCGGGATCACATCATCCTGACCGAGAGCGAATATTTCTCCATGCGGGAGGCCAACCGCCTGCCGTTTTACGATTTCCAGACCGGGGAGATGCTCAGGCCGTATTGATATTATAAAATAATTGTGTTATAATCAGCATGAAAAGCACAACTATTTGTAGTTCTATCTGAGAACAGAAAGGAGAACCGAGACATGGCCGATGAACAGTTCCATCTCGTCTCCAACTATGCCCCCACGGGTGACCAGCCCCAGGCCATTGAGCAGCTGGTAGAGGGGGTTGAGCGGGGCGACCGCTGCCAGACCCTGCTGGGTGTGACCGGCAGCGGCAAGACCTTTACCATGGCCAACGTGATCGCCCGGTGCAACCGCCCCACGCTGGTGCTGGCCCACAATAAGACGCTGGCGGCCCAGCTCTGCACCGAGTTCCGCTCGTTCTTCCCGGACAATGCGGTGGAGTATTTTGTTTCCTACTACGATTACTACCAGCCCGAAGCCTACATCCCCAGCACCGATACCTACATTGAAAAGGACAGCGCCATCAACGATGAGATCGACCGCCTGCGCCACTCGGCCACGGCGGCGCTTTCGGAGCGGCGGGATGTCATCATTGTGGCATCGGTGTCCTGCATCTATTCTCTGGGCGACCCCATCGATTACCGCAGCATGGTCATCAGCCTGCGGCCCGGGATGCAGATGGAGCGGGATGACCTGTGCAAAAAGCTGGTCACCCTGCAATATGAGCGGAACGACATCAATTTTATCCGCAATAAGTTCCGTGTTCACGGCGACACGGTGGATATCTATCTGGCCTACATGAGCGACCTTGCCATCCGGGTGGAGTTCTTCGGGGATGAGATCGACCGCATCACGGAGTTCAACCCCGTTACCGGCACCCGGCAGAACGTGGTGAAGCATGTGGCCATCTTCCCGGCCAGCCACTACATCGTCAGTGCCGATAAAAAGGCAGCGGCCATTGAAAAGATCCGCGCCGAGTGCGACGAGCAGGTGAAGAAGTTTACCGCCGAGGGCAAGCTCATTGAAGCCCAGCGCATCCAGCAGCGAACGAACTACGACATCGAGATGCTGACCGAAGTGGGGATCTGCAAGGGCATCGAGAACTATTCGGCGGTGCTGTCGGGCCGTGCGCCGGGCAGTATGCCCACCACCCTGCTGGACTATTTCCCGGAGGATTTTCTGCTCTTTGTGGATGAGAGCCATGTGACCCTGCCGCAGGTGCGTGCTATGTACGGCGGCGACTACGCCCGCAAAAAGACGCTGGTGGAATATGGCTTCCGTCTGCCGTCGGCCTTTGACAACCGCCCCCTCAAGTTTGAGGAGGTGGAAAGCAAACTGAACCAGATGGTGTTCGTCTCGGCCACGCCGGGCGAGTACGAGCGCCGGAACAGCACCCGGATCGCGCAGCAGGTCATCCGGCCCACCGGCCTGCTGGACCCGCTGATCTCGGTGCGGCCTGTGGAGGGGCAGGTGACTGACCTGTTGGGCGAGATCAACGCCCGCACGGCGAAGAACGAGCGTGTTCTTGTGACCACCCTGACCAAGAAGATGGCCGAGGACCTGACCGACTTTTTGACTGAGCAGGGCATCAAGGTCAAATATATGCACCACGAGGTGGATACCTTTGAACGGATGGAGATCATCAAAGATCTGCGCCTGGGCTCCATCGATGTGGTGGTGGGCATCAACCTTCTGCGCGAGGGTCTGGATCTGCCCGAGGTCAGCCTTGTGGCGATCCTGGATGCGACAAGGAAGGCTTCCTGCGCAGTGAGACCAGCCTCATCCAGACCATCGGCCGCGCGGCCCGCAACGCAGAGGGTCTGGTCATTATGTACGCGGATGAGGTGACGGACAGCATGGACCGTGCCATCACCGAGACCGAGCGCCGCCGTGCCATCCAGATGGCCTATAATGAAGAACACGGCATCGTGCCTAAGACCATCGTCAAGGCCATTGCGGACAGCATTGAGATCAGCGATAAGGCGGAGAACGCAAAGCGGAATACCCGCCGCATGGGCAAACTGGAGCGGGAAGCTGCCATCGAGCGCCTGACCCGGGAGATGAAGGAGGCTGCCAAGCTGCTGGAATTCGAGCATGCGGCCTTCCTGCGTGACCAGATCGACCGCCTGCGCCGGGGCGAGAACCCCACCGTGGACTCGGATGCCGAGACCGAGCGCAGGCAGAACCATGCACAGACACAGAGAAGAGGGAGAAAGTACCTTGGCAAACGATAAGATCGTCATCAAAGGCGCACGGGAGCACAACCTGAAGAATATTGATCTGACCCTCCCGCGCGAAAAATTCATTGTTATGACCGGCCTGTCCGGTTCCGGCAAGTCGAGCCTTGCCTTCGATACCATTTATGCCGACGGCCAGCGCCGCTATGTGGAGAGCCTTTCCAGCTACGCCCGGATGTTCCTGGGCCGGATGGACAAGCCCGATGTGGATGAGATCACCGGCCTGTCGCCGGCCATTTCCATTGACCAGAAGACCACCAGCCACAACCCCCGCTCTACCGTGGGCACCGTGACCGAGATCTATGATTACCTGCGCCTGTTGTATGCCCGGGTGGGCGTGCCCCACTGCCCGGTGTGCGGCCGCGTCATCAGCCAGCAGACCGTGGATGAGATGGTGGATGCCGTGCTCAAGCTGGAGGACGGCACCAAATTCCAGGTGCTGGCTCCTGTGGTGCGCCAGCGCAAGGGCACACAGCAGAAGGAGCTGGATGCCGCCCGGCGGGGCGGCTATTCCCGTGTGAAGATCGACGGCAATCTGTATGACCTGGACGAAGAGATCACGCTGGAAAAGAACATCAAGCACACGGTGGAGATCGTGGTGGACCGCCTTGCCATGCGCAAGGGCATCCGGGGCCGTCTGGCGGATTCGCTGGAAACTGCGCTGGCTCTGACCGGCGGCATCGCCGAGATCGATGTCATCGGTGGGGAGTGCATGACCTTCAGCCAGAACTTCGCCTGCCCGGAGCACGGCATCTCCATCGGGGACCTGTCGCCCCGGCTCTTCTCCTTCAACAACCCGCAGTGCCTGTGAGAAGTGCACGGGCCTTGGTACGTTTATGCGGGTGGACGAGGAGCGCATCCTGCCCAATAAGAACCTGTCCATCCGGCAGGGGGCCATCAAGGCCAGCGGCTGGTACTACGCCGAGGGCTCTGTCAGCGAAATGTACTACCTTGGTCTGGGTAAAAAATACGGCTTTACGCTGGACACGCCCATCAAGGATATGAGCACCGAGGCAGTGAACGCCCTGCTCTACGGCACCAACGGCGAAAAGATCGAGATGCACCGAACCAACGAGTTCGGCAGCGGTGTCTACTATAATACGTTTGAGGGCATCGTGGAGAACCTGGAGCGCCGCTTCCGGGAGACCAGCAGCGAGTGGATGAAGGAAGAGATCGGCAGCTTCATGTCCGGCGTGGAGTGCCCGGACTGCCACGCAAGCGCCTGAAGCCGGTGGTGCTGGCAGTGACCGTTGGGGATAAGAACATCAGCGAGTTCTGCGAAATGTCCATCCGGGATGAGCTGAAATTTATTGCCGAAAATGAGCCGAACCTGACCGAGAAGCAGAGGCAGATCGGCGGTCAGATCATGAAGGAGATCCGGAACCGCCTGCAGTTTTTGCAGAGCGTGGGTCTGGATTACCTGACCCTGGCCCGCGCGGCTGGCACCCTGTCCGGCGGCGAAAGCCAGCGCATCCGCCTGACACCCAGATCGGCAGTGCGCTGTCCGGCGTGCTCTATGTGCTGGACGAGCCCAGCATCGGCCTGCACCAGCGCGATAACGACAAGCTCATTGCAACCCTGAAGAACCTGCGGGATCTCGGCAATACTGTCATCGTGGTCGAGCACGATGAGGATACCATGCGCAGTGCGGACTATATCGTGGATGTGGGCCCCGGCGCAGGCGTTCACGGCGGCGAGATCGTGGCGGCGGGCAGTGTAAAGGATATCTGTAAGGCTAAGCGGAGCATCACCGGCGATTATCTTTCCGGCCGCAAGCGCATTGCCGTGCCCCAGACCCGCCGCACCGGCAATGGAAACTTTCTGACCGTGAAAGGTGCCCGGGAGAACAACCTGCGCAACATTGATGTCCGGTTCCCGTTGGGCGAGTTCGTCTGTGTGACCGGCATTTCCGGTTCCGGCAAGTCCAGCCTGATCAATGAGATCCTGTACAAGACGCTGGCCTGTGAGCTGAACGGTGCCCGCAGCCGTGCGGGCAAGTGCGACGGGTGGAGGGTCTTGAGTTCGTGGATAAGGTCATTGGCATCGACCAGCAGCCCATCGGCCGTACACCCCGCTCCAACCCGGCCACCTATACCGGCGTGTTCAACGATATCCGCGCCGTCTTTGCCGAGACCCAGGATGCAAAGATGCGCGGCTACGGCCCGGGAAGGTTCAGCTTCAATGTCAAGGGAGGCCGCTGTGAGGCTTGTGAGGGCAACGGCATTTTGCAGATCGAGATGCACTTCCTGCCGGATGTTTATGTGCCCTGTGAGGTATGCAAGGGCGCGCGCTATAACCGCGAGACGCTGGAGGTAAAGTATAAGGAAAAGACCATCTCCGACGTGCTGAACATGACCGTGGAGGAGGCGGTGGTGTTCTTTGCAAACCAGCCCAAGATCGCCCGCAAGCTGCAGACCCTGCTGGATGTGGGCCTTGGCTATGTGACCCTTGGCCAGAGTGCCACCACCCTGTCCGGCGGCGAAGCTCAGCGTGTCAAGCTGGCCAACGAACTTGCCCGCCGCGGCACCGGTAAGACGGTGTATATCCTCGATGAGCCTACCACCGGCCTGCACATTGCGGACGTGCATCGCCTGATCGAGGTGCTGCAGAAGCTGGTGGATGCGGGCAACACGGTCATTGTCATCGAGCACAACCTGGATCTCATCAAGTGTGCCGATCACATCATTGACCTTGGCCCTGAAGGCGGCAGCGCCGGCGGTCTGGTGATTGCCGAGGGTACGCCCGAGCAGGTGGCCGAGGTGCCCGGAAGCTTTACCGGCCAGTACCTCAAGCCCCTGCTGGAAAAGGACAGACAGCTGCGGGCCGCAGATGCGGAAACTGGCGTAAAAGCAAAAAAGTAAAGCGGCGCTCATACGATTAAAATCATACTTTTCTTGAAAAAATCAGAAAAAGATGCAGAAAAGTGTTGACAAAACCCGGAAAGATGCGTATAATATCTTTTGTCGCCAATGCTTCGGTAGGGAGGCAGAGGACGATATCCGGGTGTAGCGCAGTTTTGGTAGCGCGCTTGAATGGGGTTCAAGAGGCCGTGAGTTCGATTCTCGCCACTCGGACCATAAATCCAACGATTTCACGTTAGAAATCGTTGGATTTTTTTGTTTGTGGGCTGACCTCATTTGGTTTTGACCACAATTTTGACCACAATGCCAACGATTTTATCTGGTCTAATTAGTGTCGTTCCGTCCAATTTTCAGGCCGAAAACGCCTCGCTGAACAACTGGATCGCACTCTGCCGAATGGATTCCTGAACATGGAGATAATGCTCAGTCATCTCGGTGTCGGCATGGCCTACGATGCTCTGGATGGTCTGAATATCCACGCCCAACGCCTGCATCTGCGACACATAGGTGTGGCGGCAGCTGTGCGGTGTGAGCAAGCGGACATCGCCCGCTTCTTCCAGAGATTTGCGGAACACATCTCGGAAATGGGTGGGATTGCAGGGCAAGCCGGTCTTGGGGCTTTCCCAGATGAACTGGTCGGTGGTATCCCGCAGCTTGATGGCACAGGGGCGGACATTCAGCGGCACCGGAATATCCCGGATACTGTCTTTGGATTTCGGACTGCCGATGCTGACCGTACCTTTAACGACCTTTACTGCCTGCCGGATGTGAATGACAGAGCCATCTTCTTCAATAAACTGCGGCTCCAAAGCCAGAAGTTCCTGCATTCTCATTCCAGTGCCGAGCAAAAGCCGGATGCTTAAGCCCATGCGGTCATCGGGGAGAACCTTCATTAAGTGGGCGACTTCCGCTGTGGTAAAGGCTTCCTTGCGCTTTGCGGTGCCGGTTGCCCGCATCTTTTCAGCAAGCCGGACCGGGTTACGGCGCACAAGGTCATTGGCTTCTGCCTTTTGAAAGATCTGGTAGAGCATTCCTCGTGCCTTGCTGATGTAAGAATCCGAGCGGCCATCGCGCCGCATCCCTTTCAGGAAGTTTTCGATGTCGATGGGGCGTATGACGGTCAAGGGGCGATGATAAAATCCCTCTTTGAGCATTTTCAGGCAGTATTTATAGCTTTCCTGTGTCGTGGGAGCGATATTATCCTTGTGACCCTCGAACCATGTATCTGCCCAATCCTCAAAGTATAGGATCGTGTCCAGCTGGACACCGCTGATAAGCGCATCCTGATACTCTTTCAGTTTGAGCTTGACCTCCTTCTGAGTCTTGCCATAGAAGGTCTTGAAGCGCGGCGAACCATCTTTCTGGTAGCGTCCATCATACGTAATTCCCAGCGACCATCGCTGCGGTGGCGAAGCTACCCTCGCCGTGTGAACGTTTGCTTGGCATATTGCTCCTTCCTGATGTCAAGTCGTTTCGGGAATAGTATAGAAAAAGAAACCTCTTGAATCAAGGATGTCAGATCAGCCATTTACGCTGTCCGTGATCCACTGAAGAAAACGGTCTTTGGGTACAACCATCCGCTTACCGATGTGGAGCGTGGGAAAGCCGTCCGAACGGAGCAGGATGTAAGCGTTGGCGCGGGAGATGCCCAGCGCAGCAGCGACATGATCGGCTGTCAGGGTGATGGGAAGCTGGTCATACGAAGTGAACTGAGAGCGCATAGAATACCTCTTTTCTCTGTATGTTGTATTGAACGAATATATAAATCGTATATATAGTGGTCTTAATATGTAACAAGGGGCATCTGCGGTTTGCGGATGCCCCTTGTGTATATGGGAGGAATGCCTGTGAACATCAAAATTTCATCGGCAGTGCGTCTTTTCTGCACTTGCCGTTGTAGGCGGTGTAGATGGGGAAAACGTATTTTTTCCATCCGCGCAGCTTTGCGGGGTCGTCCTGCCCGATGCGGTAAATATCGACCGGGTGGATGTTGCGCAGCGCACGGAGCAGCCGTTCTTCACTGAACTCGCCGTGGTACAGCTCCACAAAGTGCATCATGCCTTTCAGAACAGATGCCCGGAACGAATCGGGCTTGCCCTCCATGCTGCCACGATCAGCCGCATCGTTTCACAGTAGAGCGGTTCGCCCATCTGCTTGTAGAGCCGGAAAGCCG
>ENA-OQIO01001230-OQIO01001230.1-human-gut-metagenome-genome-assembly--contig:-NODE-1230-length-12767-cov-2.029668_pt1 | contig 12767 bp, 23 predicted proteins | sample MGYA00242573_ERZ504737 | MGnify/ENA primary metagenome ERZ504737 (study PRJEB26092, sample SAMD00036203) | human gut metagenome | host: Homo sapiens | study: EMG produced TPA metagenomics assembly of... | reverse complement strand
TCTTCATCGGTGATCTGGCTACCAGACCACGGGCTTTCAGTTCTTCGTACAGCGTCATGGAAAAAACCTCCTGTTTTTGGGGCAGAGGAAACAAAAACGCCTCTGCCAAAAATGAATTTGGCAGAGGGCGAGATAACTTCGCGGTACCACCTCTGTTTGCCGTTTCCTCACGGAAGCGGCCTTACGAGTGCGCACCCCAGAGTAGAGTGACACTCCTGCGTCTTTAACGCTCGCACGCGGCACAGCTACTAGCCCCTTACACATTCAGCCTGCAGCTCCGGGAGGTATTTCCCCTGCTGTTCTGTGATCCCTTGCACCAACCGGGACTTCTCTGGACAGAACACTTCAGGGTACTTGTTCCCTTCATCGCCATTAACATTGTCTACTCTATCACAAGACCGCCGCCTTGTCAAGAGCTGTCCTTTCTGCAAAAATGCATTCCGCTGCATCATCCGCCGTGCTTGCGCTCCTGCAGCATCTCTCGTGCATTGGCGCGGGAAAGCTCGGTAACGTGGTCGCCGGAGATGAGGCGCGCCAAGGCCTCTACACGGCCATTTTCATCCAACGGATGGATCTCGGTATAGGTGCGCTCGTTGGACACATTTTTCTGGATGAGCAGATGACAATCAGCCAGTGCTGCAATCTGCGCCGTATGGGTGATGCACAGGATCTGATGCCCTTGCGCACTCTGACGCAGCACCTCGCCGATGCGTCCCGCGGCCTTGCCGGACACACCGCTGTCGATTTCATCGTAGATCACGGTAGGCACGGCGTCCTTATCGGCCATTGCATTTTTGATTGCAAGGGTGATGCGACTCAGCTCGCCGCCGGACGCGATCTTGGCCAGCGGCTTGGGTGCTTCACCGGGGTTTGTTGAGATGTAGAATTCAACGCTGTCCTGTCCATGGCTGGCCAGCGGACCGCGGGTATGCCGCAAGGTCATACGCACACCCGGCATATTCAAAAAGTCCAGCGTGCCGGAAATGCGGGTGTTCAGTTCCTCAAAGGCCTTCAGTCGGGTCTGGGTCAGAACCTCTGCCTTTTCCCGCGCTTTTGTGTAAAGACGCAGCTTTTCTGCCTGCAATGCATCATAGCGCTGCTGGGAATGCTGAATGTTATCCAGCTCTTCCCGGGCCTTTTGCCCGAAAGCGATCACGTCCTCCACTGTGCTGCCGTATTTGCGCTTCAGCCGGTACAAAAGATCCAGTCGCTGCTCCACCTCGTCCAGTTCTGCATCGTTGGTGTCGTAGGTGTCCAGCCGCCCGATCAGATCTGCGGCCACATCCTTGGCGTTATAGTATAAGTCCAGCAGCTGCCCGGCGGCGGCTGTAAGCGCAGGGTCTAACTGCGCAGCGGCATCCACCGCGTTGGAGGCTTCCCCCAGAAGATCCACAGCGCCTGCGGCATCATCACTGCCGGAAAGCAGCGCATAGCTTTGCGCCAGCCGGTCCCGGATGGCAGACGCATTGGACAGCACCTTCCGGCGGTTTTCCAGCGTCTGCTCCTCACCGGCAGTCAGCCCGGCATCCTCAATCTCCTGCACCTGATACTGCAACAGGTCGATCTTGCGCTGCTTTTCAGCCTCGTCAGTGATCAGAGCATCCAGCTCCCGCTTGACCCGCACCAGCTCCCGGTACAGTATAGTACTCTTGAAAAACAGTGCGGTTCTGCGCATAATCGTCTAAAATGCCCAGATGATGCGCCGGGTTGAGCAGACCCACCGAATCGTGCTGGCCGTTGATGTTGATCAGACCGCCGCACAGCTCCCGCAGAACGGCTGCCGTAGCCGGCATTCCGTTGATGCGGCAGCTGCTCTTGCCCTCGGCGGTGATCTCACGGCTGAGCAGCAGTGCTTCGGAGCGCTCGTAGCCGGACTGCTCCAGCTTATCCAGCACAGCAGGCGGCACCTGCTCAAAGGCGGCGCGGATCACCGCCTTTGCAGCCCCGGTACGCACCAAGTCCTTAGAGGTGCGGTTGCCAAGGATCGCATTGATGGAGTCGATCAAGATGGATTTGCCCGCACCGGTCTCGCCGGTCAGCACATTCAGCCCCGGTTCAAAGTGCACCTCTGCCTTCTGGATCACGGCAACATTTTCAATTTGCAGGCTGCTCAGCATGGCTTCGTTCTCCTACCGTCATCTCTGCCCCACATAACGGGTCAGCTCCGAACAAATGGTTTTAGCATCGCGCTCCGAGCGCGCAACAATTAAAAAGGTGTCATCACCGGAAAGAGTACCGACAACGTTTTTCCACTGTAAAGCGTCAAAAACCTCGCAGGCAGCATTGGCCATGCCGGAATAGCATTTTACCAACACAACATGTCCGGCGTAATCTACCCCCAGAACGGACTCGTGGAAGATGGTCTCAAAGCGCCCTTGGGTCTTGGGATTGAAGCTTTCGTTCCGGCTGGAAACATAGCGGTAGCCCTCGGTGGTGGCTGCCTTTACAAGGCACAGCTCCCGGATATCGCGGGAAACGGTGGCCTGCGTTACCTCAAAGCCTTCGTTCCGCAGGTGCTCCAGCAGCACCTCCTGTCGGCTGATGGGATGCTCCTGCACAAGACGTAGGATCGTCTGCAAACGTTCCGCTTTTGTTTTTGTATCTTCTTTGCGGCTGCGTGCCATCTTAAAAATCGCCTCCCGTGTTATTGTCTTTTGCGCAGTTTCTGGTCAATGGCCTGAAACTGGTCTGCCCGCCCAAAGGTAATAAGCTTGACGTTCTGATCGGACAGGCGGATCTCTGCGGTGGCACCCGCCTTGAGGGGGTAGCCCGTACCGCCGTCACAGCTGATAAATACTTCATCGTCTGCTACCTGCCCCACACAGACGTTCAGCTTGCGCTCCTGCGCAAATACCATGCCGGACTGGCCAGACTGTGGGGACAGATGGGGGTCACCACGACGCCCTTGGTCTGAGAATCCAGTATCGGGCCGCCGGCTGCCAGCGAGTAGGCCGTAGAGCCGGTGGGGGTCGCCACGATAACGCCATCGCCCCGGTAGTGCTCTACCAGAATATCATCGCAGTAAATGCTGAAGTCGATGGCCTGTTGCAGGCGTCCCTTGGTCACGACCACATCATTGAGGGCGTGCCCCTCCCAGCCGTCCTGACCAAGCACCCGCGTATAAAAGCATCCGGTTGTCCAGCTGGAAATCGCCCCGCGCCACAGCGGCCAGCTTTGTTTCCATTTCGCCGATCTCGCAGGTAGCCAGAAAGCCGCAGCGTCCCAGATTGATGCCGAGGATGGGCTTTGCGTACCGGAGCGAAAGATTCGCTTCGTGCAAGATGGTACCGTCCCCGCCAATGGTCAGGATCACGTCAGCACGCTTCAGACACCGCTCCAGCGGCAGGTAAATGACCCCTGCCGTGTTGCAGCTTTCCCGCAGAGCATCGCTCATCAGTACAGCTGCGCCGTGGGTCAGCAGGATCTGCGCCGCACGCAGCGCGATCTCGCTGGCAGAGGTCTTGCCCGGATTGGGCGAAATGTAGACCGTCATACCGGTTTCTCCTTTGCTGACAGTTGAGTCTCAGCGATCCAGCGTGGTGTGACTTGCTGCCACCACCTGTGCGGCGGCTTCATCGTCCAGCACAGCGGGCTGGTCGCTCTTCTGCACAAACATCAGTACTCAATATTGCCTTCCGGCCCTTTGACCGGGCTGTAATCCAACCCGCGCACCACAAAGCCGTTTTCCGCAGCATAAGACATGGCATTGTGCAACACCTCACGATGCACGGCAGGGTCACGCACCACGCCGTTTTGCCCACCTTCTCGCGGCCTGCCTCGAACTGCGGCTTCACCAGACAGACGCCCATGGCGTCCGGGGTGGTGATGCGCTGTGCCACCGGGAAGATGTGATGCAGAGAAATAAAGGAAACATCCACACTGAAAAAATCAATGGGCTCTGCAAGATCCTCCGGCGTGACATAGCGGATGTTCGTGCGCTCCATATTCACCACGCGCGCATCCGTCCGCAGGCTCCATGCCAGCTGACCGTAGCCAACATCTACGGCATACACCTTCACGGCACCATTTTGCAGCATACAGTCGGTAAAGCCGCCGGTAGATGCACCGATGTCCATGCAGACCTTGCCGTTGGGGGTAAGCGGGAAGCACTTCATGGCCTTTTCCAGCTTTAAGCCGCCGCGGCTGACATAGCCGATATCATGGCCGCGAACCTCGACCACAGCGTCCTCCTTGATCATCTCGCCGGCCTTGTCCACCTTTTGTTGGTTGACAAAAACCACACCGGCCATGATCAGAGCCTTGGCGCGCTCCCGGCTCTGCACAAGGCCGTTCTGCACAAGATATTGATCCAACCGAATTTTCACAGCTCGTTTTCTCCTTTCGTGAGGGCAGACCGGACTGCCTGCACAAGATCCGCAGCGTCCAGACCGGTGCACTGCTTGATCTGCGGAACAGTCGCGTGCGGCAGGCAGGCCGTGTGGACAGCGCAGTGTAAAAAGCGGCCGTTCCAGCCCTTTTGCTGCAAGGCGCAGGCCAGATGCTCGCCAATACCACCAGCTGCAACACATTCTTCTGCAAACAGTACGATTTTATATTTCGACACAGTATCGATAAGTTTATCTGTAAAGGGGTATAGCTTTACAAGCCTCAGAACGTCTGCATTCTGCGATGCATCGTTCAATTGATCGGCGGCCTCCAATATATCCTCCAGTTCGTCCGCATAGCTGACCAGAAGAATCTCTGCCCGGGCGTTTCATACAAAAAGTCGTATTCCCGCTTTGTGCAGGATACTGCGCCAGTTTTGCACTCTCGCCGCCGCGGGGGTAGCGGATGGCTCGAGGGCCGGAGACCGTGTCCTGCAGCAAATAGTGCAGCCAGTATTGCAGTTCCTCGTAATTGGAGGGTGCATAGACCGGGATGCCGATCTGGCTGAGGAAGGCTGCATCATAGATGCCCTGATGGGTCTCGCCGTCTGCAGGGACAAAGCCGGCGCGGTCGATGGCAAAGATCACATTCTCCTTCAACAGGTTGACATCGTGGATGATCTGGTCATAGGAGCGCTGCAGGAAGGTGGAGTAGATGCACACCACCGGCAGCATTCCCTGACTGGCAAGACCGGCCGCAAAGGTGACAGCATGCTGCTCCGCCATGCCCACATCAAAAAAGCGCTGCGGGTGACGATGGGCAAAGAATTGCAGTCCGGTACCGTACTTCATGCAGCGGTGATTGCGCAGAGCTTCGGGTTTTGTGTTCCCTCCTGCACCAGCAGTTTGCCGAAAACAGTGGAGAAGGATTCCTTCGGCGCAACCTCCGGGTCTGGCATTCCGTCCGGGTCAAAAGCAGATACACCGTGATAGTTTCCTGGGTTCATCTCTGCCGGCTGATAACCTTTACCCTTTTTGGTCACAATATGCAAAAAATGGGGACCCGGCCGCTGATAGATCGAGCGCAAGGTGCGTTCCAGCTCCTCCACGTTGTGGCCATCCACCGGGCCGATGTATTCAAAGCCCATATCCTCAAACATAGTGGAGTGGTACATAGCGCGGCGTACCAGCGTTTTTGCGCCGATCAGCGATTTTTTCATCGGCGTACCAATCAATGGCACACCGTCCAGAAAACTGCGTACATTATCCTTGGCATCATAATACGCCGTAGTTGTGCGCAGATGGGTCAGATATCGTGCCAGTGCACCGACATTTTTAGAGATGGACATCTTGTTATCGTTCAAGATCACGAGCAGGTTGTCCAGCCCGCCGATATTGTTCATCCCCTCATACACCATGCCGCCGGTAAAAGCGCCATCGCCGATCACCGCCACCACAAGCCCGGGCTCATGCTTGATCTTTTTGGCCCAAGCATACCAATAGCGAGTGAAAGCGCCGTATTGCCATGTCCGGCAATAAAGGCATCGTGCACACTTTCGTGAGGATTTGGAAAGCCGGAAATGCCATCCAGCTGCCGCAAATGGTCAAACTGTTTCCGCGTCCGGTAAGCAGTTTGTGGGTGTAGCACTGATGCCCCACATCAAAAACGATCTTATCCTTAGGCGTTTCCAGCACACGGTGCAGCGCCACGGTCAGCTCTACGGTGCCAAGATTAGAGGCCAGATGGCCACCTGTCTTGGAGATATTTTCCAGCAAAAAATGCCGTATCTCTGCGCAAAGTTTTTCCACCTGCTGCGCATTCAGCTTTTTAAGATCGCTGGGCTGATCGATCTTATCCAGCAACAACGATTCCATATTCACACATCCTTTATGTGTTTGTACTTTGGGCGTCTCTGCTGCCTTTTACACGACCGGGAACAGAAAGCCTACCAGGGAGCCGAGCAGTACGCCCGCCACGACTTGCAGCGGCGTGTGGCCGACCATTTCCTTCAGGTGCATATTCTGCAAAAAGGGAGCGTTTTTCTCGCTTACATCGATCCACTGGGCAATCATCTGGTTCAGCACCTTTGCCTGTTCACCGGTCTCGTGCCGGACGCCCATGGCATCGTGCATGGTGATGATAGCCACCACACAGGCCACCGCAAAAATCGGCGAGGAAACCCCGGCGCTGCGTCCGGTAACAATAGCATGGCGCAGACGGTCGCGCTGTGTGCGCTGGGCATACCACCATCGCCCCACATCCGCTCTAACTGGAATTTACCCAGCAGAATAAAGTTGATGATGGTCTTTAGCACCTGTGCAATGAACCAGCTAAGAAGCGATGCGGTCAAGATCTGATTGGCTGATAAGATATTTTGAATAAACTGCATATCTGTATTCCTTTTTCTTTAGTTTTTGCGCACCAGAAGCTGCTGAGCCAGCTGCTGCAAAAAAGCTGCCTTTGCACCAAAATGCTGCTGCAGATCATTGCAGATCTGCTCGTTCAGCTTTTGCGCCAGCACCATTGCGCCGTCGGTTCCATACAGGGTAACAAAAGTGGTCTTGCCGTTTTCGCTGTCGCTGCCGATGGGTTTGCCCAGCTGTTCTGGGGTGCTGGTAACGTCCAGCACATCGTCCACGATCTGGAACACCAACCCCAGCCCGTATGCGTAGGAGGCAGTATCTTGCACTGCTGCGGTGTTGCATCGGCTGCGGCAGCGCCCATCTGGACGGCGGCATTGATCAGTGCACCAGTCTTGTTACGGTGAATAAGGCGCAGCTGCTCCTCGGTGGCCGCTAGTGCTTCATATTTCAGATCCAGCTCCTGCCCGTAGACCATGCCGCGGCTGCCTGCACCCGCGCCCAGTGCACGGGCGGCTGCCACGCAGATCTGCGGCGTAGCGGAGGCGTTTGCAATCACCTCAAAAGCCTCGGTCAGCAGCACGTCACCGGCCAGCATTGCCGTGGACTCGCTGAAGCCTTATGGCAAGAGGGACGTCCCCGGCGCAGATCATCGTTGTCCATGCAGGGCAGATCATCATGGATCAACGAGTAGCAATGCAGCATCTCCACAGCTGCCGCGAACTGTACGGCAACCTGCATCTCGCCGCCCAGCATATCGCAGACACTGAGCGTCAGAATCGCGCGGATGCGCTTTCCACCGCCCAGCAAGCTGTAACGGGCAGCCCTGCATACTTCTGATTCCTCGGGCAGAAAACGAGCGCTGGCAGCATCCAGCGCAGCCGTAGCCTGCCGCAGATATTCCTGATATTGCGCCTTATATTCCATTATTCTTCTTCCTGCTCCTGCGGGGCTTCTACGGTCTCGGCGATCTTTGCACTGATTTCCTCGATCTGCAGCGAGGTTTTTTCCAACGTTGCATGGCAGTACTGCATCAGGGAGGCAGCTTCCGCATACAACTTGACGGAATCTGCCAGCGAGGTGTCCTCCTGCTGCATCTGTACAAGAATCGCGTTCAGCCGATCCATTCCTTCTTCAAAGCTTTTGGGTGCTCTCATTGATCTCCTCCACCGTTTCCACACGGCATCGTGCCTGATATTGCCGACTGCGCACACAGATGGGCTGCTCCGGCTGCAGCTGCTCCACGGTGCAGACCTTCCCTTTTGTATCGGTCACAAGGGCATAGCCACGGGCCAGCACACGATATGGATCCAGCGATGCAGCCAGTGCAGCTGCGTGTTGAAGCTGCATATTTTTGTCATTCATACGCGTTTTTTGTTGTGCCTGAATGGCCTGCTGCACCTGTTGCAGGCGGCTTGAATACTGCTGTAAGATTTTGCTCGGCGCGCTCTGCTCCAACAAAAAGTTGTATTGCTCTAGACCATTATAGCACAACGCAAGCCGTTTTTGTATATTTTTGTGAATATTTTCTTCAATATTTTCAAAAATGCGCTGCTGTTCCTCCCGATCCGGCACCGCAAGCTCTGCGGCAGCGGACGGTGTGGGAGCACGCTGGTCGGCTACAAAGTCCAGAATGGTGTAGTCGATCTCGTGCCCGATGGCACTGATCAGTGGCGTTTTGCAGCGAAATGCCGCCCGGGCGATCTCCTCAGCGTTGAACACCCACAGGTCTTCCCTGCTGCCGCCGCCCCGGGCTACGATGATCTCGTCTACCCGCCCGCTCTGATCCAGCGTGCAGATGGCGGCGGCGATCTGCCGGGCAGCCTCAAAGCCCTGCACCGTTACCGGGCACAGCAGCAGCCGAACGGACGGCCAGCGGCGGCTGATCACGTTGCGGATATCCTGCAATGCCGCCCCTGTTTTGCTGGTGACGACACCGATACATTTGGGGTATGCGGCAGCGGCTTTTTTTGCGCCGGGTCGAACAGACCTTCCTTTTCCAGCCGGGCCTTCAGCTGCTCCAGCGCAAGCTGTGCTGCGCCCAGACCATCTGGAAACATCTCGTTTACATAGACCTGAAACGCACCGTCCCGCTCGTAGAGGGTAGCGCGGCAGCGTACCACGACCCGCATCCCCTCCTCCGGGCGAAACGCCAGACGGCGGGCATCGGTGCGGAACATCACCGCCTTTACGCTGCAGGCATCGTCCCGCAGAGAAAAGTAGCAGTGCCCGCTGCGGGCGTTCTGCACAAAATTTGCGATCTCACCCCGCAGCCAGATCGAACAACCCATCGTTGACATCCAGCAGCGTTTTGACATAATGATTCAGATCGGATACCGAGATCACATCAGCCATAGACCGGCTCCCGCGCAGCAAGAATGGATACGCCGATGGCATTATCACTTGAATACTGCCCTGGCACAAAATAGACCTGCGGCAAACGCTGCTGCACCCATGTGCGGATGATATCGCTGCTCATCACACCACCGGCGCAGACCACCGGCAGACCGGGGTATTCCTTCTGTGCAGCCTTTGTCATGCGGACAACGGTATCTGCCACGCAGAGCAAGCAGTACTTGCAAACGTATTCCGGTGCTTTTCCGGCCGCAAGCAGGGCGTTACACTGATTTTCCAGCCCAGAAAGCTGCATTGCAGCCCCTTTACGCTGGACTTAGGCCGGATATCCTCGGCGCACTGCGCAGCAAGGCGGGAGACCTCTGCCCCTGCGGGGAAGCCAAAGCCCAGCCGCACGCCCACGCGGTCCACCGCCTGACCGGCGTACAGATCGGTACTGGTGCCAAGGGTGGTGATAGCACGCACCTGATCGCACAGTAAAAGATCCGTGGTGCCGCCGGAGATATGGAACAAAAGCACCTTCTGGGAGAACAGTGCCTCACCCTTTGCGGCATACAGCGCCGCAGCAGCGTGACCCTGCTGATGGGTAGTGTGGATCAGCGGAATGTCCCGTGCCGCCGCAAAGGCGGTCGCCGCACTGACACCAGCCAGAAAACAGGGCATATAGCTGCCCTCTACCGGGCGCGGCTTTTGCGAAACACCTACGGCATCTATTTTGGTTAGGTCGAATTCCTGCGCCAGCTCCTGCAGCATCTCCGGCAGAGCTGCTGTGTGATGGAACAGCGCATCGCTTTGCCGGAGACCAAGCTGCCCGGCTTTTACCGGCAAAAAGCGCTTTTTGCACAAACAACCTCCCCGGCTGTATCAAAAACTGCCAGAGAGGTTGCATAGTTGCTTGTATCGACCCCGAGCGTATAACGGCTCACTGTTCAGCCGACTCCGCGACGGCTTCATCACTCAGGCCGTGGTCGCGTGCCACAGCACCCAGCAGGCATTCACAATTGGTAGTCCTCGCCCGCGCCGTACTTCTTGGTCAGTTCCACAGCCTCATTGATGGCAACGCCGGGCTTGTTCTCGCCGCCGAACAGCATCTCGGCCACGGCCAGACGCAGCACAGTCAGGCTGACGCGGGGCAGACGCTCCATAGTCCAGTTGCGCAGGTGAGCGCGGATCTCATCATCCACCTCTGCGGAATGATCGTAGTAGGCGTTCAGCAACAGACGGCTGAACGCGTCCACAGGATGCTCCTCGTCATTCTCGGCGTGATTGGACAGTGCCTCGGCCAGAGGAATGTCACCAAAGGTCTGCGAAAATGCCAGCAAAAAGGCGTTTTCACGGGCTTCTCTACGGGGCAGAATATTTTCCATAATGTTCCTTTCGCAATACAAACCCTCCCCGCCGGGCGTACCGGGAGGAGGATCGTTTCTGATATGATTTTTTGCTAAATTTGTTACTGCGCTTCGGCAAGGCCTGCAATGACCAGATCCACGCGGCTAACCGTCACATTGGTCATGTTCTGTACGGCAGACTTGACGTTCTCCTGTACTTTTTCAGCCACAGAGGGAATCCGTGCGCCGAACTGCATCATCAGGTGCAGAGTGATGCTGGCCGTGCCGTCCCGCATCTCAACCACCACAGGCGGCTGGATACTGGCAGATTCCAGCAGGCTTTTCAGCTTTTTATTCTGCACGCCGCAGGACACCTCGGCAACGCCATCTACTTCCAGTGCGGCGCAGCGGGCAATCTTACCCACGACCTCGGTCGAAATCTGAAGGCTGCCGCCCTGAAGATCCATGTTCTGTAAATCCATTGTGCTGTCCTCCATCCAAAGGCTGCTCCGGCAGCGGTTTCAAAACCCTGAAACCGGTCTGCCGTGCCTGCCTTTTGTGTTCAAACGCGCCCTTGTACAGTGCATAAAGGCGCGCAGCATTCATTTTTGATAGAGTTATTATACCATCAATGCGGGGGTAATTTCAATACTTGTTTGGAAAAGAAGATGGAAATCAGCATAGAATGGCATCCCGGCAGCGCATACGGCTTTCTGCCTGCAAGAAAAGCTGCGCCTGCGCCGCCGGGATATCCGCATAGATAAAGAGTGCTTACTTTACCTCCACCACCGTGATATTCTGGGCGGTCACGCTGCTTTTGTTCATCACCACATCCCGGATTTGTGCCACCTGCGCCGCCGTGAGCGGCTCACCCGCTGTCATCACGGTCAGGTCTGCCCGCCCTGCTTGCAAAAAGCACAGGCAATCCGCAAAGCCCTTGGCGCGCACCAGCGTTTCAATCTCGTTTTCTGCGTTCAGATCCTCCAGCCCTGCCGCCATTTGTGCGGTGTACTCCTTTTTCTCCTCCGCTGTCAGGGAGGAGACTTCAGGCTCTTTTGCAGGGTATCCATCGCTTCGTCGTGTGCCTTTTCCCGCTTGAGCCGAGCCTGTTCAAAAAAGCGGGTGCCGCTGTCGTTTGCTACGCTGACAAGCTGTGCTTCGCCATAATTTTTATTGACACCGGAGGCGGCCTCCGCCTCTGTGGGCAGCGCATCCGTGATGGCAGTCTCCGCTTCTGCCTCCACTGGCTCTGCCGAGACCATGAGGGTGTCGTCCTCTGTCTGCGGAGTAATGTCTGCCCGGGCATACTGCCAGTTTAAGTAGACGGCAATGACCAGCGCCGCCGCCAGTGTCAGGGCGGTGACTGCGGGTGTTTCTGGAAAGTGCTCTCATAAAACGCTTCCTCCTTTGTTTTTGGGTAAATAGTTTTGGTACTCGATCAAAGCAGCAGCTCAGCACTTGCGTTGCTCCACGCAGATGCGGTTCGCGGGCAGATCCAACAGCGAATGCAGCAGCTCAGTAATGCGGGCTGCAACCCGGACATCTCCCCGCCCTCACACAGCACGGCAACCCCGCAGACCTGCGGCAGATAGGTGGTCTCAGCCAGCGCAGACCCATCCTGTAAAAGAACGTGCGTCTCCTGCTGTTGCAGATCTCCGGTCTGGGTATCTACTGCATAGATAGTCTCCTCTCCGGTGGTCAGGGTGACCATGACCGTGGTGCGTCCTGCCCCCTGCAATTGGCTGATAAGCTCTTCCAGCTGCTGCTCCAGTTGGGTCTGGTACTGGCTGACGGCAGCAGTCCGGACAGTAGATGCCGCGGTTTTCTGCGTGTTGCCGCTGGGTAAAAGTTCCGACAGCAAAAGCAGCAACATTGCCATCACGCCGACCGTCACCGCCAGCGCGGTGCGGTTTTTGTTGTTTTGCAAAGAGCGTAAAGCGGAAAGCAATTCATTCTTCTTCACGGTGTGCTCCCCTCCGCTGCCGTGGGAGCGGTGCCCAGTGTCTGCTGCAAAAAGCTAAGCGCTGCCTGCTTTTGGGCGGCGGTACAGCCCGCCGGGAAGGCAGCAACAACCTTTTTTACCACGACCTGCTGCCCGGCTTTTTCCAGCGTGACCGTCACGCTGGCATCAAGCCCGAACTGCTGGTGGCACTGTGCGGTACAGTACTCCGCCAACCGGGTCTCTGTCTCGGTCAGAATATCCGTTTCCAATGTATCCGACTGCATCGCAGACAGGACCGCCGGGGCTGTGCTCCCTGAAAAAGCGGTCAAAACCTTGCCCGGCAGCCGTGCAGCTGCGCAAGAAGGACTGCTAAAATATATAACCCGGCTGCGGCTTTTATGCACCGGCCTGCCCAGCTTTGCCCAGCAAAAAAACTGACCAGTTCCGCCCCGATGC
>ENA-OQIO01001229-OQIO01001229.1-human-gut-metagenome-genome-assembly--contig:-NODE-1229-length-12793-cov-2.794726_pt1 | contig 12793 bp, 15 predicted proteins | sample MGYA00242573_ERZ504737 | MGnify/ENA primary metagenome ERZ504737 (study PRJEB26092, sample SAMD00036203) | human gut metagenome | host: Homo sapiens | study: EMG produced TPA metagenomics assembly of... | reverse complement strand
GGTTCTCGCGGCGGTCTTCGCGCGCGGGACGGTCGCCGCGTTCGGTACGCGGCTTGTCGTTTGCACGGGATTCTTTTTTCTGCAGCACCTCGGGCGCGTACATGGGCACGGCCTTGGGCGCAGAAGCGGGTTCAACTTTCTTTTCGGGCTTGGGTGCGGCAGGCTTTTCCACCGGCTTGACCTCTTCGGCCTTGCCGTCGTCATAGCTCACGCGAACGCGTGCGGGCGCGCTGCCGATGCCGAGGAATCCGGCTTTCGCGCGCTCAAGAATTTCAACAGAAACGTCGTCTCTGTCCATCTTCAGCTGCGCGAGCGCGCTCTGGATGGCCTCGTCCTCCGTCTTGCCCGTTACGTCAATAAACTTGATCATTCAGACAAGCTCCTTACAATTATTCTCCGTAGTGCTCGGGGTCGTAGGAACGGCCGCGGGCATAGGGGCGGTCGCCGACGCGTCCGCTTTCGTTCGTGGAATTTTTCTTCTTCATGGATTTTGCAGCCTGCTTTTCCGCACGCTTTTCCTTGAGGCTCTTCTTCTCAGCCTCTTCGGCAGCGTACTTACGCTGCTGCTCGCGGGCGGCTTCCATGCGGCGCAGACGGTCATCGCGCTTCTGCTTTTCCTTCTCGCTGAGCTCGTCCTCCATGTGGCTCTTATAGTACTTGGTCAGAACCTTTTCCTGGATGGCGTAGAGCAGCGAGTTGACGATCCAGTAGACGCCGAGAGCCGCGGGCAGCGTAAAGCCGATCCACAGCGACATGAGCGGCATCATCCACATCATCATGCGGCTGGAGCGGGCCGCGGCGTCGTTGCCCTCAGCGGCGACGTTGCCGGCCATGGACGCCTTGGACTGCAGAAAGCTCAAAGCACCGGAAATGAACGGGATCAGCACAACGCCGATCACGGGCCAGCCGCCGGTGAAGAAATCCTTCCACACATCCCCCGGCATGACCGTGAGGTCAAGGCCGAGGAAATTGTAGTTCACGTTGAGAAGACCGTCAAACTTGCCGGAAAACTCCGCAAAGTTGTCGGAAATGAACTTGGCAAGGCCGATCTCCTCATAGCCCTTGCGCACGAGCTCGGCATTGTAGCCGAGGGTGGTGGCAAGGGTCGTGATCTCCGTCACGACGTCCTTAGAGAGCATCATGAAGCGGCTGAGCGGCTGACGGATGATGGAATACAGAGCGATGAGGATGGGGAAGGGCAGGAAGCTCCAGAGGCATCCGCTCATGGGGTTCACGCCCTCCTGTGTGTAGAGGAGCTGCATCTCCTCGTTCATGCGCGTGGGATTATTGGCGTATTTCGTCTGGATCTCTTTCACCTTGGGCTGGAAGAGATTCATGCGCATCATGCTCTTTTTCGACTTCATCTGGAAGGGCAGCGTGATGAGCTTCACGACGATCGTGAAGAGCACGAGAGCCCAGCCGTAGGAGCCGGTCAGCTCATAGAAGGTGCGCAGGACCCAGGCGAAGGGAACGCAAATGTAGTAGCCGATGGTTGACATTCTTCGGTTTCCTCCGTGGTTTTAGGTTCGGTCACGGGACCGGGTCGTAGATTTTTCCGCCCTTGTAGAACGGATGGCATCGCATGATACGCTTGAAGGCAAGCCAGCCGCCCTTGACCGCCCCGTACTTCTCGATCGCTTCGAGCGCGTATTGAGAGCACGTGGGGATAAAGCGGCAGCAGGGGGGACGGTAGGGTGAGATGGCCCTGCGGTAAAACCGGATGAGAAACAGCAGAAAGCGTTTCATGCCTGCGTCTCCCACAAATCGAGCTTTTTGCACGTTTTTTCAAACGCGCGCTTGAGCTCCCAGTAGTCCGCGTGGGCGGCCCTTGTGCGGGCGACGACGATGCAGTCGTAGCCCTGCTTCATCTTCCCCTGGCTCAGGCGGAAAATTTCGCGGATGCGGCGGCGGACGCGGTTGCGCACGACGGCGTGGCCGAGCTTGGTGCTGACCGTGACGCCGAGGCGGTTGTGTCCGAGCCGGTTTTTCCGGTAATACACCACAAGGCAGGACGAAACACCGGACTTGCCCTTGGCGTACATCCGGCGGAATTCGTAATTTTTCTTGACGGTGGTGGTGCTTTTCACGCGTGATCTCCCTGCTTTTGCGGATTTCTCCGCATAGCCTGCAAGGGACGGCGATCGAAACACATTCTCATCGGCCGTCCCTCATTGTTTCATGTGTAGCATACGATACGCAAGTTGCTCCCGCTTTAGTGGGTCAGACGGGCGCGGCCGCGTGCACGACGGCGGGCGATAACCTTGCGGCCGTTGGCAGTGGACATTCTCTTGCGGAAGCCGTGCTCCTTGGAGCGCTGGAGCTTCTTGGGCTGATAGGTGCGAGAAGTAGCCATTTCGTTTTACCTCCTGAAAAAAATTTTACCGGCAGCACCCCTTTTTGAGGCGCTGCACTTACTCGACGGCGGGCGGAGAAAGCTCCCCGCGGACCGCAGTTGATAAAAATAGTGCCGTATTGATGCGGCATACGGGGAGTATTATATCGGTTTTGCCGCATTCTGTCAACCAAAAATGCAAAATTGGTGCATGTTTCCATTTCCCGCAAAACCTTGTGGCGCGTATCGAAACATGCAACTATCTCTTGTGTCCTTTTGCCTGTTTTTCAGGGCTTTTGCACTGCAAAAAAACAGCGTTTTATATTTAGAATATGTGTTGCGTTCGCGCGCGTTTTTTGGTATAATGTAGGGAGTAAATTTTCGGCTGTCACAGCCGTTTATTCCAAAGAAAGAAAGGAGCGCTTCCGTGAACTCTGTTGCAGACATCTGGAAGATCGTTCTCTCCCGCCTCAGCCAGGACCTGTCCGAGACGACCATCTCCACGTGGTTCGACGAGTGGAGGCCGTGTCCATCAAGGACCGCACGCTCTATCTCCACTGCCCGAACGATTTTAAGCGCAGCACGATCGAATCCATGTTCTCTGACCGCATCAAGGATTCCCTGCGGGACATTTACTCCGCCGATTTCGACGTCAAGCTCCTCTCCACCGCGGAGAGCACCGCCCTTTTCGAGCCCGAGGTCAAAAAGTCCACCGCGCTGCTCGATTCCGGCGAATTCACGTTCGACACGTTCGTCGTCGGCGAATCGAACAAGATGGCCTATGCCGCCGCGCGCGCCGTGGCCGACGGCGTGGGGCACTACAACCCGCTATTTATCTACGGCGACTCCGGCCTTGGCAAGACGCACCTCATTTACGCCATCGCCCACCAGATCCGCACGACGCGCCCGTCGGCGAAGATCATCTACATCAAGGGCGATGATTTCATCAACGAATTCATCGAGCTCGTGCGCGCGGGCCGCGGCAGCGAATTCCGCGCGAAGTACCGCGACGCGGACCTGCTGCTCGTGGACGACGTGCAGTTTGTCGCGGGCAAGGAGCAGGTGCAGAACGAATTTTTCCATACGTTCAACACGCTCTACGAGGCCGGACGCCAGATCGTCCTGACCTCCGATCGCCCGCCCTCTGACATGCACCTTCTCGACGACCGCCTGCGCACGCGCTTTGAGTGGGGCTTACTTGTCGATGTGCAGCCGCCCGATTTTGAAACGCGCCTTGCCATCGTGAAGAATAAGGCCGCGCAGTGGGGCACCGTCATCGACGATGACATTGCGCGTTACATTGCCGAGAATGTCACGTCCACGTCCGCCAGCTCGAGGGCACGATGAACAAGATTCTCGCCTACCGCGACCTCATCGGGCGCGAGATGGACGCCGACGCCGCGCACCGCGCGGTCGAGGACTTTATGAAAAAGAACGCGAATCTCGCCCCCACGGCGGCGATGATCATCACCGAAACGTCACGCTACTTCGGCATCGACGAAGAGGTCATCAAGGGCCCGTCTCGAAGCCGCGAGGCCGTCAACGCCCGTCAGGCCGCGATGTACCTCGTGCGCCGCATGACGAATCTGTCGACGCCCGATATCGGCCGCGAGTTCGGCAAGCGCGACCATACGACCGTGCTCCACTCGCTCGAGCAGATCGAAAAGAAGATGAAATCCGATCCCGTCTTCAACCAGACGATCAAAGAGATCACGATTAACATCAACTCCAAGAGATAACAAAGTTTTCCACATTATCCACAGGGTTGTGCAGAGGGAAGCTGTGGAAACATTTTTTCAAAATTTTGGGTGTGGAAAGTGATAGAACTTTTCAACAGCCCATGAGGGATAAATTTTCCTTGCCATTTCGGGCTAAAATTGGGTTTTCCACATTTTTGCGCCCCTACTGCTGCTATTTCTAAAAACTATCCTTTTTCTTTTCCAAAAGAGAAAAAATCATCCGTTTTACGAAAGGAACGCCGCTATGAAATTCTCCTGCGAAAAGCTGCTGCTGCAAAATGCAGTCAATACCGCCTCCCGCGCCGTCGCGGCGAAAAGCTCCATCCCTGCGCTCGAAGGACTGCTGCTGACCTGCGGCGGCGAGAGCCTGACCGTTTCGGGCTACAACATGCAGACCGGCATCCGCACGAAGTTTGCCGCCGAGGTCGAGGAATCCGGCGAGCTGGTCGTCAACGCCCGCCTGATCGGCGAGATCTTAAGAAGGCTGCCCGACGACGTCGTGACCTTCACCGCGAACGAAAAATTTTTGATCCACCTGACCTGCGGCGACGCGGATTTCGACATCATGGGCCTCTCCGCCGCCGATTTCCCCGAGCTGCCCGAGGTCGAGGAGAAGTACGCCGTCCAGATCGCCGAAAAGACGCTCAAGACCATGATCCAGCAGACGAGCTTCGCCGTTTCGACGAACGAGGCGCGCCCCGTGCACATGGGCTCGCTGTTCGAGGTATCTGCCGAGGGGCTGACCGTCGTCTCCGTCGACGCTTCCGCCTTGCGCTTCGCAAGGAAGCGCTTGAAAAGATCGAGGGCGGCGCGTTCTCGTTCGTCGCGCCCGGCACGGCGCTCAATGAGGTCGAGCGCATCTGCGAGGAGATCGACGAGGTCGTGACCATCACGCTCGGCCAGCGCCATATTCTCTTCGAGGTCGGTGAGACCGAGCTCATCTGCCGCCGCTTAGAGGGTGAATTCCTCGATTATAAGAACGCCATCCCGCGCAGAAACCCCATCAACGTCGTCGTCGACACGAAGACGATGCTCCAGAGCCTCGAGCGCGTGAGCGTCGTCATCAGTGAAAAGCTCAAGAGCCCCGTGCGCTGCCAGTTCGGCGAGGACAAGGTGACGATGTCCGCCAAGACCGCCAACGGCGACGCAAAGGACGTCTGCCGCATCGCGGGCGACGGTCAGGGGCTTGAGATTGGCTTCAACAACCGTTATCTGATGGACGCGCTGCGCTACGCGCCCGCCGACACCGTGAGAATGGAGCTCAACACCGGCATTTCGCCGGCCATCATCGTTCCCGTCGAGGGCGAAGAGAACTTCCTCTACATGGTGCTGCCCGTGCGCCTGAAGGCAAATTGAGACAAAAAACTGAATCCATATCGTATAAATGGTACAACGATTTCTGATAGGAATCGCTTTGTAAAGGACTTTTTATGACTGACATTACTATCACCACGGAATTTATCAAATTGCAGGACCTCTTGAAGCTGGCGAATTTAGTCGGCACGGGCGGCGAGGCGAAGATCCTCATCCAGAACGGCGACGTTTCGGTCAACGGCGAGGTCTGCACGATGCGCGGCAAGAAGATCCGTCCGGGCGACACGGTCGCCTTCGACGGCAAAGAGCTGACGGTCTCCTATGCGAATTGACGCGTTGGCGCTGCGGAACTTTCGCAATTACGACGCGCTGAATGTCACGTTCGCGCCGGACTGCAACGTCATCGTCGGTGAGAACGCGCAGGGAAAGACGAATCTCTTGGAAGCAATCGTCTATCTCTCTTCCGCCCGTTCGCCGCGCGCGAGGGCGGAAAAAGAGCTCATTTCTTTTGGCAAGAGCGAATGCAGCATCAAGGCGAACGCGTTTGCGCGCAACCGGGATTTTCTGCTCGAGATCGCGCTCGCCGCGGGGAGAAGACGAAAAATTCTCATCAATAAGGTGCCCGTGAAAAAGGGGAGCGACCTCAGCGACGTGCTCGGCGCGGTCTACTTCTGTCCGGAGGATCTGCTGCTGATCCGCGACGGCGCGGCGGCGCGGCGCAAGTTCATGGACGACGCGCTCTGCCAACTGCGCGCGCGCTACGCGCAGGCGCTCAGCGACTATCACCGCGCCTACGAGCACAAAACGCGCATTCTGCGCGACAGCGAGGAGTATCCGTCGCTTCTTGATACTTTGCCGGAATTTGACCTGCGCATGGCGCAGAGTGGAGCGGTCGTCATCTACTACCGTGCGCGGTTCTGCGAGCGATTGAAGGAATATGCGGGCATCGCGCACCGCGAATGCTCCGGCGGCAGGGAAGAGCTGGGCGTCGAATACCAGACGGTTTCGACCATTTCAGACCCGCTCGCGCCAATTGAAACGATTTACGACCAGCTGCGCGCGCATCAGGCATCGCACGCGGCGGCGGAACGGGCATCAAGAATGTGCCTTTCCGGCCCGCATAAGGACGATATCGCCGTGACGATCGGCGGCGTGAACGCAAGGCAGTTTTCGTCTCAGGGCCAGACCCGCACGGCGGCGCTGGCGTTCAAGCTCGCCGAGCGGGAGATTTACCGCGAGATCACATCCCGCACACCGCTGTTATTGCTCGACGACGTGCTGTCCGAGCTGGACCCACGGCGGCAGGAATATGTGCTCAACCGCATCCTTGGCGGGCAGGTGTTTATCACGTGCTGTGAAGAGGATAGACTTGGGACTTGCTCAGTGGCAAGGTGTTTCACATCGCCGATGGGAAAGTTGTATAGCCGCGCTTTGCGCGGAAGTTTGTCCCGTGCGTCACGGGACTGCCCCACAAAGGGATAATCTCTTTTGGAAGAGAATACCCCCTTTGGAACCCCAAGAGAAACACGAGGGGCCTTCCCCCTCGACCCCGCTTACATTGCCAGTTTGTAGCTTGAATGACTGCACGCGCTGCGCAGTGTGGGTGCGGTGTACATGGCTTCGCATGAATCTTCTGCAAGTCGTGACCAGTCGCAACCGCGCCTTACTACCGTGAGGCGCGAGTGACGGTAGTTGGGCGGCAGACTGCGTGTCGAATACGCATTGCTTCGCTCACCGCATTGATGAGACTGGCGATAGACGGAAATTACTGCGCACTTCTACAAGATAGGCAAAGCGACAGCGAAGATAGAAGCAAACCAAGTCGTTTAGATACACTGCTTGGCAGGCACTATCATTCCGGAGGCATAAGAGTCGTTCAAAATCGAGCTGACAATCAGACGCCTTTCTTTTGGACGGGCACCCGCCCGTTTTCTTTCCACGGAAAGAAAATGGGGGGTGCATTAACGCGGCATAAATGCCGCAAAACGCTTCGCACCTGTGCGAAAAAGGACCGCGCCCCTTTCGGGCGCGCCACAAGGAGACCTCTATGTACCTGCACATCGGCAACAATGTCATGCTGCCAGAAAAGCACATCATCGGCGTCTTTGATCTCGAGATCACGTCGCAATCGAAGAGAACATCAGAATTTCTTAGGCGGGCAGAGGACGAAAGTCTGGTCATCGACGCCTGCGAGGACATTCCCAAGTCCTTTCTGGTGTGCGACCACCCGTATCACCCGCAATTGGTTTATTTATCCGAGCTTTCGAGCCAAACACTGCAAAAGAGAATGGAGGAGCAGACATGAAGATCCCCGTTGCTTTGACAATGCTGGCAAGTCCCTTTTCCCTTCCCCACAATGAGCGCTGGATACTGCCCATCGCGCTCGGCTTTTTCACGCTGCTGACGGTGTATTTCACGTGGCGGCTCAAAACGGACGAGGGCGACAAGTGGCTCTTTCGGAAGAAAATGAAGGTGTCGGCGCTCTTCTGGCTTGCATGCGAAGTGCTCTGGCAGTTCCACGGTGCGGATTCGACGTTTCCCGTCGGGCCGATCACGGGCATTTTGTTCCTATACCTAATGAGTCAGGCGCTTGTATACGGCGTCTATTGGCTAATTAAGAGAAAGAAAACAACAGCCGCGATGTAAGCGGCTTTCCCATCAAAATAGTGCTCGAGGCAGGGAGAAACGGGCCGGAAAGGGCTCCGACCCGGTTCTTCCTGCCTGATGACGAAAGGAGAACCCAAATGGCAGAAAATGAGATCCTGCAATCCACGGCGGTGGATGAAAACAACGACTATAACGCCTCGGAAATTCAAGTTCTCGAGGGCTTGAGGCGGTGCGCAAGCGCCCGGGCATGTACATCGGCTCGACGTCGGTGAGCGGCCTGCACCACCTTGTCTATGAAATTGTGGATAACTCCATCGACGAGGCGCTCGCGGGCTACTGCACGGAAATTCAAGTGACGATCAACGAGGGCAACACCATCACCGTTGTGGATAACGGCCGCGGCATTCCGGTCGACATTCAGGCGCAGACGGGCCGTCCCGCGCTCGAGGTCGTCTACACCGTGCTGCACGCAGGCGGCAAGTTCGGCGGCGGAGGCTACAAGGTCTCCGGCGGTCTGCACGGCGTCGGCGCGAGCGTCGTCAACGCGCTGTCCGAATGGCTGACGGTGCAGGTGCACAAAAACGGCAACATCTACGAGATGAAATTTTCCCGCGGCAAGATCACGCAGGAGATGACCATCATCGGCTCCACCGACCACACGGGCACGACCGTTACGTTCAAGCCCGACCCCGAGATGTTCGAAGAGCTCGAATACTCCTACGAAACGCTGCACACCCGCATGCGCGAAGAGGCATTTTTGAATGCGGGCCTTCGCATCACGATCGAGGATAAGCGCCTTGAGAGTGAAGAAAAGCCCGAGAGCGAGCGCCGTGACTCGATGTGCTACGAGGGCGGTATCCGCGAATTCGTCACGTGGCTCAACAAGAAGAAAGAGCCGCTGCACAATAACGTCATCTACATGAGCGGCATGAAGGGCGATTCGTTCGCAGATTGGCGCTCCAGTATGACGACGGCTATCAGGAAAATATCCTGTCGTTCGCTAACAACGTCCACACGCCCGAGGGAGGCATGCACGAGACCGGCTTCAAGGCCGCGCTCACGCGCGTTTTGAACGCTACGGCATCAAAAACGGCATCATCAAAGAGGGCGACAAGGTCAGCGGCGAGGACTGCCGCGAGGGCCTGACCTGCGTCATCTCCGTCAAGCTCACGAACGCGCAGTTCGAGGGCCAGACGAAGGCAAAGCTCGGAAACAGCGAGATCCGCACACTGGTCGACGGCATCGTCTCCGACCGGCTGATGCAGTTCCTTGAGGAGAACCCCGTCGTGGCGCGCACGATCTTAGATAAGGCCATGACGGCCAACCGCGCGCGAGAGGCCGCGCGCAAGGCGCGCGAATCCATCCGCCGCAAGAGCGCCCTCGGCGGCGCGGCGATGCCCGACAAGCTGCGCGACTGCAACGAAAATAACCCCGAGCTCACCGAGCTCTACATCGTAGAGGGCGACTCGGCAGGCGGCAGCGCCACGCAGGGACGCGACTCGCGCTTCCAGGCGATCCTGCCGCTCTGGGGCAAGATGCTCAACGTCGAAAAGGTGCGCGCCGACAAAATTTACGGCAACGACAAGCTCCAGCCCGTCATCATCGCGCTCGGCGCCGGCCTTGGCGAAGATTTCGATATCAATAAGCTCCGCTATCACAAGGTCATCATCATGGCGGATGCCGATGTCGATGGCTCGCACATCCGGACGCTGCTCTTAACGTTCTTCTTCCGCTATATGCGCCCGCTCATTGAAAACGGCTATGTCTATGCCGCGGTGCCGCCGCTTTTCAAGCTGACACGCGGCAAGACGCAGCGCGTTGCCTTCTCGGACGAGGAGCGCGACGCCGTTTCCGCCGAGCTGCGCGGCGACAATCCGAACGCAAAGGTCGATATTTCGCGCTTCAAAGGTCTTGGTGAAATGAACCCGCATGAGCTGTGGGAGACGACCATGGATCCCGAAAAGCGCACGCTCAAGCGCATCACGCTCGAGGACGCGGTGCTCGCCGACGAGACGTTCACGGTGCTGATGGGCGAGAAGGTCGAGCCGCGCAAGGAATTCATCGAACAGAACGCGAAATACGCGGTCAATCTGGACTTTTAAGAGAGGAGGACGAAGAAAATGGCACACAAAAACGTGGATTACAAACCCGAAGACATTCAATTCCCCAACCAAAAGATCGTGCAGAGCGAGCTCGTGCACGAGATGCAGTCCTCCTACATCGAATACGCGATGTCGGTCATCGTCGGGCGCGCGCTGCCCGACGTGCGCGACGGCTTGAAGCCCGTCCACCGCCGCATCCTGTACGCCATGTATGAAGACGGTTTGACGAGCGACAAGCCCTTCAAAAAGTCGGCGACCTGCGTCGGCGACGTGCTGGGCCGCTATCATCCGCACGGCGACGCTTCCGTTTACGACGCTTTGGTCCGTCTGGCGCAGGACTTCTCCATGCGCTATATGCTCGTCGACGGCCACGGCAACTTCGGTTCCATTGATGGCGACCCTCCGGCCGCCTACCGATACACCGAGGCCAGAATGTCGAAGATCGCGAACGAAATGCTGCGCGACATCGATAAGGAGACCGTCGACTGGGACCCGAACTTCGATGAGAGCCGCAAGGAGCCCCGCGTGCTGCCCGCGCGCTTCCCGAACCTGCTGGTCAACGGTTCTTCCGGTATCGCCGTCGGCATGGCGACGAACATCCCACCGCACAACCTGACCGAGGTCATCAACGCCTGCGTCTGCGTGCTCGACAATCCCGAGGCGACGCTTTATGACCTGATGCAGCACGTCACAGGCCCCGATTTCCCGACCAAGGGCATCATCATGGGCCGCAGCGGCATCCGCGCAGCGTATGCCACGGGCCGCGGCAAGATCATTCTGCGCGCCCGCACGGAATTTGAAGAATTTGGCCGCGACCGCACGCGCATCATCGTCACCGAGCTTCCGTATCAAGTGAACAAGCGCATGCTCATCAAGAACATGGCCGACCAGGTGAACGACAAGCGGTTGGAGGGCATTTCCGACATTCGCGACGAGACCGACCGCACGGGTATGCGCATCGTCATTGAAGTCAAGCACGACGCGAATCCGCAGGTGGTCCTGAACCGCCTCTTCGCGCAGACGCAGTTACAGACGAGCTTTGCCATCAACATGCTGGCGCTCGTCGACAACCAGAAGCAGCCGAAAATTCTGTCCCTGCGCCATATCATCGACGAGTATCTTACCTTCCAGGAAGAGCTCATCACGCGCAGAACGCAGTATGACCTCAAAAAGGCGCGCGAGCGCGAGCACCTGCTGCAAGGCCTGCTGATCGCGCAGGACAACATCGACGAGGTCATCCACATCATCCGCACGAGCTACGACGACGCGAAGGAAAAGCTGATGGAACGCTTCTCGCTCTCCGATATTCAGGCGCAGGCCATTCTCGATATGCGCCTGAAGGCCTTGCAGGGCCTCGACCGCGAAAAGCTCCAGAACGAGTACGACGAACTGGAAAAGAAGATCGCGTACTTTGTCGAGCTCCTTTCGAACGAGACGATGCTCAAGGGCGTTTTGAAGGATGAACTTCTTGAAATTCGCGATAAGTACGGCGATGAGCGCAAGACCGAAATTCAGGAGGTCGAGGACGAGATCGACATTGAAGACCTCATCGAGGAGGAGCAGTGCGTCTTCACCCTGACCCGCAACGGCTACATCAAGCGCACGAGCGCGAGCGAATACACCGCGCAGAGTAAGGGCGGCATGGGCAAGAAGGGCATCACCACCCGCGACGAGGACACGGTGGTCGACGTGTTCACCGCCTCGACCCACGACTATATCCTCTTCTTTACGGACACCGGCAAGGTGTACCGCAAGAAGGGCTATCAGATCCCCGAGAGCGGCAAGCCGCCAAGTACAAACATCGTCAACATCATCCAGGTGGAGACGGGCGAGCGCGTGCAGGCGATGATCCACTTCCGCGACCTGAACGCCGAGAATCTGTTCCTCACCATGGTGACGCGCAACGGCACGGTGAAGCGTCTGCCGGTCGAGACGCTCAAGAACCTGCGCAACAACGGCATCCGCGCGCTGAACCTCGACGAGGGCGACGAGCTGGTGAGCGTGCGCGAGACGGACGGCGAGCAGAAGATTCTGATCGCACGCACGACGGTATGGCGGTCGTCTTTGACGAGACCGATGTCCGTGCGATGGGCCGCACGGCGGTCGGCGTGCGCGGCATCAAGCTGCGCGAGGGCGACTACGTCGTCGGCGCCGCCCGCGCCCAGGAGGGCAAGGAAGTCCTGACCATCACCGAAAAGGGCTACGGCAAGAAGACGCCGGTCGAGGAATACCGCATCACGAACCGCGGCGGTCTCGGCATCAAGAACTACATGGTCACGGAGAAGACCGGCGGCATCGTCGGCGTCAAGGTCGTGGACGGCAGCGAGGATCTGCTGCTCGTCACGCGCGCGGGTATCCTCATCCGCACGCCGGTCGAGGCGATCCGCACCACTGGCAGAGCCACGCAGGCGTGATCGTCATGCGCTTCAAGGAAGAGGGAGACAGCGTCATTCCATGGCGCTCACAGAGCATGAGGAGGATGACGAGGCGTAAGGCCTCGGCCCTCTTTTCCGCGCGTCGCGCGGAGGGGTGGCAGCGCCTTTGGCGCTGCACGGGAAAGGGGGCCATTCTCTCACGTGAGAGAATGCCCCCTTGGACCCCCAAGAGAACGCAAGGGGCGCCGCCCCTTGACCCCGCACATTGGCAGTCTGTAGCTTGAAGAACTGCACGCGCTGCGCAGTGTGGGTGCGGTGTACATG
>ENA-OQIO01001228-OQIO01001228.1-human-gut-metagenome-genome-assembly--contig:-NODE-1228-length-12807-cov-2.174211_pt1 | contig 12807 bp, 15 predicted proteins | sample MGYA00242573_ERZ504737 | MGnify/ENA primary metagenome ERZ504737 (study PRJEB26092, sample SAMD00036203) | human gut metagenome | host: Homo sapiens | study: EMG produced TPA metagenomics assembly of... | reverse complement strand
CGCGTAGATGCAGACGAAACCGCATACTATATGGTTCGCATAAGCAATTTCTCAGTATTCTGCATCAACTATATTTTCATGAGTTTCTTCGCAACCTATGTTTGGTTGACAGTGAGCAAACATCAGCATCGCAAACCAGCCGCATTGCGTGCTGTCTACGCATTATCCGTAATTGGAATTCTCTTACTTATCATCACACAATTCACTGGCCTTTTCTACTATTTCGATGACCACAATCTTTACCATTGCAGTAATTTCTATCTTCTTTCGCAGGCAATTGCGGTCCTGGGAATCGCATTATGCCTCTTCATGCTGATCTCATATCGCAAGAACCTTGATCGCATTATTTTCCTTTCCATGATGTCGTTCTTCGTGCTACCAGTATTGGCGACCATCTACCAAGCACTGGCATACAGTTTTTCATTGCAATGTTTGGCGATCGTGATTTCCACACAGATCATGTTCGTCATGGACACCGTGGAAATGAACATGCGATTCCACTCGCAACAGGCCGCCTACGAAAAAGCACGGTACGAAGCCGAACATGACGGCATGACCGGTTTGCTGAACAAAGAAGCGGGATGGAAACGCATGCGCAAATACTTCGACCGCATGGATTCGCACGACGAAGCGATGCTGATGTTCGTCGACATCGACGATTTCAAAACCATCAACGACACATACGGACACACAGTCGGCGATTTCTGGATCCGCGAGGTCGCATCCCAACTTCGGCACATCTACCGGCAAGATGACATCATCTGCCGATACGGCGGTGACGAATTCTTGGCGCTTATTCGCAACACCGCCAGCGAACAGGTGCTCGAAACCACGCTGGGCATGTTCTTCCAACAGTTGGCACGCACCTCGGAACAGCACGGGCAAGACGTGCATTGCAGCGTAGGCGTGTGCCGCATTGCAGCCGCTGACGGTGCCAGCTTGGCACGGGGCGCGCCGATGGAGACGCGATCGGAAGCGTGGATTTCGACCAATGCGTCACACAGGCCGACTTGGCGCTGTACGAAACCAAACGATTCAACAAAGGAACGTTCACCGTCTACAACTACGACCGTTCCCAGCCAGCACCCGCAAATATCCGCGCCTAAATGAGCAGCTTCAGCTTTCCGGCAATTCCTGCGCTGGGCAACCGTGCAATACGGAAAGCATCGCCCGCTTTTCCTGCAAAGTGACGGTCAGCCCGTACTTGTCTTTCACGCCAATCTGCCGAGCCACGTAATCGCAACGGTATTCACTGTTCGTCGCAGCCAGTATGCGGCCGAAGCGGAACCCTTCTGCTGATTCGCGGGCCCATCCACGGCCAGCAGATTGTACATGTCGTTGCCGAATTGGTACAGCTTCGCATGATCCCACGTGTTCGCGCCCGACTGCCACGCATTTTCCAACGCGACCACATGATCGATCTGCACCGCCGAAGACGTTTTCACTCCACGTACGAATTGGATGGTCTGACCGGTATACGGATCGTCAAGCGTGCCCGACGCAACCTGGCAGCTACGGCCGTTCTTATATTGCACGTCCGTCAGATCGCGCGCGAGCACGTCTTCGCGCACGTCGCAACCGTTGCCATCGTCATCGGTTTCGCGGAATCCGAACGCATCGCGATCATATCCGGCCTTGCTGGGATTGTCGTCGACGGTAAGTTTTTCCAACGTTTCCGCAGCTGTGCCGGTTGCCGTGTACTCGCCGGTGATTTCGCCTACGGTCGGATTGACTTTCGGCAGCAGCATGCCGATAGTGACGCCGATTACCGCAACGACTACCAGCAAAATAAGAATACGTTCCAGCGGACCGTCGGCGTTGATCCAACTTTTTTTTGAACCGCTTGCCGGCCCGCTGGATATCACGCACGTCGCGTTCAATATTCCGATAATTATAAGAATTACGATTATTCTTTCGAGGCATAATTATTAAAATAATACGAAATTACGGAATTACGGAATTACGGAGTATCAGGCGTACGTGAACGTCATCGGATCATGTCCGGCGCGCGTCGGACCGTCAAGCGCGTCGATCGCGGCATGTTCTTCAGGGGTGAGCACGAATCCAAACAAATCGAGATTCTGCTTCTGCCGATCCGCATGTACCGACTTGGGGATGATGATCGTGCCATTTTCGATATGCCAACGCAGAATCACCTGCGCAGGGGTAACCCCATGCTCCGCTGCGATGCGCTCAATCGCACCATTTCCGGCGTTCAAATCAGCACCGCGAGCCATCGGCGAATATGCTTCCACGGCAATGCCGTGCGCCTTGCAATAGTCCACGACCTCGCGCTGCTGCCAAGTCGGATGCAGCTCAATCTGGTTGACGGCAGGATATTCGCCGGTCTCCTCATGCAAGCGGTCGAGATGCTCGGGCAGGAAATTGCACACACCCAGCGTGCGCACGCGCCCCTCCGCGCGGAATTCCTGGAACGCCTTCCACGTTTCGCTGGAACGCCAGTCGAACGGGGTGGGCCAATGCAGCATGTACATGTCGACATAATCGAGCTGCAGCAAGCCAAGCTGGCGGTCGAACGCCTTGCGTGCGCTGTCATACCCCTGCTCGGAATCGCGCAGTTTCGTCGTAACCCACAGGTTTTTGCGCTGCTCACCTTCCGTGAATCCCGCATTGTTCAGCGCGCGACCCACGCCGGCCCTCATTGTTGTACCCCGCCGCGCCGTCGATATGACGGTAGCCGGCTTCCAGCGCACTCTCCACTACGGGGGTAACGCCTCATCGTCGATACGCAGCACGCCCAAGCCGATCTGCGGAATCAGATTGCCGTCGTTCAATGTGACCATGGGGGTATGGAAGGTTTCCATGCGTTGTCCTTTCGAAGGCTGTGTTTCAGGCGATTATTCTCAACCGTTCTTATGCTTGTTCCAGCTTAGCCGCAGGTCGCCGCAATTCGGCCATATTTCGTGGCACATGCTCGCATTGCGTCTTGGAACGGTTCGGACGCGCCGTTGCATGAGTCGCGCATATGCCCACAGATGATATGCGCGTACGTAACATAACCGCGCAGTCTCGTGCGCTATAACATTGCTCGGATAAGAGGGCGACGAACATGAACAGTACAGACGACGCGAACGATATGGACGGCATGGGAGGCATGGTCAATGCGGGTGCGACGGATGGCGTGGAATGCTGGGAAACGGCACGGGCGAATCACGATTTCTCTTCCCGCCACGGCACGCGCTTGCCGGCATGCTTGGACCTGCTTTTGTGGCGGCCGTCGCCTACGTGGATCCCGGCAATGTGGCGGCGAATATCACATCCGGCGCGAGGTACGGATATCTGCTGGTGTGGGTGCTGGTACTCGCCAATTGTATGAGCGTGCTCATTCAATATCAGTCCGCAAAACTTGGTATCGTCACCGGAAAAAGTCTTCCCGAAATCCTGGGAGAACGACTTGGCGACGGCGGTCGATTCATGTTTTTCATGCAAGCGGAAGTCATTGCAATAGCGACTGATCTTGCGGAAGTAATTGGCGGCGCAATCGCACTGAAATTATTATTTGGACTTCCGCTTTTTATTGGTGGGTGCATAATCGGCATTATTTCTACGGTCTTGCTTATTTTTCAAAAGAGTGCCACGCATCATATTTTTGAAAAGCTGATTATCGCATTGCTGCTGGTGATTACTTTTGGATTTATTGCAGGCCTTTTTATTGATCCACCAAATCCTGCGCAAGTTTTGCAAGGTCTTGTTCCGCATTTCAAAGGAACCGAAACGGTATTGATGGCAACTTCCATGCTGGGCGCCACGGTGATGCCGCACGCGATTTACCTGCATTCCACGCTGGTGAACGACCATTACGTGCCAGGAGAGCCCAAACCGAGCGTAAAGACCCTGCTACACGGAAGCAAAATAGACGTGTTCTGGGCATTATTACTTGCTGGATCGGTGAATCTTGCACTATTGATTCTTGCGGCGAATTCATTGCATGGCATGACCGGCACGGATACGATCGAGGGTGCGCAACAGGCCATTCAGCATGTGCTAGGTCCGGTGATCGGCACGATTTTCTCGGTCGGACTGCTGGCTTCCAGCCTGAGTTCCACGTCGGTCGGCACATATGCGGGCGCCGAAATCATGCATGGACTGCTGCGGATCAAAGCGCCGATGTGGGCATGCCGCGTGGTGACGCTCGTACCGGCGTTGGTGGTGTTGTGGTTTGCTAAGAATCCGACGGAAGCGCTGATCATAGGGCAAGTTGTGCTGTCGATCGGCATTCCATTTGCGATTATTCCGTTAATGAAATACACGCACGACCGTTCTTTAATGGGCGATTATGTGGATGGTCCGGTGAAATTCGCGATCAATATGGTAGTTGTTTCGCTGATTGTCACACTTAACGTGATTCTTGTAATTCTCACGCTCTCCGGTCGTTCCTGATGTGGGTCCCATTTCGGTGTCCGCACGGTCGACCGGCGCAGCCGCCCGCGCAGGAATTGCCGGAACACCGAGGTTGATTCGGGTCTGCACAAACATCGCGAGCTGCGTCGCGAAGCCAACGATACGAAATCAACGGCACAAAGGGCGATAGCGCGAAATCAACGGTACAAAGGGCGATAGCGCGAAATCAACGGTACGAAAGCCGACGGCACGAAACCAACGGCGAGCTACACGCGCGTGGTGGCACGGGCGATCACGTGCGACTGGGTGGTGATGTAACTCGGCTCCAGCACACGCGTGCCGTCGATCCGGTCGAGAATGCGGCTGACCGCAGTCGGCGCAATCCAGTCGAGACAAGAATCCATGGTGGTCAGCGGAGGCTGGAAATATGCGGCTTCTTCAATATTGTCGAAGCCGATCACCTGCATCTGTTCAGGCACGGAAATGCCGTTCGCAGCCAAAGTGAACAGCGCACCCAACGCAAGCTGGTCATTGAACGCCACAATACCGTCGAATGGAATCCCGGAATCAATAAGCTGCTGCGTAATGCGAGCGCCGGAACCAATCGTCCAATCCTGCCCAGTGCTCATTACCAGTCGGGAATCGAATGCCGCTCCCCGCGCGGCGCACGCTTCGAGCACGCCGCGAAGTCGCAGTTGCGCATTGCCTTCCACTGCTTCACGCACGGAATCGATATGCTCCGGTTCGGTTCGCGATCCGACCACCGCGAGCCGGGTTGCGCCATGGTCGAACAGGTATTCGGCTGCGAGTCGGGCTTCCTGAATATCGTCGGGGGTAACATGGTCGGCTTTGCCGTGTGTGGAACGCGCGCCCACGCATACGAGCGGATAGTCCACGTCCAAGTCCGCCGCTTCAAGGTTTTCGACTTCGGAGATCGACAGGATCATGCCGTCCGAGACGGTGGTGTTGAAGTTGCGCAGGAGTGATTGCGCTCCTTGTGCGGATCCTTCGGCGTAGGTGGTGACGTATACGGAGTAGCCGTAGCCGCGGGCCGCGTCGATTACGCGGTTGGCGAGCTCCGACAGGTATGGGGCGGTCAATGTTGGTACGGCGAGTGTGATGAAACCGGTTTTGCCGCGGTTGAGATTGCGCGCGGACACGTTCACGCGGTATCCGAGTCGGTCGATGACTTCCTGGACTTTTTCTCGCGTGGAGTCGGTCATACGGCCGGAATGGTTGATCACGTTGGATGCGGTTTTGAGTGAAACGCCTGCCTCTTCGGCCACGTCTCGTAGGGTGACGCGTTTTTTTGTCCGGCTTCGGCTCCGGCTTTGACTCGCCCATGTTCGTCTCCGTGATTGTTGAATATGCCGGTAAAAAGTTTACCAGTTATGGCAAGCCCGCCATTCTTGAGTTTCAGAATGGCGGGCTCAGGTTGTGTGAGATTGTTGTGTTACGCAATCAATTGCGCGAAATTGCGCGAAATTATGCGGAATTATGCGCGCTTTACGACGAGTACGCCGTTGCGATGCACGGTGTAGCTGCCCGTCTGTGCCTCTGCTTCCGCTTGGAACAGGTAGATTGGTTCGCCTTCGATGCCCTGCAATGCGATTTCTTTCTTGCCGCGCGGCAGATAGAAATCGAAGGTTGCGTCGGCGGACTTGCGCACGGTGTGCAGTACGTCGGAATCGGCCGGATTGGCGACATTTGCGGAATCTTCCACGATATTCTCGCGCACGAATTCCGTAAGATCGGCGACGTTGAGATCGCAGCCGACGAAGTATGTTTCGCCGGAACGTACGGATTGCGGGTGATTGCGGCGGTGCCGTCGAGTTCCCATTCGTCGGCTTCTTCACCTTCGTAGGTGGCCAATACCTGCACGCGTTCGCCGTCGACGTTCACGTCGTTCTGCCACAGGCGGGTGACCGCACCGGAGCTCAAACGAATTTCGGACGGTTCGCCTTCTGCTTCCGCGCCGAGAATGTTGAATTCCTCGCCGCGAATACCCAGCATTTCGCGCAGCAGGCCGTCGCCGGCTCCCGGGTATCCGCCGAGCCAGGTGTGGAAGTTTTCGTCGATCAGTCCGGTTGCGTAACCGATGACCACACGGCCGCCGGCAGCTGCGAAATCGGCCAAACGCTGCGTGTCTTCGGCACTGAGCATGATCACAGTCGGCAATATGACGGTCTTGTACGAGCTCCAGTCGTAGGCGAGCGGCACGATGTCGGCGCGCGAGCCGCGTCCAGGAACGCGCGGTACCAGTCGCGCACGTCATGCCAGTGGTTGAGTTTCATGCTCGGCAGGGTCTGGGAGCGGGTGGCCCATTCCGATTCGGCGCTGAAGAGGATCGCCGTGTCGGAGTGCGCCAATTCGGTGCCCTGCACGCCGGCGTCGGCGAGCGTGTGCAGCGATGCGCCCAGCTCGCACACCTGGCGGAACAGCTTCGTGTCCTCGCCGGCGTGCGGAACCATGGCCGAATGGAACGCTTCGGCACCGAACGCGGACGCGCGCCACTGGAAGAAGTTGATGGCGTCGGCGCCCATGGCCACATGGGCCAGGGAGTCACGCACGGTCTCGCCCTTGCGCTTGCGGGTGTTGAGCGGCTTCCACTGCACCGCCGAGGTGGAGTGTTCCATGACGTACCACGGCTTGCCGAGCGCGAGCGAATCCATGAGCGCGTCGGAGCAGGCCAGCTCGTCGAGGTGGGATTCGCCCTCGTGGAAGTAGTGGTCGTTGGATACGAAGTTCACTTCCTCGGCCCAGGCGGCGTAGTCCATGCAGCACTGGTCGGTGGAGACCATGAAGTTCGTGGTGAACGGCTTGTCGGGGCAGATTTCGGCGATCGCGTCGCGTTCGGCCTTGTAGAAGTCGAGGAGCATGTCGTTGCCGAACCGTTCGAAGTCGAGCTTCTGGCCGGGGTTGACCATCGAGTCGGCGCCCATGAACCGTGGGATGAGCACTTCGTCGAAGCCATTCATCTCCTGGCCCCAGAAGGTGGTGCCCCACGCCTGGTTGAGCGCGCCGATGGTGCCGTACTTGCGGCGGCACCACGCGCGGAAGGCGTCGAGCGCGTTGTCGGAGTAGTCCTCGCGGTTGTTCCAACCGTATTCGTTGCCCATATGCCATGCGGTCACATACGGTTAGTGCCGTACCGTTCGGCGAGCTTGCGGCACAGGGTCAGCGCATATTCCTTGAATACCGGGCTGGTCGGGCTCCACGATTGGCGCGAGCCGGCGTTGACGGGGTGGCCGTACTTGTCACGCGGAAGGACCTCCGGGTGGCTTTCGTACAGCCACAGCGGCGCGGTCGCCGTCGCGGAGGCCAGGTCGACCGCGATGCCGGCATTGCCGAGTTTGTCGATGATGCGGTCGAGCCAGCCGAAATCCCAACGATCCTCGGTGGGTTGGATGCGATCCCAGCTGAAGATGGCGAGGGCCACGGTGTTGACGCCGGCCTGCTTCATCAGGCGGATGTCGTCGTCCCAGATGTCCTCGGACCATTGGTCGGGATTGTAGTCGCCACCGAAGGCGATGCCGCGGCCATCCGCGGTCAGCAGTTTCGGCCATTCGAAGTTGCGTCGCATGCTCTCCTCTTTTCCTTGCGAGACTTCCTCTTCACGGAAGGTATTGTTCAATCATTCTTTGACTGCGCCTGCGGCGAGGCCGGACTGCCAGTACTTCTGCAGGCACAGGAACGCGATCACCAACGGATGATCGTGACCAGCGAGCCCGTGATCACCAGGTTCTGGATCGCCTGCCCGCCAGCGGTGGACGCCTGGTCCTTCCACTGGTTCAGACCGATCGTGAGCGGATACCAGTTCGAGTCCTTGAGCATGATCAACGGCAGGAAGTAGTTGTTCCACGTCGCCACGATCGAGAACAGGGCCGTGGTCACGATGCCCGGCGCGAGCAATGGCAGCGACACCTGGAAGAACGTGCGCAACTCGCCCGCGCCGTCCACGCGAGCGGCCTCGAGCAGCTCGGTCGGCACGGCCTGCTCCGAGAAGATCCACATCAGGTACAGGCCGAACGTGGACACCAGGGACGGGATGATCAGGCCCACGGCGTGTTTCGTCAGGTTCAGCTTGGCGAACAGCAGGAACTGCGGGACCGCCAGCGCGATGCCCGGCACGCTGATCGCGCCGATGATGACCACGAACACGGCTTTGCGGCCCGGGAAACGGAACTTCGCGAGCCCGTAGCCGCCCAGGATCGCGAGCAGGGTCGCGCCGCCCGCGCCCACGACCACGTACAGGATGGTGTTCAGCAGCCAACGGCCGAAGATGCCGCCGTCATAGGTGAACACGGTCTTGATGTTGTCCCACAGGGCGAACGTGCGGCCGAAGCCCAGGCCGAACGTCGAGGTGAAGTCCGCCTGGGTCTTGGTCGCGTTGACCGCGAGGTAGACGAACGGGAACAGGCAGTACACGGCGAACACCGCGCACACCAGGGTCAACAGCCTGCTGCGTCTCGGTTCGACACGTTTGCGAACCCCGATTTCGCCGCGCGTTTGCGTTCCGCGGCCTCGTCCCTGGCGACCCTCCTGGCGCGCTCCCTCTCGGCCCTGCGCACGGCCCTGTCATGCTCGCGGGCCTGCGCCTGCGCGTTGTTGCTGCTCATGATCTTTCGCTCCTTACCGGATGGATCTTCCGTCTCCCTTGCGCCCCGGGCGCGTGGCCCGGGCGCGCGGCCCCTCGGGGCCTCACTTCATCTGTTCCTTCATGCTGTTGATCTGCACCACGTACGCGATCGCCATCGTGATGACCGCCATCGTGATGGCCAGCGCGGCCGCGTAGTTCGACTGGTTGCCCGCGAAGGACAGGTTGTACGCGTACATGTTCGGCGTGTAGTACGTGCTGATCGCGTTGCCCGGGACCATGTTCTGCATGATGCTCGGCTCGTTGAACAGCTGGAACGAGCGATGATCGAGAAGATCACCGTGATCGCGAGCGAGCCCTTGAGCTCGGGCAGTTGATGGACTTGATGATCTGCCACTCGCTCGCCCCGTCGATCGACGCGGCCTCGTACAGGGAATGCGGGATCGTGGACAGCGAGCTGTAGAAGATCAGCATGTTGTAGCCCGTGACTCCCACGTCACGATGTTGCCGATCGACGCGAGCAGCACGCTCGGCGAGAGCATGTCCAGGTGCGTGCCGAAGAACCCGTTGAACGAGCCCACCAGACCGTACTTCGCGCCGTACATGAAACCCCAGATCAGGGTCGACACGACAGCGGGCACCGCGTACGGCAGGAACGTGGAGATGCGGAAGAACTTCGTGCCGTGCAGCTTCATGGAGTCCAGCGCCAGGGCCATCGCCGCGGCGAGGAACAGCATGATCGGCACCTGGACCACGGTGAACAGCGCGACCCTGCCGACCGCGCTCCAGAACTGCTGGTCGTGGAACAGGCGTATGTAGTTCGCGAACCCCACGAACTGGGTGCCGCCGATCATCCTCTTCTGGAAGAAGCTGATGTAGATTGCATACATGATCGGGATGATGAACACGAACACGAACACCAGGCGAACGGCCACATGAATTTCCATCCGCGCCAGTCCGCGTGGTGCCTGTTGACGCGCACCTGGTCGGCCGGCGTGTGCAACGGCGCCGCGACACTTGCTGCTGCTTGAGTCATGGTTGCTCTTCTTTCTTCACACGATTGTCTTCGCACAATTGCGGGCATAGACAAGGCGGGGATCCTCCCGAGGCGTTTCCCCGCCTTGGTATGTGCTTCCTTGGTTCTTGCTGACTGGTTGCCTGCAGGCGTGTTGGCTGTTACCTGCAGTCTGTTGGATTCAGGATGCGATACCCCCGATCAGCTCTTGTTGGTGACGGTGTAGCCCTGCTGGGTGCCGTGGTCGGCGAGCGCCTTGGCATAGTTGGCGAAGGCTTCCTTGAGGGTGATGTTCTTGCTGAAGGCCTTGGAGATCTGGTCGCCGAAGCTGGACTGCGCGAACGGGTTGTACGCAGGTAGGCGAACTTGGAGACCTTGCGCTGGGCCGCTTCGGACAGGACCTGGTTGACGTTCTGGCCGCCGAAGTAGTCGTTGACCTTCTTGTTGGCCTCAGAGTTCGGATCAGTGAAGCTCTTGGAAGTCAGGATGCTCTTAAGACTCGGGAAGGTGCCGGTGTCGGCCATGGTCTGCGCGCCCTTGCCGTGGGTCAGGTATTCGACGAACTTGTAGGCCGCAGCCTGCTGCTTGGACTGGCTGACCACCGCGAGTGCGGAGCCGCCGTCTTCGGCGGAGGTCTCATCACCCTCGTTCCACTGCGGAAGCTGGGCCACGCGCCAGTTGCCGGCCTGGTCCGGCGCGCCGTTCATGAGGTTGACCGGCATCCAGCCGCCGATGGTGAGGGAGGCGATGGTGCCGTCGTTGAGCTCGCGGTTCCAATCGTCGGACCAGTTGGCGGTCTTGGTGTCGATGAGGTCCTCATCGATGAGCTTCTGCTGGAAGTCGATGTACTTCTTCATGCCGGCATCGTTGGTCATGTCGATGGTGATCTTCTCGCCGTCGACCTTCCACGGCTGGGCGCCGGCCTGCCAGGCCTGCGCGGTGAAGGGCTGGTATTCCATGGAGGAACCGGAGTTGTTGGTCATGTAGGAGCCGGCTGCCTTGACCTTCTTGGCGGCCTCGTAATAGTCGTCCCAGGTCTTGATCTTGGTGCCGTCGACGCCGGCCTTCTTGAAGACCGCATCGTTGTAGAAGAACATTTCAGGGCCGGAATCGATCGGCAGCGCGTACGGCTTGTTGTTGTACTGCAGCTTGTTCCACGGGCCTGCGGAGAAGTCGTCGGCGAGCTTATCGGCGCCGAACTGGCTCAGGTCGGCGAGGTCGCCGGTGACGGCGAACTGGGTGACGGTCGGATCTTCAAGCATCACCACGTCCGGAGGCGCCCTTGCCTGCGGCGATGGCGTTGCTCAGTGCGGTCTGGGTGTCGGAGGCGGTACCGGTGTTGTTGAATTTCACGGTGATGCCGGGGTTGGCCTTCTGGAAGTCCTTGATCAGGTTGGTCATGGTGTGGCCGGTGTCCCAGCCCCAGAACACGAGCTCGGCTTTGTTGGCGTCTCCCGTGCTGCCCTTGCTGGCGTTGTCGGATCCGCCGCCGCAAGCCGCCAGGCCGATGAGGGTCGCAGCTGCGGTCAATGCCGCGAAAGCCTTCTGTGTGGTGCGCATGTTTCCTCCTTCAGGTGCCGACAGGCTTCGAAACGTTGGCTGGATGACGCTCATCCATGCCGGACGTTCCCCGCCTGAGTCGCTGGTGCGACCGCCTTGTCCTTGGGCGGTGTTCCTAGCTTCCAGACTTTCCTTGTCTGGGCTTCCTCAGACTTCCTCCCTCTTTTGGTACACCGGTGTATCATCGGTCAAGAACCGACCACTGTCAGTTTCCTGACGTTTCCAGTGTCCAATTGAGTTCGGCCGCCTTCGTCGGCCTTTGTTTCTCGCTGGTACAGCCGTGTACCATTAGCTCTTATGATACACGGCTGTACCAATAAGTCAAATCTTGACGCGGAACCGCTTGAGCTGAACCGCTTAACATGCTGTGCGATTCGGCGTTTCCTGATATCGACATGCCGGCCGATGTCTTTACGCACAACCGCTTACGGCTTCCCGGGCGGAATGTGGACAAGTCGGTGCATTACGGGGGATTATTTTTCCGATGAATTCCCCAGTATTGGTTGGGATTGGAAACTCTGAGAAAGTCCCCAGATAAAAAATCGGCGGTCCCAAGGGAATACCTTGGAAGCCGCCGATATGCTTGCGTGCGTTGCTGCCATGGGCTCAAGCTGTGGGCTGCACAGCCCGTGAAGCTTGCACATAGATCGCAAGCTGCAACAGGCTGCGAGCTACAGGCTCAGGAAGAGCTCGTGAATGCGGGTGTCGTCGGTGAGTTCGGGATGGAACGCCGTGGCGAGAATCTTGCCTTGGCGCAGGCCGACCACATTGCCGTCCACCGATGTTTCGACGGTGGCGGCCGGTCCGACTTCGGCCACGAACGGCCCGCGGATGAACACCAGCGGGAAATCCTTCAGCACGATGGAATCGGAGGAAATCTCAGTAGTCGAACCCGCGCCCGACGCGGAATCAGCGAACCCCGCACACGTTCGCCCGGCTCAACCAAAACGGCGGAATCACCGGAAGAGGAGCCGAAATCGGCGGTGGCGGCGAACGAGCCAAGCTGACGGCCGTACGCATTGCGTCGCACGACGCGTCAAGCGCGCCAAAGTAAATGTTCGAATCATTATCCAGCTTGCGGGCTAGCAGAATCATGCCGGCGCAAGTGCCGAATACCGGCTTTCCGGCGGCGATGTGCGCTGCGATGGGTTCGAACAGGCCGGTCGATCGCAGCAGCTTGCCCTGCGTGGTGCTTTCGCCACCTGGCAGGATCACGCGATCGATCGAATCGTCGAAATCCTCGGCGCACGCAACAGTTTCCACGCGCGCCAAG
>ENA-OQIO01001226-OQIO01001226.1-human-gut-metagenome-genome-assembly--contig:-NODE-1226-length-12831-cov-1.428448_pt1 | contig 12831 bp, 18 predicted proteins | sample MGYA00242573_ERZ504737 | MGnify/ENA primary metagenome ERZ504737 (study PRJEB26092, sample SAMD00036203) | human gut metagenome | host: Homo sapiens | study: EMG produced TPA metagenomics assembly of... | reverse complement strand
TGCCAGTGTTGAATAATATCCTGGTGCTGTGTGTCCTTTTGATAATACAAAACGGTCACGGTCTGCTTTCTTAGGATCCTTAGGATCAATATTCATCTCTTCAAAATACAGATATGTATAAATGTCTGCTGCTGACAGTGATCCACCCGGATGTCCGGATTTTGCACTGTGAACTGCAGTAACGATGCCCTTGCGGACTTCGTTGGCTGTCTTCATAAGCTCTAATTTGTTCATGTTGTTCCTCCTGAATCATTTTATATGATAGCTTTACTTATTCTTATTCTCCGAATACTGCTTTGTAATCAGCCTGGAATTTCTCGATTCCTGCATCTGTTAATGGATGATGTGTCATCTGCTCGATTACTTTGTAAGGTACAGTTGCGATATCAGCACCTGCTAATGCACAGTCTGTTACGTGGATTGGGTTACGTACGCTTGCTGCTATGATCTCTGTATCGATTCCTGCAACTTCGAAGATCTGTGCGATCTCTGAGATTAAGTCTACTCCTCTTGTAGAGATATCGTCCAGACGTCCAAGGAATGGTGATACATATGTAGCGCCGGCTCTTGCTGCAAGAAGTGCCTGATTCGCATTGAAGATCAGTGTTACGTTTGTCTTGATTCCTTCAGCTGTAAGAACTTTTACTGCTTTTAATCCTTCTACTGTCATAGGGATCTTAACTACCATGTTAGGATGGATCTTAGCGATCTCTCTTCCTTCAGCGATCATGCCTTCAGCATCTGTTGTTGTTGCCTTTACTTCTCCACTGATTGGTCCGTCTACGATAGAAGCGATCTCAGCAATAACTTCTTCGAATACTTTACCTTCTTTTGCGATCAGAGATGGGTTTGTTGTTACTCCACAGATAACTCCCATGTCATTTGCTTTCTTAATATCTTCTACGTTCGCTGTGTCAATGAAAAATTTCATGTTATTCTTCCTCCTTAAAACCGGTGAAATCTGTTCACCATTCCCTTGTTATCGTTTGGTTGAATTATACTCTATTTAAGGAACTCTGGTCAATAGCTTTGATTTTTTATTAGTAATTTTTTCTGTTAATATTATAAAATTATTAATTGAATTTCGCATATTTTTTTGTAGAAATGTTAACGATATTTTTTTAATTTTTTCATTTCATTAACGATTTTCACGCATTTTATGGGATTATTTAAATTTAACATGCATTTTTGTTTTGTAAAATCTCGAATTTATTTAATAATAATTTTTGCAAAAAGAATTAATTTTTCTTTTTTCGGGCATTTTTCGCATACGTTGTCGTCCCCCGGACGATTAATTGCGGCTCATACTCCACATGATATGTACTGATCGGAACCGCACCTGTATTCGTCGAATGATGTGTGGCTATCTTCTTCATTATTATATCACCATGCATCTCTTCCTTTGAAAGTCACAAAATGTTCGATGGTCGTCAGATTCATGTTATGCATTCTTGCAAACAAGGTGTTGTCACACCCCATCACGACACATCGGTCGGCACCTTTATCTTTGCTTCATGAAGTGCATCCATGATTCCAAATGCGATCATATCATTCAGTCCGACGATTGCTGTCACATCCGTCGTTTCCTTCAACAATTCTTTCGTCAGCTCATACCCGATCTTGTACTCCGAATCAATATGCGCCACATCCAGATCGATTTCTTCTTTTGCCGCTTTTATGATCACCTGGTCACGCAGTCCGACTTTCTCATATTCTTTCAGGAAGCCTTCTACCCGCTTCGAACGCTGCTTCTGCCTTGCCGTAAGCGGCGGTGCTATATATGCAACTTTCCTGTGTCCCAGTTCCAGCAGATGTTTCGCCATGACTCTTCCAAGCTTGGAATTGTCAAGTTCCACCGCATCTACATTCATCTTTTCATTCTGGTTATTGACGATCGCAACCGGTATCTGTTCTGCAATTTCTCCCACAAGTTCCATAAAGCAATGGCTCGGATTACAGGTATAGATAATTCCAAGCGGTCTTAACTGCCACATCATTTTCAGATAGCGCTCTTCCATCCTGAGATCTCTCTGCGTATTGCATACAAAAAGGCCGAAACCTTTTTCTTTCGCATGTGCCTCAATCCCCTGAAGCAGCATAACATAATACGGATTCGTCAGGTTTGGGCAGAATACAACAAGAAGCTTCTCCCGTTTTGTTCCTTTTCTCGTTTTCCGCTTCGGCGGGACATATCCCAGTTCTTTTGCCGCATTTTCCACTCTTTCCACAGTATCTTTTGCAAATGATACATCGTACTTTTTGTTCAGGATCATGGAAACTGTGGACTGTGATACCCCGGCAGCATGTGCAATATCCGTTGATGTAACCTTTTTCTTCATTTATCTCACCTCCAATGCTGACCGTCAAAACTCTGCTGAACCTGACAACTCATTACGATTGCTTTGGCAACTGGCTACTTTTTCAAACGCATGATAAGTAAAAAAGGGGACAGGGCTACAGCTCTGTCCTTCCTTCAAGTGCCCGTAGAAGTGTCACTTCATCGATATACTCCAGATCTCCTCCAACCGGAACACCACTTGCAATCCTGCTCACCTTAATTCCCGTCGGTTTGATCAGCTTACTGATATACATTGCTGTCGTCTCACCTTCCAGGCTTGAGTTTGTGGCAATAATCACTTCTTTCACATCTCCCTGCAGACGTTCGATCAGTTCCTTCAGTTTGATATCTTCCGGACCGATACCAAGCATCGGAGAGATTGCTCCGTGAAGCACGTGGTATACACCGTTATATTTTCCGGTCTTTTCGTATGCCGCAAGGTCTCTCGTATTCTCCACTACCATGATCGTCTGGTGATCACGATTACTGTTGCTGCAGATCGGACACAGTTCCTGATCCGTCAGTGTATAACATTCTTTGCAATATTTTATGTTCTCTCTGGCTTCCACCATTGTAGAAGCCAGTCTCTTTACATCATCAACCGGCATATGGATCAGATGAAATGCAAGTCTTGCCGCAGATTTTGCTCCGATTCCCGGAAGACATGACAGTTCCTCGATCAGTTTGCTCATCTGATTACTGTAATAATCCATAGTTTTTAACTCCCTGTAAGAATAATTCTCCCGGAACCTTCTCCTTAAATTTCTCCTAGAATAATCCCGGCATTCCGCCGCCCATGCCGCCGGTGAACTTAGACATTGCAGAAGTTGTCTCTGCGTCTACTTTCTCCAATGCTTCGTTGACTGCTGCCACAAGCAGATCTTCCAGCATCTCTACATCATCCGGATCTACAACTTCTTCATCCAGTTTTACTTTTAAGATCTTCTTGCTTCCGGAAACAGTAACTTCAACAGCACCGCCGCCTGCAGTTGCACTGAATTCTTTTGTCTCCATTTCCTTTGCCTGTTCTTCCATCTGACGCTGCATCTTCTGTGCCTGTTTCATCAGATTTGCCATATTTCCCGGCATTCCGCCGCCTGGGAATCCACCTCTTTTTGCCATGATAATATCCTCCTATTCGTCTTCTACAGTAATTTCCATATTAATCAGATTCTCCAGATCCACAAAATGATCTTCGAATCTGCGTCCCGCCTCCATCTGGCGGACGTCTATCTCTACTTTTTTGCCAATCTTCTGCTCGATCAGTGACTGGATCTCTTCTTTATGTTCCGGTGTTGCCACCGCACTTGCGCTCAGTTCATCCGGCAGTACGATCAGAAGCCTGTTGCCTTCTCCTGCACTCAGTCTTGCCTTTTTCAGATAGGTTCTGAGCATCGGGGAAGCCTCATTGATGATCATCCGGAAATCTTTTGCCACCGCTTTCACATCTTCGTTCAATGCCTGCGGAAGTTCCGGCTTTGGCTTCGGTTCTCCCGCCTCTTTTGCATCCGATGCATATACGATGCGTTCTCTGACCGGTGCTTCCCACGCCCCCTCTTCGAGCTGCTTCTCGATCGCACGGATGCGGTCCAGTAATGCATCTTTGTTCTGATCCATCGCCGGACGGCACAATTTGATCAGTGTCACTTCCAGAAGTACCCTCTTCTGGGTCGCATATTTTAACTGGTTCGTCAGATCTGAGAAAATTCGGATGTAACGGATCAGCGTATCGCTGTCGATCATCTGTGCTTCTTCTTTTAAAAGTGCAAGATTTTCAGACGACACATCCAGTACATCTTCCATATTATCCGAACTCTTCACCAGAAGGAGATTTCGCAGATACCATGTGAAATCTGCCGCAAGCTGGGACAGTTCTCTTCCCTGCATCACCAGCTCATCGACCGTTTCGATCACCTGATGCACATCCATCGCAAGCAGCTGTCTTAAAAGCCGGCTGAACACTTCCGTATCCACCGCTCCCAGCACTTCCAGTACATGATCATATGTCAGTGTCTCATTCATATAGAACGCGGCACACTGATCCAGAAGACTTAATGAATCTCGCATGGAACCGTCCGCCATCTTCGCAATATAACGGACCGCCTTATCTTCTACGTCCCATCCTTCTTTATCAATCAGTTCCCGCAGTCTTGCTGCGATCGTTTCAATGGAAATTCTCTTAAAATCATATCGCTGACAACGGCTTAAGATCGTAATCGGGATCTTGTGTGCCTCCGTTGTCGCAGAATAATATAACATATTCCGGCGGTTCTTCCAATGTTTTAACAATGCATTGAACGCACCGATCGACAGCATATGCACCTCATCGATGATATTATACTTTATTATTTTCCTTCTGTCGGACGGTATGTGACTTCTTCACGAATCTCTCGGATATTATCCACACCATTATTCGATGCCGCATCGATCTCGATCACGTTCATCGATGTACCCGCTGCGATCGACTTGCACATTGCGCACTCCCCGCACGGACTTCCGTCTACCGGATGTTCGCAGTTGACTGCTTTCGCAAATATTTTTGCAACCGTCGTCTTACCGGTTCCTCTTGTTCCGCAGAACAGATATGCATGTCCGATACGGTCTGCATTGATCTGGTTCTTAAGCGTCCGGACGATCGCATCCTGTCCTTTTACATCTTCGAATTCATCCGGACGGAATTTACGGTATAATGCCGTATATGACATTCTTTACACTCCTTGTCTAAATGCAGATCCTGCTTAACCTGTGTATCTTATTCATCACCGAAGCTGATACCGATGGTTTTTGCTTCTTTAATGATCGATGCCTTTGGATCTACATATTTTAATTTTCCGGCAACTTCTGACAATGGTACACGGATAATCTCCTGATTCTTTGTTCCTACCATACATCCAAAATCACCTTCCAGAATTGCTCTCGCAGCTTCTGCACCAAGTCTTGTTGCAAGCACACGGTCATATGCACACGGAGAGCCGCCTCGCTGTGTATGTCCAGGCACAGTAATTCTTACTTCTTTATCTGTTTTTTCCTGAATCTTCTCAGCAAGTTCATATGCAACAGAAGGGTATTTCTTCTTTTGCTTTTTTCTCTTTTAATTCCTTCTTTTGAAAGCGCTGCATCTTCTTTTGAAATCGCACCTTCTGCAACAGCAATAATTGTGAATCTCTTTCCTGCTTTGCCGCGCTTTTCAATTGCTTCAACTACTGAATTGATGTCATATGGCATCTCCGGAAGCAGAATAATATCGGCACCGCCGGCAATTCCTGCATGAAGTGTTACCCATCCTACTTTGTGCCCCATTACTTCCACGATAAATACACGGCTGTGAGACGTTGCTGTTGTATGGATCCTGTCAATTGTATCTGTTGCAATGTCTACCGCACTCTGGAATCCGAATGTCATGTCCGTTCCCCAGAGATCGTTATCAATCGTCTTCGGAAGTGTTACCACATTAAGTCCTTCTTCTCTCAGCATATTGGCTGATTTGTGTGTTCCATTTCCCCCAAGGATTACCAGGCAGTCCAGATTCAGCTTGTGGTAAGTATGTTTCATTGCCTCTACTTTGTCAATTCCGTCCTTATCCGGTACTCTCATTAACTTGAACGGTTGTCTGGATGTTCCCAGAATCGTTCCACCAAGTGTCAGAATCCCCGAAAAGTCTTTTGACGTAAGCATCTTAAAGTTCGAATAGATCAAACCTTTATATCCATCTTGAAATCCATAAATCTCTACATCATCTCGTTTTGAAAAAGCCCTTTACGACGCCTCTCATCGCTGCATTCAGTGCCTGACAGTCGCCGCCGCTTGTAAGCATTCCTATTCTTAACATATGTCTGCTCCTTTCTATGTTGCCTGTGTATAACTTTATCATTACTATGAACCATAATAGTTTATCCACATTCTGTATACAATACCAGTAAAATTATAACTTATTTTTATGGTGGAGACAATAAGGGACAAAGGATTTTTCATTTGCGGCAATCCTATTGACAAAAATTCCCCTGTCTCTTTTTCCAAAACGTGCTATAATACATGTGGAAATTTGTGTAGAAAGCAGGTAGTATTGTGGATAAGTTAGATATAAAATTGTGGACACTTGCGTCCAAAGGCCAGATCGTTCCTGACCGTTCATTACTGAAGACACCGGAACAGATTGAAATGATCAAAAAAAGTGCAGAACTGAACACCGCAGTTCTCGACCATGTAGCAGCTCATATTCATGCAGGAATGAGCACTGCCGAAATTGACAAACTTGTATATGATTCACAACAGAGCACGGAGGAATCCCGGCGCCTCTGAATTATGAGGGATTCCCGAAGAGCGTATGTACTTCCATCAACAACGTCATCTGCCACGGTATCCCAAGTGAAAATGAGATTCTAATCGATGGAGATATCATCAACGTAGATGTGTCTACGATTTTAAACGGATATTTCTCTGATGCATCCCGTATGTTCACGATCGGTGACGTATCACCGGAAGCCGAACGTATTGTCCGTGTTACAAAAGAATGCGTAGAGCTTGGACTTAAAGCAGCAAAACCTTGGGACATCTTGGAGACATTGCTTACGCGATCAATTCACATGCACAGGAAAATGGATATTCTGTCGTAGAGGAGATCGGCGGCCATGGAATCGGTCTGGAATTCCACGAAGAGCCATTCGTAAGTTATGTTACTCCGAAGGGCAGTGAGATGGTTCTGGTTCCTGGTATGATGTTCACGATCGAGCCGATGATCAATCAGGGTTCTCCGGAATTCTATGTAGATGAAGACAACGGATGGACGTTTATACGGATGACGACGGTCTTTCTGCTCAGATTGAATATATGGTTCTTATTAAAGAAGATGGTGTAGAAGTTCTTACAAAAATAATATAATTTTGCATTATCGAAACCAGATCTCACATTATTATGTTTGTATAAAAACGTAAAAAAAGATTACCGGAAAACGCACTACATTTTCCGGTAATCTTTTTATTTTCTTTATTTCACTATTAGTCTGTTTGTATCTTCTTTACAAAATTCACTATTAGCCGGTCCATACCCATTCTACAAAATATACAGCCAGTCATGATCCTCTTCATTTCTCATTCCCAGTACAAGTGCCGAATGTGGTCCCATGTTCGCAACCACTTCTCCGTCTTCTACCAGATACTCTTCGTACTCTGTTGTATATCCATCTTTGTAAGAATATAGCAGACGTTTCATGCGGCATTTTATCGGAATCTCTGCTTCCCATACAGGAACTTTTACTTCTGCACGTTCGCTGCGGTTATTGATCACAACAATGATCCGGTCATGCCCTTTAAATCTCGCATAAGACAGGATATTTTCCTCTCCGCCAAGGATCTTCAACGAACCGGTCTTAAGTGCCGGATGCTCTTTGTGGATGCGGATTGCTTCTTTGTGGAATGCGATCAGTTCCTGATCTTCATGTCCCCACGGATAGGTTCTTCTGTTATCCGGATCTGTAAATCCACAGACACCAGCCTCATCACCATAATATACCGTCGGAGCTCCGACCCAGGTCATCTGCATAACAACCGCTTCACGCATAACCGCTTTATTCACATACTCGTTCGCAGCTTCCGGTCCCAGATGTTCCACACGGCCAACCATGTGATTCGTTCTCGTTAAGAATCTGGAATGATCATGGTTGGAAAGCTCATTCATCGCCACCTGAAGTGACGGAGTCAGCATGTTCGACATGTGATGTGCCATCGAACCGATAAAGTTATCGATGTTGCCAAGTAGCTCTTCTCTCGCCTCATCACTATGCTTTTCCATTCCGGTCAGGAACCATGTAACCGGCTCCATGAACGCATCATAGTTCATAACGGTATCCCACTCATCCCCCTTAAGCCAGTCACTCGGATCGCCGTAATGTTCGGCAAGGATCAGTGCATTCGGATTTGCATCTTTCACGGCTCTTCGGAATTTCTGCCAGACTCGTGATTGTATTCATTGCTGCGTCCCAGGTCTGCTGCCACATCCAGACGCCATCCATCTACATTATACGGCGGCGATACCCATTTCCGTCCGATATATAAGATATAATTTTCCAGTTTTACAGAATCTTCGTAATTCAGTTTCGGCAGAGTATCATGTCCCCACCAGCCATCGTAATTGCCATTATACGGCCAGTTCTCCGGTCCTTCTTTGAAGAAACGGAAGTAGCTTCTGTACGGACTGTCTGCCGATACATAAGCACCCGGTTCATAATCCTCTTCACCTTCGTAAATTCTCTCACGGTCCATCCATTTATTGAATGAACCACAGTGGTTGAACACGCCGTCCAGAATCACTTTCATTCCACGGCGATGTAATTCCTCCACCAGTTTAATGAACGACTCATTACTTGCTTCCAGGTTCTTAAGACCTGTCGTGCGTTTTTTATACTTCGTTGCCTGACTGTTGTCCGTCACACCATTCGGAAGCACCTCGCCTCCGTCATCTACGATCTTTCCATAATGCGGATCGATATAATCATAATCCTGGATATCGTATTTGTGGTTGGACGGTGACACAAATAACGGATTAAAATATACGACTTCTACGCCCAGATCCTGCAGATAATCAAGCTTATCCATGACTCCCTGCAAGTCTCCTCCGTAGAACTCTCTTACACCCATGTTCGCCGGATATTTGTTCCAGTTCGTTACTCTCTGCGAATAATCCCCAATGTAGTAATACTCATTCGTCTCTACATCATTTGACTTATCTCCGTTATAAAAGCGGTCTGTAAATATCTGATACATAACCGCTCCCTTTGCCCAGTCCGGTGTGGAAAATCCGGGTACTACAACAAAATTATAGTACTCCAGGATCTCGCGAGAGATTCCACATCGTCCATAATAATATTTTTCTGTCCCAGACTGCACTTCGAAACAATATCTGAACGGCTCTTCCCCCAGACGTGTCTCGAACGTATAATAATCAAACTCTCCCTGTGTGCATTCTTTTTCCATTACATATGTGTCAGCCGATGTCACAAGCCCTACTCTGTCTACATCATCCTTCGCCGTACGGAACCGGAATGTCACCAGTTCGCTTTCTTTCGGTTCAGGGGGATACACATATCCTTCTGTTCCATCACAAAATAAAGCCGTCTTATTCATATAACTAACACCTCTCTCATTTTTTGCTCTCGGAAAGGAGCACGCTTTCTTCTAGTCTTCTGATACATCTTCCGGGAACAGCGCTTCAAATTCTTCCCGGGAAATCTTTTCTTTTTCCAACAGAAGATCTGCGCATGCATGCAGAACATCATCATATTTTCTAATGATATGTTTTGCTCTGTCATAACATTCATCAATAATTCTCTTTACTTCCTGGTCGATCACAGTCGCCACGCCCTCTCCGTAGCCTCTTGCTGTGTGCGCCAGATCACGTCCGATGAACACCTCATTGTTGTCATCATCATAGTTAATAAGTCCGACTGCCTCTGACATACCGAACTTCGTAACCATGGATTTGGCCAGGCCCGTTGCCTGCTTGATATCCTGAGATGCACCGGTTGTAATATCATCAAATACTTCTTCTTCGGCTACACGTCCGCCAAGTGCTACCGTAATATCCTGAAGCATCTTTCCTTTTGTATTAAACATCTCATCCTTTTCCGGAAGCGGCATCGTATATCCGCCCGCACTTCCCGTCGGGATGATTGAAACACTATATACAGGTCCCACATCCGGAAGCACATGGAACAAGATCGCATGCCCTGCTTCGTGGAATGCTGTGATTCTCTTCTCTTTTTCGGAAATAACGCGGCTCTTCTTCTCCGCACCGATTCCAACTTTGACAAATGCTTTTTTTATGTCTTCCTGTTTTAAGAATACTCTGTTATCCTTTGCAGCCAGAATTGCTGCTTCGTTCAAGAGATTTTCAAGATCAGCTCCGGTAAATCCTGCCGTTGTCTGCGCGATCTGCTGCAGATCGATCTCTTCGCTTAACGGTTTCCCCTTCGCATGTACCTTGAGGATCTCTTCACGGCCCTTAATATCCGGTCTTCCGACCATAACCTTACGGTCGAATCGTCCCGGACGTAAGATTGCAGGGTCAAGAATATCCACACGGTTTGTAGCCGCCATCACAATGATGCCTTCATTGACGCCGAATCCGTCCATTTCTACCAGCAACTGGTTCAGTGTCTGCTCACGCTCATCGTGTCCGCCGCCCATTCCGGTTCCACGGCGTCTTGCAACTGCATCGATCTCATCGATGAAAATAATACACGGTGCATTCTTCTTCGCTTCCTCGAACAAGTCTCTGACACGGGAAGCTCCGACACCAACGAACATTTCCACAAAGTCTGAACCGGAGATCGTAAAGAACGGAACTCCTGCTTCTCCGGCAACTGCTTTGGCAAGCAGCGTCTTACCGGTTCCCGGAGGCCCACTAACAGTACACCTTTCGGGATTCTTGCTCCCACCTGGATATATTTCTTCGGAGACTTCAGGAAATCAACGATCTCCTCCAGTTCCTCTTTTTCTTCTTCCAGACCTGCCACCTGGGCAAATGTCACTTTCTTGTCACGGTCTGTGCTCAGTTTTGCACGGCTCTTTCCGAAATTCATTGCTTTCGAATTGGCCCCGCCGCCCTGACGGTTCATCAGACCAAAGATCAGGAACACTCCGACCAGTGTAAGGATAACCGGCAGAAATGTAGTTGCTGCCCAGCTGTCCTGTGGAATATCCGGCATGGTATAATCCACATTCTGCTCTTTCAGGTAATCCTGGATCTCATTTACATCGGAGACATACAGATATCTGACATTATCGGAACTGTCATCTCCCTTCAGCGTAATCTCCACGCGCCCCGTCGGAACGCTCTTGTTCTGATTCACTTCTACAGACTCGATCTTGTCGTTCTGAACCAGCTGTTGGAATTTCTTCCAGGAAATTTCTTTCTCTCGTTGATCGAACTGATTGGTAAACCACAGTGCTGCGAACAAAAATACGACAAACACGAGGAATACAACACCATTCAGCCCTCTCGCTTTCTTATTATTCAATTTTCAGGCTCCTTTCTTATGCCGCGCCTTATTCCACGCCCTCTACCACTCCGATGAATGGAAGATTTCTGTATCTCTGGGCGTAATCCAGTCCATATCCACAACGAATTCGTCCGGGATATTGAATCCGACATAATCTACTTTTACATCTTTTACTCTTCTTTCCGGTTTATCCAGAAGCGTACAGAGCTTCATGCTCTTTGGATTTCTCTTAGATAAGATGTCCATCAGATAATATAATGTTCTTCCGGAGTCAATAATATCCTCCACGATCAGTACATTTTTTCCTTCCAGTGTCTCATCTAAGTCTTTTGCGATCTTAACAACACCGCTTGACTTCGTTCCGTCACCGTAGCTGCTGACACTCATAAAGTCCATTGATACCGGAACGGTGATTCTCTTCGCCAGTTCGCACATGAAGAATACGCCACCCTTCAATACACAGATCAGATGTACCTGCTTTCCGGCATAATCTTTGCTGATCTGTTCGCCAAGCTCTTTGATTCTCTTTGCAACATCCTCTTCAGGAACTAATACTTTTACTTTCTCTGCCATCTTCTTCTCCTCCGTTAAATTCTATTTCCAGAATTCTTCTGGTTTTATCTGTAACCTGATATGCCTGGTTCTGTCTGTATCCGATGATCCACAGGATGTGGCTGCCGTCTGCTGCCAGCCAGATCTTCTCCCTGTCTTCTCTCGGACTTCACATTGACAAAATACTTTTTCAGGCTCTGTGTACTGCCGTTTTTGTCAATCGTAATATAGTCTCCAGGCTGCTTATGTTCTTATTTTTACAGTGCTCTTAATTATATCATAGTCAAACCATTTCGTGTAGGTTTTTTTAGGAAATACACTGGTTTGTGGTGTTCGTTCCAGTATGCGCATCTGTACCGGCGGCTTAGAATTTTCTCCGGATTTTTCTTTATCCTTCACTTTATGAAGCCAGATTCCTTCGTAACACCTTTCCCCGGTCATCTCATAAGGCAGCATAATCTTCCGTCCGGTCTGATGTTCCATCAGTTCTTCCACCAGTTTTACGTGGATCTGTTCAATATCTTTTTTGCGTCCTGCCGTTTCGCACAACAGTTCATGGACAGAAACGTCCGGACAGTCTCATTTACACTTCGGAAACCCTCTTCCAGGATCACTACTCCATCTGCTTTATCTTGTTTGGGTTTTACGCAGTATTTTCTGCATTTTTCCACTTCCTCTTCCATAAATGCCCACACTGTCCGCATTTGCTCCATCGTATCCGCCATATGTGAAACAGCTCTTGGATTAATCTCTCGTTCCAGGTATGGGATCACATGATTTCTAAGACGATTCCTTGTATAATGGTCTTCCAGATTCGTCTCATCGGTACAATAGTCTATATTATTTTCTTTTAATATTCTTCGATTTCCTGTCTTCTTACCCCCAGAAGCGGCCGGATATACTTTCCGTCAACCGGACTGATCCCGCCGATCCCTTAAGACCACAT
>ENA-OQIO01001225-OQIO01001225.1-human-gut-metagenome-genome-assembly--contig:-NODE-1225-length-12839-cov-2.300189_pt1 | contig 12839 bp, 15 predicted proteins | sample MGYA00242573_ERZ504737 | MGnify/ENA primary metagenome ERZ504737 (study PRJEB26092, sample SAMD00036203) | human gut metagenome | host: Homo sapiens | study: EMG produced TPA metagenomics assembly of... | reverse complement strand
CTGAATTGAGAGAAAAATTCCTGTGAAAAAAGAGTTTTCTTCCCACGAAAAAAGAGAAATATTCTGCTGTGCTGAGAGTTCTCTTCTGCTGATTTTGCCAGAATAAAACTCTCAATTCGGCAGAAAAAAACTCTCAGTACGCAAGCGGCTGCGGCAAAGCAGACAGCGAAATGCGAGTTTTCTTCTGTGCTGTTGAGAGAAAAATGCTGCGCAGTGAAAAAATCAGTTCGCGGCTTTTCCGGCGGAGCAGGGGAGAGCGCAGTGACAAAAAAGAGAGGGCAGAGGGGAAAAAGGTTTATTGAGAGAAATTTTCTGACAATAGAAGAAAAAAACAGAAAAATTCTCCTTTTTGTATTGAGAGTTTTATTCTGAACAAAAAATTCTCTAAGAATCTTCGATAGTACGTAAAAGTATACGAAAAAAGCATAAAGTATTGCGAGAAATCTTCTCCGCTGCAAAAATAGAACAAAAGAAACGAACTGTAATAATTTATATATAATATACAAAACGGCAAACAAAATCATGTGCATCCGGGGAAACCGACAGGGAAGGGGAGAGGGCCGACAGGAGAAACACAGCTTTTCTAAAATGCAGACTGCCAAAAGGCGACGCAGAGCCGCAGGTAATTATAAAATGCAGAAAAAAACTCTCAATAGACGCCCGCGGTGGGACTATTGAGAGTTTTTCTGCAAAAAATAAAGAAAATTCAGAAAAATGCAGCCGCCCGCAAGGGCCGTCAGCATCTCCCTATTACCGGGAGCAGGTCACAGCATCTGTTGCCGTATAGTCAAACAGGCCGTCGTTTTTCTCCTCCAGAGCCTTGATCATGTGGTAGGTGTATTCGTTGTAGGGCGTCGGGATGCCTAACGCGCGCCCCATGCGCATGAGCGCACCGGAGAACATATCGATTTCTGTGTGCCGCCCGGCGTCGAGGTCCTGCAGGGTGGAGTAGCGCGCGGTGGGCGGCACGGTGCTGCCGTGGGTGGAGGCCGCAGCTGCCTTGGAGAGGTCGATCCCCCTTAGCGGCGGCAATGGCCTCCAGCTCGCGGCGCAGGCCGTCGCTGATGGCCTTTATATGGGCACTGTCGCTGTAGCAGCCGACGCCCGCGCCGAGGATCGCCTGCGGCAGATTGTTGCAGACGTTCAGCCGGAACTTGGACCAGATCTCCTCGCGGATATGCTCGGTCACACGGAAATGAATGCCCGTGTCCGCAAACAGCGCCCGCACCGCCTGCACCCGGTCACTGTCAAACGGTGCGGTCAGCTCCCCGTAGATGATGCCGATGGTCGTCTCCGGGTCAAAACGCACACCGTCCTCGGTGCGGTGGGAGGCCACCTTGATGAGCGCGGGCAGCACATGAGCCGCGCCGACCTGTGCGGCGATGAGCTCCTCGCTGTCAACGCCGTTCATCAGGCTCATGACAACGGTGCGTTCGCTCACAATGGTGCGGATGCTGTCCAGTGCGCTGTCCAGTGCGCCGTATTTCAGCGCGACGATCAGCAGATCGACGCCGTGGGCCTGCTGCGGGGTCCAGACCTGCGGGTGATAGACCTGCCCGTTGATCGTGCAGCCGTTTTGCCGCAGCCGCTCGGCGCGGGAATCCTCCGCCACGACGCCAAGCTGCAGGGTGTTGGCAGCGGCCTTGTCGGCCAGGCCCCACAGCACATAGCAGCCGACGGCTCCGGCCCCCAAAATAGCAACAGATTGAATTTTCATCGTCTACATCCTCCCGTCAGCCGGCCCGGTCCGGCTGGATGATGCGAATCAGTTCCTTATCCAGCTGCAGGGTGCAGTGCCACGGATTTACAATAATGCCCGCGATTTCCGGTGCGGAGAGCGCTGCGGCAAACAGCTTGTCAATGTCTGCGAGGAAGGTCGATTTCACCGTGTCAGGCTTTTCATCTGCTCCTCAAACGAGGTGAAGGCGTACCACCAGCTTGCGCCGTCCGCCGTTGTCACGACCCGGGGCTGCACCTGCCGCCACCGGAGACAGGCTCGACGGCCACGATCCACTGCCCGCCTGCCTGCATACAGCGGCGGACAACGGTCAGTGTGTGGGCCAGCTGCTCCGGGGTAGGGGACTGCTGCAGCTGCAAAATGGCAGTTTCGATGGTTTGATTCATCTGTAAGGATTTATCTTGCGGCATCGGGAACATCCTTTCCGATTTACGATTTGTCTGTTTCCTTTATTATACCAGCGATTTTCCAAAATGCAAAATTTCCGCGGAACGGCATTGACGAACCCGGGGGACAAGGTCGTTATCTTCTCGCCGTTTTACGAGAACTACGGCGCGGACACGATCCTGACCGGGGCAGAGCCAATTTATGTGCCGCTGACGCCGCCGGAATTTACCTTTGACCCCGAGGTACTGGAGAATGCCTTCCGCCAACACCCGAAGGCGCTGATCCTGTGCAACCCCTCGAACCCCTGCGCAGCAAAATTCCGGCAAGAGCAGCGCGGTAAGGTTTTATAACTCCGTGGCAAATTTAAAATGTAAAAGAGCAGCCGACCCACTGACAGAGCTACAGCGGGTTGGCTGCCTTTTTTATCGTGCGGTTTTCGGTTTATAATCGCGCATTTCCGGGATCGCTCCGCCTGCCACGGCCCACAGGTACAGGCTGGCCACGCTGCAATAGGGGCTGAACCGGCGGCGGTACTTTTCAAACAGCTTGCGGTCAATTTTGCGGTGGTGGTAGACCATCCGCAGACCGCGCTGGATGGCAAGGTCGTCGTAGCTGAAAATGTTGGGCCGCTGCATACAGAACAGCAAAATCATCTCCGCCGTCCAAACACCGATGCCCTTCAGGGCGCTCAATTCGCGGATGGCGTCCTCGTCGCTTTTCTGCCGGATGCCCTCCGGATCGAACGCACCGCTGTGGACGCGCTCGGCAAAATCGGTGATGTACTCCGCCTTGCGAAAGGTCATGCCCAGCGCCTGCAATTTGGGAACACCGGCAGCCAGGATCGTCTCGGCATTCACGGTGCCCAGTGCGTCCTGCATCCGCTGCCAGATCGTGGCCTGCGCCTTCGTCGAGATCTGTTGGCCGATGATGTGGTGCACCACCGCCGAAAACAAATCGGTATCGACGACGCGGTCCACATGCCCGATTTTGTCGATGACCTCACACAGCCGCTTGTCCCTGGTGCGCAGGCAGGCAAGCTCGGCTTCCCCGTAGGCAAAAAACATCGGCGCTCACTCCTTTACGGCGTCGGGCAGTACGTCGCCCAGCGCCAGCACGGCATTGCGCACGCATTCGGGGCAGGGGCAGAGCGGCACGCCGGTGGCAACGCCCTTCAGCTCCTTGCAGATAGTCGCGCCGCACCGCTGCTCAAAGCTCCGGACCAGTGCGCGTGCCACAGCGGGCGTGCCGCGGCCCTCCGTCAGGATGCCGGCCACCATCACAGCGCCGATCAGTGCGCCGCAGGTGCTCTCCAGGCAGCCCATACCGGCAGCGTAGCCTGCCGCCAGCATCCGCAGGGTGTCGCCCTCCACGGGCAGCTTGTCCTCAAATACCTTTACAACAGACTGGGTGCAGTTGCATTGCCCGGTGGTTTTTAATTCTGCAGCTGCGGCTGCACGTTCGGTAAGAGTCATGGTGCAAGCCTCCTTGTCAGTGGCAGTGATGCCCGCCGCAGTGGTGCTCGCCGTCGTGGTGGCCGCAGTGAACAGCAGTGGGGTCATGGACGAGCTTTCCGGTCAGCAGCGCCAGCACAGCCTTGTCGGCGTCGCCGCTGACACCGGCGTACAGCCTGATGTTGGCCCCGGCTACGGCAGTCTGCGCGCCCGCGCCGATGCTGCCGCAGATCAGCGTGTCAACGCCGCCGCGCATCAGAAAGGCCGTCACGGCGCTGTGGCCGCTGCCCGCGGTCTCAACGACCTCGGTATGTAAAATCATGCCGCTCTCGATGGTGTAGAATTTAAACTGCGGTGCATGGCCGAAGTGCGGGAAGACCTGGCCGTTTTGATAGGGAATTGCAATTTTCATGGTAGTGCTCCTTTATCTGTCATTACCCATGATTATAGGGGATTGGCGGGAAAAAGGCAACAGTCTTGGATATTTTGCAAAATACGGATAGAGCTTTGCAGCAGAATGCGGTATAATGATAAAAAGGCTGCGGGCCGCTACGGCCTGTTTTTCAGCCGGTGAGGTGCATATACGATGACATATATTCAGCATTATGATGCCCCGTTGGGCCGTATCCTGCTGGCGGCGGACGAGGTCGGGCTGACCGGGCTGTGGTTCGACGGCGCGAAATATTTTGCCGACGGACTGCCCGCCGAGCATACCGAACGGGAAACGCCGGTCCTTTACGAGGCCAGGCGCTGGCTGGACATTTACTTTGCGGGGCGAGAGCCGGGCTTTCTGCCGCCGCTGCACCCGGCTGGCTCGGCGTTTCAGCAGGCGGTGTGGGCGCTGCTGCTGCAAATTCCCTACGGGCAGACCGTGACCTACGGTGAGCTCGCGCGGCAGCTTGCGGAAAAGCAGGGAAGGCCACGGATGTCCGCGCAGGCCGTGGGCGGCGCTGTCGGGCATAACAAAATTTCTATTATCATTCCGTGCCATCGCGTGGTCGGCACCGGCGGCAGCCTGACCGGATATGCCGGAGGCATTGACAGAAAGGTAAAGCTGCTGGCGCTGGAGCAGGCCGACATGACCCGCTTCTTTGTGCCCAAAACGGGCACGGCGCTGCTATAATTTGTACAGTTGATTACAAAATGTCATACCGTGATAAAGGAAGGCACAAATTATGAAGCACCGTATTGTGACCGCTGCGCAGATGAAGGAGATCGAGCGTGCAGGCAACGCCCACGGCCTGCCCTATCTGCAAATGATGGAAAACGCCGGGCTGGCCGCCTACACCCAGCTGCGGGCGCGCCTTCCGCTGGGCGGGGCGTTGCTCATCGTCTGCGGCAAGGGCAACAACGGCGGAGACGGCCTTGTGATGGCCCGCGCCGCGCCCAAGATGGCTGGCGCGTGGTCGTCCTGCTGGCCGAGGCGACCCCAAAACGCCCGATGCCATGACGAACTATGCACGCCTGGCAGACCTGCCGGTCACCAAATGCCGCGATGCGGCAGCGCTGGCAGCACAGCCCTTTGACGCCGTCGTGGATGCTTTGTATGGCACCGGGTTTCACGGCAGCCTTCGCCCGGCCGGGCTGGCTGCCTGTGCGCTGATGAATCGTCAGCGGGAAAGCGGCGCATTCGTGCTGGCCGTCGATCTGCCCAGCGGCATCAACACCGATACGGGTGAGGCCGCCGAGGGAGCCGTCCGCGCAGACCTGACCGTGACGTTTGACAGCTGCAAGCCCCTGCACACAGCTCCAAGCTCCGCACCCTTCTGCGGTGAGATCGTCTGTGCCGACATCGGCATCCGGGACGAATGGCACCCGGCAGGTCTTGCACAGCTTTGAGCGCGAAATTTTGCCCTTACAAAAAAGCACTTTCCCTTATATTTGCATTGCAAATAAGGGAAAGTGCTTTTGTCTTGCTCACTAGGGGGGACTATAGCAACCGCTGCGATTCCAAAATCGATAGGGTAAAAGCCCTCCATATACAACTTCGCTAAATCAAAGTTTAGCGAAGGACAGGGGAGGCCCCACACTTTTCCCGAGTTTTTATTATACCTCTTTCGGCTAAATTTCTTTACACCTTCAGCATCCTGTATCCAATGCCGATATGCGTCTGGATATACTGCGGCGAATCCGGCTCGGATTCCAGCTTTTTGCGCAGCGTAGCCATAAAAACACGCAGCGAGGCCACGTCATTGTCCCAGGAACTGCCCCAGACTTCGTGGGTGATATAAGTATGGGTCAGCACTTTGCCGCAATTCTTGGCCATGACGCAGAGCAGTCTGTACTCGATGGGCGTCAGGTGCAGTTCCTGCCCTTTCAAGGTGGCACAGCCAGCCGCAAAATCAATTTGCAGATCACCGTTGGTAAAAACCGAACAACCGGCGGCGTTTTGCAGCATCGAGATGCGGCGGAACGTTACCCGCAGCCGCGCCAGCAGCTCCTCTACCGAGAACGGTTTCGTCAGGTAGTCGTCGGCGCCGCTGTCCAAGGCTTCGATTTTATCGCTGTCCTCGCTGCGGGCACTGATAACGATGATGGGCATCGCAGACCAACTGCGAATACGGCGAATCACCTCGATACCGTCCAGATCAGGCAGACCAAGATCCAACAGCATCACATCCGGTGCATGGATCGTTGCCTGTTGGAGCGCTTCGGACGCAGTAGCCGCCGCAATGTACTTGTAATCCTGCGTTTTCAGTGTCGTGGTAATCAGGTTGCGGATAGGCGCATCGTCCTCCACAACCAGAATCAAGGGTTTATTCATGCAAAGAAACCTCCCCAAGGGGCAGTGTAAAAGTAAAGATGCAGCCGTGCGGCTTATTGTCGGACAGTGTAATGGTGCCGCCGTGGGCTGCGATGATCGTGCGGCATAAGGCCAGTCCCAGCCCAAGGCTGCGGCGGCTGTCCGAAATGCGTTTTTCCCCGGTGGAGAACATTTCAAAGACCTTTTCTTTTGCTTCGTCGGGAATACCGGGGCCGTCATCGCTTACCCGAATTACGGCGCTTTCCCCCTGCGCCGCAGCGGAAAGGACAATGTGCGACCCGGCAGGCGTGTATTTGATGGCATTATCCACCAGATTGATCAGGACCTGCACAACCAGCTTGGCATCCATGTGCGCCAGCAGCAGATCATCGTCCATCTGTACAGTAATCGTGTGCTGCCCGCTGTGCCGGTTGGTATGGCGCAGGGCTTCTTCAAACACTTCACTTACTAACTCTGTAGAGATGGACAGATTCATCCGCCCATCTTCAATGCGGGAGATGGAAAGAATGTTCTCCACCAGATTGATGAGCCACATAGAGTCGTCGTAGATGTCCAGAAACGTTTGCTTGCGGGTGGGGTCGTCCATCTTCTCATAGTTGCTGATGAGGTTGGAGGCATTGCCGGAAATGGATGTCAGCGGGGTACGCAGGTCGTGGGAAATCGTGCGCAGCAAATCGGCGCGCAGCTGTTCATTCTTGGCGCGGACGGCAGCGCGCTCTTTCTCCTCGGCATTGCGGATATTCTGGATCGCCAATGTGACCGTAATGATGGAAACGATCAGCATAATGGCAAAGGTGACAGGGTAGCCGCGCTCGTATGCGTGCAGCGTCAGGCGGGGCTCTGTAAAGCAAAAATTGAAAAGAAGCACGCTGGAAAACGAGCTTAAAAAGCCGTAGAAATAGCTTTTGGTAAAAAGCGAGGTCAGCAATGTCCCCAGAATATACACCGATATGATATTTTTGGTAAAAGAGAAATACCAGAAAATATTGCCGATGCCGGTTGCAGCGGTCAGAATCAGCACCGTGATCAAAAGATCCTTTGCCTGTCGGACGGCCTGCTCTTTCATTGTATCGGGAGATGGCTTTTTAATATTCACAGCAAATCCTCCCTTCTGAAGGGTATCATACCATATTTCGGGCGGCATTACCAGCGCCGGAAGCCTTCACGCCGCTCAAATTGTGCGCGGCGAACGCTGCGCCAGAACGCATCACACCGGACACCGATAAAAACAAGAAAAAAGTCCTGCGGCCAGAAACAGCAAAATCAGCAGTGCCGTTCTCAAATGAACCACTTCCCTTGCAAACGATCAGATATGAAAGCACCGACTCAGGGCCTTGCCCTCGCCCAGCACCAGCAATGTGCCGTCACCGGGCAGAACCGTGTCCGAGTCAATGTTGACGTCGGCAATCCCGTTGCGCTTGATGCCCAGAATGTTGATGCTGTATTTCTTGCGGATATTGATGTCGCCAACGGTCTTTCCGATCCACGCGGACGGCACAGATACTTCCAGAATGGCGTGGTCTTGGTCCAGCTCGATATAATCCAGCACATGGTCGGACCCGTAGCGGATGGCCGCCCACTTGGCCAGCTGCTTTTCCGGGTAAAGCACCTCATCCGCACCGTTGCGCAGCAGGAATTTAGCCTGCACATCCCGTTCCGCACGGGAGACGACCATTTTTGCACCCAGCTCCTTCAGCAGGGAAGTGGTTTCGAGCGAGCTCTGAAAGTTTCCGCTGATCGCCACAATACAGACATCAAAATTGCGGACGCCCAACGCCTCCAAGAATTCCGCGTTGGTGCTGTCGCCGATTTGGGCGTTGGTCACAATGCTCAGAACGGCGTTGACGCGGTCCTCGTTTTCGTCCACCGCCATGACCTCATGGCCGAGCTTGTTCAGCTCCTCTGCGATGTGGCGGCCAAATCGACCCAACCCGATCAGTAAAATAGATTTCATGGTATGTACCTTTCTTTATCCTACGGTGATGCGTTCCTGCGGCAGCCGTGCCGCGCTGCTTTTGCTGCCGGAGAGCGCTGCATAAATCATAGTCAGTCCGCCGACGCGCCCAATGAACATCAAGAAAATTAAAATCCCCTGTGAGACGATTCCAAGATGCGGTGTCAACCCCAGAGACAGCCCTACGGTAGCAATGGCCGAGGTCGTTTCAAACAGACATTCGGACAGCGGCAGCGTCTCCACCGTGCTGATGACAAACGCTCCCGTCAGCGAAAGGACGAGATACAGTGTAAAAATAGCTGCGGCATCATGGACCGCTTTTTCTTCCATCCGCCGCCGAACATTTCGGGGCTTTTCTGCCTGCGGAATACAGCAAACGCATTGGCGACAAGCACTGCCGCCGTTGTTGTCTTGATGCCGCCCGCCGTAGAACCCGGTGAACCGCCGATGAACATCAGCAGAATGGTAAGGCCGCGCCCGCTGCTGGACAGTGACGTATAGTCTGCCGTATTGAATCCCGCTGTTCGGGGCGTTACGGACTGGAACAGCGAGAGCAGCAGCCGCTCCCGCAGTGTGCTGCCTTTGAATTCAAAGCAGAAAAAGTATAGCGTTGGCAGCAAAATTAAGAGCGCTGTCGACGTCAGAATAACTTTGCTCTGCAGCCGATAGCGATGAAAGCAAAGCCGATTGCACCGCACGTCATCCCATGTCAGAAAGCCGATGCCGCCCACAACGATCAGGGCGGAAATCGTCAGGCTGATAACCGGGTCTGCGCGATATGCGGTCAGCGAGACAAAAGGCATGTCGGGGGTACCCATTAAATCAAAGCCCGCATTGCAGAAAGCGGAGACGGAATGAAAAACGGCTTTCCATATCCCGGAAACGCCGAAATCCCGGCAGAAAACCGGGAGCATACAAAGCGCGCCGATTCCTTCTATCATCAAAGAGGTACGGATCACAAAGCCTGTCAGCCGCACAATGCCGCCGACTTTTGGAGCAGACATGGCCTCCTGCATCCGCCCGCGCTGGGACAGGGAAATGCGCCGACCTGATAAAAGCGAGAAAGACGCGCCGACTGTGATCACACCCAAGCCGCCGATTTGGATCAGCACCATCAACACGGCCTGACCAAACGCTGACCAGTGAGAAGCCGTATCCCGCACAACCAGCCCTGTGACACAGACGGCGGAGGTTGCTGTGAATAATGCCTCATGGAAAGGGGTGACGGTGCGCTCCTGCGCAGAAATCGGCAGCATCAGAAGTGCCGCCCCGATAAGGATAACCGCTGCAAACATCAGAATTATGGACTGAAAGTAATTGAGCTTACAGGCTAAACGCCGATGAAATGGCAAAAGGAATCACACTCCAGCAGAATTTTCGTACAATACAGTATAGCGCCGCCCGTTTAAAGATGGTGTTAAGCTTTTCTGCCGGAATATAAAGATTGCGTTAAGATTGCATTGTACCCGGGCTGCACCCGATGCTTCGGAGATGATCGTGCATTGGCTGTTTCGTCTTTGCACGAAAAATTCGCCGTTTCCACAAGGAAACGGCGAACGATAGACGAATACTGTTTTTCTGTCTGCTTGACGGTGTGAACCTCCAAGCACTTTATGGCTTTTACTTCGGTTTTTTGGGGAGGAATGTGCATCAGCCTCTCAAAACCCACTTATTTTCCAAGCACAACGGACAGCTTGATTTCCTTTTCCGTTTCGCTCAGGTCGAAATCGCCGCCGTCGGCGACGGTCACGCGCAGCTCATAGAGTACGCCGTCCGTCAGCTCGGTCGCAGCCGCGCCGGTCTCGTCCGTGATCGACCACAGCTCGGGGGCTACCTTTACCAGCTTGCCGTCTGGACCATAGGCGTAGAGCGTCAAATCGGAGGCGCTGCCGGACAGGTTGTTCATGCGGAAGGCCACCGTGTATTGGGGTGCACATTGCGGATGGTTGCGGTGTTGCGCCAGCTTGCAACCGTACCTTCGCCGCCGTCCTGTGCAAACTGATCCTGCGCAAGCACATTTCTTGCCGCCTGATCGAGATCGACCTCGCGGTACGGAAGCTCGGGCAGGTAGACAAAGCGGTCCTGCAGGCGGAGCAGCTCCAGATAGCCGGTGGGGCAGTAGAGTGCATTTCCGCTGTTGCCGGTGTACATGCCAATGGCCATATTATTGTAGCCGTACTTGTTGGAAACATCCATCGTAAAGACAGTCTCGCCGGTTGCAAAGTCGAGAATGATGTACTGCCACATACCCGTGGTCAGATCCTGCACATAGCCGTAGATATAGCCCGTTGCAGTGGAGAGCTTCATGATCGCGGTGTCGCTCAGATCGTTTCGGGTCCAGATGCTCTTCATCTCGTAGCCGCTGTCGGTTTTCACGGTGTCCACGCGCTCGACGCCGGGGGCGATCATGGCATTGCCCTTCATCAGCCAGTTCTGGTCATAAATGTTGGCGTAGCTCTGAATCGAAGAGTCATTGTCAGGGTCGGCAAGACCTGCGTTACCAGCGCCGAACCAGTTGCAGACGATCGTGCTGACGGTGCCTTCACCGTCGTCATAAACGATTGCAGAGTTCTCAACCGCCACCTGATACCCATCGCAGATCATCCAAAACAGGCATGCTGGCTACGAACTCTCCGGTCTTCATGTCGAGCGCAAGAAGCTTAACGGGGTCTGCGTTGTCGGTGAACAGTACAAGGTTTGGTGTCAGTGTGGGCGAGCAGCCGCCACCCCAGGCAAGGCCGCCGCCGGTACTTATCGCCATCATGACTGACCTTCGCACCGACACTCTCATATGGCGTGCACCACACAACGTTCACACCTTCTTCCGCGCGCAACAGATAGCAGTTCTGGTTCGTCAGAATGACCGCACCGTCTTTGGAGGCAGCAATGCCGTTTTCTGCGCCCTCGCCAAGGGGCAGCCCGTAAACAAAGACAGCCTTTGAAAGATCGGTTTGTTCGCCATTCAGAATCGATTCTATCGCTGTGTGGGCAATGTAGCCGAGAACACCCTGCTGCTGCCGCTCGGGATAGATTCGGAAGCCGCCGGTGGCGAACCAAAGGTTTCCGTCGTAGTCAAAGACCACGGACAGAAGATTCTGTGTCAGCTCTTTGCCGAGCGCGGTCTCAGCAGCTGCCTTGATATCGATATCCAGAACCTTTTCAAATTCCGGAATGACGCTGCCATCTTCCTCTGTCGTACGCAGTATCAGTACATGGTTGTTGCTCGTCGGGCAGACGACACGGTTTTTAGAGTCAAGGAATGTGTAGGAACTCTGGATGACGTAACCGCCGCCATCATGTTGCATCGGTGAAAAATAGCCGAGCGTCTTCGTCTCTGTTGCATTCAGATCACGGATGGCGATGCCGCCGAGCAGTGGCACGACCGCGTGACCGTAGTTGTCAAAGTAAATCGCGGGTGAGGCGTTCGGGTTCGTTGTCTCAAAGGAAACATTGATTTCCGGATAGATGCCGAGCGGCAGAATTTCATCCGTTGAGTCGGTGTTGTAGCCGTCGTGATGGATGTTTGCATCACTTTTTGCCATATAAGGGTTTTCATCACGTGTTTGGGTTGTAAAGCCTTCACGGGCAGTGCACCGGATAACGGTGCAGAAGATGTTGTTTCGTCCTCTGCCGGTGTGGGCGTTCCACCACAGGCCGCCATAGACAGGCACAGTGTTCCCGCCAGAAGAAAGCTAAATACAGAATAAATCTTTTTTCTCTTTTTCATCAATAATCCTCCTCATTGTTATGTTTGTTGTGATCCGCTCGGAATAAGGCAGACGTTTTTTTTCCCATCTAACCATGTAGAAAGTCCCTGCTGAAACGCTTCTTCTGTTATTGGCTCTAACAGAAAATAGTCTACACGCAGCCGAAACGCATGCAGGGAAAAATCCAGATCGCTGCACCAGATGATGCGCATTTCGGGAAAAAGCGTCCGCAGATGCTCCACCGCATTCAACCCTGCTACCCCCGGAAGTGCGATCACAGTGCAGGTTGGCGCATTTATACGCGCCACATCAAAGAACAACTCCTGCCCACGGTAACAGTCCATTTTGGGAAACAGACCGCGTTCAAAGCAGAACCGTGAAAGCTGCTCTATATAAAAGGCTTCCTGTGTTTCACTACTTGTCAGCACGGCAATGTGGTACACGGCACTCCCTCCTTTCTGCCGTCATTGATGCTTTCTGCTTGTCAGTATACGGATATGCAAACGCTTTTCAAGCCGTTTGGCACGAAACTCTCAATTCCGTCACGAAATCTGAGTTTTTCATTGTGCCGGTGTTGGACAGGTATGATATAATTTAGTTGGAATTTTTACAAAGGAGTCAGTCCGATATGAGAATAGCAATAGTGGATGATATCGAGACCGAACGTGCGCTGTTGAAAATGCGGCTTGAGCGACAGCTGAGCTTGTACGGTGTAGAGACGGAGATCTTAGAATTTGATAGCAGCGAGAGCTTTCTCGCAGCAGAAAAAGAACGGCACTTTACTGTGGTATTTCTGGATATTTACATGAAAGGATTAAGCGGCATGGATGCGGCAAAG
>ENA-OQIO01001223-OQIO01001223.1-human-gut-metagenome-genome-assembly--contig:-NODE-1223-length-12849-cov-1.554866_pt1 | contig 12849 bp, 18 predicted proteins | sample MGYA00242573_ERZ504737 | MGnify/ENA primary metagenome ERZ504737 (study PRJEB26092, sample SAMD00036203) | human gut metagenome | host: Homo sapiens | study: EMG produced TPA metagenomics assembly of... | reverse complement strand
GGGACTTGGTTATCTTCCAAGTTCAAGGTCAACAATACTCGACTCAATGAATGGATTTTTTGCCATAATATTGTCCTGCATTATTTTTGAAGATGACAAGTTTTCAAAATTCAAAGCATTAGGATGTATATTGGGATTTGGCGGAATACTGTTAATAAACATTGAACCGGGACAGAATTTCTTTCAGGAAATTTCATTTAGAGGCGACGGAATGATTCTTCTAAATGCCTGTGTGGAGCCTTTGGCGGAATTATTACAAGAATAATTTCAAAGAAGATGGATATGACTGTTGCAACAAGTTTAAGCATGACTATAGGCGGCGCATTTTTATGTGTAGTTTCAGCAATAATAGAGCCTGCAGCAAGATGGACAATAACCACGGAATCCATTATAATAATGATTGGACTGATTCTTATATCAGCAGTATGCTTTGGAGTTTATAATCAGCTTCTTGCATATCATCCAATAAGTAAAATAGCCATATTTAATGCATTCATTCCTATTCTTGGAGTTATCTTTTCAAGCATAATTCTTGGAGAGCCAATGAAAGTTAAATATATAATTGCAGGTTGTATGGTGGCACTTGGAGTATACGTAATGAATCATTTTTCTAAATAAAATGTTAATAAACGAGAGGTAATTAATATGTATAAGAATATTGTAAAAAAAGAAAAAGTAGAATTGAAGAATTTAGTGGCTTATCAGGAGGGACAGGTTGTAAGTAAAACATTGGTTCAGAATGATTATGTAAGTGTTACATTGTTTTCATTTGACAAAGGAGAAGAAATTTCAACTCATGCATCAGGTGGAGATGCCATGGTTACAGTGCTAGAGGGAACAGGAAAATTTACAATCGGTGGAGATGTTTTTATTCTTAAAGAAGGTGAAACAATTATAATGCCTAAGGATGTTCCACATGCTGTATATGGTCAGGAAAAATTTAAGATGGAATTAGTTGTTTCTTTCTAATAAATAAGAGTACAAACAATTAGGAAAAGTATTTTAGAAATTAGCTGACTAAATAATAAAAGAAATAAAATAATATAATAAATTAACAAAACGATTAATAAAATAAAAAAATAAGGAAAAACAGTTGCTAAGAAAAAGCTAAATAATTATACTGTGCCTTGTTTGAAACATTAAGCGAGACAAAGAGGTTTTGCATACACAATGTATGCAGCCTCTTTTTTCTTTAATAATCCCCTTATGTTATTAGAGAAAAGGCTTAAGTTTTAAAATATAACTTTTTACAAGGAGGCAGGAAAGTATGGTTAGAAAGGCAGAAGAAAAGAATTTGGAAAATTCACAAAGAAGATTGCAGCAGTAGGTTTGGCACTTGCAATGACAGTTTCAACAGCTATACCAACATATGCATATTATGGATTTTCCGGAGAGTTTACCAGAAGTGAACGTTTAACTCAGACAAGAGTTACCTCAACATTTTCAGAGAACGAATTAGGAGTCGTTAACTTTGAAACAACCTGGGGCGACAAGCAGGCTAATATAGCTAGTATGGATGAGTATATTGAAGAGGCAGACAAGAAGGGAGTAAAGATTTTAGTATTTCCTGAAATGTGTGTAACAGGATATGTTTCATCAAGTGATCCAACATCAACTGAATATAAATGGGCAGTTGAAAGTGCAGAAACTAAGGACGGAGAAACAGCTTCTCATTTTGCAAAAATAGCAGATGAAGATGATATGTGGATTATATATGGTGCAACGGAAACAATTGAAAAGGATGGAAAAATTGATAAGAATCATGCGTATAATTCAGCTTTTGTTTGTTCACCGGATGGAGATGTGACAACTTATCAGAAGATTACACCGGTTGAAGGTTCATGGTGTACATCAGGCGACACACCGGTAATTATAGATGCAGGTGAATATGGAAAATTAGGCATTAGTATTTGTTATGATACATATTCAACACCTGAACTTGAAAGATATTATTCAGCAATGGGATGCAATATCTTGATTAATCCAACAGCTACGGGAGGTGGCTGGAGTCAGAGTAATATGTCAGCATGGGAAGAATATTACAAAGTCAGACTTGAAAGCATTGCTTCAAGAGATGGATTCCTTATATTAAGTTCAGATTTGGTTGGAATGAATGAAACACCAAGTAATCCATCTAAATTCCCTGGTGGTAGTATTATTATGAACGCAGTGTTTAACGGACCTTCATATTTGGCAGGTGCAGATGATGATTCAAATATTATTACAAATCAGGAAGGACTTCTTACAAACAGTAAATCAGTTAGGGCATCAACAGGTTCTACATGTTCTAATGAAGATTTTAATCCTGAATTATATGTTGATTTATATAGTGAATTAGCTGACAAGATGGAAGAAAACGGTGGAGTTCTAAGATATAGTGCAAATACAACAGCTTCAACTAAGGGACCAAAGGCAGCCGTTGTTAATATGACAGGTTATTGGGGCAATAAGACAAAGACAATTGCAAAGATGAAAGAATACATAGAAGAAGCCGGAAAGAAGGGCGTAGACATTTTAGTTTTTCCTGAAACAGTATTAACAGGTTATGGATATTTACAGCAGTCACAGGATCCGTTCTATCAGAAGTTTGGAGTATCTATGCAGGTTTATACAGCTGAAACAATTCCGGGAGCTACAACAAAATGAACTTTCAAAATATGCAAAAAAAATACAATATGTACATTATCTTTGGTATGACTGAAAAAGATGAAGCGGGAACAATAAAAGACAATGGTGTTGAAAAGTATATAACTCAGCAGCAATTCTTTATCCTAATGGAAAAATTGATTCTTATCAGAAGATTCATAGAGCAGGCCAGGAAAATAAGTGGTCAGTAACAGGTAAGACACCAAAGATTATCGAAACAAAATGGGGCAAGATTGGTGTTGATATATGTAGGGACGGACATTTTTATCCTGAACTTGGACGTTATTATGCAGCAATGGGGTGCACAATGTTTGTCCATCCTACAGCAACAACAGGAAATGCATGGTATAGATCAACAAGAATCGGTTCATATGTAGACCGTGATGGAATGGCAGCAATTACATGTAACTTACTTGGCGGTGATGGTATTTATGTGGCAGACGGAGCTTACACATACAGCTGATGATATTGATGAAAATGGTGATTTCGTTGGTGGCTCAGCAATACCTGAAACAATTTATAATCAGAATGAAATTGAAGATGATCCATACTGGAATAGCAGAAACTGGCTTGGAACAGGTGGTGTATTTAACAGCACAAGTTTTATAGCAACAAAAGGTTCAACAGCTTCAACAGCATTAAAGCCAAGAATTAACTATAACGGCACAGGTGCATATTCAGAAGGCTTCGAAGAAAGAGGTAATACAAGTCCGCTTGGTCTTGAAATAGCTGATATGGACCTTACAGGAACAGGCTTTAGCGGAACAGAGTCAACATTTAAGCCGGCATTATATGCTAAATTATATGATAAACTTGCAACATTATATCGCGGTGGTTATGTATCAAAAATAAAAGATAAAGATAATAGTGGCACAACACCGGAAACAACAACTGCAAAAGATTCTGCAGCAAAGACTACAGAACCAAAGACTACAGAAAACAAAAAGGTAGCAACAACCACTGTAACAGTGAACAAAACTTTGGTTAAGAAGGCTACAAAAGTTAAGGCTTCTGCAAAGACAAAAATTTATGTTAAGAAAGTTGTAGGTGCAGCTAAGTATCAGGTACAGGTATCAGCTACAAAGAAACTTTAAAAAGGTTTTGGCAACTAAAACATCAACGGAGGCAACATTTACAATTAAAAACAGTAAGCTTAAAAACAAGAAAGTTTTATATGTAAGAGTGAAAGTTGCAAAGAAAGTAAATAACAAATTAGTTTACAGTAAGTGGTCAGCTTCAAAGAAAGTTGTAATAAGTAAAAAATAATTAACAAGTAAATTAGTACAAAAAACTTTATAAAAATCTAATAAAAAAGCGTCTTATGTGAGAAAAAATCATATAAGGACGTTTTTTTCGACAAAATAAATTCAAAAGAGTTAAGTTATATGATAGAATAAAGAGTATTTATTAATACAGAGGAGATTAAAGTATGGGGACTAAAGAAAAAAATAAAAAAGGTTTAAGCATTGCAAAGGTTTATTTATCAAAGCAGATTTTAATAATATTATGCATTGTGGCAGTGGTTCTTGTTGCGTGGTTTGGCACAAGGAAGGTTGTTTCAATTGACAATAAGACTACTAAATTAGGTTTTGAGAATATTGGAGAACTTGCAACTCAGGAAGCATATTGCACTGAAGTTAATGTTACAGATGAGTCAAAGCAGTTGTTTGGAATCGACATTCCTTTTACTCAGAGCAAGTATATTTACAGTTATGATGTAAATGTTAAGGCAGGAATTGATTTTGACCAGATTGACTGGAGCGTAAAGGATAAGACCATAACGGTTAAAGTTCCAAAGGCTAAGATTCTAAGTTGTGAACTTAATAAGGATTCTTTTAAGGTATATCACGAACAAGAAGTATATTCACAAAGATTACTTTAAAAGATAACAATGAGGCAATGAGCAAGCTTAAGGAGAATGCCAAGAAGGATGCAGAAAGCAATGGACTTCTTGAAAATGCCGAAAAGAATGCCAAGACTATTATAAAAGGTTTTATTGAAAAAGTTTATGATAGTAGTGAGTATGAAATTAAGTTTGTTGAAAAATAATATTAAAAAGCTATAAAAAAAACTATCAAAGTTAGCATAAAAAATTAATAATGAAATTAGCATAAAATTAGTATTAAAGTTTGGATTAGGAGATAAATATGAGTGAAAAAGTAAGAAAACACATAATCTTCTATGGAAGAGTTCAGGGGGTAGGATTTAGATATTATTCAGTATATAAATCCAGACAGCTTGGGCTTACAGGCTGGGTTAGAAATTTGTATGATGGAACTGTTGAAATGGAAGTTCAGGGAGAACAGCAGGTTATAGATCAGTTAATTGTTTTTCTTCAAAATCAGAGATTTATAATGATAGAAGATATGGACATTAAGAAGATTCCTGTTGTGGATGACCATGATTTTTACGAGAGATAATAATGTTGGCATGCCAATATTACAATATAAATTACAAAAAAATAATGATAGATGAGGTTAATGTTTTGAAAAAAGGATTTGATAATGAGAAGTATTTAAAGATGCAATCAGAACACATTAAGGAAAGAATTGCACAGTTTGGAAACAAGTTGTATTTGGAGTTTGGCGGTAAGCTTTTTGATGATTATCATGCATCAAGAGTATTGCCCGGATTGAGCCTGACTCAAAGTTACAGATGTTATTACAGTTAAAAGACCAGGCAGAAGTTGTAATTGTTATTAGTGCTGAAGACATTGAAGAAAACAAGATTCGTGGAGATTATGGAATTACATATGACATGGATGTTTTAAGACTTATTGATGAATTTCAGTCAGTAGGACTTTTTGTTGGCAGCGTTTGTCTTACAAAGTTTGCAGGACAGCCGGCAGCAGAATTATTTATGAAGAGATTAGAAGAACTTGGAATTAAGTCATACAAGCATTATAAGATTCCCGGATATCCAAGTGATGTTAACTTTATTGTTAGTGATGAAGGTTACGGAAAGAATGATTATATTGAAACTGAAAGACCACTTGTTGTTATAACAGCACCAGGTCCTGGAAGTGGAAAGATGGCTACATGTCTTTCACAGTTATACCATGAACATAAGAGAGGAATTAATGCAGGATATGCTAAGTTTGAAACATTTCCTATTTGGAACATTCCATTAAGACACCCTGTTAACCTTGCTTATGAGGCAGCAACAGCAGATTTAAATGATGTTAACATGATTGACTCATTCCATTTGGAAGCATATGGAGAGACAACTGTAACTATAACAGAGACCTTGAAATTTTCCCTGTTGTTAATGCAATGTTTGAATTGATTTCAGGTAAGAGTCCATACAAATCACCTACAGATATGGGGGTTAATATGGCAGGAAATTGTATCTTTGATGATGAAGCTTGTTGCAAGGCTTCAAAACAGGAAATTATCAGAAGATATTATCAGGCTCTTTTGTGAAAAGAGAAGAACGGGAAGTACAAAAAATAATATTTCTAAGTTAGAAATTCTTATGAAACAGGCTGAAATTACACCACAGGATAGAGAAGTGGCAGTTGTGGCTCTTAATAAAGAAAAAGAAACTGACAACAAGCCGGCTGTAGCAATTGAACTTCCTGACGGAAAGATTGTTACAGGTCGCACAACTGACCTTTTAGGTGCATCAGCAGCAGCTTTGCTTAATGCTCTTAAGGCACTTGGTAATATTGATGATGAAGTAGAATTAATTGAAAAAGAAGCAATTGAACCTATTCAGACATTGAAGACTAATTATCTTGGAAGCAAGAACCCACGTCTTCACACAGATGAAATTTTAATTGCATTGTCATCAAACAGCAGCTCACAATGAAAATGCAAAGAAGGCTATGGGAGAATTAACTAAGCTTAAGGGATGTGAACGCACATTCAACAGTTTTATTGTCATCAGTAGATGAAACTACATTTAAAAAATTAGGAATGCAACTTACTTGTGAGCCTAAATATGAAGAAGATGGTAGAAAATATCATAAACACTAACAAATAGTTCATAGAATATTCAAAATATGATATGAAATATTTGGTATAATATTTTGATGTGAAGGTATTTAAGAAAACGGTATTAGAGATTTAGGTATATGGCAATCTGAAAATTAATATAGGGGTTTTTAACTGACAAGGAGAACTTATGAAGAATAGAACATCAAAAGACAATACAATAGTAAGAAAAAAAGTTCAGACAAGAAGATTTAATGCAGATATCAGATATGGTTTAAACAGTGATCAGGTTAATGAATATTTTGAGAATGGTTGGTCTAACGAGCCGGTTGAACCGCCGTCAAAAACTGTTCCGGAAATTATAAAAAGTAATCTGTTTACGTATTTTAACTTAGTATTTGCAGTTCTTGCGGCGCTGTTAATTTTGGCAGGTTCATTCCGTAATTTAACTTTTTTGCCGGTTTATTCTGGCAACTTGTTTATCGGTATTATTCAGGAAATAAGAGCAAAGAATACTTTGGATAAGTTATCAGTATTAAATGCCCCAAAGGCTTTAGTTGTTAGAGAAGGAAGACAGTTTAGTATTCCTGCGGAAGAACTGGTCCTTGACGATATAGTTATTTTTAAGGCAGGAAATCAGATTTGTGCCGATGCCATTGTTGTAGATGGCGAAGTTTCAGTTAATGAGTCATTGCTTACAGGTGAATCTGATGAAATATCAAAGAAGCCCGGCGATGAATTAATGTCAGGAAGCTTTATTGTTTCAGGTGAATGTTATGCAAGACTTGACAAGGTTGGTGAGGATTCATATATATCAAAGTTAACACTTGAAGCTAAGGCAATGAATAGTGAAGAACAGTCTGAAATGATTAGAGTTCTTGACAAATTAGTTGGAGTAGTGGGTATATTGATTATTCCAATTGGACTATTACTTTTTGGACAGCAGTTTTTCTTTTCGGGAGCATCTTTTAGCAAGAGTATAACATCTATGGTTGCTGCTGTTATTGGAATGATACCGGAAGGTTTGTATTTGCTGGCCAGTGTTGCTCTTGTTGTAAGTGTTATGCGACTTGCATCAAAGAAAGTTCTTGTGCATGACATGAAATGTATAGAAACCCTTGCAAGAGTTAATGTTTTGTGTGTTGACAAAACAGGGACAATTACAGAGAATACAATGGAAGTTAACGGAGAGATTCCCATGGATGGATACGACAGTCAGTCTATGGCTCCATTAAAGCAGATTATTGGTGATTTTGCTTCGGCGATGTCTAGTGATAATATTACTATGAAGGCTATGAAGGATTACTTTAATAAGCCTTCAGGTAGAAAAGCAGTGTCAGTAAGTCCTTTCTCGTCACAGTTTAAATATTCAGGAGCAGCCTTTGAAGATGGAAGCTATGTTCTTGGTGCACCTGAGTTCGTGTTAAGAGAGGATTATGACAATTATAGAGAACAGATTGAACAGTATAGTTCAGAAGGATACCGAGTTCTTGTATTTGGTATTTATGACGGAGTTATTGACGGTAAAGCATTAACAGGAAAGGTTACACCTCTAGGCTTGGTATTTTTGTCTAACTCTATTAGAAAAGAAGCACCTGAAACATTTAAGTATTTTGAAAATCAGGGTGTGGAAATAAAGGTTATATCAGGTGATAATCCTGTAACTGTTTCTCAGGTTGCGTTGCAGGCAGGAATAGCAAATGCAGACAATTATATAGATGCATCAACCTTACAACAGATGAGGCAATTGAAGATGCAGTATTAAGATATACAGTATTTGGCAGAGTTACACCTGACCAGAAACGTAAATTTGTCAGAGCCCTTAAGAAAGCAGGTAGAACTGTGGCAATGACAGGTGATGGTGTAAACGATGTTTTGGCACTAAAGGATGCAGACTGCTCAGTGGCAATGGCATCAGGAAGTGATGCGGCAGCACAGGCGTCACAGCTTGTTTTGTTAGATTCCAACTTTGCCTGTATGCCATCAGTTGTAATGGAAGGAAGAAGAGTTGTAAATAACATTGAACGTTCAGCAAGTTTGTTTCTTGTTAAAAATATTTTCTCATTCCTTTTATCACTATTTTCTGTATGCTTTATGATAAATTATCCATTGGAGCCATCACAGATTTCGCTGATTAGTATGTTTACAATAGGTGTTCCGGCATTTTTCCTTGCCCTACAGCCTAATAAAAACATTATTCAGGGACACTTCCTATCCAATGTGCTTATAAAAGCATTGCCGGCAGGTATTACAGATTTCCTTGTTGTAGGAGCGCTTGTAGTATTTGGTCAGGTATTTGAAGTAGGTGAGACTGATATATCAACAGCCTGCACAATGTTACTTGCAATAGTAGGATTTGTAATTCTTTATAACATTAGTAAGCCTATGAATGCACTTCGCTGGTGTGTTTGGGGCGGATGTATTGTAGGACTTTTAGGTTGCAGTATTTATCTTGGAGATTTATTTGCAATGCGTGGTATGTCTACGAAATGCATTATGTTATTTGTGGTATTTGCCATAATTACAGAACCGGCATTAAGATATAGTACAATATTAATCGAAAAGATTGGTCGAAAGATAGTAGGCTGGATTGAAAAACGAAGAAAGGCAAAAATTATAAAATAAATTAGGATAAAGACTTCGTGTATTCGGGGTCCTTATTATATTATGAAAGTATATGATTAACATCAAATAGTTGAGTTATAACAATAGGTGTAATTAATGAAGGAGAGGGATAAAATATGGATGAAATGGTTGTTTTGTTAATACCGTTGCTTGGAACAACCCTAGGTGCGGCAATGGTATTTTTATGAAAGACAATATTAATGCAAAGATTGAAAAGACTCTACTTGGTTTTGCAGCAGGAGTTATGATTGCGGCAAGCGTATGGTCACTTCTTATTCCGGCAATTGATATGTCTAAGGAACAGGGGAGAATAGCCTGGCTTCCTGCAGCTGTAGCTTTATGCTTGGAATTTTGTTTTTACTTTTTAATTGACAGCATTGTGCCACATTTACATTTGGACAGCGATAAGCCGGAGGGTGTAAAGAGTAAATTTTCAAAAACAACAATGATGATGTTTGCAGTTACAATTCACAACATTCCTGAGGGAATGGCAGTGGGTGTAGCGTATGCAGGAGCGATTATGGGACATAGCAAGTTAAGTCTTACTGCAGCTGTTGCATTGTCAATAGGTATTGCAATACAGAATTTTCCGGAAGGTGCCATTATTTCAATGCCTCTAAAGGGACAGGGAATGAGTAAGATGAGGGCATTTAAGTGTGGGTTCCTTTCAGGTGTTGTAGAACCTATAGGTGCATTTATAACTATACTTCTTACATCAAAGATATTGTAATATTGCCGTATCTTTTGGCATTTGCAGCAGGTGCAATGATTTATGTTGTAATAGAAGAATTAATTCCTGAGTCACAGTCAGGTGAGCATACTAATATAGGAACAATAGGTGCAGCAATTGGATTTGTCCTTATGATGGTACTTGATGTGGCGTTAGTTGATAAATGTGCTAAAATATACTGACGGTGTTAAAAATTGATAGGGTTCATTAGTTACATATTAATCAAAATTGAGACGAGGAGAAATATTATGAGAAAATCAAAAAAAAGTTTTATCGGTTATTCTTAGTTTATCAATGGCATTTAGTATGTCACTTATACAGCCAAATTATCAGGTAAAGGCTGATAACAGTTATTCAGTTTTGGATGCTAAGGACAATGGAAAAGAAGAGGGTGCGGAAGTTACACCTATTGATATTAGTTCAGGAAAAGTTCAGATAGACTGGTCTAATATTAAGGATAGTTATGAGTTTGTTGGAAAGAGAATAACTCCAATAGTGTTATTATCTTATAAAGGAAAGAATTTAAATCCTATGGCTGATTATACAGTTACGTACAAGAACAATTTTTATCCGGGCAAGGTAACTATGATTATTAAGGGAATTGATGGTTATACAGGACAGATAACAAAGGAATTTCAGATTGTAAAAAAAGAAATAGGCAATGTAACTATTAGAACAGAATTTGAAAATAAACAATTGAAAATTACTGTCAATAATGGTAGTTACGCAATGACAAAAGGAACTGATTATGATTATACTGTAGAAACAGATGTAAAGGGTAAGATTACAATTACTTTCACAGGATTAGGTGATGATTATACAGGAACCTATGTTAGAACAATTGAGGCAGAAGACAATCCTAATGCGCCTAAAGAAACAGAAACTATTGAGGTTTCAAAGGCAAAGGTTAAATATGCCAAAAACAAAAAAGGCAAAAAGATTAGTCTTAAGTGGGCTAAGATTTCTAAAGTTACAGGATATAATGTAAGATATGCCACAACAAAGAAAAAGCTTAAAAAAGCTAAGGTTAAAAACATCAAAACCAATAACTCCAAAATACACTATTAAAAAACTTAAAAAGAAGAAATATTATGTTCAGGTAAGAGCATATAGAACTGTTAATGGCAAGAAGATTTATGGTGACTGGAGCAAGGTTAAAAGTGTTAAAGTAAAGAAGTAATGAATTATACATAGAGCTATAATGAAATGATATTGATAAATGTATGGAAAGTAAAGTATAATCATTGCAGCAACTAGGAAACGAGAGATTAAGCAGAAAATGAAAGAGAAACATTTAGACAATTTTGTAAAAGGACTAAAAATGGTATTCCAATAGCATTGGGGTATTTTGCAGTAGCATTTACACTTGGAATACAGGCAAAGAATGCAGGAATAACGGCATTTCAGTCAGCAGTGGCAAGTTTTGGATTGCATGCCTCAGCGGGGGAATATATTGCATTTACTCTTTTTGGGGCCAACGCAACCATTTTTGTAATGGTAATGATGGAGGTTGTCGCCAATGCCAGATATCTTTTAATGTCCTGTGCGTTAAGCCAGAAGATTCCCGCAGACACTCCAATATGGAAAAGACTTATAATGGGATATTTTATAACAGATGAAATATTTGGAGCTTCAATATCTGTAGCAGGAAAGCTTGATCCTTATTATACTTTTGGACTTGCGGCAGTTGCCTCACCGGCATGGTGTGTAGGTACGGCGCTAGGTGTTTTGATGGGCAACGCATTGCCAATCAGAGTTGTAAGTGCTTTAAGTGTAGGTCTTTATGGTATGTTTATGGCATGCATAATTCCTGAGGGGAAAAAGAACAAAATAGTAGCAGGAGTAATAGTTGTAAGCTTTGTTTTAAGTTACATATTTAATACACTTTCTGTTTTTGCAGGAATTTCATCAGGTGTAAAAATTATGATTTTGACTGTTATTATTTCATTAGCGGCAGCAATATTATTTCCGGTAAAGGAGGAAGAAAATGCATAACATATATATATGTCTTCTTGCAATGGCTATTGCAACCTATGCAATCAGAGTGCTTCCGTTAACATTAATTAGAAAAGAAATTACAAATAAATACATAAAGTCATTTTTGTATTATGTGCCTTATGTAACATTGGCGGTAATGACATTTCCGGCAATCCTTACAGCCACACAGAGTATGTGGTCAGGTCTGATTGCATTAATTGGTGCGATTCTTTTGGCTTGGAAAGGTGGAAATCTTTTTCAGGTTGCAATAGTAAGTTGTGCGCTGGTATTTATTGTGGAATTGATAATTGTTTAAGAAGCAAATAATTTATAGAAGAGTAGGTTTTATAAAAATATGACTGTCCAAAGAAGTCATATTTTATTAAAGAAAGCATAGTTATTAAGGAAAGCGGGTTCGTTATGACAAGAATAGAAAAGAAAGAAATTTTGTCAGATGAAAAAACTAAAAAAGTAGCAATGCAGGTGTCTACAGTTAGTATTGTAGTTAATCTGCTTTTGTCAGTATTTAAATTGTTGGCAGGTATTATAGGAAAATCGGGCGCCATGGTTTCTGATGCTATTCATTCTGCGTCTGATGTTTTTAGTAGTTTTATAGTAATAATAGGCGTTAGCATTGCAGGAAAAGAATCTGATGAAGGTCATCAGTATGGCCATGATAGATTAGAGTGTGTTGCAGCTATTATTTTGGCAGTGGTACTTCTTATAACAGGAGCAGGAATTGGCATAGATGGTGTAAATAAAATAATAAATGGAACCAATGGCAATCAAACAATTCCAGGAATAATAGCAATGGTTGCAGCGATTGTATCTATTGCAACAAAGGAATGGATGTATTGGTTTACAAGATCTGCTGCAAAAAAGATTAATTCAGGGGCAGTAATGGCTGATGCATGGCACCACAGGTCTGATGCTCTT
>ENA-OQIO01001222-OQIO01001222.1-human-gut-metagenome-genome-assembly--contig:-NODE-1222-length-12854-cov-2.322307_pt1 | contig 12854 bp, 16 predicted proteins | sample MGYA00242573_ERZ504737 | MGnify/ENA primary metagenome ERZ504737 (study PRJEB26092, sample SAMD00036203) | human gut metagenome | host: Homo sapiens | study: EMG produced TPA metagenomics assembly of... | reverse complement strand
CCGCAAAGCGCTGGCGTTTTTACCTTTCCCGCCTGCCGGAGGATATGATCCCCTGCTGGGATATGCTCTTTGCCCCGGGAAAGCGGCGAACCCCGGGATTCCTCCTCTGCGGCCATCGTGGCCTGCGGCCTGCTGGAAGCAGCCAAGTATGTGGACGAAACAGAAGCTGCCCAGTGGCGCACGCTGGCGCGGCAGATGCTGGCCAGCCTTGCCACAAATTATGCAGTAAAGCCCGGCACCCTCGCTCCGGCCAGCTGCTGCACGGCACTTACAGCAAAAAAAGCCCCTACAACACCTGCACCCCGGAGGGCGTGGATGAATGTACGAGCTGGGGCGATTATTTTTACATGGAGCGCTGACCCGCCTGACCAAAGACTGGGAGATGTACTGGTGATGAACTTGCAGACCAAAGCGGATTTTACCGCACTGATGCACAAATTTCTCGACCCCCTCAAGCCCTGTTATTCCGCAGGCTGCGCCCGGCTGCATCTGGGCGAGACGGGTGTGACCTACAACCAAAATGCCATTGAGCTGGAAGCCTTCAGCCGCCCGCTGTGGGCGCTGGTGCCCTTCTGGGTAGGTGGCGGCTCTGAGCCGGAATTTGAAAAAATCTACCGCAAGGGTCTTGCCGCCGGCACCGACCCGGAAAACCCCGAATACTGGGGCACCACCGGGGAGTACGACCAGTGCTATGTGGAGATGGCGGCTATTGCCTGCGGCATCCTCACCGCACCGGAAAAGCTGTGGACCCCGCTTTCTGACACCGAAAAACAGAACCTTGCCGCATGGCTGGGGCAGATCAACGCCCACACCATCCCGGACTGCAACTGGCAGTTTTTCCGCATCCTTGTAAACCTTGCCCTGAAAAGCGTGGGAATGCCTTTCAGCCCGGAGCTGCTGGAGGACGGCCTTTGCAAGATCGACAGCTATTACAGCGGCGACGGCTGGTCCACCGATGGCGCCTCTGTGCAAAAGGATTACTACATCCCGTGGGCCATCCAGTATTACGGGCTGCTCTACTCTAAATTTGCCGCCGACACCGACCCCCGGCGTGCTGCCCTTTACCGCCAGCGTGCCCAGCTGTTCGCCCAGCAGTTCGTCTACTGGTTCGATGCCAACGGCGCAGCCCTGCCCTTTGGCCGCAGCCTGACCTACCGCTTTGCCCAGAACAGCTTCTGGGCGGCCTGCATCTGGGCAGGGCTGGAGCCGCTGCCCCTGCCGGTGATGAAAGGGCTCATCGTCCGCAACTTCAACTGGTGGCTGGGGCAGAAAATGTTCGACCGGGACGCATCCTGACCATCGGCTACTGCTACCCGCAGATGTACATGGCCGAGCGGTACAACGCCCCCGGCAGCCCCTACTGGGGCATGAAGAGCTTTTTGCTGCTTGCTTTGCCGGATGACCACCCCTTCTGGTCTGCCGAAGCCGCGCCCATGCCCGCATTGGAGCGGCTCAAGCCCATGCCATACGCCAATATGCTGGTGCAGCGCCGGGCGGGGCGGGTAACGGCCTATGCCGCCGGTGTCAACGAGGGGCACGGCCACGGACAGTTCCCGGAAAAGTACGCAAAATTTGCCTACGATACCCGCTTTGGCTTCTGCGCCTCCCGCAGCCGGGAGGTACTCAATCAGGCCGCGCCGGACAGTATGCTGGCCTTTGTCATCGACGACAACGTGTTTGTGCGCAAGGTGAGTAAAACGTGGAAAATTGAAGCCGGGGCTGTGACCGCCCAGTGGTCGCCCTTCCCCGGCATTGAGGTGACCACTACCATCACCCCCACTGCCACCGGCCACCGCCGCCATCATGAGATTGACAGCAGTTTCGACTGCGAAGCCTACGACTGCGGTTTTGCCGTGCCCAATTTTGCACCGGGCTACGCCGAAAGCGCGGAAAACGATACCGCCGAAGCCCATTGCGACACCCTGTGCTGCGCCGTGCGCGGCAGGGGAGAAGCAGTGGTCATCGGCTGCGACCCTAACACCAGCCTGTACTTCACCAATGTCCATCTGCCGCCGTGAAGTACCACATCCCCAAGGGACACACGGTGCTGGACACCGAGGTCTTTGACGAAGCAAACTGATGCCGCTTCTTTCTATAGCAGTTTGCGTTTTTAATGCACAAGCAACATCCGCAAACTGCATATCGCAAATATGCCGTTTTGATAGGCACTATTTTTGAAAATTGCGATAGAAAAACAGTCGTTTTTGTGCGGCTGTTTTTCTTATATTCTGTGCTATAATGAGAGCAGAAAATGCTGCGAGGTGACATTTATGCCTTTAAATAATCCTATCACATCGGCACTTCTGGCCGACCCGGAAATTTTCCAGCAGAACCGTCTGCCTTCCATGCCCACTTTGCGGACCAGACAAGCCCGGAAATGCCCCTGACCGTCAGCTTGGATGGCGAGTGGAACTTCCGCTATGCGGAAAACCTGACCGCACCCTTTACGGACTGGGATACCCTGACTGTGCCCGGCTTTATCCAGATGCAGAGCCTGCAAAAGCCCGGCCAGCCCTACGGCACGCCCCATTACGTCAACACCCAGTACCCGTGGGACGGCCACGAAAAGCTGCACCCCGGCCAGATTCCGCAGGATTATAACCCCATTGGAGAGTACCAGCGTAGTTTCACCCTGCCGGAAAGCTGGGCAAGCTGCTACCTGCGTCTGAACGGTGCCGACAGTGCCGCCGCCGTCTGGTGCAACGGCGTTTACATCGGCTACACCGAGGATACCTTCACTCCCGCTGAATTTGACATGACCGCCGCCGTCCACCCCGGCGAAAATACCCTGACGGTGCAGGTGTACCGTTTCTCCTCCGGCAGCTGGCTGGAAGATCAGGATTTCTGGCGCATGAGCGGCTTATTCCGCTCCGTGGAGCTGTTCACAAAGCCGGAAGTTCACCTCGAGGACGTCTTTGTGAAGCAGAGCTTTGCAGATGATTTTTCCAGTGCTGCCGTCACCTTTGATTGCAAGGTCAGCGGCGCGGGAACGGTGTCGGTGGTGTTCAATGGGCAGGAGCAGTCCGCTGAGGTGGGCGAGCCTGCCGAATACGACAGCGGCGTGGTGTTCGGCAAGGGCGAGGTTGCCCCGGATGTGGAGGAGGACGTGCAGGATGTCTCCTTCACCTTTGCGGTGACTGACCCCGCCCTGTGGAGTGCCGAGCAGCCGAACCTGTACGAAGCAGAAATTGCCCTGCTGCGCGAGGGCGCTCTCGTGGAGCGTACTGGCCTGAAAGTCGGTCTGCGAAAATTTGAACTGAAAGACCGCCAGATGCTTTTGAACGGCAAGCGCATCGTGTTCAAGGGCGTCAACCGCCACGAGTGGAGCTGCCGCACCGGGCGCACGGTCAGCCGGGAAGAGATGCTGTGGGACGTGAAAACCTGAAGGCCCACAACGTGAACGCCGTGCGCACCAGCCACTACCCGGACGACCCGTATTTTCTGCAACTCTGCGATGAATATGGCCTGTACGTCATCGGGGAGACGAATCTGGAGACCACGGCACATGGCAGAAGCTGGGCGCGGACGGCTCGGACGAGTGGACGCTGCCCGGTGCGCGCCCGGAGTGGCGGGAAATGTGCTTGCCCGCGCCGAAGCGATGCTGGAACGGGACAAAAACCACCCGGCCATCCTCATCTGGTCTTGCGGCAACGAGAGCCACGGCGGCAAGACCCTGTGGGAGATGAGCGAATACTTCCGCCGCACCGACCCCAGCCGCCTTGTGCACTACGAGGGTATTTTCTGGAACCGGGAATACCCCGCCACCTCCGATATGGAAAGCCAGATGTATACCCCGGTGGCAGACATCAAAAAAGTTTCTGGCAGAGCACCCGGAAAAGCCTTTTATCATGTGCGAGTACAGCCACGCCATGGGCAACAGCTGCGGCGGCATCACCGACTACACCGAGTATGCCTACGAAGAGCCGCTGTATCAGGGCGGGTTTATCTGGGAGTATATGGACCACGCATCGCCGTGACGGGTCCGGACGGAAAGCCCGGCTTTGCCTACGGCGGCGACTTTGGCGACCGCCCCACCGACCGGGAATTCTGCGTGGACGGCCTTGTGCTGCCCGACCGCCGTAACACTCCCAAAATGGACGCAGTCAAGGCGGCCTATGCACCGCTGAAGATCACCCTGACCGACACCGAAGCCGTGATTGAAAACCGGAATCTCTTTACCGACCTGAACGCCTACGACCTTGTGTTTGCGTCCTCGGTCAACGGCAAGCCGGAGCGCCGCGCGGTGTTGCGGGTAGAATGCGCACCCGGTAAAACCGTGCGCATTCCGTTCCCGTTCGCTCTGCCGGAAACAGGGCTTGCCTGCATGACCGTTACCGCCATCCAGCGGGCTGCACTGCCCGGCATCCCGGCGGGCTATGAAGCCGCTTTTGCAGGTATGGCACAACCATGCCGAAGCTCGGCTGACCCTGCCCGCCCCGCAGCTGGTGGAGATGGACTGCAACATCGGCGTAAAGGGCGATGGCTTCGAGTATATCTTTGGCCGCGGCAAGGGCCTTGTGTCCATCCGCTATAACGGTGTGCAGCTGCTGGACGATACCGTGCGTCCCAACTTCTGGCGTGCGCTACCAACAACGACGAGGGCTGCGCAGAACCTTTTACATTTGCCTTCTGGAAAACCGCCGGTCTCTACGCCCGCTGCGATAACCTGACCGCCAAAACAAAGGGCGAATTTGTCACCGTCCGCGCAAACTACACTCTGCCAAATGGGCAGACGCTGCCCATTGATTTTGCCATCGACAGCGCAGGCCGCTGCGACATCACCATGACATGGCAGGGCGCGCGCACTGAACTGCCGGAGTTCGGTCTGCTCTTCCCGCTGCGCCGGGAACTGACGGAGGTCTCCTATCTGGGTCTTGGCCCCCGGGAGACCACCGCCGACCGCACCGCAGGCGGCAAAATGGGCGCTTGGAGCTACAATGTCCGGCAGGACTTTGCCCAGAACAGCCCCGTCTACCCGCAGGAATGCGGCAGCCGCACCGGTGTGTACCGCGCAGACCTGACCGGAGCCATTCCGGGCATCTGCTTTGCAGGGGACAGCATGACCTTCTCGCACTGCCCTATACGCCCCATGAGCTGGAAAATGCCCGCCATCTCTATGAGCTGCCCCGGGATGACAATAAGACGGTCGTCCGCTGCGCTGCCTTCCAGCGCGGCGTTGGCGGCGATAATAGCTGGGGTGCAAAGCCCCATGCAGACGACTGCTTTGCGGTGGAGAAGGAAACCTCGTTCCGTTTTACGATTCAAAAGTAAAAATTTACTTGGCTAAAGTGGTGGGGGATCATCGTGATACCCACCACTTTGGTCTTATTGCGAAACCGTAACGAGATAAAAATCAGTGCAACATATAAATAGTATATTGGCGATACGCAATCCAACGATGTAGCTGCTACATTAAAAAGTTGAATTGCGGTATCCATGTTGTAGCGGCAGGAAAGCAGTTTCATCATAGTAGTGTCCTCCTGGACCTGGACTTGGTTTTGGTGTGCAGCCACGCAAATCAATGCCGCTAAGTCGGTGGAGATAAAACGGCAAGGCCGTCTGCTGCCGCCAAGAAGAAAAAGGCTGTAATTCTATAAAAAGGACGGAAAAAAGGACGGAAATCAGAGGAACCTATCAGGATTCTGTGCTCTGGTGGTCGATATCAAGAGACAAGCCGCCAACTTCACCGTGGATGGCCTTTATGTGGTAAGCGACATATTCGCGCGGATTGACACCGTAATTCTTTTTGAAGGATCGGTAAAAGGCGTTATAATCAGAAAAACCGCATTTGGCCGGGATGGAAGAGATCGGCTCTTTTTTCATCAGCAGCCGTTTGGCTTCCAGCAGCCGCTGCTGGATGACATACTGGTAAAAGCTGATCTGCATATTCTGCTTGAACATGTGGGAAAAATTGTATTTATCAATGAAAAGTGCCTTTGCCACCGTGTCCAGTGAAAGATCGCCGCTGAGGTTCAGATCGATATAATGCAGGGCGTTGCTCAGGACGCTTGGTTTCTGCGCCTTGGCAAAAACGTGCTCCCGATTATATAAGGAACGGTTGATGCCAATGAGGATGCGGAGAATATCGGCCATGCCCTCACTGTGGTAACACAGGCTTTCCTCCCGGTAAGCGTGGGTCAGGGCTTCAAACTGCCCGAACCGGGCGCGGGAGCTGTCCACGCTATCCCGAATCAAAAATGTTTTTGCATGACCCGGACGGAGAAAGTAATCGATGTCCGGGTCGATCTTTTTCATGGTATCAAAAGCCGGAGGACTGAGCCACAACACATACCGCTCATAGGGGATCTCAAAGTCCCGGAAGATGGGATGGTGCATAATGCAGGTGGGATGATCAGCAGGTCTCCCGGTTTGAGCCGGAACATTTTGTCGTGGACAACAAAATCCGCATTTCCGCTGACAAAGAGATAAATTTCATAGAACTCATGGTAATGAGAAGCGATCGGGGGATAGCTGGCGTCCTTGTAATGGTCGATCTCAAAATCCGGCTCGGCCATGTAATGTTTATCGGTTTTGATGAATTTCACAGAAAAATACCTCCGGTCAAAAAATTCTTTTGGGCTAGTTCATCATAACACGATGTACCAATATATGCAATGTTTTGACCAATAAATGCCAATAATTTTGCAAAAAAGGTTGGATTATACCAAGAAATGCAAGGTTTTTACCAAAAAAGGCCTGTACATTACAACGTGTTTGCGCTATTTTTATTGACAGAAAGCCTGTTGCACATGGCAGAGCGGAAATGGTAGGGATCGCGCAGCCTGAAGCCCTTTGCGGAAGGGATAAATTTCACTCTGACCGACAGGAGATCAAAACCGGTTTTGTACGCAGTTAATCAAACAAAGAAAACTGGAGATGTCAATCATGATAGGAACAAGACGTATTACTCGCCGCAGCTTTCTGGCTGCTGCAGGTCTTGCTGCCGTAGGCGCAAGCCTGTCGCTCACCGGATGCAGCGGCTCGGTTTCAGACGGCCTGAGCTCCAAGCATCTGCTGGTGGCACACAGCCACAGCGAAGCGCACCCGGTCAACGTTGGACTGCAGAAGATGACGGAAGTTGCTTCTGCTGAATCCGACCTGACCTTCAGCGTTTACCCCAATGGTCAGCTGGGCGACAACGCAGCAATGATCCAGCTGGTCAAGGCCGGCGTTCTGGATATTGCAAAGGTCTCTGCTTCCAGCATGGAGCAGTTCAACAGCGCATACGCCATCTTCTCGATGCCGTATGTGTTCGAGAGCACCGAGCAGTATTTTGCCGTTATGAACCAGAGCGAAGCGGTGCAGGAGATCTTCAAGAGCACCTACGATCAGGCTTCTTTGCCATCGGCTGGTTTGATTCCGGCTCCCGCAGCATCTACACCACCAAAGACGGCCCCTGTGAAGGCCCCGCAGACCTGAAGGGTCTGAAGATCCGCACTCAGGACAGCCCCACGTCCATTGCCATGATCCGTGCCATGGGCGGCAGTGCAACGCCCATGTCCAGCGGCGAGACCTACACCGGTCTGCAGCAGGGCATTATTGACGGCGCAGAGAACAACGAGACAGTTCTGGTGCAGGACGGCCACGGCGAAGTCTGCAAGAGCTACACCTACACCCAGCACCAGATGGTGCCCGATATCGTGATCATCTCCACCGAGACTTGGGAAAGCCTGGACGAGACCGAGCAGAGCGCCATCATAAACGGCATGACCCAGGGCAACGAAGCACACGAGGCCGTATGGCAGGATCTGGTGCAGGAGAACATCGACGGTGCCAAGGAGATGGGCGTTCAGTTCTACACCATCGACAAGACGGCCTTTATCGAGGCTACCCAGTCCCTGCGCGACGAGTTCTGTGCCAAGAGCGCCGACAATGCCCGTTATTACGAGGACTTCCTGTCCTATGTACAGGCTTGATGAGGAGGGAAGCATACCATGTTGATCGTTAAATTCCGCGGCCTGATCGATAAGATCATTCAGGTCCTCAGCACCATTATCATGGGTGTCATGGTCATTGCTGTCTGCTGGCAGGTCATCACCCGCTACATCCTGAACAACCCCAGCACCGTGACCGAAGAAGCGCTGCGTTATCTGCTGATCTGGGTGACCATGGTGGGCGGTGCTTACGCATACGGCCGCCGCAAGCATCTGGCAATCACCGCGCTGAGCAAGCGTCTGTCCTTCAAGGGCCAGAAGATCCTGGATATCTTTGTGCAGGCTATGGTCATCCTGTTCTGCGTTGTTGTCATGATCGGCGGCGGCACGCGCCTTGTCAACACCGCTGCGGATCAGCTGAGCGCCGCGCTGCAGCTGCCCATGCCCCTGATCTACGCCAGCATCCCTGTGGGTGCCATCCTGTTCATCTTCTACGCGCTCATCTTCATCGGTGAGGATCTGCGCGATATGAAGCAGGGCCCCAAGCAGAGTCTGCCAAAGAAGCATAAAAAAGGAGGACGAACCTAAAATGGGTACTTTTCAAGTCGGTCTGCTCCTGATCGGCACGTTTGCGCTGCTGCTGGCGCTGAGCGTCCCGGTCTCGGTCAGTATCATCATTTCGTCGGTCGTGACCATGGCCTCCACCCTGTCTCTGGATCTGGGCACCTTCGTTGCCAGCCAGCGCATGGTGGGCGGCGTTGACAGCTTCTCGCTGCTGGCTGTCCCGTTCTACATCCTCTGCGGTGTTCTGATGAACACCGGCGGCATTGCACAGAAACTGATCGATTTCGCAAAAATTCTGGTCGGCCGCATCCCCGGTGGTCTGGCGCACACCAACATTCTGGGCAACACGCTGTTCGGCTCTCTGTCCGGTTCCTCCGTTGCAGCTTCCGTTGCTATCGGCGGCGTTCTGATCCCCATGGAGGAGAAGGAAGGCTACGATAAAAAGTTTGCTGCTGCCGTCAACATCGCTTCCGCACCTACCGGTCTGATCATTCCTCCTTCCGGCATCCTGATCATCTATCCGGTGCTGGCTGGCTGCTCTGTGGTGGGTATGATCATGTCTGGCTACATCCCCGGCCTGATGTGGCACTGGCCTGTATGGTGGTGGCTTATGTCATCGCAAAGAAGAACCACTATCCCACTGCCGGTAAGGTTCCGGCTTCCGTTTTCTTCAAGTACTTCGTGGACGCCATCCCCAGCCTGCTGCTGATCGTCATCATCGTCGGCGGCGTATGTCCGGCATCTTCACTGCAACGGAGTCCGCTGCCGTGGCTGTTGCCTACACCCTGTTCCTGTCCATCGTTGTTTACCGCAGCATCAAGATCAAGATCTGCCCAAGATCCTGCTGGACGCCTGCGAGACCACCGCTGTCATCATGTTCCTGATCGCCGGCTCCAACGTCATGAGCTTTGTTATGAGCTTCACCGGCCTGCCCAGCGCCATCGGCAATGCACTGATCAGCGTTTCCAGCAACAAGTACGTCATCCTGCTCATCATCAACCTTGTCCTGCTGGTGGTTGGCTGTTTCATGGACATCACCCCGGCTGTCCTGATCTTCACCCCGATCTTCCTGCCCGTTGTCCAGTCCTTCGGCATGGACCCCATCCACTTCGGTATCATGATGGTCATGAACCTGGGCATCGGCAACATCACCCCGCCCGTTGGCAGCGCACTGTTCAGCGGCTGCTCGGTGGCAGATATGGACATGGAGGACATGATCAAACCGATCCTGCCGTTCTATGCGGCGATCTTCGTGGCGCTGATGCTGGTAGCTTATGTGCCTTGGTTCTCCATGCGCTGCCCACCCTGTTCGGCGCAGTCTGATAATGTGAAAAGGAGCAAGTTTTCATGGTTTATTCAGTCACCAAGTATGGCGCTGTCGGCGATGGCGCAACCAATGATGCCGCTGCAATCCAGTCTGCCATTGATGCCTGCAACGCAGCAGGCGGCGGCCGCGTTGTACTGGAGGGCGGTCATACCTACTATCCCAGTTCTATCGAGCTGAAAAGCAACGTAGAGCTGCATCTGGAACAGGGCGCCCTTCTGAAAGCGCACTCCGATATCTCCACCTATTTCAACCCCAACGGCGATGATGCTTCCGTGGCAGCAGTTTCCGGCGCAAAGGCCGTGGATCGTCCGGTGGCAAAACCGGCTTACACCTTTATTCACGCCAAGGATGCAGACAACTTCTCCATCACGGGTCAGGGCGCAGTGGACGGCAATGTTTATGCCTTTATGAAGCGGGCAAGCCGTTACTACTTCAACGGTGATTTCTACCCCCGTCCCACCATGGTGTATGTGGAGCACTGCAACCACATCTCGTTCCATGACGTGACACTGCAGAACTCTCCGTTCTGGACGCTGCACCCCGCCGGATGCAACGATGTGCTGATCTCCAACATCCGGGTGCTGAACCCGCTGGACTGCACCAACTCCGACGGTATCGATCCGGATCACTCCACCAATGTGCGGATCATCGGCTGCCATGTCCAGTGTGCAGATGACTGCATCTGCCTCAAGACCACAGCAGGCAACAACGAGTACGGCCCCACCAAGAACGTCATCATCTCCAACTGCACGCTGACCTCTACCAGTGCCGCGATCAAGATCGGCACAGAGGGCGTGGCAGATTTCGAGAATATTCTGGTGGATAACTGCATCATCACCGGAAGCAACCGGGGTCTGTCCATCCAGATTCGCGACGGCGGCTGTGTGCGGAACGTGAGCTTCTCCAACATCATGATCGAGACCCGCCGCTTTGCCGAGTGCTGGTGGGGCTGCGCGGAGCCTATCGTGATGACGACCCACGACCGGAACGCCAACACCCACAGCGGCAGCATCGAGAATGTCCGCTTCTTCAACGTCACCTGCAAGGGTGAGAACGGTGTGTTCCTCTCTGGCAACGAGGAGAATCACATCAAGAACGTTCTGTTTGAAAATGTCAACGTCTGTCTGGAAGCTACCAGCAAGTGGGAGCGCGGAATGTACGATCTGCGTCCCATTCCGCCTGAAAAGGAAGGTATGCTGCATCAGAAGAGTGCAGCCATGTTCCTGCGCTGGGTGGATGGCGTCACCGTCCGGAACTCCACGCTGGGCTTTGCAGGCGAGGACCGTTCGGACTTCGCACAGGCGCTTCTTACTCAGAACTGCACCAACGTGCAGACCATGGGTCTGACTGCTGAGGCTGCGCCCCGGAGTACCAGAGCATCGAACTGGCTGAGCCGCCTATCAATAATGAGCAAGCCGCCGCATCGGCGCTGGCCCCTTTTGCCGGGTCGGGCCGGGCGGCGGCTTCTTTTGAGGGATAAACCAATGAACAAGAAAAAGAACATCATCACGTTTGCCGCATTCCTGATCCTGATGGTGGGTCTGGGCGCGAACGATGCCATGCGGGGCATTTTTTCCACGATCTTCTCTGCCCACTTCCAGCTGAGTACCGCCCAGTTGTCCCAGATCGTCACCGTAAGCTACATCGGCAACCTCGTGTTTCTGGCCGTCGGCGGCTTCGGGGTGGATATTCTGGGCCGCCGCAAGGCCATGCTGCTGTATACCTTTTTGTGGAGCGCAGCCATGCTGCTGTTTGCCACTACGGACTCCTATCTGCTGCTGCTTGTGGGAATGTTTTTTGCCATGGGCACATCCACACTGCTGAACACCAACATGAACCTGATCACGACCGGTATGTTTGCCGTTGCGCCCGGCTTTTTTGTGAACTTCCTGTTCTTCATTCAGGGCATCGGCACCAGCGGCAGCCAGAGCATCATTGGCAACTGGGCTACGGATATTTCCAGCTGGCACACCGTGCATGGGGACTGCTGGCCATTGGCGCAGTGGCCATGGTGCTGTTCGTGCTGTTCCCCATGCCGGAAGTGCAGGAGCACAAAACGGAGGGGAAGGTATCGCCCAAGGAGATCATGAGCTGTCCGGCATTTCTGTCGTTGGTGCTGATCATCGGCCTGTATTTCATTGCAGAACATGGCATTATGAACTGGCTGGTGAGCTATGCTACCAATGCACTGGAAGTGCCCATGGGACAGGCGGCAAACTTTACCGCTGTTTTCTTCGGCTGTGTGATGGTGGGGCGTCTGGTGCTGAGCAGTCTGGTGGATAAGCTGGGCATCTACCGCTGCCTGCGGCTCTTCGCCACAAGCGCTGCGGTTCTGTACACCGCAGGTGTTCTGCTGGGTGCACCGGTCTGTGGCTCCTGGCAGTCAGCGGTCTGCTGTTTTCCATCCTGTATCCGACCCTTGTCATGCTGATCCCGCGATACTGGCCTAGTCACGCAGCTTCCTCTGCATCGGGTCTGGTGCTGAGTGTGGCTTCGCTGGCGGATATCCTCTTCAATGCCGTGTTTGGCAGCTTGGTGGATGCCATCGGCTACCGGACCTCCTTCCTCATCATGCCTGCCTGCATGGTGGGATGCACGGCACTGCTCTGGTTGTTCTTTGCAAAAGCTAAAAAGCTGGAACGGTGCGATTAACGGACATATACGGCCACGCAAACCAATGCCCTCAAGTTTTAAGCGAGCATAAAAAATACCGCCCACGCAGCGCTGCGTGGGCGGTAAATTTTTTTTCTTACCCAAAGTATAACAGGAGAACCACAGACAGTACGGATGAAAAGTCGTGAAGCAAGATGAATTTTTTGAATTGTCATAAATAGCACGACTTTTTGACCGATAACACAAAATTTTGCACCCTTATTCCGTGAGATTCTCTTTATAATAAGAACAGAAATCAAACGGAAAAAGGAGATGCGGATGATGCAAGCAACAAACCTGAAAACGAATCATCTGACCCAGCCTCTCGGCATAGATGCCGGGACGCTGTTTTTATCGTGGCAGTGCGCCGAAGGCGTGCGCCAGACCCGCCTACGAAATTTGAAGTAACTGCCGGAGCCGAAACGCTGTGGCGAGCG
>ENA-OQIO01001221-OQIO01001221.1-human-gut-metagenome-genome-assembly--contig:-NODE-1221-length-12859-cov-2.179469_pt1 | contig 12859 bp, 13 predicted proteins | sample MGYA00242573_ERZ504737 | MGnify/ENA primary metagenome ERZ504737 (study PRJEB26092, sample SAMD00036203) | human gut metagenome | host: Homo sapiens | study: EMG produced TPA metagenomics assembly of... | reverse complement strand
CGGCGCCCATGGCACCTCCCACGAGTTCATCTCCTCCGTCGTGCCGTCCGTCATCGGCAAGCCGGCCGAAGGCCTCAAGCAGATCGTGCTGCACATCGGCAACGGTGCTTCCGCCTCCGCCGAAATCTCCGGCAAGCCGGTTGAGACCTCCATGGGTCTGACCCGCTGGAAGGCCTCGTGATGGGTGGCCGTACCGGCGACATCGATCCGGCCGTCGTCTTCCACCTGATTCGCAACGCCCACATGAGCGTGGACGAACTGGACACCCTGTTCAACAAGCGTTCCGGCATGATGGGTCTGACCGGCTTCGGCGACCTGCGTGAAGTGCATCGTCTGGTCGAAGAGGGCAACGAGGACGCCAAGCTGGCTCTCGACATCTACGTGCACCGCATCGTCGGCTACATCGGCAACTACACCGCTCAGATGGGTGGCGTCGACGTGATCACCTTCACCGCAGGCGTGGCGAGAACGATGACGTCGTGCGCAAGATGGTCTGCGACAAGCTCGCTCCGTTCGGCGTCAAGCTGGATGAGGAGAAGAACGCGACCCGTTCCAAGGAACCGCGCATCATCTCCACCCCGGATTCCGCAGTCACCATCTGCGTCATCCCGACCAACGAGGAGCTGGCCATCGCCCGCAAGTCCGCCGCCATCGCAGAAGAAGGCAAGGACTCCTACGGCAACGTCTTCTCCAAGTGAGTGACGTGTCACGTTTCGGCTGGTAGAGGAACGTGACGGCAAACGGTATGAATCTGCGCCGCCGTGCCTGATAATCGATATCATCGGTCAATCAGGCACGGCGGCGCAGTGCGTTGGGCCCCCTTTTCCGCGATTCGCAAGGGATTGCTTGGTAGTACGATACGACAGGTTGCACTGTACCGTGCAATGATGTAAGAGAGAACGGTTGGTTATTCGTGGCTGCTAAACGACGTTTCGTCGGTTTGGACGGGCTTAAAGGCATAGCCTTATTGCGATTGTGCTGTATCACTGCGATGAGCTTTCGCTTCAAGGCGGGTTTTTCGGTGTGGATGTGTTCTTCACCATCTCCGGTTTCCTGATTTTCTCATCGCTGCTCAATCGTATCGATTCAGGTAAAGGCTTGGAACTGGGGGAGTACTTCCTCAAACGGTTCCGCCGGATTTATCCCGCGCTGTTTGCTCTTATCCCGATCTCGGTGACGTTGGCATGGCTGGTGAACCGCGACATGCTTGTCGGCATCCGGAACCAGATCATGACCGTGCTTCTGGGATGCTACAACTGGTATGCCATCAGCAGCGGAGCCAGCTATTTCTCCCAGATGAACCCTGACATATTCCGTCACCTATGGTTCATGTCGTTGCTCATGCAGTTTTATCTGATCGCTCCATTCGTGGTTTTGCTGCTGCGAAAAATCATCATCAGATGGGCTCCGGTATGCATACTGACAGCCCTTGCCGGAGCAAGCGCGGTATCCATGGGACTGCTATACCACTCTGGCGCTGACCCCACACGTGTGTATTTCGGCACCGACACGCACGCCATGGCCTATGGCTCGGTGCCGCGCTGGCTTGGATACTGCCGATTCTCAGACATGAGCATGGGCGAGCCAATGAATCGCGGATAATGGAACGATTCCATAAGATATGGATTCAATTCGGCCCGATAGTTGCCTTTGGCTCATTGCTGGCATTGCTGTGGATGATGCGGCATATCACTCAAGGCCCGGCGGCGTTCCATGGCGGTATCTTCGTCGCCTCCGTGCTTGCTGTGATGCTGATCGCAGGAACCATACCATTCGGATCCTGGATGCAGGATCTGCTTGTGTTCAAGCCGCTTGCCGCTTTGGGCCATTATTCGTATGGCATTTATCTGTGGCATTGGCCATTATGGCTGCTGCTGAGATCCCTGCTGCCCCAGTGGGGCGCATGGCATGCCGACAGGCTGCTGTCCTTCACCTTCATCCTCACCGTGCTGTTCGCGTTCGCATCTTGGCGACTGTTCGAGAAGCCAGTCGCTCGTGCGGGATTCATCGCGTTGATTCGTCCGATCAGTGGAGACGAAGCCGAGCATTGCGGCCGTCTGATATCCACGGTCGTGGTGCTGGCATGCTCATGGAGCTTCTGCGGATACGCTGTGGCGACGGCATCGGAACAAACCAGTGTGGCGCAATCCTTGGGTATCAGCGCCAGGCTGTTGCAGCAACGCAATCATGCCGCTTTGGAACGACGCCGAACACCGATGCCAAGGAAGCCACGGCATAAGATGCCGGATGGTTCGCAAATGGCCGCCATCGGAGATTCGGTGATGCTGGCGTCCAGCAAAGGATTGCAAGACACGTTCCCCAACATCATTGTGGATGCCGAAGTCTCACGGTCGATGGCGAAGGGACAGGGTCTTGTCGATCAATTGAAAGCGCAAGGAAATCTGCGCCCCTGGGTCTTGGTGGGACTTGCCACCAACTCCGTGGTGACCAATGATCAGCTTGACGATCTGCTGAATGATGTCGGCCCCGATCATGTGCTGGTGCTCATTAACGCGCACGCTCCCGTTTCATGGGTTCCCGGCACCAATGCCGTGTTGAAGCAATTCGCCGCGGCGCATTCCAACAACGTCGTACTGGTCGATTGGGACGGGACCATTTCCCAGCATGCTGACGAACTTGCCGGAGATGGCATCCATCCGGGAATGTCCAATACGATCTACGCGCAGGCGGTCAAGGATTCAATCGCCGCTTGGATCAAGCAAGGGCACTGATTGATGCGTTGACGACTTCCATACGAGGTCCGCCACATGCCGTCGCATATGAATGATCCCCATTCCGTGGAAATCGGAATGGGGATCATTCATATGCGGACGATGCCGATATTAGGGAAATCAGGCTCCTGATGCTGAGGAGCGGACAGGAAGTGCTCCTCGCTAGGCAGAACGGCGTTGAGAATCACAGCCACCACGAACGACACCGCGATGCAGTTGGAAGCGAAGATGGACTGGAACAGCGCCGGGAAGTTGGCGAAAATGTCGCCGACCTGGGTGAAACCGATGCCAATGGTTAGGCTCAACGCGGCGATGGTGATGTTGCGCTGCGTGTAACCGGCCTCGGAAATCATCTGGAATCCGGACAGGATGATATTGCCGAACATCATGATGGTGCAGCCGCCAAGCACAGCCTGCGGCAGGGAGTTGAAGACCTCTGCAACGGCCGGAACGAAGCTGGCAAGCACCAAAATCAGACCGCCGGAAAGAATCACCTTGCGGTTGACCACCTTGGTCATCGCCACCAGACCGATGTTCTGCGCAAACGAAGTCAATGGCAGGCAGCCGAACAAACCGGACACGGAGGAGATCAAACCGTCGCCGGCAATAGCTCCGGCGGTTTCCTTGTCGGTGGGTTGACGGTCGAGACCGACCTTGGTAAGCGCCGCTGTGTCGCCCAACACCTCAACCGAGGAAACGACATACAGTAGAGCGAAGGAGATAATCGCACCCGGATCAAACTCAAGCTTGAACGGCATGAAATGCGGCACCGACACGACCTGCAGATTGGTGAAACCGGAGAAATCGACCTTTCCCATGAAAATCGCGACCACATAGCCCACGACAAGGCCGAACAGCACGGAAAGCTGCTTGGCGGTGCCCTTCATGAGCAGCTGGAACGCAAGGCAAGCCACCAGCGAAATCAGCCAAGCGTCAGATTCTGCCAGCTGCCGAAATCCTTCGCGCCGGAACCGCCGCCGAAGCTCGTGGCGCCGACGGACAGGAGCGAAAAACCAATCGAGGTGACGACAATCGCGGAAACGATCGGCGGAACGAAACGACGCCAATACTTGGCCGTCAAACCAAGCACGACCTCCAACAGGCCGCCAAGCACCACGCGCCGGCGACTGCGCCATAACCCTGATGCTGCGCGATCGACATGGCGGCCGCGACGTAGGTGAAGGAAATGCCGGTGACCATCGGCAGACGGGAACCAATCAGCCACACACCGTACAGCTGCAGGCAGGTGCCGAGACCTGCGACCAGCAGGCCGGCTGAATGATGGCGGCGGACTGCGCGGCATCCATCTTGGCGGCCGTGGCCACCAAGAAGATAGGCGCGAGATTCGCCACGAACATGGCCATGACGTGCTGCAGGCCGAACGGAATGCCCTTCCAGAACGACACCGGTGCGTCAAGACTGCTCAACGCCTCAAAAGACACGCCTTTTTTCATGTCTTTTGCCTTCGTCTTTTTTTCGGTTTTCTCTGTGTTCTTCTCTTCGCTCAACTGTTACATCCTCTCTTATAATCGTTTGAGCGTACTGAAAAAATCAGGAGCGGAATTCGATGGTGCCGTTTTCCGGATCCATCGATTCGACGATTGCCAGGGAATCGACGTCGTACCCTTCCTCACGCAGCTGGTCGCCACCGCCTTGGAAGCCCTTTTCCACTGCGATGCCGATGCCTTCCACAGTGCTCCGGCCTCATGGCACAGCTCGATCAGGCCTTTTAACGCCTTGCCGTTGGCAAGGAAATCGTCGATCAGCAGCACGTGGTCGCCTTCATTGAGATAGCGCTTGGACACGATGACAGGGAACTCCTTCTGCTTGGTGAAGGAATACACGGTGGTCGTGTACTGGTCGCCGTCAAGATTGATGGACTGCGCCTTCTTGGCGAACACCACCGGGACATTGCCGAAATGACGGGCCACGACACAGGCGATGCCAATGCCGGAAGCCTCAATGGTCAGAATCTTATCGATGGTCTTGCCCTTGAAATGCTCGGCCCAGGCGGCGCCCATATGGTCGAACAGCTCGACATCGCACTGATGGTTGAGGAACGCGTCCACTTTCAGCACATTGCCGGGCTTGACGGTACCTTGTTGCGCAATGCGCTCTTCAAGTTCCTTCATGAAACCCCTTAATCTTGTCGGCCGCGAAAGCGGCATCAGATGATGGCATACGGCGAGCCGTATATAGGAGTTCAGCATACGCGCCTCAATTGACCGTGCGAGTCGGACCCCTGACCTGCTCATGTGATAAACATGAATGCTGCGAACAAATGTTTGAATATGAGCGTGCGCGAAGAAAAGAGGAATCGGTGGAACAGAGCATGGGACCTGTGATGTGCGATCCGCGGAGCCTGATAGAGGGACTCAACCCCCAACAGGAAGAAGCGGTGAAATACTACGGCCAGGCATTGCTCATCGGCGCCGGCGCAGGCTCAGGCAAGACCCGTGTGCTGACACGTCGCATCGCATGGCTGCTGGCGCATGGCTTCTGGGCAAGCAGCATCCTCGCCATCACCTTCACCAACAAGGCGGCCGCGGAAATGCGTGAACGTCTCGTGACTTTGGTCGGGCCGGAAGCCGAACATATGTGGATCTCCACCTTCCACTCCGCCTGCGTACGCATCCTACGCCGCGACGGCAAGGAAATCGGCCTTAAATCGGGCTTCTCGATTTACGACACCGCGGACAGCGAGCGACTGGTCAAACTGATCGCAGCCGACCTGAACATCGATACGAAGCGGTATACGCCACGCATGCTGCTGGGCAAGATATCCGACTGCAAGAACGCGTTGGTTTCCTGGAAAGACCAGCTGAAAAAAGCGAACTGCGATTACATCCCGGGACAGCGCGGATACCAGGTGAGCGCCGGCGACGTCGACGAACTGGTCGCCGTCGTCTACGCCGAATACCAGCATCGTCTGGCGCTCGCCAACGCAGTCGACTTCGACGATTTGATCATGCGCACCGTGGAATTGCTCCAAACCTGCCCGCAGGTGAGCGAATACTATCGGCACAGGTTCCGTTACATCTTCGTGGACGAGTATCAAGACACCAACCATGCCCAATATGTGCTCGTACGTGAATTGTCCGGCATCGATTCGGACGAACAGCCCGACCCGCAGGCGAGGGGAGCGGGCCGTGTGGGACCGAGCTGGATTACCGTGGTGGGTGATTCCGACCAATCCATCTACGCGTTCCGAGGTGCGGACATCCGTAACATCCAAGACTTCGAACAGGATTTCCCGAACGCCAAAACCATCATGCTCGAACAGAACTACCGTTCGACGCAGACCATCCTCGACGCGGCGAACGCGGTGATCGCGAAAAACGAAAACCGCAAGCCGAAGAAACTGTGGACGGCGCTTGGTCAAGGCGACAAAATCGTCGGCTATGCCGCCGACAACGCACAGCAGGAAGCCGGATGGATAGCGAACGAAATCGCACGAATCCACACCGAGGAAGACGTCGCTTACCGTGACATCGCCATCATGTACCGAGCCAACGCGCAGTCACGTTCGCTGGAAGAGGCCATGATCAACGCCAATCTGCCGTATCAGCTGGTCGGCGGCACCAAATTCTATGAACGTAGGGAAGTCAAGGACGCCATCGCGTATTTGCAGGCCATCGTGAATCCCGCGGATAATGTGAACGTGCGGCGTATCCTCAATGTGCCTAAACGAGGACTCGGCGCACGCGCGGAGGGATTGGTGGCCGGCTACGCGGACGCGCATGGCCTCACGTTCTTCGAATCCATTGAACATATGGACCAGATTGAAGGCATGACAGGCCGTACCACCAAACCGTTGGGCGCATTCCGTGATCTGATGCACGAGCTGGCCGATTTCGCCAAGGAACATGATTCGAAACCATCCGAAGTGGTGGCCGAAGTATTGGATAAAAGCGGTCTTCTGGAGGAATTGCAACGTTCCGAGGATCCGCAGGATGCTTCGCGTGTGGACAATCTTTCCCAGTTGCAGTCCGTGGCCGCCGAATTCGAACAGAACACGCCGGATGCCACGTTGGCCGGTTTTCTGGAGACCACGGCATTGGTCGCCGACTCGGATCAGTTGCCGGGAGAGGGCGAGGATTCCGGCAAGGTCACGATGATGACCTTGCATACGGCCAAAGGTTTGGAATATCCGTATGTGTTTCTTACGGGTATGGAACAGGGTACGTTCCCGCACCAGCGTGCCATGGAGGACACCAGCGAGCTGTCCGAGGAGCGTCGTCTGGCATACGTGGGCATCACCCGTGCGAAGCGTCGGCTATATGTGACCCGTGCGGCGGTGCGTGCCCAATGGGGGCAGGCCAATGACATGATGCCCAGCCAGTTCCTGGATGAGATTCCGGATGAACTCATCGATTGGAAACGTCGTGAGGCCGGTGTGGAGCGCATGCGCGCCAGCTGGGGAGATGACGACGAGTTCGGCGGGTGGGACGATGATGACGATTTCGGATCCACTTCCTTCGGCGAATCGATGTACGGATCGTCGACATACGGTTCCTCATCGTATGGTTCTGGTTCTCGCGGATCGCATTCCACTTATGGGTCGTCTCATGGATCGCACAGCTCGTATGGTTCCGGACGGTCCTCCTACGGCTCGGGAAGCCGCCGTTTCTCTGGCGGATTGCACTCTGGCTCGTCCTCATACGGTTCGTATGGCTCATCCCGGTCGTCATACGGTTCCGGCAAGCCCTCCGGCAAATCCGGTAAGGTCACCACGCGCCGCGCCAACCAAAGGATCTGACGAAATCGGCTCCGGCAAGTTCGTTGGACGGCAACAACGGATTGAGCATCTCGGATTTCCAGATAGGCGACAGAATCACCCATGACCATTACGGTTTGGGAAAGGTCATCGAAACGCAGGACAAGGGCGCGAATTCGGTGATCACCGTCGATTTCGGCACGGATGGCGTCAAACGATTGCTGCTTCGTGTGGCGCTATTGAAAAGCTCTGACGGCTTTTCCAATAGGCGCCCCTCGTGGCGGCGCCGTTGTGGGCTCATAACACGGATTGAGTGAAAAAACAAGTCTTTTCTTTCGGAGCATTTGTTGCGATAATCGGCGATGTTTGCTTTTCGAGAGGAAGAACCATGCCAAGAAAACTGTTCGCCGCGATATCTCAGATTGTTCTGGGCGCGCTGATTGTCATCGCCCCGCAGACCTTCGCGCATGTGTGTGCCGTCAAAGACATGCCCATGGCATGCCGCTACACCGCTCGGGTCGCTCTGGGACTGGGTGTCGTCATCGCATTGCTGGCAATAATCGGATTTTTCGCGCCAAGCCGGGTCAGGGTCGGATTGGATCTCGCCAATGCCGTGCTGGGCGTGCTTGTCGTTCTGGTGCCGACCATGCTGGTAGGCGTATGCAGAGGCTCCATGATGCATTGCCATATGGTGACGATGCCGACGCTTATCGTATTGGGCGTGCTGCTGGCGGTGCTCGCAGCAGTCGCCGTATATCTCGATCTCAAGCCGGCAAAGCGTGGCTGACGTGCCGCATATCACCCTTGCGAAACTACCGCTGGCCAATCTGCGTCGCAAACCATTCCGCACTTCGGCGCTTGTCATTGTGGTCGTCATGCTCACTGTGGCGTTCTATGGAGGCGCACTGCTTTCCATGAACCTGAACAATGGGTTGAACAGCATGCGGGAACGTATGGGCGCCGATCTGATGGTCACGCCGCAGAACACGAAAAACCAGGCTGAGGCGTTGCTTACGGGAAACTCTTCGAGCACGTTCTACTTCACCAATGACATTGGAAGCCAAATCGCCGAAGCGGACGGTGTGGGCGAAAGCACGGTGCAGACGTACATCTCCTCGCTTGCGGCAGCCTGCTGCGACGAAAAGGTGCAGATCATCGGCTTCAACCCCGACACCGACTTCGTCATCACTCCTTGGGTGGCTTCGCAATTCGACGGCACACTCCGTCGCGGCCAAATCATAGCAGGCGCCAGCATCAACGTGTCGGACAACAATACGGTCAAACTGTACGGTCATGAATTCCCCGTGGCCGCGCAACTGGCCGATACCGGAACGTCACTGGACAATTCCATATTCGTGAACATGGACACGGTGCCGGATGTCGTTTCCTATTCCGCGCAGGTCGGACATGCCGCGATTCCTGAAGAATACGCCGGCAAAGCGGTGTCCGCCGTGCTCGTCAAAGTCAAGGACGGATATTCCGCACAACAGGTCGCCTCGAATATCGCAAAAGCCACGGGGATCAAAAGTTTGGGATATGTGTATCCGGGCGGTATCACGGCTACGACGAAAACGAATCTCAAGGTGATTATCCGCTATGTGGCGGTGTTCATCACGGTGTTCTGGACTATGGGTTTGGTCGTGATGTTGGCGGTGTTTTCGTCGGCTATGAACGAACGCAAGCGTGAATTCGCCGCGTACCGTATTCTCGGCGCCGATCGTGCGACCCTGGTGGGCATTATCGTCAAGGAATCGGCGACCATCGGAGCTATTGGAGGTGTGATCGGTGTGACCTGTACCTCGTTGGTCGTGTTTCCGTTCAGTGGTCTGATCGCTAAGGAACTTCAATTGCCGTATCTGCAGATTGGCGTCGGTAAAGTGGCGGTACTGATAGTCGTCGCTCTCCTGTTCGCCGTGCTTACGGGCCTGGTCGCATCCCTCGCCACAGCGGTGCGTCTTTCCGCCCCACAGGCATACCTGACGCTGAGGGAGGGGAGTGATGCCGGAACAGCCCATATTGGAGGTTCGTGGCCTTACCCGTGAATTCGTACGCCGAGGTAAACCTTTCCCCGCGGTGGATGATGTGAATCTCACGCTCGATCCAGGCGAATTCATGGCGATCGTCGGCAGATCCGGAAACGGCAAAAGCACTTTGCTCAATCTCGTCACGGGATTGCTGAAACCTACATCCGGTTCGATTCTGCTGGCCGGTAACGAGGTGACCACGTTAAACGACAAACAGATGTCGATTTTGCGCAACCGCACCATCGGCTTCGTCACGCAGATCCAGACACTATTGCCGAACCTCACCGCAATCGACAATGTGGTCCTTCCCGCAGTGCTGCATCGCAACCCGTCTCGGTATGAAACCGAAATCGATGAACGGACGAATGACGCACAATCACAGGAACAGACGGCGTCTTCCGTCGTGGTCGATGGCCTTCCCGACGTCATCCAACCAGCTTCGACGCAGACGGCTTCTTCATCTCAGCCCGACCATTTGACGCAACGCGCGCAACATCTGTTGGATCAACTGCTTGTAGGCGAGCTTGCGACATGCTATCCGAAGGAGCTCTCTGGTGGCGAGATGCGCCGCGTCTCCATCGCCCGAGCGTTGATGAACAAGCCGAAACTGCTGATCGCCGATGAACCGACAGGAGATCTGGATGCCGAAAGCACCGCAATCGTCATGCGGCTGCTGCGGCAAGTAGCGGATGACGGTACCTCGGTACTTATGGTTACCCATGATCCGGACGCGCTTGCTTATGTGGACCATACCTATCGTATGGATAGGGGAGTGCTTACTCGGGCCTGACGTTTTTAAGACATGCCGATGTAGGTGAATCGGAGCATCTCGTCCGTCCCCCATGTGTATGATTAGCGATTGGTGTGCGCCCGGAAGGACGTATGCCGTCTGGAGTCTTAGCCCATCAGTGGGGTCGGCGGCCATCCGTGGTGTTCTGCATTGCGGGTCAAGCCGTTCGCGCATTGCGCGAAGAAGCACTGGAGAGGCTGGCTCAGCGTATGTCGGACTTCGGCATACGTTCCGTTCAGACAACGACAGAACAAACAAAGGATTAAACCAATGACGAACGTTCAGCGTTCCCGCCGTCAGGTGCGTCTTTCCCGCGCCCTCGGCATCGCTCTGACCCCTAAGGCTCAGCGCATCTTCGAAAAGCGTCCGTATGCTCCTGGCGAGCACGGCCGCACCCGTCGCCGCACTGAATCCGATTACGCAGTGCGTCTGCGCGAGAAGCAGCGTCTTCGCGCCCAGTACGGCATCTCCGAGAAGCAGCTCCGCGCCGCTTACGAGAAGGGCACCCACACCGCCGGCCAGACCGGCAACGCCATGCTGACCGATCTTGAGACCCGTCTCGACGCTCTGGTCCTGCGTGCAGGCTTCGCCCGCACCACCGCCCAGGCTCGCCAGTTCGTGGTCCATCGCCACATCCTCGTCGATGGCAACATCGTCGATCGTCCGTCCTACCGCGTCAAGCCGGGCCAGACCATCCAGGTCAAGGCCAAGAGCCAGACCATGGTTCCGTTCCAGGCCGCTGCCGAAGGTGTGCACCGCGATGTGCTGCCGGCGGTTCCGGGCTACCTGGACGTCAACCTGCCTTCCCTGAAGGCCACCCTGACCCGCAAGCCTGAAGCCGAGGAGATCCCGGTGCAGGTCAACATCCAGTACGTGGTCGAATTCTACGCCCGCTGATCTGGATCACCATACTGTAAGAACATACAGTTTAAGGACATACAGCGAAAGCCTCGCAGCCGTTACGGTTGCGAGGCTTCTCGTTTTTTATGGCGTTTCCGGCGGCATGTCGTTTGGCTGATTCCACAGGTACCATGGAAACCATGTTGCTTCATCTTCATCTGGTCCGTCACGGACAGACGTTCTTCAACCGATATAACAGACTCCAGGGATGGTCGAATTCCCCGTTGACCGATGCGGGACTTGCCGATGCGGACAAGGCCGCCGCCAAACTCCGGGACATTGAGTTCGCCGCGGCATACTGCTCCGACACCACACGCGCCCAGGTGACGGCACAACGGATCCTCGATGCGAACGAAGCCGCAGGACACGTTCGTCCGTCACTGGTCAGCGACATGCATTTCCGTGAGCAGTTCTACGGTTATTTCGAGGGACAGGACATGTCCGTCGCATGGACCGCTGCCGGTGGTCCCCATGGTGCGAAGAACTACAACGACATCGTCCGCAAATACGGGCTTGCCGCCACCCGCGACTTCTCAAAGAAGCCGATCCGTTCCATGACGCCGAATCCGATAACGAGTATTGGCATCGTGTGGAGGACGGCTTCGCTTTGATTGCGGACAACCCTCGGCTTAAGGACGGCGACCACGTGCTGCAGATCTCCCACGGCAATACATTGTTGAGCCTTATGCACCGATTCGCCCCGGAAGGATACGATTTGAGCGAACGTCCGGCCAACGGTTCGGTGACCTGCCTTGATTTTGACACGAACGAACCCATGGACGCGCGGTGAGTGTGGTCTCGTACAACCAGTGAACGTATTTGCCACAGTCGTGGCTTTTTACTAGTCTTATGCGGGTATTGTGTTCGCGGGCAACCGTGGAGCTGAAAAGAGGTACAAGATGGGTGTTGGAGAGATCGCCGGTCTGATTGCGGCAATTGCATTCGCGGTGCTTGCCGGTTTCATGATCTACCCGCTGATCCGTCTCGGCAAATTGTTCGACCAGATCGCGCAGACCGTCAAAGACACCGGAGACCATGCGATTCCGGCGCTTGACGAGAGCGTGACCACGGTGCAGCAGGTGAACAAGTCCCTGGAGGATGTCAACAAGATCTCCGCCGCGGCGTCCACCACGGCCAATAATGTCGGCGCGCTGACTGATCTATATGGATCGTTCTTGGGCAAGCCCGTCATCAAGGTTGCGTCCGCCACCTATGCGTTGAAGTCCACTGTGCAGTCTTTCTTGGCTAAGAGAGACGTCAATCACGCGGCAGGCAATAAGGGGGAGTGATGTTCAAGCGTCTTTTCTGGGTCTCCATCGGCGTGGGCATCGGTGTCGTCGCTGTCACAAAAGCGCAGGCATACGTTAAAGCCAACACACCGGGACACCGCCCGCCAATTCCTGCTTGGTCCCGACCAGGACCATGTGACCATGCGCACGCTTGAAGGTCTGGTCAATGAGTCAATGCCACGCGTCGAGCCCGCGAGGCTGAACTTAACAGCAAATATGCGGCGCGGAACGAGTAGTCGTTTTCCGCCCGACAGATACGCTCAAGCAACCAATCACACGTTTGGAAGGCATCAGCCTCCAACAACAAAGGAGCTCAAATCCACATGCGCACTTCTGAAATCGCGAAGCGCTTTCTTGACTATTTCGAACAGCACGATCATCTTGTCGTTCCTTCGGCATCGTTGATT
>ENA-OQIO01001219-OQIO01001219.1-human-gut-metagenome-genome-assembly--contig:-NODE-1219-length-12887-cov-1.908621_pt1 | contig 12887 bp, 15 predicted proteins | sample MGYA00242573_ERZ504737 | MGnify/ENA primary metagenome ERZ504737 (study PRJEB26092, sample SAMD00036203) | human gut metagenome | host: Homo sapiens | study: EMG produced TPA metagenomics assembly of... | reverse complement strand
ACGAATTCTGTCGAACGATTTCCATACTTTCGCCGTTCTATTCTTTTCTGTTTTGTCATATATTTTGTAGTGACTTGAAAATACGTAACAGAAGAAGGGAGAACTACAAATCATGTCAGATAAGATAATTGAGAACAACCAGGTGACGGTCATAGGGGAAGTGGTGTCTGAATTTACATACAGCCACGAAGTATTCGGAGAAGGATTCTATATGATGGAACTGCTCGTAAAGCGACTGAGCAATTCCTGCGACAGAATCCCGGTGATGATTTCTGAACGTCTGATCGATGTAACCAAAGACTGCGTGGAGAGTGCATCATGGTATCAGGACAGTTCAGATCCTACAATCGGCACGAAGAATTGAAGAACCGGCTGGTACTGTCTGTATTTGCGAGAGAAATCGAGTTTATTGATGAAGAGCCGGACGGGGCAAAGACAAACCATATCCTGCTGGAAGGGTATATGTGTAAACGCCCGGTGTACAGGAAGACACCGCTGGGCAGAGAAATCGCAGATCTTTTACTTGCGGTGAACAGACCGTATGGAAAATCAGACTATATTCCATGTATCTGCTGGGGCAGAAATGCAAGATATGCCTCCAGTTTTGACGTAGGGGAACATGTGCGGGTACTTGGAAGGATTCAGAGTAGAGAGTACGTGAAAAAGCTTTCGGAAACTGAGACAGAGACGCGGGTTGCATACGAAGTTTCGGTAAGTAAACTGGAATGTATTGAGGAATCATGATGGTGATAAAAAAGTGAAGTACCAGAGCAGCATGGAAGATGTGGCATCATGACATAAGACAGGAAAAGGATATCATATATTGAGATAAAAGCTCAAATGTGATATCCTTTTTATTATATAGGGTATCCGAAAGGACTCTGTGAACGTTAAAAGCATTTAAAGGAGGATTTATACAGATGATTAAGATATTAATGCATGGATGCAATGGAAAGATGGGAAGAATGATCACTGAGATCGCAAAGCAGGATCAGGATGTTGAGATTGTGGCAGGTGTGGACAAGTATACAGCAGTTGCCAATGAATATCCGGTTTTTGAGACGATTTCAGAGTGTGATGTGGATGCAGATGCGGTCATTGATTTTTCAAATGCAGGGGCAGTGGATGAACTGCTGGATTATTGTGTTGAGAAGAAACTTCCGGCAGTCCTCTGTACAACAGGACTGTCAGAAGAGCAGCTTGCAAGGGTGAAAGAAGTATCCGAAAAGATCGCAGTGTTAAAGTCAGCGAATATGTCCATGGGAATCAATCTTCTCCTGAAGCTTTTAAAAGATGCAGCAAAAGTACTTGCACCGGCAGGATACGATATGGAGCTTGTTGAGAAGCATCATAATCAGAAGCTGGATGCACCGAGTGGAACAGCTCTCGCACTGGCAGATTCTATGAATGAGGCACTTGGCAATGAATATGAGTATGTTTATGACAGAAGCCAGGTGAGAAAGAAGAGGGATGTAAAGGAAATCGGTATTTCAGCAGTGCGTGCCGGAACGATCGTAGGAGAGCATGAAGTGATCTTTGCAGGGACAGATGAAGTGATCGAATTTAAGCATACAGCTTATTCAAGAAGTGTATTTGCAAAAGGTGCTGTAGAAGCTGCAAAATTTCTCGCAGAGCAGAAGCGTGGTATGTATGATATGGGAGATGTGATCCGTTTTTAATCAGGGATTCAGAGAGTTCTTGTAAGTTTGCTGAGGGGAAAATAAAAAACAGGCAGGGAGAGCAGGAATGAAAGATTTGGAGACCAGATATTTGGAGCGGCTGTCAGATCTGTATCCAACGATCGCGGCAGCGTCCACAGAGATTATCAATTTGCAGGCCATTTTGAATCTTCCCAAGGGAACAGAGCTCGTGGAAGAGAGCTTTATGATGTGTTGGAAAGTTATGTGAGAAAAGGTTTTTTGCACTGGACAAAAAGGAGCGTCAGGACGGGCGGGATATCATGTGGTATATCTGGCTCCACCCCGGATTCACCATTGTTTGGAAAGAATAAGATGGCGACGTTTGAACGGTATTTTCTTGCAGAAAAAGAGACGCATGTGGAGAAGAAGAACCCGTATTATGCATTGCTTGAAAATGAAGAGGCAATCGAAAAGGAAAAGGATATTCATTCGGAAATCATGGTCGTGAAGCGGGTGATGGACAGGATACTGGTCGGAGACACTGACGTTGGAAGAGAATTACGGGAACAGGTGGCAGACCTGGAGAGACTGCTTGCGGCATATCGCAGCGGTGAGATCATAGAAAAAGGTGTAGATGGAGAAAAGCATGGAAAAAGAATTAAATATACCGGAAGGGACAGAGGTTACAGAACCGCTGAAGATCTATCTCAATGAGATCGGTCAGATTCCCCTGTTGGATGCAGAAGAAGAAAAAGAGCTGGGACGCAGAAGCGTGGACGGTGATGAAGAGGCAAGACGGAGACTGGAAGAAGGAAATCTCAGGCTGGTTGTATCAATCGCCAAGCATTATACCGGCAGAGGGATCCCACTGATGGATCTGATCCAGGAGGGAAATATCGGCTTGATGCGTGCAGTGGAAAAATACGATTTTACAAAGGAGAACCGCTTTTCAACTTATGCATCCTGGTGGATCAAAGAAGCGATCCAGCGTGCAATCGACCAGCAGTCAAGAGAGATCCGTGTACCGGTTCATGTGGCAGAGGCGATGAAGAAAGTTCAGCGTATTTCAAAAGAACTCCAGCAGAGTCTCGGAAGAGAAGCAACACCGGAAGAAATCGCAGAAAAGCTGGGAGATAAGAGTACAGAGGATGTAAAAAATATTTTATCCTATCTTCAGAATCCGGTTTCACTGGAAACTCCGGTAGGAGAAGACGGAGAAAATAACCTGGGAGATATGGTGGAGGATAAAGCTTCTCCGACACCGGAAGAAGCGATGAATCTTCTTGTCCAGAAAGAGGAAGTAAGTGAACTTCTTAATGCATTGAATGACCGGGAAAAGCAGGTGATCCGGCTGCGTTATGGACTTGAGGATGGAAAAACCCATACGCTGGAAGAAATTGGAGAAGAGCTGAAGGTGACAAGAGAACGTGTGCGTCAGATCGAGTCCCGTGCAATGGAAAAGCTTAGAAATAAGGCAGAAAGATAATCGGGGCAGGTCAAAAGGTCTTTCACCCACCTATGAGCAAGTTCATGTGGGCTTAGGCCTTTTGACCCTGGTATCATAAAATAGAAAAAAGTTTCCTGGATGTATAAATATTGAAGAACTTGCAGATAGTAGGAGTACAATATTATTGATACAGAAAGGGAGAACTTTTATGAAAAGAACCAGAAGATTTTTAGTCATGATACTTTGTACCTTTGCACTCCTTGGCACAGTTGGATGTGGCAATAATAGTGCTGATAATGCAGCAGATCAGACGATGCAGGATAAAAATGGCACGAACCGGAAAGAAAATGGCAATGTAAATGATGCAACAGCGGGGAACGGCAATGGAGTGATGGACGATGCAGTGGATGATGTGACGGACGGTGTGGAAGATGTGACTGACGGGATTACCGACGGGATCGACCGTGCGGCAGACGATCTGACAGAGGATAACGGAGTACAGAACAATCAGGAAAATACTGATCAGACCGGAAAGAAGACAGACCGGGCAATGGAAGAGAACCGCTAAACAAAGGGAAAGTTTCGGAAAAGAGCCACAGGAATGTAAGAAAATTCCTGTGGTATTCTTTTGAAAATCCTGGAAAAGAAAGAAGGAAGTATGCTATGAAATTCAGACCGTGTATTGATATACATAACGGAAAAGTGAAGCAGATCGTAGGGGGAAGTCTCAGGGATGAAGGAAATCAGGCAAATACGAATTTTACTTCAGAACTGGATGCGGCATGGTATGCCGGACTCTATCAGAAGGACAGATTGAAAGGAGGGCATATCATCCTGTTAAACCCGGAAGGGTCGGAATATTATGAGGAAACAAAGCGGCAGGCACTGGAAGCTTTGCGGGCTTATCCGCAGGGAATGCAGATCGGCGGAGGAATTACGGCGGACAATGCAGCCGGATATCTGGAAGCCGGGGCGAGCCACGTGATCGTAACTTCTTATGTCTTCCGGGATGGCAGGTTTCAGAAAGAGAATCTTGAAAAACTTGTGGCAGCAGTGACAAAGGAGAAGATTGTGCTGGATCTGAGCTGCAGAAAGAAAGATGGAAAATATTTTGTTGTGACAGACCGGTGGCAGAAATTTACAGAAGTAGCACTTTCACCGCAGATACTGGATGAACTGGCAGAGTACTGTGATGAATTCCTGATCCACGGAGTAGACGTGGAAGGAAAAGGAGCGGGGATGGATGACGGTCTGGTAAGAATGCTTGGCGAATGGGATGGAATCCCGGTTACATATGCCGGTGGCATTGGATCACCGGAAGATCTGGAACGGTTTGAAAAAGAGAGCCGGGGAAAGATTGATTTTACGATCGGAAGTGCATTGGATTTATTTGGTGGAAAGATTCCCTATGAATATTGCAAAACTGTGAACAATGTTAACAAGCCATGAATTAGTTGAATTACAGTTCAGATAGTGATAGAATGGATAACATAGTGGCGTCGTATATCGAGATGTCAAAATCAGATTCAGATAAGGAGTAAATTACGGGATATGAACATTATAGAGAAGATTTTCGGAACCCATAGTGAAAATGAGCTGAAGCGTATTTATCCGATCGTAGATAAGATTGAAGCTCTCGGACCGGAGATGGAAGCATTGTCGGACGAAGAACTTCGCGGAAAGACCAGAGAGTTCAAAGAACGTCTGAAAGAGGGCGAGACACTGGATGATATTCTGCCGGAAGCATTTGCAGTTGTAAGAGAAGGTGCCTACAGAAGTATTGGTATGCGTCATTATCGAGTTCAGATGATCGGTGGTATCATTCTTCATCAGGGTCGTATCTCAGAGATGAAGACCGGAGAAGGTAAGACACTTGTGTCCACACTTCCTGCATATCTGAATGCACTGGAAGGCAAGGGTGTTCATATTGTTACTGTCAATGATTACCTGGCAAAGCGTGATGCTGAGTGGATGGGAAAAGTACACGAATTTCTTGGACTGACCGTCGGAGTTGTCCTGAACAGTATGGACAATGATGAGCGTCGTGCAGCATATAACTGTGATATTACTTATGTAACGAATAATGAACTTGGATTTGATTATCTGCGTGACAACATGGTCATTTATAAAGAACAGCTTGTACAGAGAGGACTGCATTATGCGATCATTGATGAGGTCGATTCTGTATTGATCGACGAGGCACGTACACCGCTGATCATTTCAGGTCAGAGCGGAAAGTCTACAGCACTTTATGAGGCATGCGATGTACTTGCACGTCAGTTGGAGCGAGGCGAGGCGAGCGGAGAGTTCTCCAAGATGAATGCGATCATGGGAGAAGAGATCGAAGAGACGGGAGATTTTATTGTTGACGAGAAAGAGAAGACAGTCAACCTGACGGAAGATGGTGTGAAAAAGGTTGAGAAGTTCTTCCATATTGAAAATCTTGCGGATGCAGAGAATCTTGAGATCCAGCATAATATCATCCTTGCCTTCGCTCATAATCTGATGTTCCGGGATCAGGATTATGTGGTGAATGAAGAAGGAGAGGTTATGATCGTCGACGAGTTTACGGGACGTATCATGCCGGGACGCGTTATTCAGACGGACTTCATCAGGCAATCGAGGCGAAGGAGCATGTAAAGGTAAGAAGAGAGAGCAAGACCCTTGCGACGATCACATTCCAGAACTTATTTAATAAGTATGATAAGAAGAGTGGTATGACCGGTACAGCCCTGACTGAGGAAAAAGAGTTCCGTGATATTTATGGTATGGATGTTATTGAGATCCCGACCAATAAGCCGGTTCTCAGAAAAGACCTGGAAGATGCGGTATATAAGACGAAAGAGGAAAAATACCGGGCTGTTGTAGAAGCAGTTAAAGAAGCTCATGCGACCGGTCAGCCGGTACTGGTTGGTACGATCACCATCGAAGTTTCCGAACTGCTGAGCCGGATGCTGAAAAAAGAAGGAATCCAGCATAATGTGCTGAATGCAAAATACCATGAAAAAGAAGCTGAGATCGTTGCAGATGCAGGTGTGCATGGAGCGGTTACGATCGCAACGAACATGGCAGGACGTGTACGGATATCAAGCTGGATGATGATGCCAAAGCTGCAGGCGGTCTGAAGATTATTGGTACAGAGCGTCATGAGTCCAGACGTATTGACAACCAGTTGCGTGGACGTTCCGGTCGTCAGGGTGATCCGGGAGAATCCCGTTTCTATATTTCCCTGGAAGATGATCTGATGCGTCTGTTTGGTTCAGAGAAGCTGATGGAGTATTCAATACACTGGGAGTGGAAGACGGAGAGCAGATCGAGCATAAGATGCTGTCGAATGCAATCGAAAAAGCACAGAAGAAGATCGAGGCGAACAATTTTGGAATCCGTAAGAATCTGTTAGAGTACGATCAGGTTATGAATGAGCAGAGAGAGATCATTTACGCGGAGCGTCGTCGTGTGCTGGATGGTGAGAGTATGAGAGATACGATCTACAGTATGATCACCGAATATGTGGAGAACATGACAGACCGTTTTGCTTCTACAGAAGTTGATCCGGAAGAATGGGATATTAAAGGTTTCGAGATCAATCTTCACGGAGTGATCCCGCAGATGGAACTTCCGTCAGAAGAAGAATGCCGTCAGATGAGACAGAAGGAACTGAAGCATCTGTTGAAAGAACGTGCTGTCAAGGCGTATGAAAGTAAAGAAGCAGAGTTCCCGGAGGCTGAACAGCTCAGAGAAGTGGAGCGTGTCATCCTGCTGAAAGTAATTGATGCACGTTGGATGGATCATATTGATGATATGGATCAGCTCCGTCAGGGAATCGGACTTCAGGCTTATGGACAGAGAGATCCGCTGGTTGAGTATAAGATGATGGGATACGATATGTTCGGTGAGATGACGAATGCCATCGCAGAGACTACGATCCGTACTCTGTTCCATCTGCGTGTGGAGGAAAAGGTAGAGCGTGAGGAAGTTGCAAAAGTAACAGGAACGAATAAGGATGATACATCCGTACGTGAGCCGAAGAAGCGTGAAGAAAAGAAGATTTATCCGAACGATCCATGCCCATGCGGAAGTGGAAAGAAATATAAGCAGTGCTGTGGAAGAAAAATAAATAATCAGACTGGCAGAAGAGTTGAGATAAAATATGAAAGAGGTGATTAAGGTGGTTTTATTAGATGAATTAAAGTCAAAGCTGACTGCATATGAAGAACCGCTGAAAGATTTGAGGGATTCACTTTGACCTCGCTTCAAAAGAAGCTAAGGATCGAAGAATTGGAAAAGAGACTTGAGGAGCCTGGATTCTGGGATAATCCTGAAGTTTCACAGCAGGTAATGAAGGAATTGAAGGGTCTTCAGGATTCTGTAAAAGAGATTGAAAAGTTATATACAGATTATGAGGATATGCTCCTGCTTATTGATATGAGTGCTGGAGAGGACGAAGAAGAGGAGACAGCAGAAGAGGTTGCAGAAGAGTTGCAACAGTTTGAAGCAGTATTTGAGCAACTGCGGATCAGCACGCTTCTGATCGGACCGTATGACCGGGACAATGCGATTGTGACGCTCCATGCAGGAGCAGGCGGAACAGAGGCCATGGACTGGACCGGAATGCTTTACCGTATGTATAGCAGATGGGCAGAAAAGAAGGGGTATGAACTGGAAGTACTGGATTATCTGGAAGGAGATGTGGCCGGGATCAAAGGTGTTACCTTTGAAGTGAAAGGAGAGAATGCCTATGGTTATCTCCGTTCGGAAAAGGGAGTACACCGCCTGGTGCGTATCTCTCCGTTTAACGCAGCAGGAAAGAGACAGACTCTTTTGCATCGTGTGATGTGATCCCGGATATTGAGGAAGATATTGATATCGAGATCAATGAAGATGAACTGAGGATTGACACGTACCGTTCCAGCGGAGCAGGTGGACAGCACATCAATAAGACGTCATCGGCAATCCGTATTACACATCTTCCGACAGGAATTGTGGTACAGTGTCAGAATGAGCGTTCGCAGCATATGAACAAAGATAAGGCAATGCAGATGTTGAAATCCAAGCTGCTTCTTCTTAAGCAGCAGGAACAGGCGGAAAAAATGTCGGATATCCGGGGTGAAGTCAGTGATATTAATTTCGGAAATCAGATCCGTTCTTATGTTATGCAGCCGTATACAATGGTAAAAGACCACAGGACAAATGCAGAAATCAGCAATGTAGGGGCAGTGATGGATGGAAATATCGATCCGTTTATCAATGCATATCTGAGCATGGATGCAGAAGCACAGAAAGGAAAGAAAAGAATGATAAATATAGCAGTAATGGGATACGGTACAGTTGGATCAGGTGTTGTAGAAGTGATTCGTACGAAGGCAGCCTGATCAATGAAAGAGTACAGGATGAGATTTATGTAAAATATGTACTGGATCTCAGAGACTTTCCGGGAGATCCTGTGGAAGAGATTCTGACGCATGATTTTGATACGATTCTCAATGATCCTGAAGTAGCGATCGTTGTAGAGACGATGGGAGGAATTGAACCTGCCTATACATTTGTAAAGAAGTGCCTGGAAGCAGGCAAGAGTGTGGCAACATCCAATAAAGCACTGGTTGCAAAGCATGGTGCGGAGCTGCTTGAGATTGCCCGTGAACGGGAGATCAACTTTATGTTTGAGGCAAGTGTAGGAGGAGGCATTCCGATTATCCGTGCATTGAATTCTTCTCTGACAGCAGACCGTATTGATGAAGTAATCGGAATCCTGAACGGAACAACGAACTACATGATGACAAAGATGTTCTTTGAGGGTGCAGATTATGCAGAAGTTCTGAAGGAGGCTCAGGATAAGGGATATGCAGAGAGAAATCCTGAGGCAGATGTAGAGGGACATGACGCATGCAGAAAGATTGCGATTCTTACATCTCTGATCTCCGGTCAGCACGTAGATTTTGAAAAAATCCATACAGAAGGAATCACAAAGATCACGACAGAAGATATGAAGTATGCCAAGAAACTGAATATGGCGATCAAGCTCCTTGCTTCAAGCAAACGTGTGGGAGATACGTTCAGTGTACTGGTTGCACCGATGCTTCTTTCAGAAGAGCACCCGCTCTGTAATGTAAATGATGTATTTAATGCAGTTTTTGTCCGTGGCAATATGCTTGGAGATGCAATGTTCTACGGAAGTGGAGCAGGTAACTTCCGACAGCAAGTGCCGTTGTTGCAGACGTGGTAGATGCGGCAAAGCATCTTCACAGAAATGTTGTGACAAGATGGGATGCAGGAGAGCTGGAGCTGATCCCGAATGCAGAGGCAGAGCATCGTTTCTTTGTAAGGGTTCAGGGCAGATCAGAAGCTCAGAAGGAACAGATCAGAGAAGCATTTGGTTCTGTTGAGATTGTGGAGACAGAGGGCCTGGAAGATGAATTTGGATTTATAACAGAAGTAATGACGGAAGGAACTTACTCTAAAAAGGCAGAGGCATTCCCGGAGATTATTCATATGATCCGTCTGGCAGACTGATCGGAAAAGAATATTTTCTGCAGGAAGATCTCTGAAAAAGATCTGTAAGAAAAGGATAAAAGCTGAAAAAGTATAAAAAGAACCGGAATCTAAGGTGATGAGGGATTTCCTCAGTCATCAGAGATTTCGGTTCTTTTTTGAAAACCAGCATACACTTAATCAAGGATTTTCTTAATGAGTTTCCGATCATCATCAGACGCTTCCCGCAAACGGATGAGAAGTTCGGCCTCCTCTTCAGTCAGATAGATCGTATCACCGGTTGTGATGATCAGCCGGTATGGTAAGTATTTGCAGATTCTTTTGCAAAAGAATTTTTTATACTGCAGGGAACTGTCAGAAGCTGTTCAATCGAAAATCCATAAAGAGCAGAAAGCTTTGTGAGCATATCAATATTGGGATCACGATGTCCGGTTTCGTAATAGGAGTACGCCTGATGTGTGATATTAAGTTTATCTCCGAGTTGCTTCTGCGTGTAATGATGTTCCTGTCGGAGCTGGAGCAGATTTTTCGCAAGCTGAATATTTGCCAACGCCGTACCTCCCTGCATAAAATCGATAGTAATGTGAATAGATTATACCAAGATTTTAGCTACAGGAATTAAAATGCAACAGAATGTGAAAAATATGCAAAATTCAATAAACTGTTGCAAATACCGGATCTGTCTGCATTATTTTAACTGACTTAAAGTACTGTTGTGGTACAGAGACAGGTGTGTGACATCTTCACCAAGCCAGTCAGGAGCCTGATAGTTACGTGCAGTTTCCTCGTCAGGAAATTCAATCTCTGCGAGAAACAATGGGGCAAGATCGCCTTTAAAAATATCCAGTTCAAGGAAAAGAGAAACACCTTTTTCCCTGAACTGTGGGGAAAGATGACTTTCTTTCTGTGACGGGGATGAATCAGTGACTTCGTCAAGGGGAATGACATACCGTGTCTTCTGGATGATCCTGCCGTCAGCTTTTTCGCGGAGATGCAGATAAGCCTGGCGGTTGAGAGGAAGATTATATTCCTCCCGGATCATAAGCCCTTTGGATTTATAAGTGAGAAAATATTGTTCATCATCTTTACGAATCCGCACGACCGGTCCGGTACAGAGATAGGCCTGCTCCAGTTCACGGTGAGGATAAGCTTCTATTGAAAAAGGAAGAGAGTGCAGGTCTTTGATAAGAAATTTACGTTCGATTTCCATAGGTATGCTCCTTTATAAAAAAAATTCTGATGTTCAGGACTGAAATACAGCTCTTCTCTTTATGATAGTATAGGGAAGAATAAATGTAAACCATTGCATTTAAAGAAGACATTTGTTACACTAATTGCGTATGCAAAGAATGAGGAGGCATAGACATGAAGAAAGCTTATGTATTTCTGGCAGATGGATTTGAAGAAATTGAAGGACTTACTGTCGTAGATGTCCTGCGTAGAGCCGGAGCAGAGGTGGAAATGGTTTCTGTGATGGATAGAAAAGAGATTACAGGAGCACATGGGATCAAGGTAGAGGCAGACCGGATGATCGAGGAAGCAGGAGAAGCGGATCTGTATGTACTTCCGGGAGGAATGCCGGGGACGCTGCATCTGAAAGAGCATGCAGGACTTTGCAGACTGCTGAATCAGGCAGAAAAGAAGGAAAAGCACATTGCGGCGATCTGTGCAGCACCGAGTGTCCTTGGAGAACTGGGAATGCTGAAAGGAAAAAGGGCATGCTGTTATCCGTCCTTTGAAGAGAAACTGAACTGTCTTGAAGTAAGCTACGAGCCGGTAGTGACGGATGGAAGGATCACGACATCTCGGGGAATGGGAACTGCCGTCAGGTTTTCACTGGAACTGGTGAGTGTTTTATATGGAAAGGAAAAAGCAGACGAAATAGCAGAATCTATCGTATATATGTAAAAAATACTGGAAATATGGTGACTTTTATGCTATACTAATGCAATGACTGCGAATGTATAGCTTATTGACGATACATTTTTCAATAAGAAGCTATTTGCTTAATCAAGGAGGAAGAAAATGAGTTTACAGGTAGAGAATTTAGAGCATAATATGGCAAAGCTGACGATCACAGTATCAGCAGAAGAAGTAGAAAAGGCACTTCAGGCAGCTTATTTAAAGCAGCGTAGCAAGATCAGCCTTCCGGGATTCCGTAAGGGAAAAGTTCCGCGTCAGATGATCGAAAAAATGTACGGACCGGAAGTATTCTATGATGAAGCAGCAAATCACATGATTTCTGAAGCTTATGGAAAGGCATATGATGAGTGTGAACTTGAGATCGCTTCCCAGCCGACAATTGATGTTGTCCAGCTTGAAAAAGGAAAAGACTTTATCTTTACAGCAGAAGTAGCTGTAAAGCCAGAAGTAAAGCTTGGCGAGTATAAGGGACTTAAGGTAGACAAGGTATCTACAAGAGTTATGCAGAAAGAAGTAGATGAAGAGATCGAGAAAGAGCGTGAGCGTAATGCCAGAACAGTAGAAGTTACAGACAGAGCTGTTCAGGACAAGGATATTGTTACACTTGACTTTGAAGGATTTGTAGACGGAGTTGCGTTTGAAGGCGGAAAGGGTGAGAATTACCCGCTGACGATCGGTTCCGGTGCATTTATCCCGGGATTTGAAGAGCAGTTGATCGGAGCTGAGATCGACAAAGAGACAGAAGTAAAAGTGACATTCCCAGAGGAATATCAGGCAAAAGAACTTGCAGGTAAAGAGGCAGTGTTCAAATGCACAGTGCATGAGATCAAGGCAAAAGAACTTCCTGAGATCGACGATGAATTTGCAGCAGAAGTTTCAGAATTTGACACATTAGAAGAATACAAAGCTGATGTAAAGGCTAAAATTAAAGAACGGAAAGCAGCAGACGGAAAGAGAAATCAGGAAGACCAGGCTGTTGAGCAGGCTGTTAAGAATGCAGAATACGAGATTCCACAGCCAATGATCGATACACAGACAACTCAGATGGTTGAAGATTTCGCACAGAGAATCCAGTCTCAGGGAATCACTCTTGAACAGTACTTCCAGTTTACAGGTCTGACAGCAGAGAAGATGATGGAAGACATGAAACCACAGGCAATCAAGAGAATCGAAACCCGTCTGGTACTTGAAGCTATCGCAAAAGCAGAGAACATCGAGATTACAGACGAAAAAGTTGATGAAGAACTGGCTAAGATGGCAGAGTCTTACAAAATGGAAGTTGAAAAACTGAAAGAGTTCATGGGTGAGAACGAGAAGAAACAGATGAAGGAAGATCTGGCAGTTCAGGAAGCTGTTACATTCCTTGTTGAGAATGCAGTAGAGAAATA
>ENA-OQIO01001217-OQIO01001217.1-human-gut-metagenome-genome-assembly--contig:-NODE-1217-length-12889-cov-1.826830_pt1 | contig 12889 bp, 19 predicted proteins | sample MGYA00242573_ERZ504737 | MGnify/ENA primary metagenome ERZ504737 (study PRJEB26092, sample SAMD00036203) | human gut metagenome | host: Homo sapiens | study: EMG produced TPA metagenomics assembly of... | reverse complement strand
CTTCGATAAAAAAATGGTCGTTGTAGGTGAAAAGACAAAAGATGTCTTGATGCAATATGGAATTATAGCAGATCTTATGCCAGAAGAAGCTGGAGAGATCAATCTTTCCGAACTTATGAAACAGGAAGTAGATGCAAAGGATGTGGTCTGGTACTGTAAAGGCATATCTGGTGGAGAAAAATTAAAAAAAGCCCTTACACCGATCTGTCAGATAACAGAAAAGATCATGTATGAAAATAATAGAAAGATTTTAAGTGAAATTCCAGAAATGAAAGATATCAGAAGTGTTTCTTTTACCTGTGCATCATCAGCTCGAAGATTTTTTGATCAGATAGGAGAAGAAAAGCAACAATGGATAGAGAATATTCCGTGTATCAGTATTGGAGAAAAGACAACAAAACAGCTTCAAGAAATAGGAGTACAGCATATTTTAGAATCTAAGGATACAACCTATGTATCAATGTTTTATAAAATCAAAGAATCAATGTTATAGAAAAAGAAAGGCAGAATAAGGTTATTATGGGATTTGAATTTCAGATTTTAGACAAACTTCAAACAATCCATACTCCATTATTAGACAGATTTATGGTGGCTGTTACGAAACTGGGAGATGCAGGAATCGTATGGATCATTTTAACAGTTATTTTATTACTGATACCAAAAACAAGAAAATCAGGAGTATACATGGCAGTTGCATTAATTGCAGATCTGATCATTTGTAATGTGATCTTAAAACCGATCGTGGCAAGAATAAGACCATATAGCATTAATCAGACAGTTCAGCTGCTGGTCACACCATTGAAAGATTATTCTTTTCCATCGGGACATACTGCAGCATCGTTTGCATCGGTTAGTGCGCTGTATTTTGCGGGAAGAAAGAGAATGGCAGCAGGAGCTTTGATAGTATCTGTTTTAATTGCGTTTTCAAGAATGTATTTATACGTTCATTATCCAACGGACGTTTAGGAGGTTTGATCATTGGGCTCTTATGTGGATGGATCGCAGATATGATTATCAAAAAAGTTATGGAAAAAAGATCAAGGAAAAGTAGATAGATTTTGTACTAAATCAGATTCAAGTTGAATAAATTGGAAGAAAAGGCTATAATATGAATTATAAATCGTATATAGAATACAATGTACGTATACAAGAATCTAATAATAATCGCATCAAGAGTTGACATAAAGAGTATATGATCAAGAAGAAGGAGAGTATTATGAAAACAAAAATTGAAGTACAGTTTCAGGAACGCAACATAGATGTAAAAGACACAGAGAAACTTGTTAAAGAAAATTTAAAAGCAGCTGGTGTTAAAATGAACACGATCGCAAACTTAGATATCTATTATCAGCCAGAAGAAGGCGATATCTACTATGTTGCAACAACAAAAGATGGAAAAGAACTCAGCAATGAAGAAGCATTAAAGATTGAAGAATAAACTACATATCTATAAATGCCAAAAAATTAAATTCTAATTATAAAGGTAAAGACCATTTAATAAATATCGCAATGACGAATCTGCAGATAATTTTATTAAGTGGTTTTTATTTTTCATTTTTGGGGATACTAAATGAAATACAGGCAGGCAATATGTGCTTGACAAGCAGACAAAGCTTCTATATCCTATTATGAGGAAATGAAAAGAACAGGAGAAAAAGATTGAATGATTTAAGCATCAAATGGAAGATTTTTATAAAAATGTATTTGCACTGGTCGTTCCGATGGCATTGCAGAATCTGATCAACGTTGGAGTAACAGCAGCCGATGTTGTGATGCTTGGAAAAGTCAGTGAAAAAGTATTATCAGGGGCCTCTCTTGCTGGCCAGATTCAGTACATTATGGTACTGTTTTTGTTTGGATTAACATCGGGGGCAACCGTTCTTACTGCACAATACTGGGGAAAAGGTGACAAGACAGCGATTGAAAAGATCTTGGCATTAGGGATTAGATCAGCAGTGATCGTAACTGCGATATTCACTATCGCAGCATTTACAATTCCAGCATCGTTGATGAGAATTTTTACAAATGATCCACAGGTGATCGCAGAAGGAGTTAAGTATTTAAGGATCGTTGCATGTTCATATATTATCATGGGAATTACCAATGTATATTTATATGTCATGCGAAGCATTGAACGAGTGATCGTGGCAACAGTTGTTTATCTAGTATCATTTTTATGCAATGTGGTTTTTAATGCGATCTTTATTTTTGGATTATTTGGATTCCCAGCTCTTGGAATCCGTGGAGCAGCGATTGCGACATTGATCGCAAGGATTATGGAACTTGTTCTGGTTTGTGGTTATGCAAAAATATATAATAAAGATGTAAAATTCAGAGTTCACTATTTCCTTCATCAGGACAAACTGTTAGTGAGAGATTTCTTAGTCTATTCCCTCCCAGTTGTTTTAAATGAGGTAATGTGGGGGCTTGGAACATCAGCCAATACAGCAGTTCTTGGACATATGGGAAGTTCTGCAGTTGCAGCCAATTCTGTTGCACAGGTGGCGAGACAGTTAGCAACGGTTGTGTCTTTTGGGCTATCCAGTGCCACAGCGATCTATCTTGGGAAGACGATCGGTGAGAGAAAATTCGATCATGCAAGAGCCTATGCCAAACGGTTTATCATTTTAAGTGTGGTTATGGGAGTGATCGGAGGAGGATTGATCTTAATTGCATCTCCAGTTGTAATTTCTTTCTTATCCTTAAGTGCAATTGCAAGATACTATCTGAAAATGATGTTTTATGTGATGTCTTATTTTGTGATCGCACAGGCATTTAATACAACAATGGTCGTTGGAATCTTCCGATCTGGCGGCGATACGAAGTTTGGCTTGATTATGGATGTATCAACGATGTGGGGATGTTCGATTTTATTAGGAGCATTGGCTGCATTTGTATTACATTGGAGTGTTCCGGCAGTTTATGTATTATTGATGAGTGATGAATTGATCAAAGTACCGATCACATTGATCAGATATCGCAGTTTCAAGTGGTTAAAAGACGTAACAAGAGATAATGTTTAAGAGAGGTCATGAACATTTACGGGAGGATAAGGTCTATGGAAACAGAAGTGAAATTAACAAAACTCGCCCAGTGTGCAGGATGTGGGGCAAAGGTTGGAGCTGGAACTTTAGCAAAATTATTAGACGGAATTCCAACACGATCAGATGAACGGTTATTAGTTGGTTTTGATAAAAGTGATGATGCGTCTGTCTATAAAATTGATGAAAATACAGCACTTGTTCAGACATTGGATTTCTTCCCGCCAATCGTTGACGATCCAGAAATGTTTGGAGAGATTGCAGCAGTGAATGCGATCAGTGATATTTATGCGATGGGAGCAGATCCAAAGCTTGCCTTAAATATCATGTGTGTCACAAAAGATATGCCAAAAGAAAGCATTCAGGCAATTTTACGAGGCGGTTATAAAAAAAGCATATGAAGCAGGAGTGATCATCACAGGTGGACATACGATTCACGATCAAGAGCCAAAATATGGTTTATCTGTTTTCTGGATTTGTACATCCTCAAAAATTTTGACAAACAGCGGGGCAAGACCTGGAGATATTTTAATTTTGACCAAACCATTAGGAGTTGGAATTTTAACAACATCAGCGAAAGCTGAATTTATCGATCAAAAAGTAATGGATAAGATCTATGATCAGATGAGACAGCTCAATAAATATGCCAGAGATATTATGGTGAAATATGATGTGCACAGTTGTACGGATGTTACTGGATTTGGACTACTTGGACATGGCTATGAGATGGCACAGGGCAGTGATGTAACGATTCATTTTATGACAGAAGAGATTCCATATCACAAAGAAGCTCTTTTCTATGGCAGATCTTGGAATGATCCCGGAAGGTGCTTATAGAAATCGTAAATATGCAAGTGCAGGTATTTCAAAAGCGAAAAAAATAAATAGAGCATTGGAAGATATTTTATATGATCCACAGACGTCTGGAGGATTGATGATCGCAGTTAGCGAAAATGATGCAAAAAATTTATTAGAGGATTTACAGAATACGATCCCATGTGCTAAAATAATTGGTACATAGAAGAAAAAGAAGAAAAATCAATCATATTAGAATAGAAGAACGAACAGACAGGAAGAATTTTAAAACATGTTTTTTCCTGTCTGATTTTAGGCAAGCGTTATTCTTACTTGAGAATAACGATAGGAGAAAGAGATGAAAGATCAATTTCAAAGAACCATTGATTATGCAAGAATATCGATCACGGATCGTTGTAATTTATATTGTACCTATTGCCGTCCTGATCATGAAGAAATGTTGTCACATGGGGAGATTTTAAGATATGAGGAGATCCTAAGAGTATGTAAGATTCTTACAACGCTTGGAATTGACAAATTTAAGATCACAGGTGGCGAACCGTTAGTACGAAAAGGTTGTTCAGATTTTATCCGTGAATTAAAGAAAACGGATGGAGTTAACAAAGTTACGTTAACAACTAATGCTATCTTATTATCAAAAGATTTAGTGAAATTAGCAGAGGCAGGAGTGGATGGAATCAATATAAGTCTTGATTTATGGATCAGGAGAAATATAAAAAGATCACAGGATTCGATGGGTACAAACAGGTCATATCAGTAATTAATAAAGCGACCAATATAGGATTGAATATAAAGATAAATGTTGTGTTGACAGAACAGACGACGATGGAGGATATTCAAAAATTTATAGAATATATGAAAGATCATAAGATCTGTATACGATTTATTGAACAAATGCCGCTTGGAAATAAGAAGACAACGATAGCATTAACAAGAAATGAGATCAGAAAGAATCTAAAAGATCAAGGGATCAGATTTCACAAAACCGAACAAAGAATGGGAAATGGACCGGCAGTTTACGAAACAATGGAAGGATATGAGGGAATGATCGGATGGATCGAGGCATTGCATGGAAAATTTTGTGATACATGCAATCGTATTCGTATGACTTCCACTGGTGGGATCAAACCATGTCTTTATTATGAAGAAGCAGGAAATTTAAGAGATCTGTTAAGAAAGGCTGAGACATCAGATGAAGAGATCAAACAGGTTTTAAAAGAAATCATTTATAAAAAACCACAGGCACATCATTTTGAAGAAAAGCCGTCAAACAGCAAGATGTATACAATTGGAGGATAAGATAAATGGGAGAATTTTCACATTTTGACCAGCATGGAAATGCGGTCATGGTCGATGTGACGGAGAAAAAAGAAACAACAAGAACAGCGATCGCACAAGGAAAGATCAAAGTTAATGATGAGATCTTTGAAAAAGTCAAAGAAGGAAGTATGGTAAAAGGAGATGTCTTAGGAACTGCAAGGATCGCAGGATCATGGCGGCAAAGAAGACATTTGAACTGATCCCGATGTGCCATCTTCTGATGCTTACAAAGTGTAAAGTTGATTTTGAAATGCTAGAAGAAACCAAAGAGATCAAAGCAGTCTGTCTTGTCAAAACAACAGGGAAAACAGGCGTTGAGATGGAGGCACTGACAGGAGTACAGATTGCTTTATTAACGATTTATGATATGTGCAAGGCAATCGACAAACATATGGTTATGTCAGAGATACATTTAGTAGAGAAAACAGGTGGAAAGAGTGGTGATTTTGTATGGAAGGAATCATAAAAGCAGTCTGCATCAGTGAAAAACGAGGAACTGTGAAGAAAAATATCAACGAAGTCAATGTGATCAAAGACTTTGGATTAGAAGGAGATGCCCATGCAGGAAAATGGCATCGTCAGGTTAGTTTTTTGAGTGCGGATATTGTGGATGAATTCAATGAAAAAGGTGCTTCCGTGATCGAGGGTGATTTTGGGGAAAATATTCTTGCTTACGGCATTGATTTTAAGAAACTTCCAGTTGGAACAAAACTGATCTGTAATGATGCAAAGTTTGAGATCACTCAGATTGGGAAAGAATGCCATAGTCATTGTGAGATATATAAACGTGTTGGGGACTGTATCATGCCAAGAGAAGGTATCTTTGCAAAAGTATTAGAAAGCGGAACGATCAGAGTCGGAGATAAGATTGAGGTCATTTACCCAGAGAAAGATATGCCATACATGGCAGCAGTCATGACATTGAGTGATAAAGGCTCCAGGGGAGAACGAGTGGATACAAGTGGTCCAAGAGCAGCAGAAATCTTAAAAGAACAAGGATTTAAGATCGTAGAAGAAATCCTTCTTCCGGATGAAGAAGCTCAGATCAAAAAACATCTGATCCGTTTAAGCGACAGCCGGCAGGTTGATTTAATTATTACAACCGGTGGGACAGGGCTTTCTCCAAGAGATCGTACACCAGAAGCAACTTTAGCTGTTGCAGACCGCAATGTGCCGGGAATTTCAGAAGCGATCAGAGCAGGTTCTATGACGATCACAAAACGAGCCATGTTATCAAGAGGTGTCAGTGTAATAAGAAAGAAAACATTGATCATTAATCTTCCTGGAAGCAAAAAGGCAGTGGAAGAGAGTCTTTCTTTTATTATTGATCAGCTGCCACATGGACTAGATACTTTAAGAGAAAACACAGAGGATTGCGGAAGAAACTAAGAGAGGAGACAATGTATGGATATATCACCGATCATCATATCGATGAAAACGGCAACAATCGCGATTTTATTTACCTTTATTTTAGGACTATTAGCAGCAAGATGGATTTTATATCGTAAATCAGAAGCAACAAGAATCTTCTGGGATGGGATCTTTACGATGCCATTAGTATTACCACCAACTGTTGCAGGATTTTTCTTACTTGTATTTTTCGGATCCTATGGACCAGTAGGAAAGTTATTTGAAAATTATCTTGGGATCAAGATTGCATTTTCATGGGGCGCAACGATCCTTGCGGCAGTTGTGATGTCATTTCCGTTGATGTACCGTTCTGCAAGAGGTGCCTTGGAACAGATCGATGAAGATCTAATCTTTGCGGCAAGAACACTTGGATGAGTGAGTGGAACATTTTTTTTCGAGTTATGATCCCAAATGCACTGCCAGGGATCATTTCTGGTGGAGTGCTTGCATTTGCCAGAGGACTTGGTGAATTCGGAGCAACAGCAATGATCGCTGGAAATATTCCTGGAAGAACAAGAACTCTGCCACTTGCAGTATACTCTGAAGTTGCAGCAGGAAATATGGATGCAGCATATCAGTATGTACTTGTGATCGTGATCATTTGTTTTGCGATCGTAGCTGCTATGAATATTTACCTGATCATGGAAAAGAAGAAACAGGAAGCGTAAGGAGAGATGTATGAGTCTTGAAGTAAAGATCAAAAAGAAACTAAAAGAATTTACATTAGAGTCAGAACTCAATGTAGAAACAGGTTGTACAGGGCTTATGGGACCTTCTGGAAGTGGAAAAAGCATTACTTTAAAATGTATCGCAGGCGTGGAAACTGCAGATAGTGGGAGAATTATACTAGATGGGAAAATACTTTATGATTCCGAGAAAAAGATTGATCTGTCACCACAAAAACGAAAAGATTGGATATTTATTTCAGGGATATGCATTGTTTCCTAATATGACGATTAAAGAGAATATCAAAACAGGATTAAAAGCAAAAAGATTTCCGAAGGATGAAATCGAACAAAAGACAAATGATATGATGAAACGATTTCATATCGAAGAATTAGCAAAAAGATATCCAAGACAGATTTCAGGAGGACAAAAACAGCGAACAGCGTTAGCAGGATGCTTGTGTGTGAACCGGAAGTCATCTTGATGGATGAGCCATTTTCAGCGTTGGATGAATACTTAAGAGAACAGATGCAAGATGAATTATCTGATATGCTGGCAATGTTGGATAAACCAGCGATACTGGTCAGCCACAGCAGCAAAGAAGATAGAAAATCTATAGTGACAAAAATACCATATTCAAAGAGGTCATATGGAAAAAGCCACATTATAAAACAAGGTAACTATGAAATTTTACATAATATTTTTAAGAAAGCGAGAAAGTTGCAAATGAAAAAGAAATTTTTAGCAGTGTTATTAGCAGGAGCTATGGTTCTTGGGGTAACAGCATGTGGAAGCAGTAAGGACAGCTCTAAATCCACAACAGCGGCAGCAAAGAAAGAAGAAACAACAACCATCACACTTGCAGCTGCAGCTAGTCTTGAAAAATGCTACACAGAGAAATTAATTCCAATGTTTGAAAAAGAAAATAAAGGAATTAAAGTAGAAGGAAGTTATGATAGTTCAGGAAAATTACAGAGCCAGATTGAAAATGGAATGGCAGCGGATGTATTTATGTCAGCAGCGACCGAACAGATGAACAATCTTGTGAAAGAAAAATACATCAGCAAAGGGGATGTTGTAGAATTATTAGAAAACAAAGTTGTACTGATCGCTCCTAAAAAAGGTGATGCAAAAGTTTCATCCTTTAAAGATGTCACAAAAGCTGATACAATAGCATTAGGAGATCCTAAGAGTGTTCCAGCCGGACAGTATGCACAGGAAATCTTTATAAACTTAAAGAACTGGAATGATGTGAAGAAAAAAGCAAGCTTTGGAACAAATGTAACAGAAGTTTTAAATTGGGTAGCAAAAGGAAGTGCTTCTTGCGGTGTTGTATATGCAACAGATGCAGCAAGTAACAAAGATGTAAAAGTTCTTGCAGAAGCACCAGCAGATGCTTTAAAAACGCCAGTTATTTATCCAGTTGCAGCATTAAAGAAAAGTAAAAATAAAGATGCAGCTGATAAATTCGTAAAATTCTTACAGAGTGAAAAAGCATTAAAAGTCTTCAAATCCTATGGATTTACAATTAATAAATAAGAAGTAGAAGGTGAAAAACAATGAAATTAGTGGATACAAAAGATGCTGTAGGAACTGTGCTATGTCATGATATCACACAGATCATCAAAGGTGTTACAAAAGACGCAAGATTCAGGAAAGGTCATGTAGTCAAAGAAGAAGATATCCCAGTGTTGTTATCCCTTGGAAAAGATCATTTATACGTCTGGGAAGCCGGAGACGATATGCTTCATGAAAATGATGCAGCAAGGATCCTTTGTGATCTGTGCAAGAATGAAGGAATGAAAGAGTCAGAAGTTAAGGAAGGTAAGATTGAATTATCTGCCGAATATGACGGACTCTTAAAGATCGACAAAGAAAAACTATTTACCGTCAATTCTTTCGGACAGATGATGATCGCGACAAGATCTGGAAAATACTCCAGTCAAAGCAGGGGACAAACTAGCAGGTACGAGAATCATTCCACTGGTCATTGAAAAAGATAAGATGCAGGAAGTCAAAGACAGGGTTGGGGATACACCAATCCTGTCTCTTCTGCCTTATAAGAAGAAAAAAGCCGTGATCTTAGCTACAGGAAATGAAGTGTATTATCATAGAATTGAGGATACATTTACTCCAGTTGTGGCAGAAAAGATCAAAGAATACGGTGCAGAAGTGACCAGTACAAAACAGTTGCCAGATGACAATGAACTTTTAACAAAAACAATCTTAGAAGCTATCGAAAATGGGGCAGAAATGGTATTATGCACAGGAGGAATGAGTGTTGATCCAGATGACAAGACACCACTTGCGATCAAGAATACAGGAGCCGATATCATATCTTATGGAGCACCTGTTTTGCCAGGAGCAATGTTTTTACTTGCATATTATAAAAAAGGAGATCAGATAATTCCGATCATGGGACTTCCAGGATGCGTTATGTATTCAAAGAGAACTGTTTTTGATCTTATTCTGCCAAGGATCATGGCAGATGATAAAGTAAGTGCAGAAGAACTTGCACACCTTGGAGAAGGCGGATTATGTCTTGGATGTAAAGTTTGTACTTATCCAAACTGTGGATTCGGAAAAGGGTGGTAGACATGAAATCATATTTACCAAAACGTTTTGATTTCAGGGTCAGAGTTTTTATGGAAGAACCAGATTTTGGAAAAGGAGTTGCACAGTTATTATCATTAACAAGAGAGAAAAGGTTCTTTATCTGCTGCATATAAATCCATGGGAATGGCTGCAAGCAAAGCATGGAAGATCTTAAATCGTGCGGAAGCAGACCTTGGAGTCAAATTAGTAGAACGAAAATCCGGCGGAAAGCAAGGGGGAGGTTCACACCTTACACCAGAAGGCGAAGATATTCTGAATCGTTATGAAAACTTTCAGAAAGAAGTTGCTGAAGCAGTAAAACGTTCTTTTATAAAAAACTTTGGAAATTCAGGAGAAACATAAAATATCATGAGAAAAAAAGAATTAAAAACAGTGATCACATTTGAGACAACAACACAGGCGATCGGTATGGAAAGTGCTGCAAAAAACATCAGATCGCAGGAAGATTGATCCCAGTACCAAAAGAGATCACAGCAGGATGTGGAATGGCATGGATGACCCCTTTAGAAAATGAAGAATCTGTGGTACAATTTATGTCAGAATATGAAATCACCCCACAAGGGGTATTTCAGGTAGAAATTTAAATGGGAGGTTAAGTATGAAACAGATTGATGAAAGAGGGAATGCTTGTCCGATTCCGGTTGTACACACAAAGAAAGCATTAGAATCAATGGATGGAGAGACAAAATTAATCGTTCTGGTAGATAATGAACCAGCTGTCCAGAATGTTACAAGATTTGCAGAAGGTAAAAACTGCGAAGTTAAAAGCGAGAAGATCTCAGACAATGAATTTAAGATTGAGATCATGGCAGAGAATTATACACCGGCAGATGAGGAAGAAGAGATTGTCTGTGCACCATCTGCAAAGGATGATTTTATCATCGCTGTATCATCCAACGAGATGGGACAAGGAGAGAAAGCTCTTGGTCAGACATTGATCAAAGCGTTTTTATTTGCAGTAACAAAACAGGATAAACTTCCATCAAAGGTATTATTTTATAATTCAGGAGCATATCTTACATGCGAAGATTCTGATTCTTTAGAAGATTTAAAAACATTAGAAGCAGAAGGGGTCGAAATATATACTTGCGGAACATGCTTAAATTTCTATGATATTACAGATAAATTAGCGGTTGGTTCCATCACAAATATGTATGATATCGTAGAATGATGGAAAAAGCAGGAAAAGTGATCAAACCTTGAGGAATATCTATGAAAGATTTAATCATTGTAAGAGGCGGTGGAGATATCGCCACAGGTACAATTTATAAATTGGTAAAAAGTGGTTTTCATGTATTGATCTTAGAAATTGCACATCCATCTGCAATTCGTAGAAATGTTGCATTTTCAGAAGCAGTTTATGAAGAAAAGTGGCAGGTTGAGGATATGACCTGCCATCTTGCACATGATATCAAAGAAGCAGAACAGATCATGAAAGCAGGGAATCCGGCATTAATGATCGATCCAAATGGAGAGATGATCAAACAGTTGCATCCGATCGCAGTTGTTGATGCCATTCTTGCGAAGAAAAATCTCGGTACAACAAGAGATATGGCACCGATCACGATCGCTTTAGGACCTGGATTTACAGCAGGGGAAGATGTCGATGTTGTGATCGAGACGATGCGTGGACACAGGCTTGGAAGGATCATCAAAGAAGGCAGTGCGATCCCGAACACAGGAATTCCAGGAGTGATCAAAGGCTTTGGAAAAGAACGAGTGATCCATTCCCCAGCTAAAGGGATCTTAAGAAATATCTGTCATATCACAGATATGGTAAGCAAAGGCCAGTTATTAGCAAAGATAGAAACACCAGAAGGTACGATTGTTGATGTAGCTGCAAGTATGGATGGATTACTGAGAGGTTTAATTCGTGATGGATATCCGGTGACAAAAGGATTTAAGATCGCAGATATCGATCCGAGAGCTGAAGAATATGATAACTGCTTTACAATTTCAGATAAAGCCAGATGCATTGCAGGTGGTGTTTTGGAAGCATTATTATATTTGAAAAATAATCTTTCCGATCAGCAGGAAGAACCGAATGTTCCTATATGTATCCATGAGAAACAAAAGGTAGAAACAATTTATGCAGATTATGCAGCATCGCATATCACGAAACCAGAGTGTGTCAAGGATGCAGTTATGAACGCATTGGCACTTGGCAACAGCGGAAGAGGTGTCAACGAAAGTTCTCTGGATGCTGCAAGAAAGATTTACGAAGTTCGTACGAAAGTAGATCAGTTTTTTGACGGCTATGGAGCAGAACAAGTTGTATTTACCAGTGGAATTACAGAAAGCTTAAACACAGTGATCAAAGGAAGCTTAAATCATGGTGATCATGTGATCACAACGTTTATGGAGCACAACAGCGTTCTTCGTCCATTATATGAGATGGAACGACAAGGAGTTTGCTTAACGATCACTTCACCAGATGTGGGGAATATCAAACAGGCGATCACAAAAGATACCAAGATGATCGTGATGACGCATGCATCCAATGTGACAGGTGAAATGTTTGATATCCAAAGTGTTGGAAAACTTTGTAGAGAAAAAGGAATTTTATTTGTCGTTGATACCGCTCAAAGTGCTGGAGTGATTCCAATCTCCATGAAGGAAGATAATATCGATATATTATGTTTTACCGGACATAAAGGCTTGATGGGACCGCAGGGTATCGGGGGGATCTGTATTAGAAAAGGTGTAGAGATCCGTCCATTAAAAACAGGTGGAACTGGAATCCTATCATTTTCGAAAACACAGCCAGAAGTGCTGCCGCAGGCATTGGAAGCAGGAACATTAAATGGAATCGGGATCACAGGACTTGGAGCAGCAATTGATTTCATCAATATATATGGAATCGATAAGATCCGTGAACGGGAAATGAATCTTATTGAAATATTTTATAAAAAAATTCAGAAGATCCAAGGAATTAAAATTTACCATGAAAAGCAATTAGATCTGACAAAACAAACCGCCATTTGTTCGATCAAACCTGGAAGAATATGATTCCGGAAGTA
>ENA-OQIO01001216-OQIO01001216.1-human-gut-metagenome-genome-assembly--contig:-NODE-1216-length-12898-cov-1.678490_pt1 | contig 12898 bp, 16 predicted proteins | sample MGYA00242573_ERZ504737 | MGnify/ENA primary metagenome ERZ504737 (study PRJEB26092, sample SAMD00036203) | human gut metagenome | host: Homo sapiens | study: EMG produced TPA metagenomics assembly of... | reverse complement strand
TTCGCGGAAGAAGTTCGGCATCATTTCAATCGGATACAGGCCGGAGGCGCCGGGTATCTGCACAATGACCAGAATTACGGCGATGGCTTTGCGATATGGCGGAACGCCACGGCCAGTGCGTAAATAATGTTGATGTATACGAACGAACAGAAGATCCCGGCCAAGATGAACAGCAGCGGATGCTCGCATTGGATGCCAAGCACCAGATCGCCGATGGTGGCGATGACGGCTTGCAGGAATCCGATGGTGACCAGCAGCAGCCAGCGGCCAAGATATGCTTGCGTAGCGTGATACGGCGAATGCCCTCGCGGTCGACCTCAAGCTTGTAGATGGCGATTAGCACGAAACCGCCTACCCACAGTGCCAGATTCGTGTAGAACGGGGTGACTGCGGACCCGTAATTGTCGGTGGCATACACGACTTTCGTGGTCAGGGTGACGGGATTGCCCATGAAGTCGCCGAATCCCTTGTCATCCAGATGCAGCGTATCCCGGATTTTCTGGTAAGCGGCGGAACTATCGAGCGTGGCGATATCGGTGCGTACGGTGGCGACATCGCTGGCCACCTGGCGCAGCGAATCCTGCGTGCTGCTGATGGTGGTTTTTGTTTGGTTCAGGGTATCGACAAGCTGGTCGAACAGTCCGTCGGCCTGATCCAAGGTGCCGGATAACGAAGTCAACGTGCCATCAGTGTGCCATTCAGGGCGGCGAAACTGTTCAATGATGAGGTGAGCGACGGCATTACGGTGCCGGTCAGCGAGCCGCGCGCGGTATTCAGCGCCGCGATGCCGCCGGTGGTGGTGTTGGTCATGGCTCCGGAAAGATTCGTGGTGGCGTCTTTACCGGAGTTGATGAACTGTGTGGTGTCGGTATGGAAGGTGTTGAGCTGTGTCTGCTGTTTGCTGATCAATGAGTCGAGCGCATCGATTTGTTTCCAGATGTTCTGGCCGACCGGGTCGGTGGTGTCTTTGCCGATGCCGGCTTTGGTCAGCGCGTCTTTCAGATCGCTGATTGACGTTTGGGTGGCATTCAGTGGGGCCGAAAGTGTGTTGGTGATGGTGTCGACGGAGTTCTGCGCGCTGTTGAAGGAGCCGGTGATGCTGCCGGCGGCGTTGTTGACGTGAACGGCCAGTCCGGAGAGTTGTGCTGAACTGGTGTCGAGCGCGCCGACCAGTGTGGTGGAGAAGGCTTGTGACCCGGCCTGTGTTTCCGTCAACAGTGTGCCGGACTGGCGGGAGGCCTTCTGCGCGGCCGCGACGGTCTGCTTGAGTGAGGCGGTGGTCTGTTTGGCGTCGGCGAGAATCGTGTCTGATTGGGCCAGCGTGTCCTGTAAGTCGGTGAGTGAATCCTGAACGGTGTTCAGCGTGGACATCACCGTATTGAGATCATTGATCGTATCGTGCTGGACTTTGCCGGTGGCTTGGTCGAGATCGCCTCCCGCTTCGGAAACGGCCGAGGCAACGGTGGTGGCTACCGTGGTGACGAAGGCGGAGTTGATCTGCTCGTCGATGGTGGTGGCACCGGTGTCGGTGATTTTCGGCGCGATCGCGTTCTTCTTCTCGTTGACGTAATACTTGATTTTTGGCTGTTTGGAGGTTCCGGTCACCGATTCGACCAGGCTGGTGCTGAAATCCTTGGGCAGCACGATGGCTGCATAGTATCCGCCGGTCTCCACGCCGTGGACGGCCTGTTCCTCATTGTCTACGAAGCGCCAGCCGAGTTCGTCGTTCTGCTTGAGTTTCTTGACGACCTGCCGGCCCGCATCGAGATGGCCGACCAGATCGTTGGTGGTGCCTTGGTCTTCATTGGCTACGGCCACTTGCAGATTGCCGGTGGCTGAATAGGGATCCCAGTTGGCGAGAATGTTGAACCATGCGTACAGCGAGGGCAGCATTGCTACGCCGAGCGTCACCACAACGGCAACGGGATTGCGTAAGATACGTCTGCAATCGCGTAGAAAGACTTGCCAAACCGTCCGCATCCAGTCCCTCTTTTCCGGTTCGTAGTCATTGCGGCCACATGCAGTCTATTCCCACCACTGGTGCGAATACTGCTGGTTTGGCGGGTTTTCTTGCAAAACTGGCCGTTGGTTGTCCGCATAATGGGACTGATATGTGAACGTTTGTTGATGGTGCGACACCGGCGGGATGGTTGTGCAATTTTGCCGGTATCCGGTGATGAAATGTTGAGGTGTTGGAACTGAGTCGTCGCAGTGCTGAGACCGAGACGACTCAGTGACGAGCCTATCCGAGGCTATCTCGTTGGTTCTGGTCTCACTGATCCAGACGGAAGCCTGAGCGGCGGCCTTGTCGAGCAGTGTCTGATGGCTGACATCCTGCCGACTGATCGTGGCGACCTGATCGCTGAAAGCGTCCACCGGACGGTCGGCTTGGCGCAGATCGTAGTACCGGTGAACTTCCTCGTCGAAGGCGGGCAGCTGGTCGAGTACGCCATCGGCGTCAGCCGGGTAGGTGTTCTCGAAGAACTGCATCGTGCGCGGCATGCGCGGCTTGACGGTCGGGTTCTGATCGGGCTTGCCGATGGCCAGACCCAGCACCGGATACGTGTATTCCGGCAGATTCAGCACGTCGATAAGGCCGGGGATGTTGTTGAGCAGAGAGCCGAGAATCACGCAGCCCAGTCCCAGCGAATAGGCGGCGGTCTCCATGGCGTGCAGGGCCAGCACTGCGTCGTTCTGAGCTTGGGTGAAGCGATAGCTGTACTTGAGATGGAATTCGTCGGAAGCGGGATCGATACCCTTGCGTTCGGCGATGCGTGCGTTGCGGTGCTCGTCGATGACGAACACGTACAGCAACGGCGCGGTGGCGATATACGGCTGATGGCCGAATTCGGCGAGCTTGGCTTTGGTGGCCGGGTCGGTGATACGGATGGCGGACCAGTCGTTAAGGAACTGGCTGGACGCGGCATGTTGGGCGACGGTTTCGAGCGTGGCGCGGGTATCGTCGTCGATGGCCTCGTCCTTGAACTTACGGATGGAGCGGCGGCCCAGAAGAGCCTCGATTGTTGCGTTGGTAACCATGGCTTTATTGTCGCACGGCAGACGCCGGACGCCACGGTGGATTACCTCACAGTGAAATGCCGATATTGTGTGGCGGAACTGTGCTGGACTGATGGTTCCTGTCGATTGACTGATGGTTCCTTGACGAAATTCCAGCGATGAGTATCAGTCAGCCAACAGAACCATCATCCAACCGGGGGATTAGCGGCTGGGCTTGCGATGGCGGTGGTCGACGACGCTTGGAGCCCGATCCGACAGCTGCGAAACCACTGCGCCGAGTGCGGCCGAAACGGCGGCGAATGTCAGACTCATTGCCAGACTTTGCGGCGCGTCTGCCGCCAGTCCCTTGCGCAGATTGCGTTTGCTTGTGCCCTTGTCCCATATCATCTGGAATGCTTTGCCGGCAACCAAGCCTGCCAGCGCTGGGACTGCGACTTGATGAGCTTGTCGCCCAGAGAATCAGGGTCGTTGAGCCGGTCCTCGCGCAGCCTGTTGACCTTCTCGTCGATGCGGTGCAGGCTGTCGACCGCGCGGTCGGCGCTGGAGGGGAAGTCGGTGTTCGTTTCGTCGCTCATGACTCTCAGTCTAATAGCATCTCAATCATCTCAGCGCAAAAGATGGGCGTTAATGGTGGAGTCATGAACGAGCGCAGACTAGAGTGGAGGCATGAGCGAACAGAACGTGAACGGCACCGTTGCCGTCGAGAACTCTCGTGGCGGCAACGGATTTTTGGTGTTGCTGCGCCACGGCCAGACCGTGTGGAGCGAATCCGGGCAGCATACCGGGCGCACGAACATCCCGTTGACCGCGGTCGGCGAGCAGCAGGCAGCGGATGCCGGAAGGCGCCTGCGCGAGGCCTTCCCCCGAAGGATTCAGCCAGAGCTGTGTGTTTTCCAGTCCGCTGAAGCGGGCGTGCCAAACCGCTGAATTGGCTGGTTTTGCGGACCACGGTGTGTTGGACGGCATCGCTGAATGGGATTACGGCCGAGCGAGGGGCGTACGCGCCAGCAGGTGAGTGAGGCCAGCGGTTTTGAATGGGATGTGTGGCGTGACGGGCCGCGCTCGCTGACGCCCACGCTGGAGGGCGACTGGGTCGAGACCTTGCTTCGGGCGAACAGGTGCCGGTCCATGCCGGGCCTGGCGAGACGCTGGAAGAAGCAGCGGCACGCGCCAAGAGCGCCATCGATGAGATTACGCCGCTGCTGAAAGACGGCCATAATGTGCTGTTGGTGCTCATGCGCACATCCTGCGCATCCTCACCTCGCAATGGCTGGGCGTGGACCCGCATTTCGCGCGGTTGCTGCGTTTGGATACGGCGCACTACTCGGTGCTCAGCGTCTATAAGGGAGATAACGTCATCGAACGGTGGAACGCCTAGCCCCGGTTGCGCTGTGATTACGCTGGCCTGCCTGCTGCTGCGGGCGGGCCTTTATTGTTTGTGGTGGGAATTGCGGTATGTCGATAAATGATTTGCAAACGATAGCGTCGCCGTGTTGTTTTTTTTGATGGGTATAAGTGGCAATCGATTGCCGTGAAAGATATGTTAGCGCTCTCATAATTGCGAACGCTTGCATTGCGATAATGAGGCAAAAATGACCGAATTAATGGGATATTTGTTGACAATGGCCTGAAATGATGATTTATGACGCGCCGATATTGCTATCGTTTGCAAAAAGAAGCAAACCGTTGCACAATAGTGCATGTCGATAGTCATAAAGGTGCGTGCTAGCGTACCTGTCCTGACCGGGGATGGCCGGGTCGACGATGAAAGAGAAAGGTTCGATGATGAATCGTACAGTGAAGTCAGCGGTCGCAGTGGCGGCCATCGCTGCAATGTCCCTCGGAACCCTTGCCGCTTGTGGAAGCTCCACTTCCGGCGACGACTCCAAGGGCAAGGTCTACTACCTGAACTTCAAGCCGGAAGCGGCTGATCAGTGGGCCGCTCTGGCCAAGGAGTACACCAAGGAGAAGGGCGTTGATGTCAAGGTCCAGACCGCGGCCTCCGGCACCTACGAGCAGACCCTGAAGTCCGAGATTGCCAAGACCGAGGCCCCGACCCTGTTCCAGGTGAACGGCCCGGTCGGCTACCAGAACTGGAAGAAGTACACCGCCGACATGTCCAACACGGATGTGTACAAGGAGCTCGCCAACCAGGATGTGGCCCTGAAAGACGGCGACAAGGTGGTCGGCGTGCCGTACGTGATGGAAACCTACGGCCTGATCTACAACAAGGACATCCTTAACAAATACTTCGCGCTGGATGGCGCCAAAGCCACGTCCATGGACGAAATCGACAACTTCGACACCCTGAGGCCGTGGCCGACGACATGCAGTCCCGCAAGGACGAGCTTGGCATCAAGGGCGCGTTCACCTCCGCCGGCTTCGACTCCAGCTCCGACTGGCGATTCAAGACCCATCTGGCCAACCTGCCGCTCTACTATGAGTTCAAGGACGACAACGTCACCGAGCAGCCGGCCACCATCAAGGGCACTTATCTGCCGAACTACAAGAAGATCTTCGACCTGTACATCGCCGACTCCACCACCGACCCCACCCAGCTGAGCGCCAAGACCGGAGATGATGCGAACTCCGAGTTCGCGCTCGGCGAGGCCGCCTTCTACCAGAACGGTACCTGGGCCTGGACCGACCTGCAGAAGGCCGGCATGAAGGCCGAATCCGTGGGCATGATGCAATCTACACCGGTGTCAAGGGTGAAGAGAAGCAGGGCTTGGCCACTGGTTCCGAGAACTACTGGTGCATCAACGACAAGGCCTCCGACGCCGACAAGAAGGCCACCGAGGACTTCCTCTCCTGGGTGATCACCTCCGACACCGGCAAGAAGGCCATCTCTCATGACATGGGCTTCACCACCCCGTTCAAGACCTTCGATGATGTCAAGTTTGACAACCCGCTGACTGAAGCCGCTGTTGAGGATCAGAAGTCCGGCAAGACCCAGGTTTCTTGGAACTTCACCATGATGCCGTCCGAAGAGTGGAAGAACAAGGTCGGCCAGGCACTGCTCGAGTACGCGCAGGCACCGGCAAGTGGGATGCCGTCAAGACCGCTTCGTGGACGGTTGGGCTTCCGAATACGAGGCGTTCGCACTGAGTCTCATAGAGTCCCATAGCCGATAAGTAACAATCCGCGGCGCCCCTGCCATTTCCTTCTCCAGGGGCGCCGCTTTGTATTGCTGAGTCTCGCACAAAATCGTCCGCCGCAGAAAAGTGTGAGGCACGCACCCGCTCAATCGCACGCTGTGGGGCCATGAATCGGCGATTTTTCGCCATTCTCCACAATGTGCGATTGAGCGTTATTGTGCGGTTGCCTCACACTTTTTCTATGGTGGGCTTTGTTGTGTGAGCCTACTTAACGCGGGAGGTGGAGGAGCGGACCTTCAGCTGGGCCGGGAACACGATGTAGGGTTGCTCAATCGGCTTTTCGTCAATGAGATCGAGCGTCATGCGGCTGCCACGCGGGCCATTTCCACCGGATCCTGGCGGATGGTGGTCAGGCCGATATCGCCGGTGTAGAAACTATCGTCGTAGCCGATCAACGAGACGTCGCCGGGCACGGAGAATCCATTGCGCTCCAGCTGGAACATAAGCGGCAAAGCAATGCCATCCTCTTGGCATGCGATGGCGGTGGGCATCTCGTCTTGGCTTATGAGTTGGTCGACCACGTCGCTGATTTCATAACGTCCATCGTCATCGACCTTGCAGACGATAACCTGCGGCTCGATGCCTTCCCTGCGGCAGCAGGCGGTGAATGAGTCGAATCGGCTTTGCACGGAGAAGCTCAGCGACACCTCGCGATTGGTGCTGATGTAGGTGATGCGGCGATGTCCGAGATTGATAAGATGGCGGGCGGCCAGCGTGGAGCCCTGCACATCGTCGATATTGACGGCGGCGGTAAAGCCGCGGGCTTCGGGTTCGACTGAATTGATGCCGACGATCGGCACGCCGACCGAAGCCAGTTGCGCGATTTCGTTGTTGTCGATATCGAAAGACGCCACAATCACGGCATCGGCGTTACGGCGTACCGGCAACATCTCGAAGAATTCCTTGCGCTCCTCGATGCTGGAAATCTGGAATACCGAAATATCGTAGCCCTGCGTGTGCAGCACCTCGTTGAGCCCCTCGATGACCGAGGCGGTGAACCACAGGCGGATATGGCCGCTCATCAGTACTGCGATGCGCAGGGAGCGGCCGGATTTCAGGGCCGCAGCCGAGCGGGAGAGTGAGAAATTGAGTTTGTCGGCGATGGCGAGCACGCGCTCGCGGGTCTGGCCGACACCAGATCCGGCCTGGTGAAGGAACGTGAGACGGTGGAGATGGAGACGCCGGCCTCGCGGGCGACATCCTGAATGCTCGTAGCCATTGCAGCCCCCTTGCGTTGAATGGAAAATCGCAATACACATGCACAACTGACTCCAGTGTACATGCTGATTGATTGATCTGCGGCGATGACAACGATTGTATTACAAACGTTTGCAAAGTGTCTATGTCGGCGTTAGATTGGCTTTATATAGCCATTATCTTAGGTGAAAGAAGATTGCTGGAGCCGGAGTGTGCTCGAACTTGAAACGCCTAAAATGACAACGTTTGACATATAATGATTCGACGTTTACTATGAACATAGGCTTGAACGAGAACAGGCCGTGCATGCGGTTCTCGATCGGCAAGCTCGCATTGAGTTGAACTCCGCAGCGGCGCACGATGCAGTGTCACAACGCAGCGGACTCAAGGAGGAGGAAAAGTCATGATCAGCATGGCTGGCAAGGCGATACGCAGATGGTGGGCGCTGTTCGCGCTCCCCACATTCGCCGCATTCATCATCGGGTTCCTGGTGCCCTTCATCATGGGCGTCTACTTAAGCTTCTGCGAATTCACCACCGTTACCGACGGTGAATGGGTGGGGCTTAAGAACTATGGCAAAGCGTTGAAAGACAAGGAATTCCTGCACGCGCTCGGCTTCTCCACCGCGTTCACCATCGTGACCACCATCGTGATCAACGTGATCGCCTTCGCCATCGCCTACATGCTGACCAAGGCGATCAAGGCTCCACGCTGTTCCGCTCGGTATTCTTCATGCCGAACCTTATCGGCGGCATCATCCTGGGCTACATCTGGCTGCTGCTCCTGAACGGCGTACTAGCCACTGGGGCCGCGCCCTGACCTATAAGGCGTCCTACGGGTTCTGGGGCTTGGTCATCCTGGTGTGCTGGCAGCAGATCGGCTACATGATGATCATCTACATCGCCGGCCTGCAAGCCCTGCCCACCGATGTGCTGGAGGCCGCGGCCGTGGACGGCGCCAACGGACGGCAGACCATGTTCCGCATCATCATCCCGCTGATGATGCCGTCCATCACCGTGTGCTCCTTCCTGACCGTGACCAACGGTTTCAAGCTCTACGATCAGAACCTCGCATTGACCAACGGTGCGCCGAGCAACATGTCTGAAGGTCTGGCGCTGAACATCACCCGCACCTTCTACGGCCGTATGGGCTGGGAAGCGTCGGCCAGGCGAAGGCCGTGCTGTTCTTCATCCTGGTCGCGGTCATCGCCCTGATTCAGAACAAGCTCACCACGAGCAAGGAGGTGGCAGCCTGATGAACGAGAACAAGCCTGTGAAGCATGGCGCATTATGGACCGTGCTGTTTGCCGTTGTCTCCCTGTTCTGGATTTTCCCGATCGTCCTGGTGCTGATCAACTCCTTCAAGCAGAAGGCGTACATCTCCAAGAACGCGTTCTCCCTGCCTGCCGGCAAAGCGTTCGTGGGACTGAGAACTATGTGCGCGGCATCGAGACCACGCAGTTCTTCGCCTCCTTCGGCTGGACGTTGCTTATCACCGTCGGCTCGGTGGTGCTGATTCTGGTGTGCACCTCGATGTGCGCATGGTGGATCGTGCGCGTGAACAACTGGGCCGCGAAGCTGCTCTACACCCTGTTCCTGTTCAATATGATCGTGCCGTTCCAGATGGTGATGTTCACCCTCTCCAAGATCGCCGACATGCTGAAGCTCAATACCCCGTGGGGCCTGTGCATCGTGTACCTCGGTTTCGGTGCCGGTCTGGCCGTGTTCATCTTCACTGGCGTGATCAAGGGCATCCCGCAGGAGCTTGAGGAGTCCGCCATGATCGACGGCGCGTCAGTGCCGCGCATCTTCTTCCAGATCGTGGTGCCGATTATGAAGCCGTCGATCGTCTCGGTGGCCATCCTCGAAGCCATGTGGATCTGGAACGACTACCTGCTGCCGTACCTGACGCTCGACCTCGGCAAGTACAAGACCGTCTCGGTCGCCGTGCAATACCTCAAGGGCGGCTACGGTTCCGTGGATATGGGCGCCATGATGGCCTGCCTGGTGCTGGCCATCATCCCATCATCGTCTTCTACTTGGTATGCCAGAAGTATATAGTCTCTGGTGTCATGGCGGGAGCGTCAAGGGCTGACGACTCGCGTCGTCAGCCCATGGCTGGAAGCCCAGTGGGCTTCCAGCAGGCTCCAGGCTGAGCCGCGACAGCGGCGAAGCTAATGATGAGCCTCGTCGTAGGCGAGTCCGTAATTGCAGGGCCGAAGGCGGAGCGGTCAAGGTTGAGCCCGACAATTTGGCTCCCCTCCCTGAGGGGAGCCAAAAGCTGTACAAGGAGTAGTTGATGAACTGGCTGGCACCGGACTCGAAATTCATGCGCGCGTGGAGCAATCTTGTTGACGGCGTGTGGATCAACATTCTGATGCTGGTCACTTCGATTCCGATCATCACCATCGGTGCGGCCCTGACCGCCGGCCATGATGCTTGCCGCCGCTCCATCGAGGGCGAGGGCAAAGGCGTAACCGCCAACTACTTCAAGTCATTCAAAGCCAACTTCATCAAAGCCACACTGCTGTGGCTGCCGTTCTTGGTGGCGCTGATTGCACTGGTCTGGTCATGGATCGTCCTGCAGATCACGCCGCTGCTCATCATCAAATTCGCGCTGACCATCCTCTGGCTTATCGGTTTCGAATGGGTGTTCGCGCTTCAGGCACGCTTCGAGAACACCGTGGCCGGCACCTTGAAGAACGCCTTCATCTTCGGCATCTCCCACATCGCGATGACCGTGGCCCTGGTCATCGTGGATGCCGTGTTCGTGGCGCTGCTGGCGGCCAGCTGGTTCTACATGCCCGGTGGACTGTTCCTCCTGGTGATCCTTGGTTACGGCACCATGCTGATGCTCCATATCCCCGTTACCGAGCGTGTTTTCAATCCATATCTCATTGACTAGGCGGGTTCTCTCGCGAATATGCGGCGATCTTCGAGGTCTGAGCGCTCTCTGTCCACGCAAGCGCGGTAAAGATAACAAATTGATAACAGTTTGGGGCGCTGGCGGAGCGGGGTGCCGATTGAGGGGGTATTAGTGATTGGCTTGGAAGGGGGCTTTTGACATACGGGGGGTGTTCGGACTGGGCGGTTGCCCCGTAAGTGCTTATATACATAAGGAATCTGGCACACTGAGTCTCAGTGCCGTAATGGTATCATCGCAAATAATGTTTGCGTTCACGTAGAGGCGAACGAGACACCCGACAAGTGGGTCGAGGCAAAGGACAAGGAGAGATGCGGTGAAGCATTGGAAGAAGATGGCAGCATCGTTGATTGCAATATCAACGATGGTGGCAGTAGTTCCGACGACGTATGCCATGGAATCGGAAGATTCCCAACACAGACAACCGATACCGCGACAGTGCAGACTACTAAGCTGCTGAACCGACGCTGCTCGCCAGCTGGGACTTCACGGGCAAAAACGGCACCACGAACAGCGCGATTGCCGATTCGACCGGCAAGTACAACCTGACGCTGAAGGACGGCGCCAAGATCGAACAGTACGGTGACCGCAGCAACAACGAGGCGCTCTCACTGCGCGGCGATGGCCAGTACGCCCAGATCGATGACCAGCTGTTCAAGGATGCGGGCGACTCCTTCACTCTGGAGTTCGCGTCCAAGACTCGTCACGACGACAGCGGCAAGTTCTTCTCGTTCATCGTCGGCAAGGACGGCTCGAACGACGCCAACACCACCGATCAGGCCAACGCCAACAAGTACCTGATGTTCTACAACAGCAAGGCCGCCATCAAGGGCGTTATCTCCAACAACAACTGGGGTAACGAACAGGGATCCAAGGTCACCGTTTCCGGCAACGACAACAGCTGGGCCGATTACAAGATTGTCGTGGACGGCACCAACCTTGCCGTGTTCCGCAACAATGCCCTGATCATTTTCAAGGCCAACACCGGCATCAAGATGAGCGATCTCGGTGCGACCACCGCCTACATCGGCAAGTCGTTCTACTCCGTCGATGAGTACTGGAATGGTGCAATGGATGATATCAAGGTCTACAGGGGCGCTGACCTGACCATGCCGACCGCCGTTGCGATTTCCGGTACCGGTGTGGTGAACAACAAGCTCACCCTGATTGAGAAGGACTCCACCAAGCTCACCGCCACCGTCACTCCGGACGACGCCGTGGAGCAAGAACGTCACCTGGTCCTCCTCCGATGAGTCCGTGGCCAAGTCGCCGCAGACGGTACTGTAACCGGCGTCAAGCTGGTACTGCCACCATCACCGCCACCACTGAGCTGGGTGGTGTGAAGGCCGAACTGCCCGTCACCGTTGAGCCGATGAACGCCCAGAACGCCGCCGCAGCCGACCTCGATGCCGCGATTGCTGCGCTGAAGTTCCGGCGGCCGAGAATCTGCCGCTAGTCGCCAAGGGCACCAAGAACGGCTCGGCGATTACGTGGAAGTCCTCGGACGAGAAGCTCATTACGTCCACTAACGAGAAGTACGAAAACAAGACCACTGGTGCCGATGACCCGTATCGTGGTGCTGGCATCATCAATCGTCCGGCCTACGGCGACGGTGATTCCAAGCCGGTTACGCTGACCGCCACCGCTTCCTACAACGGCGGTGAGAAGGTCACCAAGACCATCGAGGTCACTGTCAAGGAGAAGACCCGCATCGCGCCTGACACCGGCTATGCGGCCGTCACTTTTGAGAGCGACAGCAACGGTGGAGAAAAGGCCTGGGTGGCTTCCACTGAGAAGAACGATTTCTTCACGTTTAAGACTCGCAACAATGGCCAGGCGGTACTTACCAATGATGCAGACACGGGTGGCTTGCGTGACATGTTCGTGCTGCGTTCCCACGAAGGCGACAAGTACTACCTGATTGCCACTGATCTCAAGGTCTCGTCAATGGGCTGGAGCCAGAACCAGGTTAACGGTTCTCGGAAAGTTGAGGTCTACGAGTCCACCGATATGATGAACTGGACCCGTACCAACGGCGACGGCAACGGCGGCATCACCATCAACACGCCGAACGCCGGTATGACCTGGGCGCCGGAAGCTTACTGGGATGATGACCTGAACGCTTACGTGGTGTTCTTCTCTTCCCGCATGTTCACTGATGACACCCGTACCACTCCGGTCAAGAACGACAAAACCGGCAATAGCTCCTATGCTCAGGTGCGTTACGCCATCACCCGCGACTTCGTGAACTTCACCGAGCCGCAGATGTGGCAGGACACCGGCTACTCGCGCATTGATTCCACCGTGCGTAAGATCGGTGGCTACTACTACCGATTCACCAAGAATGAGCAGGGCGGTGCCGCTGGCGATTACATCACCACTGGTAAGAGCATCTTCCTTGAGCGTTCCAAGGTGCTGACTGCACCGACCACCGAGGCATCTCCGGGTCAGGACCGAACACCGGTTGGCAGCTGCTCGAGCAGGCGTTGCTGCCGTTCGAAGGACCAGAGACCATCAAGCTCAACAAGGATGACGAACTCAACACGAAGGACGACGACGCTACATTCTGCTGTCCGACAACTTCGCCTACCGTGCATTTATGA
>ENA-OQIO01001215-OQIO01001215.1-human-gut-metagenome-genome-assembly--contig:-NODE-1215-length-12902-cov-7.611663_pt1 | contig 12902 bp, 11 predicted proteins | sample MGYA00242573_ERZ504737 | MGnify/ENA primary metagenome ERZ504737 (study PRJEB26092, sample SAMD00036203) | human gut metagenome | host: Homo sapiens | study: EMG produced TPA metagenomics assembly of... | reverse complement strand
CACAAAGTGTTTTTTCTTCGGTACTGACCGGAATTACCTGTGGAGCGGCCATTCTTTGCACTTGCTATTCTGGTTTTTCTGGTTGGATTTATTCTGATCCACGGTGTGAAAAACCTGACACTGGAGCAGTTTGCATGGACCTATAATACAGAGAATGTTACGATGCTTCCGGCGATCATCAACACTGTTACGATGACAGTACTTTCCCTGCTGCTTGCTGCGCCCCTCGGCATTTTCTCGGCGATTTATCTGGTTGAATATGCCAATAAACGCGGAAAACTGGTTGGCCTGATCCGGATTACGGCAGAGACCCTTTCCGGTATTCCGTCGATCGTTTACGGTTTGTTCGGTATGCTGTTTTTTACGAAAACCCTGAAAATGGGATACTCGATGATGTCCGGTGCCTGTACACTTGCCATCATGATTCTTCCGCTGATTATGCGAACAGCAGAAGAAGCCTTAAAATCAGTTCCGGATTCCTATCGGGAAGCAAGCTTTGGACTGGGAGCCGGAAAGCTTCGTACGATTTTTAAAATTGTTCTTCCATCTGCCGTACCCGGCATTCTTTCCGGTGTCATTCTTGCGACAGGCCGTGTCGTAGGAGAGACGGCAGCGCTTCTTTTCACAGCAGGAACGATTGCAAAGGTGGCAGGACTTATGGATTCCGGCCGTACCCTTGCCGTTCATATGTATGCACTTTCCAGTGAAGGCCTCTATATGAATCAGATGTATGCAACCGGCGTCATCCTGATGCTGATTGTCCTTCTGATCAACGGCTGTTCCGGAATGATTGCGAAGAAAATTGCAAAGAAATAAAAGAGAGACGAGGAAAAAACATGAGCAAAATAGATGTATCCAATATGGATCTTTATTACGGAGACTTTCATGCATTAAAAAATATCAACTTGAGCATTGATGCCAATGAAGTGACGGCTTTTATCGGACCTTCCGGCTGTGGTAAATCGACCCTGTTAAAATCCATCAACAGAATGAATGATCTCGTTCCGGGCTGCCGGATCACCGGTGAAATGCTGTTGGACGGAGAAAACATCTACGGCGGAAAAATGGATGTCAACGGACTCCGAAAACGGGTCGGCATGGTATTCCAGAAACCAAATCCGTTCCCGATGAGCATTTACGACAATATTGCCTATGGCCCCAGAACCCATGGTGTCCGTTCCAAAGCGAAGCTGGATGATATTGTGGAGCAGTCTCTTCGACAGGCGGCAATCTGGGATGAGGTGAAGGACCGTTTGAAGAAAAGCGCACTTGGCATGTCCGGCGGACAACAGCAGCGTCTTTGCATTGCGCGTGCTCTTGCCGTACAGCCGGAGGTTCTTCTGATGGACGAACCAACCTCAGCACTGGATCCGATTTCTACTTCCAAAATCGAAGATCTTGCGGTAGAATTGAAAAAAGATTATACTATTGTCATGGTAACCCACAATATGCAGCAGGCAGCCAGAATTTCCGACAAAACCGCATTTTTCCTGTTAGGCGAGGTAGTAGAATACGGAGAGACCGAACAGATCTTCTCCATGCCGAAGGATAAACGGACAGAGGATTACATTACAGGGAGGTTTGGCTGATATGAGGGAAAGATTTGAGCAGCAGATGGAAATTCTGCACACGGAGCTGATTGAGCTTGGCGCACTCTGCGAGCAGGCAATCGGACGGACGTATGAGGTTCTGCTGGAGGGAAACCAGAGAGCGGCAGAAGAGATTATCAAAAAAGACCAGGTTGTCGATGCGAAAGAACGGGAGATCGAGGATCTCTGCTTCCGCATCATTTTACAGCAGCAGCCGGTAGCACGTGATCTGCGTCAGGTATCTGCGGCATTAAAAATGATTACCGATATGGAGCGGATCGGAGACCAGGCAGCAGATATTGCGGATATCGTAAAAGTAACGAGTCTTGATGTGCCGGATGCAAGCATCCGTCTGAAGGATATGGCGAAAGCAACAGCTTCTATGGTAACAAAATGCATCGATGCATACGTTAAGCAGGATCTGAAGCTTGCACGGGAGGTTATCGATTCCGATGATATCGTGGATGATCTTTTTGACGAGGTAAAGGATGAAATTCTGCAGGGTATGCGAAAGGGAATTACCACAGATGTCCAGTCTCTGGACTATCTGATGATTGCAAAATATTATGAAAGAATCGGTGACCATGCAACAAACATTGCGGAATGGGTTGTGTATTCCATTAACGGTCACCATAAAGGGGAATAACAGATGATTTACTGCGTGGAAGATGAAAGAAATATACGGGAACTGATCGTATACACACTGGAATCGAGCGGTTTTACCGCAAGAGGCCTGGAAAGCGGAAAAGAGCTGAATGCAGCTATTGCAGAACAGCTTCCGGATCTGATTCTCCTGGATATCATGCTTCCGGGAGAGGATGGTCTTGAAATTCTTTCACGCCTCAAGGCATCGGAAGTAACAAAAGAAATTCCGGTCATTATGGTAACGGCAAAGGGCGCTGAGTATGATAAGGTCATGGGCCTGGACTGCGGAGCCGATGACTATATTACCAAGCCGTTCGGCATGATGGAATTTATCGCAAGGGTACGTGCCGTGCTGCGCCGTGCCGGAAAAGAAGAGAAGGAAAACGATGTGCTGGAGACCGGGGATCTGCAGATCCAGGTAAAGCAGCATCAGGTTCTGGCCAAAGGGGAGAAGGTTACCCTGACCTTAAAAGAGTTTGAACTGCTGAAATTTTTAATGGAAAATAAAGGAATTGTCCTTACGAGAGACCGTCTGCTCGGCCATGTCTGGGGTTATGATTTTGACGGAGAAACCCGTACGGTAGACGTTCATGTGCGTACACTCCGCCAGAAGCTGGGCGAATGCGGCGAGCTGATCGAGACGGTCCGCGGCGTGGGATACCGGATAGGAGGCTGAGAAAGTAAGATGCGTAAAAAAGTCTTTCAACATGCGGGAGCGTTGATTATCGCTGCGATTATCCTGACTTTTTTCACCATGAGCTGGGCAATGTACAACAATACGGCGGAGCAGCTTCGTGTTTCGGTGAGAAATGAATGTGAGTATTACAGGTATTTTCTGGACAAGATGGGTGATGACAGTCTGGATAAACCGGCCGGAAAGATTACAGCAAGTCGGGTCACCCTGATTGACACGGACGGAACCGTTCTGTTTGATTCGGTCGAGGATGCGAAGATGATGGGAAATCATTCCGGGCGGCCGGAGGTGATTGAGGCAGAAAAGACAGGGGAAAGCAATATTTCCCGTTATTCCGAAACGCTGCGGAGCAAAACATATTATACGGCACTGCGCCTGGACAATGGAAAAATCATCCGTGTTTCCCTGACAACGGACAGTGTGTTCGGTGTGATGCTGCGGAATATATGGCTTGTGGCTGTGCTGATTGCGGCAGTTCTTGTCGTAGAGCTGATGATGGTCAGCCATATGACAAAGGCACTCGTAAAGCCGATCAATGAGATTGATCTGAATCATCCGCTGGACAACAAAGCGTATGAGGAATTGAGTCCGCTGCTTGGCAGAATTCATCAGCAGCAGAAGCAGATCCAGCAGCAGATGGAGGAGCTCCGCCATAATCAGGAGGAGTATCTTGCCATCACGGAATATATGAAGGATGGTCTGATCGTGACAAACCAGTCGGTTGTACTCTCCATCAACCGCTCGGCACAGAATTTGTTTGATGTGACGGCAGAGGAGTGCATCAATCACAATATTGTGACAGTCAGCCGCAATGAGCAGCTGAAGGAGGCGCTGGATCATGCTCTGGAGGGCAGTTCCGAGGAGCGGATGCTGGAATTAAACGGAAGAGTCTATCAGCTTCTTGCTAATCCGGTGCGTGTGGACAATGTTGTATCCGGTGCGGTCATCCTGGTGCTGGATGTGACAGAAAAACAGAAAGCGGAGGTGATGCGCCGTGAGTTTTCTGCCAATGTGTCACATGAGCTGAAAACACCACTGATGTCAATTTCCGGATATGCGGAGATCATAGAAAATAACATGGTAAAACCGGAGGATATTCCAAAATTTGCGGGCAGAATCCACAGTGAGGCGAGCCGGTTAAGCTCTCTTGTCGAGGATATTATCAAGCTGTCCAGACTGGACGAGAACGACCAGTCGATCCCGATGGAGGAAGTGGATCTGATGCAGATCTGCCGTGATGTCGAGGGACATCTTTCCATACGGGCAAAGGAGCAGCAGGTGAAGATGACACTGAGAGGAGAGAGCTGCCGGATCAAAGGTGCACGGCAGGTTCTTTATGAGATGATCTACAATCTCTGCGACAATGCGATCAAGTACAACCGCAGGGACGGTGAGGTCGAAGTGACGGTTTCCCGCGGAAGAAACGGACGGGCAGTGGTATCTGTGGCAGATACCGGAATCGGAATTGCAAAGGAAGATCAGGAGCGGATCTTTGAACGGTTCTATCGTGTAGATAAGAGTCATTCCCGTGAAACGGGAGGTACGGGACTTGGACTTTCCATTGTGAAGCATGGAGCGATTCTTCATGATGCAAAGATTAAAATTGAGAGTACGCTTGGAACCGGAACAAAGATAATTCTGGAGTTTTAAGTGAAAAACAGATAACGCAAAAGACAGCATGCGGGGACAGAACCTATATGGGAGGCTTGAAAAATTCATGATTTTTAAGTGCCCAAAGCGGTTCCGTCCCCGCATGCTGTCTTTTTATGTATGGCTTGTATCGTTATAAAAATGCAAATTCGTTGTTTTGAATAAACAGAGTATTCAATATTTGGTAAATATGATAAGGGGGTTGGGGGTTGTTTTTTGATGCAGAGTATGGTATGGTAAATATAACGAGTTCCGGAAACGTTACCGACACCGTTTCCGGAAATACAGACGAGATACCGACAGCCTGTTTTACGAAACAAAATGAGCTGGCTATAGGGGTTGCATAAGTTACAATTTGCTGCGTATCCGTGAACAGGAATTATGTATTTGTGGGGTCGGATGGATAGAAAAAACGACAAGGAGAAAGGGTTTAAAAATGAGAGCAAGTGGTATTTTACTTCCGGTAGCTTCGCTGCCGTCCCGATATGGAATCGGATGTTTTTCGAAAGAAGCGTATGAATTTGTGGATCGCCTGGAGGAGCCGGCCAGAGCTACTGGCAGATTCTTCACTTGGACCGACGGGATATGGAGATTCGCCGTACCAGTCGTTCTCTACTTTTGCAGGAAATCCATATTTTATTGATCTGGAGACCCTGGTAAAAGAGGGACTTCTGACAGAAGAAGAGTGTGATGCGTGCGATTTCGGCGACAATGCAGAGTATATTGATTACGAAAAGATTTATCTGTCCCGTTTCAAAGTACTCAGAAAAGCATTTGAAAGATTTGCGGCAGATGACGTATATGATGCATTTGTATCGGAAAATGGTTACTGGCTGGAAGATTATGCGCTGTATATGGCGATTAAGGATGCACTCGGCGGAATCAGCTGGAGTGAGTGGCCGGCAGAATTAAAGGACAGAGAAGAAGCAGCACTGAATCAGAAACGGGAAGAACTTGCCGAGGAGATTGCATTTTACAAATTCCAGCAGTTTATGTTCCTGAAACAGTGGAAAGCACTGAAGGCATACGCAAATGAAAAGGGTATCCGTATCATCGGTGATATTCCGATTTATGTTGCATTTGACAGTGCCGATACCTGGGCAAATCCGGTTCTGTTCCAGTTTGATGAGGACAACCAGCCAAAAGCCGTTGCCGGATGCCCGCCGGATGCGTTCTCCGCAACCGGACAGCTCTGGGGCAACCCGTTATACAAATGGGACTATCATAAGAGCACAGGTTATGCATGGTGGCTGTTACGTCTGGCTCACGTGTTTAAACTGTACGATACTGTCCGCATCGACCATTTCCGCGGATTTGATGAATATTATTCCATCCCGTTCGGTGATCAGACGGCAGAGCGCGGCCACTGGGAAAAAGGACCGGGCATGGATCTGTTCAACACCGTCAAAGAAAAGCTCGGCGATGTGGATGTCATCGCAGAAGACCTGGGATATCTTACCGAGAGCGTGATCGAAATGGTGAAAGAATCCGGCTATCCGGGTATGAAGGTGCTGCAGTTTGCTTTTGACTCCCGTGAGGAGAGTGATTATCTGCCGCACAATTACGAGAGAAACTGTGTTGTCTACACCGGAACGCACGACAATGATACCATTCTTGGATGGTATTATGTATGAGTGAGGAAGACCGCGAATTCTCCAAAGAGTATATGGGAAATGCAAAGAGTACCGACGAGGAACTCCCGTGGGATTTCATTCGCATGTCAATGGAGAGCGTGGCAAATCTGGCTGTCACTCCGATGCAGGAATTTTTAGGTCTTGGAACGGAGGCAAGAATCAACTATCCGTCCACACTTGGAAATAACTGGAAATGGCGCCTGCTTCCGGGACAGTTTACACCGGAAATGGCAAAGAGAATTCATCGGCTGACACAGATTACAGCACGTATTGCAAAATAAAAATACGCGCCGGAGAGAAAGCAAAACAGGCCGGGAAAACAAGCCGGAAGAGATTCCGGCAGAACAGGTACAGAGTTTAAAGGAGAGGCCTGCAGAATATGGAACAGGTAACAATCAGGGACATTGCCCGCAAATGTAAGGTAGGCGTGAGTACCGTATCGAGAGCGATGAACAATCATCCGGACATCAATCCGGAAACAAAAGAGATGATCTTAAAGGTGATTGCCGAATCGAATTACGTACCGAACAACAGTGCCAGAAACCTGAAGCGGTCGAATGCCAAAGCGATTGCCATTCTGGTAAAAGGCATGGACAACATGTTCTTCAACAACATGATCAGTGTGATTGAAGAGGTTGTGCGAAAAAAGAAATACGCCTGCATTATTGAGCGAGTAGAGGAAAAGGCAAATGAGGTAGACTCCGCGATCGAGATCGTCAAAGAAAAACGGCTGCGCGGCATCATTTTCCTCGGCGGAAACTTTACGCATCCGCATGAGAAAATGGCGCAGATCCCGGTTCCGTACGTGATCAGTACAATCGGGGCGGTTTCAGACGGAGGAAAACCGTGCGCGAGCGTATCGGTCGATGACTACAGGGAAAGCTATAAGATGGTAGATTATCTCTGTGGTCTCGGGCACCGGCGCATTGCCATCATTACCGCCTGCGAGGACGACATCAGTATCGGACGGCTCCGTCTGAATGCGTACCGCCAGGCTTTACTGGATCATGGGATACCTTATGACCCTGATCTGGTATTTCATATGACGAAGGACGATACGTATTCTTTCGCCACAGGGTACAAGATAACAAAAGAAATTCTGGAAAAAAAGACGGAGTTTTCCGCACTGTATGCCACCGCGGATACGCTGGCAATCGGTGCGTGCCGTGCCTTAAAAGAGGCAGGGCTTACCGTGCCGGATGACATTTCCGTCGCCGGATTTGACGGAATTGATGCAGGAGAGTATTATATACCCAGCATCACAACGATCCGTCAGCCGGTGGAGCAGCTTGCCGCAGAGACGGCGAAGATGCTGTTTTCCTTAATTTCAGGAAAAGAAGAACCCTGCAGCAAAGTATACGATGGGGAACTCGTCGTAAGGGAATCTACGAAGTCGCGGATCGCGCAGCAGTAAAATATTTGCTGTTTCGCTGCCCCCAAAAGTGATTCAGAAGTGAACCGTCCCATTCAGGGAAAAGCTTTGAATGGAACTGCGAAAGCTGCCAATTGCAGGAAATCCGGAATGGCAGCGCAACTAAATGACACTGTGGGAATTTATCCACAGCAATACGAGGAGAAAAAAATGGAAGAAAGAATTCAGGCAATCTTAAAAGAGCGTTTTGGAAGAGATCTGGACAACTGCACAAAGAGCGAAATCTTTGAAGCCCTGATGGTTATCACCAAACAGGAGATGGCAGGTCGCAAAAGAAACACCGGAAGTAAGAAGCTGTATTATATTTCAGCAGAGTTTCTGATCGGAAAACTGCTGTCCAATAACCTGATTAACCTTGGCATGTACGAGGAAGTTGAAAAAGCACTTGCAGCTCACGGAAGAGAGCTGACCGAGATCGAGGAGATGGAAATGGAGCCGTCCCTTGGAAACGGAGGTCTCGGCCGTCTGGCAGCATGCTTCCTTGATTCTATCGCAACGCTTGGCCTGCCGGGAGACGGTATCGGCCTTAATTATCACTTCGGTCTGTTCCGCCAGCTTCTGGTCGACCACAAACAGAAAGAAGTGAAAAATCCATGGATCACAAATGAGAGCTGGCTCGTCAGACAGCCGGTATCCTTTGCAGTTCCGTATAAAAACTTCACGATGCATTCTACCCTGTATGATATCGACGTACCGGGTTACAACAATGGCTGTAACCGTCTGCATCTGTTCGATGTAGATACGGTAGACGAGAGTATCGTTCCATCAGACAGCATCAACTTTGACAAGCATCAGATCCAGAAAAACCTGACACTGTTCCTCTACCCGGATGACAGCGACCGTGCCGGACAGCTGCTTCGTATCTACCAGCAGTATTTCATGGTCAGCAACGGCGCACAGTTTATCCTCATGGAGTGCGAGCAGAAGGGCTACGATCTGCACAAGCTGTATGATCACGTTGTGATCCAGATCAACGATACCCATCCGTCCATGGTCATTCCGGAGCTGATCCGTCTGCTGCAGGAGAGAGGCTTTACCATGCAGGAAGCCATCGATGTTGTAAGCAAGACCTGTGCTTACACCAACCACACCATCCTGGCAGAGGCACTGGAAAAATGGCCGATCGATTACCTCGAGGAGGTTGTTCCGCACCTGATGCCGATTATCCACGAGCTGGACGCACAGGCAAAGAAGAAATACAAAGATGAGAAAGTAGCGATCATCGACAAGGATCAGCGCGTCCACATGGCACACATGGATATCCACTACGGATTTTCTGTTAACGGCGTTGCAGCACTGCACACCGAGATCCTGAAAAACTCCGAGCTGAAACCGTTCTACGATATTTATCCGGAGAAATTCAACAACAAGACAAACGGAATCACTTTCCGCCGCTGGCTGCTGCACTGCAACCGTGAACTGGCACAGTATATCGAGAGCCTGATCGGACCGGGATTCAAAAAAGATGCCGACGAGCTGGAAAAACTGCTCAAATACAAAGACAACAAGAAGGTTCTTGCAAAACTTGAGGAGATCAAACACAACCGCAAACTGGATCTCAAACAGTTCCTGTATGAGACACAGAATATCGCGCTGGATGAAAATTCCATCATCGATGTACAGGTAAAACGTCTTCATGAGTACAAACGCCAGCAGATGAACGCCCTGTACGCTATTTACAAATACATGGATATCAAGAGCGGCAACAAGCCGAAAACCCCGATCACCATGGTATTCGGTGCAAAGGCTGCACCGGCTTATATCATCGCAAAAGATATCATCCATCTGATCCTGTGCCTGCAGGAGCTGATTGATAACGATCCTGAGGTAAGCCCGTACTTCAAAGTGATTATGCTTGAGAACTACAACGTATCAAAAGCTGCAAAGGTGATCCCGGCAGCAGATATCTCCGAGCAGATCTCCCTGGCATCCAAAGAGGCTTCCGGAACCGGAAACATGAAATTCATGCTGAACGGTGCCCTGACGCTTGGAACAGAAGACGGTGCAAACGTTGAGATTGGCGATCTTGTCGGAAAAGAGAACATCTACATCTTCGGAAAGAAACCGCAGGATGTCATCGACCTGTACGCAGATGCTGCTTACTGCTCAAAAGACATCTATGACGAAGATCCGGAGATTGCAAAGCTGGTTGATTTCATCGTCAGCGATGAGCTTCTTGCTATCGGCGACAAGGTTTGCCTGGAGAGACTCTACAAAGAGATCTTGAACAAAGACTGGTTCATGACGCTGCTCGACCTGAAAGAGTACATCAAGACAAAAGAAAGAGTATACAAAGACTACGAGAACAAAGATGCATGGAACAAGAAGTGCCTGATCAACATCGCAAAAGCAGGCTTCTTCTCCTCCGACCGTACCATTGCACAGTACAACGAGGATATCTGGCATCTGGCATAAGTGCAGAACATGCATACAAAACGCCGCCGCAGACGATTCGGTTCGTCCGCGGCGGCGTTTTTTAATGCAATTTTTATGAAAGATTCAGCCGTCTGCTTAAGATATAGCGGCAGATCAGGAACAGAACAACGCAGAGCACCACGGTGATGATAAGGGTGGAAACCGAGGATGTGGTAACCACAGCAGTCGGTGTGGAGTCCTGGAAAACACGGACGATGCTGATTCCGCCGAAGATCTGGATCACGGTAGTCATGCCGATGTAAGAGAGGACAGCCGTCAGAATTTTGTGGCTGGATACCAGGCTTCCGATGCTGATGGCGGCATAGAACAGAAGAATGCCAAAGAACAGCGAAGCGAAGAAGCCAACGATGGAAAACAGTGCCATACCGATGTGGTTCGTGATGCCGATCAGGGAAAAAGCAGCATCGGCAACACCGGTAATCTGTGCCCAGAGATAGGACAGAAAATCGGAAAAGGTCATGGTCTTGTTGTAAAAAAGCAGGGTGTTTGCGGTAAAATACCGGATTGCGGACGGCAGAAGCAAAAAAGCGAAGGAAGCGAGAACGGAAAGTGCGTTTAAGATGCTCCATGCGCCGAAAACCAGCATTTTGGAGAGAATATGATCCGTTGCCGATACCGGAAGGACGTTGGTCAGATACCCTTCGTCGGTAAAAAGATTTTTATAGTAGCGCTGGATCATCAGCACCTGTGTCATGACGGATGCGGCGATCACAATCAAAACGTATGCAAACAGATAGAGGACGATCAGCAGATCCGGCAGCTCAGAAATCTGGGAAAAGAGGAATCCGAAGCCTCCGAGAGCGCCCATGAAAATGGCGGCACCGTTCAGCAGCGCCATGTTTTTCCAGCATGCTTTCCACTCATGTTTCAGACATTTTTTTAACATTTGAATACCTCCCTGAAATAAGAATCAATCGATTCACCCTCCTGCATCCGGATATCCTCAACCGAGGCGTGCAGTTTTAACTGGCCCTCCTGGATAAAGATGACCTCATCGAGAATATTTTCGACATCGGAAATCAGATGTGTTGAGATGAGGATGGATGCGTCTGGTTCGTAGTTGTTTAAAATCGTAGATAAAATGTAATCGCGTGCTGCCGGATCGACGCCTGCAATCGGCTCGTCGAGGCAGTAGAGCTTTGCGCGGCGGCTCATCGTGAGGATGAGCTGGACTTTCTCTTTCGTTCCCTTCGACATCGTTTTCAAACGGTCCTTCGGGCTGATTTTTAAGGATTCCAGCATGGCATTGGCGCGGGACATGTCAAAGTCCTCAAAGAAATCGCTGTAATACGTTAAAAGATCCGAGACGCGCATCCAGCTGCCGAGATACATTTTATCCGGCAGATAGGAGACGATCCGTTTTGTCTCAATACCGGGATGATTTCCGGCGATGAGGACTTCACCCTCACTCGGGGTCAGCAGTCCGTTCAGCAGCTTTAAGAGCGTCGTCTTTCCGCTTCCGTTGGGCCCCAGCAGTCCGACCGTTTCGCCGCGCGGCACCCGCAGCGAGACATTATTGACGATGACCTTTTTGCCTGCCTTCCAGGTGATATTTTCAGCGCAAATACTCATCACTTATTCCTTGAGCGGTAGATAATCACGGCAAAGAAAGGCACCCCAACCAGGCGGTTACTACCCCAACGGGCAGACTTTGCGGGGCAATCAGCAGGCGCGACGCAATGTCCGCCAGTACCATCAATATCGCCCCTGCCAGCGCGCTGGCGATCAGCAACGTTCGGTGCAGCGGGCCAAAGAAGAAACGCATCACGTGCGGCACCACCAGCCAACAAAGCCGATTGAGCCGGCCATGCTGACGATGGTGGCGGTGATCAGCGCCGCAGTGGTGAAGAGGATCAGGCGCACGCGCGGCACAGCAATCCCCAGCGAGGCGGCGGCATCGTCGCCGAAGGTGAACGCGTCCAGCGCCCGGGCATACCCACAGGCAGACCGCCAGACCCGCGAGCACCACCACAATGACCAGCTGGAATTCGGGCCAGCGGACGCCGCTGAAGCTGCCCAGCAGCCAGAACATCACATCGCGCGCCTGCTGCGCGCTGGCGGAGGTGCTGATGGTGTAAGCCGTGATGGCGTTAAATAACTGCGAGGCGGCAACGCCCGCCAGAATGGTACGCTCATTGCCGCCGCGCGCGCCGTTAGTCAGCAAGGCGACAAAGGCGAAGGCGGCGAAGGCCCCGGCAAAGGCGCCTGCCGAGAGGGAAATCGCGCCAGCGCCAAGGCCCAGCACCACGATCGACACCGCGCCGGTGGAGGCCCCGGCGGAGACGCCGAGGACGTAGGGTTCGGCGAGGGCATTTTTCAGCAGGCTTTGCAGCACGACGCCGCAGATAGCGAGGCCGGCGCCGCAGCAGGCGGCGACCAGCGCGCGGCTGAGGCGGAATCCCAGATTACGCTCTCATAGATACGGTTGAGCGGCTCAGCGGTTAAGCCGGTTCTGTTGCTGATAGCATAAAAGACATTCTGCAGCGGGATGGCCAGCTCGCCGACGCTGACGCCACAGCGATCACCAGCGCCAGCACGATCGCTGCCAGTAAACACCAGCCGGTGAGCAGTATGCTGCGGCGCGTCTCAATCGCGGCGACGCTCATCAGTTCAGCCCCATTTTTCTCAGCTGCTCGCCCACCTGTTCCGCGCCGTAAAGCGTGCGGATGGTCGGATTCATCGCCTGACCGTCCATGACCACGATATGGCCTTTTTTCACCGCCTCCAGCTGGCTGACGGCGGGATCGCTTTTGAGGAATTTGATCTTCTCCTCGGCCTTATCCAGCGCCCAGCGGTTACGGTCCAGACTGGCGACCACCGAT
>ENA-OQIO01001214-OQIO01001214.1-human-gut-metagenome-genome-assembly--contig:-NODE-1214-length-12903-cov-2.544224_pt1 | contig 12903 bp, 14 predicted proteins | sample MGYA00242573_ERZ504737 | MGnify/ENA primary metagenome ERZ504737 (study PRJEB26092, sample SAMD00036203) | human gut metagenome | host: Homo sapiens | study: EMG produced TPA metagenomics assembly of... | reverse complement strand
TTTAAGCTCAACTTGCCAACAAAGTAAGAAATAACAAGGACATCATCTAATTTACAGTGCTGAATATTTCTGCGATGGCGAATAGAAGAAGGAACATATTTTTGGTATAAAGGTTGAATAAATTTGTACAATTTAATAAATGGGATTGAAATTTTAAAATATTTAGCTTACAATGAGATTGGTTCAACATTAGATACACTTCTTTGTGATGAAATACTTAAAAAATGTACTCCTGTTGAACTTTTTTTGCAAGTAAAAATTTTAACTAGCACAATACGTTTATTATATATTTCAATTATTAATTTATATTTTCTATCAAATCACCTAAACGCAATCTGCTTCTAATATTTAATAAAGTTTCATCTAATTGGCGAATTTTTTCAATACAAGCTTTTTCTTTTGCTGTTGTCTCTATAATTTTACTAATTCCGCCATTTTTTATCACAATGCGTTTATCAGCATTTAAAGCCAATAATGGATCATGCGTAGACATAATGACGATTTTTTCACTTTTTGCTAAGCATTTTATAGCTTTTTGTCTATCTATCCCTGCATTCTCAATTTCATCAATCAATACAATCGGTGAACTACTTATACATGCCACATCTGCTATCATCAAAGCTCTCGATTGACCACCTGATAATTGAGTTACTTTTGTATCTAAAGTAAATTTTTCCCCAGCTAATTCATTTGCCATAGAAAAACATTTTGTAATTATAGCCTTTTCATTTTCGATTTCTTTGCCTAAACGAACTTTAGCATGCATAGTTAAAAAATCTTCTACAGTAATATCCATGATAAAATTCATATTTTGTGATAATTGAGCTACTAATTTTCCTTCTAAATTAAATCTAGCTTCATCATCTAAAATTCTATCATCAATTAAAATCTGTCGTTTTGTCGGTGTATCTTCTTGTGCTAAACATTCAATATCTGCAAGTAATCTACTTTTCCCAGAACCTGTTTGCCCTACAATACTTATTACTTGCCCTGCAAAAATTTCTACTTGGATATTTTCAGCTTCGCCCAATTTATTTTTGCCACCATTGATGGTTAATTTATGTACTTTTACCTCATCTTTATTTTCTAAATTCTGCATAGCTGAAAGATATTTTTTTAGTTCATCAGCAATATTGCCATCACGAATACCAACTTGCCATAAATCTTCTTCATCTATATCTTCAAAAGCCTTAGCAAAAGTCAAATCATCTGGCAAATTCCATAGACCTGTATTATCCAAATAATCTTTGATTTGAGGATATGCTTTTTTTATTTCTCCAATTGTATGAGTTTCTACAAATTCTTTAAAATCCATAATTTCCACCTAATCAATTAAATTCCATTTTCTTAGTCATACCTAATTGATATTTTTCACCAATGCGCATTTCATCTGTACAATATGAACATACAGCCGCTGGTGAAGTAAAACGCAATTTTTTTCCTTCTAATGTATCTATATCTTCAATTTTATTTATATATTTTTTCAACATAAATGCACCTTGACCAGTTATGCCATTGATAAAAATAACTTGTGCCTTAGGATTTGCTTGATAGACATTATACATAAATACTTCGCGTTCAGCTTGAGAAATAATATCTCCTTTAGTGATGACTATTACATCTGCAAATTTCACCATTGGCCCAATTTTTCTTGGTGTATTAATCCCTGATAAGCAATCTATTACACCAATGGCCAATACATCTTGAATATATGGTGAACAGCGATTGCAAAGACCTGCACTTTCGGTAATCAAATAATCTAAATTTTGACTTTTTCCCCAAGCTACAGCTTCTTCAATATTGCTGATAAAAAAATGGTCTGGACAAAATTTTCCTGATAAACCAATCTGTATCGGTATATTCGCTTTTTCATATGGTTCTTTATCAAAAGTCGTCAAGCAATCGAATTTAATAACGCCTGCTTTTTGTTTTTCTTTATGTAACACTTCTATTAATCGCAAAATTACAAAAGTTTTGCCCACAGATGGTGGCCCTGCTAAAGTTATTAATTTCACCAAAATCATCTCCATCATAAATTGCTAAATTTTATTATATAGCAATAAACTAAAAAAAAATAGGTTAAGCACTTTAGACTTTATTTTCATAAATCCATGCTCAACCTATTTTTACTTATTTTATAAAATTCTATTTTCTATTTAAAATAATATTATATATTAACCAATTTCGCCTTCAAGCTCTGTACCGCGTACTCTTACTGGTCGATTATGTTCATCAACCATGACTACATCAGGTACTAAATTTTGAGCTTCTTCTTTTGTCATCATAGCATAAGCAATAATAATAACTGTATCACCAACTTGTGCTTTACGTGCTGCTGCTCCATTTAAACAAATTACACCGCTACCACGTTTACCTGCAATTGTATAAGTTTCTAATCTAGCACCATTGTTATTATTTACTACTTGTACTCTTTCTCCTGGTAAAATACCTGCAAGCTCTAATAATTCCTCATCAATAGTGATGCTTCCCATATATTCTAAATTTGCTTGAGTTACTGTAGCACGATGAATTTTTCCATGAAACATATTATATAACATTATTATTTATCCTCCAAAATGACATTATCTATTAAACGAGTTGTACCAAATTTTACAGCTAAAGCCAATAAGACTCTGCCTTCAATTTTATTTCCTACTGGTTTTAATCCTGGCAATTTATACATTTCTACATAATCAATTTGACTTGTTTTTTCAGTCTGTATATTATCTTTTACTAAATTTAATATAGTTTCTACATCTCTTTGACCATTAGTAAATGCTTCTTTTGCCAATCTTAAACTCTTAGATAAAATCAACGCAGATTTTCTTTCTTCTGGAGATAAATAAGTATTTCTTGAACTTTTAGCAAGTCCATCAGCTTCACGAACGATAGGCATAATGCGAAGTTCTACATTGAAAAATAAATCATCAACCATACGGCGTAAAACTTCTGTTTGCTGAGCATCTTTTTAAGCCAAAATATGCTCTATCTGCTCGAGATAAATTGAATAATTTACTAACTACTGTAGTAACTCCACGGAAATGAATAGGTCTTGTTCTGCCACATAAAACTTTTGTGATATCACCTGTAACTTCTACCCATGTCATATCTTCATTAGGATATAAATCTTTATTTTTTGGTGCAAATACTACATCTGCTCCTGCATTTTGTGCCACTATGCAGTCATTTTCCAAAGTACGAGGATAAGCTTCATAATCTTCATTTGGCCCAAACTGAGTAGGATTTACAAACACACTGACGATTGTAATATCATTTTCTTTTGCTGAAGCATTAATAAGTGAAGCATGACCTTCATGCAATGCTCCCATAGTTGGTACCAAACCAATAGATTTGTTTTCCTGCTTAAAATTAGCGACTAATTCACGTAATTTAGCCACATCTTGACATAAAATCATTTTTTTCTTCTCCTTTAATGTTCTTATAACAAACAAAAAGAGACTGTAATGAACTTACATAAAAGCACAAAAAAAGTACATCTCGACACGAAATGCACTTTCCCTATTGATTAAATATAATTGATTTGATTTCATAACAAAAAAATCCATCAACTATATTTTATATTTAAAATTCTGCAAGTTCGTCTCGGTCATAGTGATCCAAGCGTCTTTTTTCTTTTTAAATTTTACCTTATTAAATTATTTTATTTAAAATTAAACAACTAAGATACAGTTCAAATTATTAATATATATTGATACTGTTCACTATTGTTTGTTACGAACCACATAATACCACAGAAAAAATTCAACTGCAAGTATTTAAATAAAAAAAGCTACTCATCATAATAATTATTATAAAGTAGCTTTTTGTTATAGTTTTAATTATATTATCTGTCAAAATGGAGCTGATAACAGGATTTGAACCTGCGACCCATGTATTACGAATACATTGCTCTACCAACTGAGCTATATCAGCATTAATTTTCTTTTATGATAAAATATTTTAAATTTATTGTCAATATTTGCTTCATATAATTATACAAAATATCAAATCTAGCTTATAATATAATCAAATATAAAGTATTCACATTAGAAATACTACCATTAGTTTGGATTTGGAGGCTTTTTTATGGAATTAAATCAACTAGAATATTTTTGTTGCTCTAGCCCATATAAAAAACTTTACTAAAGCAGCAAAATCTCTGAATGTATCTCAGCCAGCACTTAGTCGTTCAATCAGTCGCTTAGAAAAAGATTTAAATATACCTCTTTTCATCAGAGATAGCCGTAAAGTAAATTTAACTCAATATGGTCAAACCTTTTTAACTTATGCTGAACGTATCTTGCAAGAATTAGAAACTGCCCGCCAAGATATAACTAATATGGCTGAACCAGATAGCGGAGTTGTAAATTTATCTTTTATGCACTCTTTAGGTGTATATCTTGTGCCAGAATTATTAAAAGAGTTTCGTAAAATCTATCCTAAAATACAATTTCGCCTTAGTCAAAATCATTCTTTCTTATTATCAAAACAATTATTCAAAGGAGAGTCCGATTTATGCCTTTGCAGTTCTCCGATAAATTCTGAAGGCATCGCTTGGGTTCCATTATTGACAGAAGAATTATTTATCATCGTTCCTTCAACTCACCCACTTGCTCATCGCAGTTCTATAAATATCACAGAAGTTGCTAGTGAACCATTTATTACTTTAAAACCAATGTATGGTTTACGCACTAAAACTGAACATATCTTTGAAGTAGCTTCTATTCGCCCTAAAATACGTTTTGAAGGTGATGAAATTGTTACTGTAGCTAGTTTAGTAGCAGCTAATTTAGGTGTTTCACTCGTGCCTAAATTCCTGGAATGGAACATCTCGATATAAAATTCATTTCCGTAGATAATCCAAAATGCACTCGTGATATAGGTCTTGCATGGTATGCTAATAAACCACTTTCTCTTGCTGCCCATCGTTTTCAAAATTTCATAATTGATAAATTTAACCATGAATAATCATAAATATACTTAAATATCCTTGCAGTTTTAGATTTTGAATGATATGCTAAGTTATTGTAAGTGTAAAATTACTTACAATATTAATATATAAAATGGAGGAGCACCTAATTGAAAGCAGTTATTTTTGATATGGACGGAGTCATAATCGATAGTGAATCCATTCATGCTGATATGAAAATACGCACTTTAACACATTTTGGTATCCCTTGTAGTATGGAAGATTGTGTAGCCTATGTTGGTCGTTCTGCCAAAGCATTTTTTACAGATTTTGCCAAATTTGCTACAACTCCCGTTTCTATTCAAGAAATGGTCGATTATAAACATCGCATTTATTTAGAATATATTCAAGAAAGTAATTCCATCTATCCTATTGATGGCGTTTTAGATTTACTTTATCAATTACACAGCGAAGGTATTCCTGTAGCTTTAGCTTCTTCTGCTGATAGAAAAGTTATCAAATGCTGTTTTAATAAATTCGGCTTTAATGGATTGTTTTGAATATATTTTAAGTGGTGCAGAACTTCCTGCTAGCAAGCCAAACCCTGCAATTTATCAGTTAACAGCTAAAGCTTTAGGCTTTGCGCCAGCTGATTGCGTAGTAATTGAAGATGCTACTGCTGGTATTATGGCGGCTAAAGATGCTGGAGCTTATTGTATCGCATATGATAATCCAAATTCTGGCCCACAAGATTTATCTCGTGCTGATAAAATCGTTTCTTCATTATCTGATATAGTTGTTTCTGATATTCTTCAAAATTAATTTTGTTGAGGTTTTATTATGGAAAAATTTAAATTTTACTGTCCTACAGAAATTATTTTTGGCAAAGATAGTGAATTATCCACTGCTTCATTAATCAAAAAATACAATGGTCATAATGTATTAATAGTATATGGCGGTGGCTCAGTAAAACGTTCTGGACTACTTGATAAAATTTGTCAACAATTATCCAATGATAATTTATCTTATATGACTTTAGGTGGCGTTCAGCCAAATCCTGTTGTTTGCTTTGTAAATGATGCTGTAAAAAAAGCATATCAAGCTAATATTGATTTTGTCTTAGCTATCGGTGGCGGTTCTGTCATCGATACAGCTAAAGCCATTGCACATGGATTAAAATATCCACAAAATGATATTTGGGATATCTGGACAAAAAAAATAACCTTGACTAATACTACTCCTATGAGTGGCATTGTTACTTTAGCTGCTGCCGGTAGTGAAACAAGTGATTCTGCTGTTTTAACTAACGAACAAACAGGTCAAAAACGTGGTCTTAGTACGCCATTTAATCGTCCATGTTTTGCTATTATGAACCCTCAATTAACTTACAGTGCCCCAAATTATCAAAAAGCCTGTGGTATTGCCGATATTTTAATGCATACATTAGAACGTTATTTTGCCAAAGAACAAAATAATTATCTCACAGATTATATAGCTGAAGGTCTATTAAAAGATGTCATCACACAAGCTCCAATCATGATAAATGAGCCTACAAATTATATTGCTCATAGTGAAATTATGTATGCTGGTTCTTTATCCCACAACGATATAACAGGTCTTGGTCGCACTAAAGATTTTAGTGTACATAAATTTGGTCATGAATTAAGTGCTAAATATAACGCTACTCATGGGGCCTCATTGACTGCTATTTGGTCATCATGGGCTAGATATATCTATCAAAAAGATGTTTCAGCGTTTTTGTCATCTAGGAAAAATCTTATTTAATATTGATACATTAAATAAAACTGATGAAACTATTGCCCTTGAAACTATCAAACATTTTGAAGACTTCTTCACTAGTCTAAACTTACCTATAAATATCAGCCAATTAGTGGGAAAAACATTAACTGATGAAGAATTGACTTATCTCACTTCAATGTGTACAGATAATAATACAAAAACCATTGGCAATTTTTCACCATTAAATTATCAAGACGTCTATGCTATTTTTAAATTAGCAAATCATTAAGTAAAAGGTGTTTTTTATGGATATGCAAAATTGTACACTTTGCCCTCGTTTATGCCATGTTGACCGCACTAAAAATTATGGTGTCTGTCATGCTAGTGATAAAGTGGAAATTGCTCTCGTATCCTTACATCAATGGGAAGAACCGTGCCTATCCGGAACCAATGGAGCAGGCACGGTTTTTTTCTCTCATTGTAATATGAGATGTATCTTCTGCCAAAATCACGAAATCAGCACCGAAGGTAAAGGATTTCTTGTAACTATTGAACGTTTAGCTCAAATTTTTTTAGAACAACAAGCTCGTAATGCCCACTGTTTAGAATTAGTAACACCAACTCATTACGTTTTACAAATAATTAAAGCTCTAAAATTAGCCAAAAAACAAGGTCTATCTATTCCTGTAGTCTATAATACAAGTGGCTATGAACGAGTTGAAGTCTTAGAAATGCTCAAAGACTATATTGATGTATTCTTACCTGATTTTAAATACTACTCACCAGATACAGCCAAAGAATTTTCCCATGCTCCTGATTATCCTCAAGTAGTCAAAGAAGCCATTGATAAAATGTTTGCACTTGTAGGTAAACCACAATTTAAAGATAATATCATGCAAAAAGGAGTTATCATTCGCCATTTAATCTTGCCATGGTATTATAAAGAAAGTATGGAAATTGTAAAATATATCTGGGAAAAATATCATGATGATGTTTATCTTAGTCTTATGAACCAATATACGCCTATGTATAAAGCACTTACACACCCTAAACTAAAACGTAAATTGACGACTTTTGAATATGATAAAGTTGTAGATTATGCACTTGATTTAGGCTTTAAAAATTGCTATATCCAACAGGGCAAAACAGCTACGACTAAATTTGTACCTCATTTTGATGGCACTAATGTATATTAATTTATTATCTTAAAGGAGATTTGTTATGCGTAGATTTAAACAAGCTTTACCTTCATCAGAAAATATAGCTATTCTAAAACAAAAAACTCATGGTATTTTAGCACTTTGCGATGAAAAATCTTTTCCTTATACCGTTCCTTTAAACTATGTATATCTCAATGACAAAATCTATTTTCACTGTGCCAATGTAGGTCGCAAATTAGATATTATCCATCAAAATAATAAAGCTTCTTTTTGTGTTATAAATCAAGATACTGTCATTCCGGAAAAATTCACTACCGCTTATTCTAGTGTCATAGTTTTTGGCACTATTAAAGAAATCACAACTGAAAATGATAAACAAATAATCCTAGAAGAATTTATCCGTAAATTTTCTGCTGATTATTTTACAGAAGGACTAGAAGAAATAAAAACCTACATCAAACGCACTTGCATTTTAGAATTAAGCATTGAAGAAATAACAGGAAAAGAAGGACTTGAATTACAAAAATTACGACATAAATAAAAAACAAAAGCTGTAGTTTAAAAACTACAGCTTTTATCTTGTACAGGATTATAAAAAGGGGTTTTGGTATTTTGAGGTTTTTATTTTAAATAAGCATCTATTAAAGCTCTAAATTTATCTTTAGAGAAGAAGCCAGATTCACGATGAATAATTTCGCCATCTTTTACGAATAATAAAGTAGGTACTACCATTACTTCATATTCTTCAGCAAGTTTTACATTTTCATCAATATCTATTTTTAAAATATCAAAATCATATTCTGGAGCTACTTTTTCAAGTACAGCACCCAACATTTTACAAGGGCCACACCATGTAGCGAAGAAATCTACTACAAAAGTCCCTTTATTTTCTAATAATTTATTAAAAGCATTTGCATCTGCATGTACTAACATTATTTTTGCCTCCAAACTGAATAATTCTATAAGTTATCTCACTTGATGGTTTTATTATAAATGATTTTCAATCATAGTTCAGTGACTTCATCACAAAAGCTAACAAATAATTATTATTTTTTACAAATATTTTATCATAATAATTTATAATACTAATTTTCTTCTAAAACTATCAAAATAATATATTATCATACAACTTATAAGATAAAATAAACATGTACATATAGTGAAAATCTTCTTTGAGTAAAAAAATTATTTATTAAAATTCAACAAAATCCCTTTTATTTCTTAGAATATTGATATATAATAGATTTTGTTATGAAAGTCGTTATAAATTATTAAAAAAATTGAAATAATTTATAATATACTATATAATATAGATAAATCTAATATTTATCATACAACTTTACAAAAATCTTAATAAATATTAATATATGTGCGGAGGTTCTATAATATGCAAACAAATGAAATGATTAAATCTAATATTGAACAGGGTTTAACTACTCTTGGTATTGAATTCGGTTCCACTCGTATTAAAGCAGTATTAATTAATACTGACCATGAACCAATTGCTGTTGGTGCTTATGACTGGGAAAATAGCCTTATTGATGGCATTTGGACTTATAGCGAAGAAGAAATCTGGCTGGTCTTCAAGGTTGCTACAAAAATTTAGTTGAAGAAGTAAAAGCAAAATATGGCGTTACTATCACTAAATTAGCTGGTCTTGGTTTCAGTGCAATGATGCATGGTTATCTTGCTTTTGACGAAAAAGATACTTTACTTGTACCATTCCGCACTTGGAGAAACAATATCACAGGTCAAGCTTCTCAGAAATTAATTAAATTATTCAATTACAATGTTCCTCAAAGATTTAGCATTGCTCATCTTTATCAAGCAATTTTAAACAATGAAGAACATGTAGATAAAATCAAATTCTTCACTACATTGGCTGGTTTTGTTCATTGGAAATTATCTGGTGAAAAAGTACTCGGTATCGGTGATGCTTCTGGTATGTTCCCAATCGATATCAACACTAAAGATTACAATGAAAAAATGCTTGCTGATTTCGATGCACATATCGCTGATAAAAATTATCCATGGTCTATCCGTGAAATTCTACCAAAAGTTTTAGTTGCTGGTGAAAATGCAGGTTATTTAACTGCTGAAGGTGCAAAACTTCTCGACCCAACAGGAACACTCCAAGCTGGTACTCCTATGTGCCCACCAGAAGGTGATGCTGGTACTGGTATGGTAGCTACAAATACAGTTACAAAACGTACAGGTAATGTATCTGCTGGTACTTCTGTATTCGCTATGATTGTTCTTGAACGTGATTTATCCAAAGTTTATGAAGAACTTGATATGGTTACTACTCCTGCTGGTGATTTAGTAGCTATGGCTCATTCCAATAACTGTACAACAGATTTAAATAGCTGGATTAGCCTCTTCCATGAATGCCTCACTAGCTTTGGTGTAAAAGTAGATGCTAACGAATTATTCTCCACATTATATAATAAAGCTTTAGAAGGCGATGCTGACTGCGGTGGCTTACTTGCTTATTGCTATCATTCTGGTGAACATATCACAGGCTTTACTGAAGGTCGTCCATTATTTGTTCGTAAATCCGACAGCAAATTCAATTTAGCAAACTTCATTCGCGTACATCTTTCTACAGCTCTTGGCGCTATGAAAACTGGTTTAGATATTTTAACAAAAGAAGAAAATGTTACTATCGAACAAATTTTAGGTCATGGTGGCTTATTTAAAACTAAAGGCGTAGGTCAAACAATCATGGCTAATGCTATCGGCGCTCCTGTAACAGTTATGGAAACAGCAGGCGAAGGCGGTGCATGGGGTATTGCACTCTTAGCTGATTATATGAATAATAAAGAAAACTTATCTCTTGATGAATATTTAAGCACTAAAGTATTCAAAAATAGCGTTGCCGAAACTATTGCTCCAACAAAAGAAGGTATCGAAGGTTTTGAAACATTCATGACTAGATATCGCAACGGTCTTGCTATTGAACAATCTGCTATTGATAATTTAAAATAAAAAATCTCTTCTAAAAAGACAAGTCATTTGGCTTGTCTTTTTATTTTGTACTTTAATGTATTTTTTATTCATTAGCTAAAAATATTGTAAACCCAAAAAATATTTTATATAATATACAAGTATTTTTTCTAAGAGCCTTTTTTATTTATCATTCATATTTCTTAGAAAATAAATTTTACATAAAGGAGTTTTGGATATGAACTTATCTGTAAAAATTTTCATCTCTTTAATCTTATCCGTAATTGTTGGTCTTATCCTTGGCGAAGAAAATTTACCATGGCTCAAAGCTTATCTTGCGCCATTTGGTACAATGTTCATCAATCTAATCAAAATGATTATTGTACCTGTAGTATTAGCATCTTTAGTTTGTGGTGTTGCTAGTCTGGGTGATACAAAAAAACTTGGTCGCATTGGTATCAAAGTTATTTTGTTATATTTAGTAACAACTGCTGTTGCTCTTATCATTGCTCTTGGTTTAGCTTCTGTTTTACAACCTGGTTTAGGTATGGATTTAGTAGCTGAAAAAGCTCCTGATATTAAAGAAGCTCCCAGTTTTATAGACGTTTTAGTTGGTATGATACCATCTAATCCTATCATGACTATGGCAAAAGCTGATATGCTTCCTCTCATTGTGTTTGCATTAGCTATTGGTATTGGTATCACTGCTGTAGGCAAAAAAGGTCAGCCACTTCTCACATTCTTTGATTCTTTAGCAGAAGTAAGTTATAAATTAATCTCCATGATTATGAACCTTGCACCTTATGGTGTATTTGCTCTTTTAGTACCAGTAGTTGCTGCTAATGGTCCAAAAGTTTTATTACCACTTTTATCCGTTATCGTTACTGTTTATATCGGTTGTATCATTCATGCACTTGTTGTATACTCTTCCATCGTTTCTACACTTGGCAAAATGAGTCCTTTGAAATTCTTTAAAGGCATGACAGAAACAATGCTCTTAGGTTTCACAACTTGTAGCTCCGCTGCTGCACTTCCTGTAAATATGAAAAACTGTACAGAAAATCTTGGTGCTAATAAATCCATTGCTAGCTTCGTACTTCCTTTAGGTGCAACTATCAATATGGACGGAACAGCTATTTATCAAGGTGTTTGTGCTATCTTTATCGCTAATGTTTACGGTATCGATTTAACAGCAGGTCAAATGCTTATGATCGTCTTACTGGTACACTTGCTTCTGTAGGTACTGCTGGTGTTCCTGGTGCTGGTGTTATCATGCTTGCACTCGTATTACAGACTGTAGGTCTTCCTATGGAAGGTCTTGCACTCGTTGCTGGTATTGACCGTGTATTAGATATGATCCGTACTTGTCTTAATATTACAGGTGATGCTGCTGTAACTATCGCAGTAAGCCAAACAGAACGAAGTAATAATTAAATCTACTAAAAAATAAAGACACTAGAAATAATCTAGTGTCTTTTATTATGCCCTAAAATTCATTTTAATATACTGTAGATATTACTTTTCCTAGACTATCAGCCAAATCTTCTAAGTCTTCAAGATTTTCTTCTGATGCTAAAAATAAAGTGAAAATATCTGGACTTAAATCTATCATACCAATGCAAATATCTTCATCAAACCATTTACTATCAAGATATTTACACCAATTTATAATATTTTCATCATCAATAAAGTCCATTTCTTCATTATAATAATCGTACTCATCATCTTCATTATAGTCATATTTATCTATTTCATAATCTTCTTCTTCAAACTTACTATCCAAAGCTAGATTATATTCTTTAAAAGTTCGCAAACTCTTCAGGCTCCAACCAAAATCAGTAATACTACAATCTTCTTGTATTTGCATTACATAATTATTTCTGACTAAAATATTCACTGTAACTAGCCATTGCAAATCTTCTACAGAATCATATTTTATACTGATATTACGCTCTTCAAACTCTTCTAAATGCTCTTGTGCATATGCTTCTATATTATCGATACTCTCTTCTATTTCCGCTAATACATCATCGTCATTACCGCTTATAATTCGCGCTATCTCTAATAAAGTTTTTGCCTTTTCCATTTGTATCCCTCTTTTTATTTAATTACTAATTTATTAATTTCACTATATAAATAAAAAATTCC